>MLJW01000247.1_pt1 | contig 38157 bp, 48 predicted proteins | sample 888231 | NCBI WGS metagenome assembly MLJW01 (sample SAMN05788063, study PRJNA343431) | mine drainage metagenome | isolation source: sample collected from the inflow into an acid mine drainage treatment plant... | place: Germany: Lusatia, lignite mining district
TCATGGCGATCTCCGACACTTCGTTGATGCTGACGGTGAGTTCCTCGATGGCGGCGGCCGTCGCGGCACTGGACTCGGCCTGGTTGCGCGTGGCCACGCTGATCTCGTTGGCGGCCACCGACAATTCTTTGGATTCTTTGGCCAGCACTTCGGTGCTGGCCAGTATGCTGCGCACGATACCGGCCAGCCGGTCCTGCATCGTCCCCAGGGTCGCCAGCAGGTTGCCCGGCTGGTCGCTGGACGACACGATGCGCCGCGTCAGGTCGCCGCTGGCGAATCCTTCCGCCTGCTCCGCGGCCATCGCGGGTTCCCCCCCGATCTGGCGCTGCACACTGCGGTTGATCGTCCAGCCCAGCGTGCCGAGCACGGCCGCGATCACCGCCAGGAACAGGAGCGACTTCAATGCCGCCTGCCTGAACTCTGCATCTACATCCTCGATGTACACGCCCGTCGCCAGCCACCAGCCCCAGGGCTGGAACACCTTGGCGTACGCCACTTTCGGGATCGGATCGTTGGAGCCGGCCTTGGGAAACAGGTAGTCCATGTAGGCGCTGCCGTCATTCTTGAGCAAATTGATCCATTCCTTCATGTAGTACTTGCCATTGGGATCCTTGGTATCCAGGAAATTCTTGCCTTCACGCTCCTGTTTGGCACCATGCATCACGCTGACACCATTGAAGTCGTAAATGAACAGGTAGTCGGCACCGCTGTTAAACCTGCTCTTCCGCAAGTTGTCCTTGGCCAGGCGTTGAGCCTCCTGTTCCGTGATCTTGCCAGCTTTGAACAAGTCATACTGTTCCTGTATGACGCCCATGCCCGATTCGACGATCGCACGAATAGCGAGCTTCTTCTCTTCGAGCATATGCGAGCGAAGATCAAGCACCACATATCCGCCGAGCAGCACCAGGCCCAACAGCATGCTGCCCAGCAATATGTAAAGGCGCGCCTTGAGCGTCAGGCTGTTATTCTGGTTCATGATTCCTCCCCGATGTCATTTGGAAATCAATACGTCCACACTACTCCGCAAGAGCCTGATCGTCTTCCTTTTATTATTCCCATCAAACAAGAATGGAATAAAACTCTAACGGCATATTTTGCGGAAGACTTAATTTCTGATGATTCATGGATAAGCAAAATCGCCATGCATCACTATCCGGATGGGAAAAACCACGGACGAGCAGACAAGAATCTGCCGCCAGAAAAGCAGCATCAGGTAAGCTGACGACCTGAACGAACTCAGTATGACCGGCATCACTTGTTGAATCAGGAAAAATAATGGCAATCAAGGCAACCATTTTCAAGGCACATCTGCAGATAGCGGACATGGAGCGTCACTATTATCAGGACCACACACTCACCTTGGCGCGTCACCCGTCCGAAACCGATGAGCGCCTTATGGTGCGGCTGCTGGCCTTTGCCCTGCACGCACATGAGTATCTGGAGTTCGGTCAGGGCATGACAGACGATGATGAGGCGGACCTGTGGCTGAAGGATTTGACCGGTGCGATCGAGTTGTGGATCGACGTGGGACTACCTGATGAGAAGCTGATTCGCAAAGCCTGCGGACGCTCCAACCAGGTAATTGTCTACACCTACGGAGGACGCATCGCCGATATGTGGTTTGCGCAGAATAGCAGCCAGTTTGAACGACTCAAGAATCTCACCGTGATCAACCTTCCGGTAGAAACCACACGCGCCATCGCCAAACTCGCACAGCGCACGATGGAATTGCAGTGCACGATTCAGGACGGGCAAGTATGGCTGGGCGACGGGAATGAAAGCGTGGAAGTGGAGAGAGTGATATTGAAGGCGCTTGCGACCGCATGAAGTGCAGCAGTCCAGACTTCATCGGACAGGTATCGCCCGGAAACCCATTGTAATAGCTCTGATGACGCCGCACATGCTTACAATGAGTGCGCCATGAAAGCACTTCCCCGATTCCTATGTGACGAAATGCTGGGTCATCTGTGCCGCTACCTGCGCGCGGCCGGTTACGATGCGCTGCTTGCGCAGAATGGAGCAAGCGACGCGGAACTGTTGCAGCAGTGCCATGCCGATGGCCGCCATTTCCTGACGCAGGATACGCTCATACGCGAACACAAGGCAGCGCGCGGCGTTGCGCTCATCCTGCCCACTGGAACCCTGAATCACCTGGCCGCACTATTGGCTCATCATTACCGCCTGGACTGGCTGAGTCACTCCTTTACCCGTTGCCTGGTAGACAACACGCCGCTGGTGCCCGCTGACGATGCAGCAATAGCTCGCGCGCCGCCTGACGCACTCCGCCCAGAGGAACAGTTACTGCACTGCCCGACCTGCGCACGAATCTACTGGCGCGGTTCGCATTACAAACGCATGCGTGCAAAGCTTGTCGCATGGCAAGCGGCTAAAACGAATCCGTGATCGGCATTGCGACATCGTGCTTGAGAACTGCATAAGTCTGTCCTGCGGACAGCCGGCTCCAGGAATTCGCTGTCAGGACCCCGCCCTTGGCGAAAGATAGTTACTCGGCCTGAACGGACTTTCAGGTTAATCAATATCACTTCCGTAGTGCGATTCAAAACAGACGTGATGGAAACGTTCGAGGCAAGGCGGGTACAGTGGTATTGCACCTCGCCTCGACCAAATGGTTAGGCCGCATCTGGTACCCCGCCACCTTGCGAACCTACATCCAAGTTGTACGTTGCCACTATGACTGTCCCCTCAGTGAATCCGCTAAGGACGCTGCAGGCAGGGCCACCTGACTCCGTCTTTAATGATACGAAGTACAGTCCCTTTCCGTCGGCACGACTGATGAAGTGCTGATTGAGAAGATCCACGATCTTGTGCGACCACTGGATTACTTGGTCGTAGTCTGACTTCACTAAGGGTGTCTCTGCCTCGATGCTCCGAATAGTCCCTCGATGCAATACCAGTCCGCACTTGTTGTACAAGCTCTTAAACTCCGCAAAGGTCATGGCATTCGGTTTTGAGTTCGCAACATAGCTACAACCGCTTGGTGTTTTCGTGGCGATGACGCATTGTGGGAAGGCATGAGGATGTTTCCGGTGAAGAAGATTCATGATCCTCTCGGCATTCCACTCCTTGGCAACTGCGCTCGATTTTGTGCCGGGTAGGTCCCCATGTAACTGAAGGCAACCTAAGGCCAGCAGTTCACAGATGCGGCGATATTGGAGATAGCAGTACTCGAAAGCGTACGGTGGTGTGAGGTTCAGGTGTCCATTGCATGCATGCGATATGAGGTCGAGCCGGATCACAACCTCATGCATGAGTTTGAGATAGCTGTGTACCGCTGTCGGCTCGTCAAATGCTGGCATGTGAAGATTTGGTGGTTTCTGCGGCCTAACGTCTGAATTGGGCGGCAGCCCATTATAACGAGTCCGTTTGATTGGTTGCGAATGTAGCCATGTCCACTTATCAGTGCATAGCGGAAGTAGCAAGGAGCTGCCTCTAACTTCCGCTTCGGCCGATCATGGGACGACGCCTGTCAGATGAAGCCCGAGCTACTACAGCCGCGGATATCCGGAAATGACCATTCATCCGCCAACAATGGCTGCACTTATTCCTTCGGCCAATATTCCGTGGCGATCCCTTCGCCCAGGTCGGCCTCGATCAGGCGACTGCGCACCTCGAGCAGGCGTGCAATGAGCGCGGGTTCATGCCGGGCATAGGCTTCCGCGTCCGGAATGCGATTCACAACGACGCCAAGCAGTTCGGTGATGGCATTGCCGATGGAGTTCTGGCTGATGGTGACGATCAGCTTGCCCGCATCGTTGCGATAGATCAGCTGTTTGAAAGCGGGCTGCCAGCGTATCGCGTTGGCGTATTTCGCATCCACGATGCAGTGGTCGCGCACCTTCTTTGCCGTCTTCATGAAATCATTGTTGAACAGCAGCACGCTTTCGACCTCGTCCGGGAAATAGACATCCGGCAGCATGGGCGCGTTGTGCGTGGAAACCTGCGAGAAGAACGTGCGATAGAAATCGAGAAAACCTTTCAGCACCTCGTCGTATTCCTTCCAGAAATGCACGTCCCTGAGCGCTGCGGCGCCGCCCTGTATCTCCCAGCTGGGCAGTCCCTGCGGGTAACCGGTCAAGCCGATTCTGGCATCGGATTCGGCAGCGGGCTTGAGGATCTTCAGGCTCAGCGCCCGGTCGAAGAACTCGTGGTACACGTCGCGCATGTAAGCCTGGAACAGGCTGTGCTGCCCGCCATCGGTCAGGTTTGGATTGTCTGCATCGGCAAGCCGGGCCTTGCGCAGCGTCTCCATGGGAAAGACGACAAAATGGTTGTGCAGCATGCGTATGCTCGGCACGCCGGGAGAAGTCAGCGGCCATGTCGCATCGAGGCTCGCTTCACCGGCCAGGATCAGCGCTTCGTCCGGATCGGGATATTGCTCCAGCATGTAATCGAAGATGATTTGATTCATCCGGTTCCACACATGCCTCACATTCTCCACAACCTGGGTGCGCCGCACCGGGCGTCCCAGCGGATTCAGGATGGTTTTGGAAGTGTTGTAGATGATCGAGCAATCGAACTCGGTGCTGTGCCCCAGCGCCTTGCGGTACAACAACAGGTTCTCGGTGTTCACCAGCAAACCGTTGTTGTTCACCAGGTCGTTCAGGTTTTCCGTGCTGTTGAAGAACTCGTTGTGCTTCATGCCTTCCGGCACCACCAGGGGGATGGACCGGAAAGGAGTGACGATTTCACGCGGGCCGGACTGCATCATGTCGTTCCTTGAAACGGATATGAGGCTTCAGGTGCAAGCAGCCACCGAAGGGTGGCCCCCATCATATCATCAGGTGCCGGCCCGGCAAGAACGGACGGAGAAGCCCGGCCGTCTAATGGGCTGTGGCCGCCTCGATCAGTTTCTGCAGCTCGCCTTGCTCATACAGTCCCACCATGATGTCGGAACCGCCGATCAATTCGCCGTTGATGTAAAGCTGGGGGAAAGTAGGAAAGTCGGCATAGAACCTCAGGTTGTCGAAAACCTCCTGGTCTGCCAGCACGTTCACTGCGACGTATCGGTCTACCCCGCACGCCTTGAGCACCTGTGCCGCGCGCCCGGAGAACCCGCATTGCGGGAACTGCGGCGTACCCTTCATATAAAGCACGATGGGATTTTCGGTAACGGTCTTCCTGATCTTTTCCAGTGCGATTTCTTTTTGGTCCATGTTTCTTCTCCTGAATTGATTATGCCTGATTGGCCCATTGCTCCGGTGTCAGAGTCTTCATGGACAGGGCATGTATCGGCCCCATCCTGTCTCCCAAAACCTTGTAGACAAGCTGATGCTGTTTCAACATCCCCATGCCCTCAAACGCCTTGCTCACGATCACAGCCTCGAAATGACGGCCGTCGCCGTCAACATGGATGTGTTCGCACTCCAGCCCCTGCTGGATGTAATTCTTGACCATCTCGGGTGTCACTTTCATCTTGATCCTCTATTCGTCCGGTTTCCTGCAGTTACAAAAATGCATCCGTCTTGCGCAGGCGGTTGGCGATCACGCGCATGACATGCAAGGCAAAGTTCGGGGTCTGCTGAATCAGGAAATTGAAGCGCTGACGTTCGATGGGAAGCAACTTGCAGTCGGTTTTCGCGATGACGGTCGCGGTGCGCTTTGCGTCGTCGATCATCGCCATCTCTCCGACGATGGCCCCCGCTTCCGCAGTCTCCACCAGCCTGTTGCGCACCATGATCATGGCGGTGCCCGACATGAGCACGTACATCAGATGCCCCTTCTCTCCTTCATTGAACAAAGTCTGTCCCGCATAAAGCGATTCCAAATCGGTCTCGTGACGAAACAATTCGGCCAGATTCATTCCACAGTCCCCGGGATTTTTCAATGGCGTGATTCTAGTTTGGAAACCGCAGTCATGCACACATCATTGCGATTTTAATCCAATACGCTCCACCAGATAACCACGTTCTGACATCAACATAGGCAACCCCGTCGATCCGAACATGTGCAGGCTGCCCACTGCGGCAAATACCCTCTTTCCGCGTGCGTGCAACGCATCGATGCGATCCGCCAGATTGGGATTGCGATCGTCCAGTATCCGCTTCATCAACTCGCGTTCGTTCTCGGTGTTCATGCAATCGCACCACTCGCTGTAGTGTTCCATCTCCGAATAATCCGAGTCGGCCCACACCCGCGAGAGATGTTCGAGCAGTTTGCGCTCGCGGCCCGTTTCCATTTCGTCCAGGCTCTCCCGAACGAAAGTGACGGTCTCCTTCGCATCCTTCATTTGCAAAAGTTGCAGTTGCGACTCGGGCGTCTCCAGCGAAACCACTTCCTTCTTCGCGCTGTGCCCGATCCCAGCCAGAACGCCATCGATCGCGTATGCAGCGTCGAGCCCGTCCCAGCGGCCAACCATCAAGGTCAGTGTCGTGATCTGAAGCTCTGGAGCAAGCCCGGCAAGCGCATCGTAGGAAATACACACAGCCTCGGCCTGTTCCCGCAGGCGTTTTTCCAGCGGGGCGGGCAGCGCCATGACGCGTTGCGTCACCATGCCCTTGCTCACCCGGTTCCGGATGTCCGGATCCAGAAAATCAAGCTCGAGGGCAAGCGTATCGGTCGCGCGCAGGGCCTTCGCGACATCCGGCCCCGGAATCGTCCAGTCGAATTTGCCGACGTGCATGGTTCCGTAAAGATACGAAGCGTGCCCGCCCTTGCTGATGCGCCACAAAAAGCCGTGGTTGCGGGCGTGATGCACCGCTGCCCGGACCATCTCGGGTGTCGGTTGCTCAGTAGCGGGAGGACAAGCGGCCACAGCTTCGGCGCAAAACGGATTCGCGACCGCAATCAGGACAGCAAATACCAGCGGTCGAATTGAATCAGACAAAGTCACTCTCGCCTCCGCTCGACACAGAAGCAGGCGCATTCAGGAGCATCAGCGTGATTGTCGCTGCCAAGAGACTGATCTTCTTTAGTGCCCGCCCCTTCGGGTTGGAATGCCGCGCCGGGTGCTTTAACCAAAGCAGGCCACCCGGTTGCGGCCGCCCTTTTTGGCGGAATAGAGCGCGACATCCGCCTCCGCCAGGATGTCTTTCAGCTCCCGTTCAGTATTGGCGGCAGTGAGGGCAACCCCGATGCTCACCGTGACGGAGATCTTCCCGCTCTCTATCATCAGTACTGCGGATTCCAGCGTTGCGCGCAACGATTCGGCCAGTTTCATCGCGCCGTCCGCATCGGTATCCGGCGCGACCACGCAAAACTCTTCGCCGCCGTAGCGGCCCAGCAAGTCGCCTCCACGCAGCCTTTTCGACAGCAGGCGGGATATCTGGCGCAGCACCTCGTCCCCTGCCGGATGTCCCTGGGTATCGTTGATACGCTTGAAGTGGTCGACATCGATCATCAGCAACGCCACGGACCGGCCGCTGCGCAAAGCCAGCGCCCGCTCGGCATAGTCCATCAGCGCACGCCGGTTGGGAACGCCGGTCAGGCTGTCGGTCATCGCCAGGTGCAAGACCTCCCGGTCCGTGCGTTCCTTGGCCATCAGCAGGAAACCGACCGAGCCGAGCAGCGAAGATCCCATCAGAGCCACAAAGGAAATGACCTGGACCCAGTGGGGTGTATCGTTGACGCCGGGTTGCGCCAGAATAGTCTGGCCCGTCATTGCGACGATGGCGCGCAACACCAGCACGGCGATGACGATGACGGTTCCGCCGATCAACAATTTCCAGGCTCGCCCGGTGTGCGTTTCCGGGGCTGTCAGCAGCGCACGGCTGATCAGCAGCAGCTGAAAGATATAGACCATGCCCCCCCAAATGAAGCGTCCGTGCACGTCATTGACGAGCACAGATGCGATCAGCATCGCCAGCGCGATAGGTGAAAAATACTTCCAGCGGGAAATCGCGCGCTGCTGGAACTCGCCTATGGCCGCCAGCATCAGCGCATAACTTCCGGACAAGAGACCATTGGCGACAACGATAGAGAGAGCGTCCGGGATGCTTCCCCTCACGGCGATCAACATCCAGGCCAGCGTTTGCAGCAGAATCGCCACCGCCCATTTGGCGATGCCATCCTGCTTCCCGTCCCCTTCCTTGCAGGAGACGGCAACGAACAGCCCCATCACCATGAAAGCGTTGGTCAGGATCAGGGAAAATAACAGAGTGCGTGCGTCCAAATTCATGGTGTCAAGTAATCATCATCTTTGCAGCTGCGGCGGAGATCGTGGCATGCCCGAACTGCCTCCGCATATTATCTACTGAACGGATTCGGTCGCCGCATTTCCTAAAGCGAACGGCAAACCCATTGCTTCCCCTCCCATCCGCATGTCGAAGACGAGTCCGACGGCGCCTTCGGAATTGCGCTGTCTTTCTTTTGCGGCTGGTTTTCCGGGCGCTTATAGTCGGCGGATACGGCGCGCGTGATCTCCCCGCGGTATTTCATGTCGATCTCAAGGCGTTTTACCGCAAACCGGCCATAGCTGAGATCGCCGCGCGAGAACTCCGACAACAGGGACAGCTGTTCGTCATCAGTCATCGCAGCCCACTTGGCTACGCCTGCGGGTTCGTAGGCGTAGCTTTCAGCCTTGATCTTGTAGCAAGCCTTGAGCCGGGCCACCCATTTCCGGATGACGATCTTTTCTTCCGCGGTGGGCCTATCCTTGATACCCGCAAGTTCAAAATACACATCCGGGTCATACGTGCCGCCCAGCGTGACCTTGTCGGCGATGCTACTGAACTCCCTGTCGCTCCTGACATCGGATAAACATAGTCGAGTCTGCTGTTTGAGCTCCTCCCACGGAGTTCTTGCCTGTTCGACAGGGGAACTCGCGCAGCCCGACAGGAACAGCAAACCGGCAAGGAAATGTAATCTGGTCATTCCATACTTTCGCATCATCGATGCAAAGGCCACGCTGCCGGCGCGTCAGGGAACCATGCCGGGCGCAGCCGCCGCATTTCACCGATGCATCGAGTTCAGCTGCTTTGCGATCACGTCGTGGTTCAGCCACAGCACCGGCGCGGCCGGATTCGAGGACTCGCGGAACATCAACGGCCCGGTGCCTTCCAGCACCAGGGAACTCAATATATCCGTCACCAGCGCGTCGCGGCTCTTGTGCATCTTCGTGATCTCATCCGACGTGCCGATCATCACTTCGGCCAGTTCGGCCGAGTTCGGCATCGGCCACGCCTCGAAGTTGCGGAATCCTTTCATGACATCGCTGGCATTGTAGTCGTCGATCTTCTGCAACAGGCTTTCCAGCGTGTGCCCTTCCTGCAGCACATCGCGACAGGCTTGCCATTGAGCGTCAGCCCAGGCTCCGCCGTCTTCTTTCTTCAGGGCCTTCAGCAACGGGAACAGCGAGAGCTCCACGCCCACAAAGATGTCGGATGAGTTGGTGCGTATCTCCGGGCAATTGTAGACCGTCGCCTTGATACCCTGCTTCCAGGCATCTTCGGCGATACGCTCGAGGCGCATCTTGGCCTTGCCCTGGGTATAGTTGGTGTAGGTCTGCCACTGGTATCGGCCGTCGATGAGTATCTCCGTGCCGTGATAACCGTAGGCCGAGTAGCGCACCTGGCCGCCGGTTTTTTCCAGACGGGCGCGGACCGCCGCGCTGCCTTCGATCAGGTGCTGGAACGTGTTGGCGGTGACCTCGTCGAAATTCATCAGGATCAGCTTGCCCAGATCGCTGTCGAGCAGGGCGCTGGAAGACAGGAATCGCTCGCCGCGGCCCTTGTAGATACGGTTGGCGATGGCCAGGAACACTTTCACCTTGGGGATGCCGCCCGCCATGGTGTGCGCAAAGAAGGCATTGCTGCCGTCCGGGATCATGCCGTCCAGCTCGGACATCACCTTGGCCACGGAATCCTTGAAGCGCTTCACGCCCACGGCGCGGCATTTCTCCACGTGTGCCCAGTCCAGCTTGTCGTCCTGCCAGCTCTTGAGCGTCATATCGGCCAGCATATCGGTGGGGGTCGGTTCGCCTGCGGGAGCATCCAGGTCGAAGCCCGCCATCAGCGGCACATTGATGATGCGCCCGCCCAGGTTCGCTTCGGCAGTCGCCAGTTCCTCGGCGGTCAGCGCGCGCAGCGCATTGCTCTCGTCGCGACGGCCGACAGTGACGCCGATGATGGTCATGCCCGCTTTGCGTGCCTCGTTGATCAAGCCATTGGCATAGCCGCGCCCGAACAACTCGCCGAACAACACAAAGACATCGCCTTTGCGAAAGATATTGGACTGGGGGATTTCGCGTAGAGGAATGGGTGCTTTCATAAAAATATGGACTCCGGTTCAATGAATGTTACAAAACGACAGTATTCGGTTGGTATTTACCAAGCCCGCCATTGTACAGAAGGCTGGTGGGGGTATTCGTGAAAGTATTGCGCCCCGCCACCTGGAATTTTACTGCACTTGACGTTGACGCCAGATTCACGCATCGGGACGAGACCCCGGGGCAGTGCGACGAGCCATAACGGGCAGCCGCATCTAGCTTCCAGCCTCCGGCGCGACCTCCGTCACTTCGCCGTCTCGGGAGATGTCGAGCTGCAACTCACAATACTCGTTGATGTCGCTTGCCGGAGTGGGATCGTCCGTGCAACTGCATCCACCGATCACGCTCCTGAAAAACACGCCTGCGGTGACGCGAATGTTGCTACCCATCTCTGCGATGCGGTTTATCACCACGGTGACCGGCTCATCGGCCACATAGTTGCCGGTGGACAAGCCCTGTTGCAGCGGAAGTCCGCCTGCCCCCAGTTGCGCAAGCTCCTGTTTGAGGACTTCCGCAAAGTCCGGGGTTCCCCAGGCCTGCCGGGTCTTGTCGAGCCGGACCCTGAATGTGCGCTCAGGCATCGCCTGTCCCGTTGAAAATCCGGTCACGTGCCGAGCCTGCCAACCATGGCTCAGACGGTCGCCGGCAATTGCGGGTTGTCCCACGCATGCTGTTTTTCCTCATGGAATCTGACCGCATTGCGCCCGTGCTCCTTTGCCTCATACATGGCCGCATCGGCGCGCTTCAGGATATCGACCTCGCTCATCGCACCGCCGACGAACATCTCGACACCGATGCTCGCGGGACAACGATGCTCCACCTGCCCCGTCGGCCCCTGCGCGGCTCGCGCGGCGATGCGGTAAGGCTCCGCCAGCGTGACGCGTATCTTTTCCGCCACCTGGGCTGCGCGCCACTTTGCATCTTCCTTGTCCGTTCCCAGTTCACTGAGCAGGATCACGAACTCGTCCCCGCCGAAGCGGGCAACCATATCGATCTCGCGGATACACCCGCGGATGCGCCGCGCCACCTCCTGCAGCAGCATGTCTCCCGCCGCATGCCCGTGCGCATCGTTGAGCGGCTTGAAATTGTCCAGATCGAGGAACATCACCGCGCCGCGCTGCCCCGTGCGTTTGCTGACAGCGATCTTCTCGGCCAGACGCTGCTCCAGGCGGCGGCGGTTGGGAAGCTGGGTCAGCTGATCCATCCCCGAAAGCTTTTCCAGTTCGCGTTCGTTCTTGTTCGCCACGTATTCCCCCAGCCAGGTGATGAACAGCAGCGTGAACAGGCTGGTACTGACATAGGTAGCGCGGAATATCGTGGCTGTCGTCGCGTCCAGCGACAACAGCGCAGGATCGGGTTCGACGCCAAAATATCCGCAATAAACGAACAGCGACGCGTTCACCACAAAGAGAAGAACGATGCTTACCCATTGACGCAAAGGGAAGAACAGCACACCAAGCAATGCAATGAGAATGAAATAGAAATGCAGGTCGAGCCATGAACCGTTGGCCAGCCAGATATTGGCCGCTATCGCCGCTGTCACGGAGAGCGAAAGCAGCCAGCGCGCGAACCCGGCATGACCTCGGCGATTCAGCCAGGGTACGGCCAGCACGAAGAAGTAGAACGGTATCTGCGCTATATCCGACTTGATCAGCGCGGCGTTTCCCGTCAGTGCATTGAGCACCGCGAAAAACGCCATCGAAAGGATCGCGATGAATGCAGCCACGTTGACGTGAAATATCTTGCGTTGAAGAGAGTGCGACTCCACGCCGTCGCATCCCCAGTGCGACCATGCATTCAGACTCTGAATCAATGATTTCAGCATATAGTCGATTCGGACCGGATATCCAGCACCACGTTAGTTGGCAGCCAGCGCCCGCAAGACCGCCTTGAGCAATTGCCAGCAGCGCCCCACGGATTCTATCTCAACCCGCTCGCCGGGCGCGTGGGCGCCCTGGATGTCGGGACCGAACGAGATCATGTCCAGATGAGGGTGGCTGGCCGCGAGCAGGCCGCATTCGAGGCCGGCATGGATCACCTGCAGGCTGGCGGGCCGGCCGAATTGCGCGGTGTACACCGCTTGGCACAGCGCAAGCAGGCCGGATGACGGGTTAGGCGTCCAGCCGGGGTACATGCCCTCCTTCCAGGCACGCAGCGCGTAGCCGGCGGCATGCGTGATCAGCTTGTCGGCCAGCGCATCCGCGCGGCCGTCATGCAGCGAGCGCACCTTGAAGGTGGCATGGAACGCCCCGTGCGCCAGCCGCGCCACACCCAGATTGTCCGACGTGTCCACCACGCCGGGAAAATCATCGCTCATGCGCGAAACGCCGTTCGCCGCCACGTCGAGGAAAGTCAGCAGGCGGTCGCGCTCCGCATGATGAATGGACTGTCCCACCGGCATCTCGTCCAGCTCATAGCTGAAGGCCACGCCGGCATCGGTCTCCGCGAAGCGCCGCTGCCACGACTCGTGCCGGTGCTGCACCCACTCGTCGATTCCCGACGCGGCGGCCGCCGGCAGCGCACACACCGCGAACGCTTCGCGCGGGATCGCGTTGCGCGCCGTGCCGCCGTTGAACTCGATCAGGCGCACATCGGTGTGTGCGGACAAGTCGCGCAGCGCTTCCGCCAGCAGCTTGATCGCATTGCCCCGCCCGAGATGGATGTCGATGCCGGAGTGGCCGCCGCGCAGGCCGGACACATCGAAGCGCAGGACCACAAAGTCCGGCGGCAGCGCATGCATCTCGCAATCGTGGCGCAACTCCACATCCACGCCGCCCGCGCAGCCCAGGTAGAAATGCCCCCACTCCTCGGTATCCAGATTGATCAGCGTCTTGCCCTGCAACATGCCGGCCGCCAGCCCGCGCGCACCGTCCATGCCGGATTCCTCGTTGACGGTGAGCAGCACCTCCAGCGGCGGATGGACCAGGCCGGCTTCTTCCAGCGCGGCCAGCGCCAGGGCGACGCCGATGCCGTTGTCCGCGCCCAGCGTCGTGTTTTTCGCCACCACCCAGCCGTCGCTCACCTGCGTGTCGATCGGGTCGCGCTCGAAGTCGTGCCGCGTTCCGGCATTGGCCTGGCACACCATATCGAGATGGCCCTGCATGACCACGCCGGGCAACGCCTCGCAACCGGGACTGGCAGGCTTCTTCAGGATCAGGTTGCCCGCCTCGTCAACGTGGGTGGCGATGTGGCGCGCCTGCGCCCATTCGATCAGATGTTCGCGCAACGCCGCCTCGTGCAGCGATGGCCGCGGGATCGCGCATAGCGTGGCGAAATGCGACCAGACCGGACGCGGCTGCAGGCTTGCCAGTGTGTTGGTATTTGCCATCGAAATAAGCTCCCAAGAGTCGCCCTTGCAGGCGCCATCATAAATCCGTTACGAACTTGACCGGGCAGAAAGAACCAGGAAATCGGGACCAGCCCCGATTGCCCTCAGGATGGCTGCGGTACTTTGCCGCGACGTTTGCTCTCATACATGCGATCGTCTGCCATGCGCATCAGTCTGTCCTTGGCGGGATTCTCCGCCACCCTGACCGAGCCGAAACTGACGCCCGCGGACTCGAAACCTTCGGCATGCAGCGCCTTCATCGCGTCACCGATCCGGGCCTCCGTCCGTGATATGTCGCCTTCCTTGCAGGTGATCGCAAATTCGTCACCCCCCAGGCGATGCAGACAGGCGCATTCCGGCAACAGGTTCTTCAGGTTCCGGGAGAAGCTGCACAGCAATTCGTCGCCGCGTTCGTGACCGAAACGATCATTATAGTGCTTGAGGCCGTTCAGATCGATGAAGGTCAGGCTTCCCTCCACGGGCAATTGCGCCAAGTCCAATTCGAGCGCGTAACGGTTGGGCAATCCGGTCAATGCATCGGTTTGTGCGAGCTTCCTGTTTCTCCGGGCTTGCGTCAGGGCGCTTTCCCTTTCCCTGTGCATTTGCGCAAACTGCTGCGCGACCACCAGCGCCAGCAACAACGCTTCGACCGTCACTGCCGCCAGGCCCATATGCTCCATATAGAAAGTGTAGATGCCGGGCAGCCCGCCCAGCACGATCGAGGCGAAGCCCAACACACAGAAGGTGACGATGGCAACCAGGTACAGGCGTGCAGTGGTTTCGCCCTGCCTCGCGCGCACGATGCCCGCGACCAGGCCGAAGAGCAGGAACAGCCCCACGCCGTAGCGATCCAGCTCAAGCGACCAGTGAGGCTTCAACAGCGCCAGCAGGATGAATATCCCGAGCAATGCCAGCAGCCACATGCCCAGCCGGTACAGGCGCGGATTGCCGTCGCGGCGGATATCCAGCAGCGTGATCACGAACATCGCGTACGCGCAGTTCGAGAACAGGATCGGCATGCTGATCAGATAGAACCAGTGCATGCCGAACAGGTCCGGATAGACCAGCAGCGCCGTGCCGTTGTATAGCAGGTTGCCCAGGATGAACAGGGCATACATCCCGTCAACCACGTTGCGCCGGACCAGGGCAAGCGCCGAGTAATAGATGGCAAGGCCGAGCAGTATCCCCAGGCAGAGGAATACGAGCGCGTTACCCGGCTTGATGGCTTGCCGGTAGTGCGACAGTGAATCGATATAGGGCTGCGGGCGAGCGAGAAAGAATGGAGCGGAAACTTCGGTGATCAGACGGTAATGGCCCGGAGGCAAGTGGAACTCTCTTCCATGGCGCAGCAGGAACGGATTATCGGCAGCATTCTCGATACCCCCTTCTGCCGAGCCAACCTGTCGGCCCTCGCGATCGAATATCCAGTGGTGGAACACACCGATCACGCTGGAGTTCTTGAAGTCCAGAACCTGGGTGCCGGACTGGTCTATCGACAGGTCAGCCTCAAAGACAAAGCGTCCGCCGGTGCGGGAGACACTATCGACCGGCGTCAGTCCCGCGTTGTCCGGGCTGTGCTGTCCGTCGTAAACCCAATCTGCAGGCGCCTGGTACCAGTTGCCTTCCAGTCGCAACGGGGAAGCCACGCTGGCGATAGGCACGATACACAACACGCACAGCAACCATGAAGCGGCGGGAATGCGGCGAACTCCGGCAATAAATCTAAACATCACGGTTACGATCAGAGTGGGATGGGGAATATTCTGCAAGAGGCCACGCGAACATAACACGGTTCCCGGTTATTGCGTTCACTTAACCCTGCGTCGGCTACGGCTAAGTGTACGAACAAGGCGAAAACATGCGGCGCCCGTCCTGCGCCAGGCAACCGCGGCCTAATCCCGAGGGTGCCGCAACCGGCAATCCGCAAACACAAATCCGTCGCGCTCAACGACCTCACCCATTTCGATATCGAGCGGCTGCGCGAACATCGGTCCATCGAAGACAAAAGTGTGGAATTCCCCATTCTCGCCGCACGGGTCGACGCCGGATGGCATGCTGTCCACCAATGCGGTCGTCAACTCGCACCCGGCAAATTTTGCAGGCAACGCCCGCGGGTCGACGCAGGTAAGACAGGCACGCAAGCCGCCCGCCAGCATCTCTTCCAGCAATGCCCGCGTCGGCTTGTTCCACAATGGGAATATCGGCTCGATCCCGGTGCCCTGCATGCGCTCCTCGCGGTAGCGGCGTATATCCTGCAGGTGCAGATCGCCGAACGCCATGCATTGCACCCCGTTGTCGCGGGCGAGCATCACGAAGTCCGTCATCGCGTAATCATATTGCTCGTCGGAACAGGGATAGGGAATCTCGATCAGGTGCAAAGGCAGGCTGACCGCCTCTGCCTGCCGCTTCAGCAACTCGACGGGGACGGCATGCATGGCGACGCGGTCGAATGCCGCATTGACGGTGGTGAACAGTCCGGTCACCTCGTATTCGCCGGACTGGCGCAGCACATGCAGCGCCCATGCGCTGTCCTTGCCGCTGCTCCAACTGAGCCAGGTATTTTTACGCATAGTGACCGATCGGGCAACCCAAGAAAGCTGTTTGAGCGAATCACCCGGCCATCCCCCTTTATCTTCTCCCCGATGTGATCGCGATAGTAGCTCCATTGCCGTGAGCTAGCCAGACCACCCCGTCTGTTATCATCGCACCCATGCTCAATATCCAGAACCTGACCTACATGCAAGGCGGCATCCCGCTACTCCAGAACGTGAATCTACAGGCCTTCGCCGACCAGCGCATCGGCCTCGTCGGCAAGAACGGCTGCGGCAAGTCCACGCTGTTCCGCCTGATCCGCGGCGAGATCAAGCCGGACGGCGGCGAGATCGCCATGCAGTCCGGCAAGACCATCGCGTTCGTCGAACAGGAGATCGCCAACTCCGACATGCCCGCGCTCGAGTTCGTGCTCGACGGCGATGCCGAACTGCGCTTGCTGGAAAAGACCTTGTCCAAGGAAAACCACGACACGGCCTGGTTCGACGCGCAGCACCGCTACGAGGCCATCGACGGCTACGGCGCCAAAGCGCGTGCCGCGCAACTGCTGAACGGCCTGGGTTTCGCCAATGACACGCTGGAGCGCACCGTCGCCAGCTTCTCCGGTGGCTGGCGCATGCGCCTGAACCTGGCACGCGCGCTGATGCACCGCGCCGACCTGCTGCTGCTCGACGAACCCACCAACCACCTCGACCTCGAGGCCATACTCTGGCTCGAACAATATCTGGCACGCTATCCCGGCAGCATCCTGCTCGTCTCGCACGACCGCGAATTCCTCAATGCCTGCGTCAACCGCATCGCGCACGTGCACGACAAGACCATCGACACCTACAGCGGCGACTACGACGACTTCGAACGCGCCCGCGCCGAGCGCATCGCGCAGCAGAACCAGGCGTTCGCCAAGCAGCAGGACAAGATCGCCCACCTGGAAGACTTCGTGCGCCGCTTCCGCGCCAAGGCCACCAAAGCCAAACAGGCGCAGAGCCGCATCAAGGCGCTGGACCGCATCACGCGCATCGCGCCGGTGCACCTCAGCGACGGCCATTTCGAACTGGAGATCGAAGCGCCCGAACGCAGCCCCGACCTGCTGCTGCGTGCCGAGAAGATGGGCTTCGCCTATGGCGACAAGACACTGTTCCGCAACATCGATCTGGTGCTGCGCGCCGGGGCGCGCATCGCGCTGCTCGGCCCCAACGGCGCTGGCAAATCCACGCTGATCAAGCTGCTGGTGGGCGAGCTGCAGCCCACCACGGGCAAGCTCGAGTTCACGCCCGACATCCGCATCGGCTACTTCGCCCAGCACCAGCTGGAGAACCTCGACAGCGCCGCCACGCCGCTGCAACACATGGAGCGACTGGCACCCAAGGAAACGACTCTCGCCTTGCGCAATTTCCTCGGCCGTTTCGGTCTGGCCGGGGACAGCGAAGACCGCCCGGTGGCCAGCTTCTCCGGCGGCGAAAAGAGCCGCCTTGCTTTGGCACTCTTGGCCTGGCAGAAGCCGCACCTGTTGCTGCTCGACGAGCCCACCAACCACCTCGACCTCGACATGCGCGACGCGCTCACAATTGCGCTGGAGGAATACACCGGCGCCGTGGTGATCGTGTCGCACGACCGCAGCCTGATCCGCGCCGTGGCCGACGAACTGTGGCTAGTAGCCGATGGGGAAGCGAAACTGTTCGATGGCGACCTTGAAGACTACAAAACCTGGATCGAGACACGCCGTCCGCGTGAAGCCGCTGCCCAGCCGCAAGTTGAGAAGCCGCGCCAATCAAACGCACCCAAGCCCAACCGCAAGGCATTGCAATCCAAACAGAACAAGCTCGAAACCGCGCTGGCCGCGGCGCAGACCGAACTCGCCGCCGTCGACCAGCAACTCGCCGACCCCGCGACCTATTCGAACCCCGACCGCGCGAAAGTGAACCAGCTCAATGCCGAGCATGCGCGGCTGGCCGCAAAAGTGGCTGAGCTGGAGGAAGGCTGGCTGGAACTGGAGATGGCGAAGGAAGAATCGAACTGAGGCGGCGATCCTAGTCCGTCCTGATTGATTTATCGACAGTTTCCGTTTGCGGCTACTGCCCAGTCCGGAAAGGTCTATATCTTTTATCCTGTTTACAAAATGCGAGCCCGGCAGTAGCGTTACGACAAGTCCGCAGAACGCCCATCCGTTGAGCTGTGACAGATGGATGATCTGCGATCAGTGCCGACAAGCAAGCCCATTGAGGGAGGTCCAACATGCATCGCACTTACATCCGCTTACCCGCGCATTTCTTTCGCGTCAGCCTGCATACCGAAGGCGATAACATGACGCTGGCGCTGGTTCCCGATCAGAACCATGCGAATCTGATTGCTCATCTGCTGAACGAACATTACGGCATACGCAAGGGCGAGACCATTACGGTGACGCCCACCGTGATCCGCCACGCCGACGATGAGGCCGAGGACAATGCCAGGAGCCTGCCGAAATAAATCAATGCATCACACCGGAGGCGTGACAGATATGCCACTCAGCAACCTGACGGCCACACACAACCAGATGGCTCTGCCGGTTCACGCGGCGCCAGCCTCTCCATCTTTACTCTCTTCCAGCTCCACCCGCGGCCACAGGCTTGCCCAATCGCAATCCTTGATCACCTGTGCATCCACGGCTTCCTTGATGGCAAAAACAGGTCCGCTGGCTATTCGCTTCGGAGGCTCTGCATAACGGATGCCGCTCGGCGATCGCAGGCTGCGCATCAGGGGATGTTCCGGATTCAACAAACGCCTGATCACCGCAGCCACTTCCCCGTTAGCCAGGGCAACCAGGGTGCCGGGCGGATAGTTCCCCACTTCTTTTCTGAAAGCATTTGCTAGAACTGGCGCAATGGTGGCCGCCTGGCGGCTCAACAAATTCTGCGCCGCCAAATTGGACAGAGTTCCGGGGCGATATTTTCGCTCCGAAATCATTGCGCAAAAACGATCCGCCATCGATACGGCCTGGGATTCGATGCTCAACACATTCACGGGTGGACGCTTGGGGTAACCGGATCCGTCGATCATTTCGTGATGGTGTTCGACGACCTCGAGCCAGACGGGATGATCGATGCCCTGCTTGCGCAGTGCCTCGACTGCCATTTGGGGGTGGGCGATGACGTCCCTCTTTTGTTCGAGCGTAAGCGGCACATTCTGCTGATACAGCAGGTCCTGCAACTCAAGCATGCCGATGTTCATGGTCAGCGCGCCGGCAAGGGCGTGACACCTGACCTCCCGTGGCCGATCCAGATGCCTCAAGAGCATCTCGGTCAGCAGCGCGGTGTGGAAGGAATGCCGCAGGGAATAGCGGCCATTCCTGTACAACTGTATATTGGCCAGCGCCGCATCACCATCAAGCTCGCACAACTCCTGGATCAGTTCGGCGACACGCAACACTTCCCCGTAATTGATCTGTTTCCGGTCGAATAGCTGTTGAAACTCATCCGCCAGTTCACTGACGCCGAGAAAGACAGATACGTTTTCTTTCTCCCGCTGCTGCCGCTGCGACTCGTCGATTATCTCCTCGAAAAAGACGCCCCGGTCTATCAGCCGATCCAGCTGACCTTCACTCTTGATCACATAGCCGTATTTAAGCCACACTCTTCCGTGTTGATCGACAAGATCAAACGCCAAGGGCTCTCCCAGTATCACATGCCGATGTTCAAGCTGAACTTTCGCCACGATTCCCCCAATTTTTCTAATTATTGTCCGACAACACACCGACAAAACAATACCGGAGCGGGATTGTTTTGGGCCGCCCCTTTGATTGCAGCCACTTCCATGTGAGAATGACGGCAGGAAGCCCAATCATTGTATCGAACTATGGACAATCTGCTTGAAGTCAACGACCTGCATCATTCCTACGGAACGCGCGACGTGCTGAAGGGCATCAATCTCACCGTCCCGCGCGGCAAGGTCGTCGGCATCATGGGTGCCAGCGGAAGCGGCAAGTCCACTTTGCTGCGCCACTTCACCGGCCAGTTGAACCCGTCGCAGGGCAGCGTGAAATTCATGGGTCAGGTGCTGCATGAACTCAGCAGCCATGAACTGTACAAATTGCGCCTGAAGATGGGCATGATGTTCCAGGTCAGCGGCCTGTTCACGGACTTGTCGGTGTACGACAACATGGCCTTCCCGTTGCGCGAGAACACCAACCTGCCGGAAGAGATCATCCGCGACCTGGTATTGATGAAGCTGCAAGCGGTCGGTCTGCGCAATGTCCACAAATTGATGCCGAGCCAGCTTTCCGGCGGCATGCAGCGCCGCGTGGCAATGGCGCGTGCAACCGCCACCGACCCCGCACTGATCATCTACGACGAGCCTTTCGCCGGCCTCGACCCGATCTCGCTCAGCACCATCGCCAACCTGATCCGCAAGCTGAACGACTCCCTCGGCATCTCATCGGTGGTCGTGACCTACGACCTGGCGGAGTCGCTCAAGATCGTCGACTACATCTATTTCATCCACGACGGCGTCGTGGTCGCAGAAGGCGAAACGAGCGAGATGATCGGCTCGCAGGATCCCTTTGTCCGACAGTTCCTGCACGGTCAACCGGATGGCCCCGTTCCCTTTCACTACCCCAGCAAACCGTATCCGGCAGAGCTGCTCAACGCGGGTTGACGCGTTTCGGATCATTCGTCCCGCGGATCAAAAACCCTGCTGTACTCCAGACAATTAAATCGGTTTTTTTGTACTGTCGTGTCAACTTTGTTACAAATCCTGCGTTAATGGCCTGAAGACGGGAAACACCGTACGCCAAGGGAGAGAAAAAATGGGCAGATTGAGTAACGAATCCTTCGAGGACTTCCTGGATTCACTGAAAAAAGCCGGCATCACGATCACCAAAGAGGCCGAACTGCGCGAGCGCCTGGCCGAAACGCAACTCTGGCACTTTGCCTTCCAAACGCTGGCCGCCAACGGCAAGGCCATCGGCATCAAATTCGAAGACCGCACACAAGGCCGCAACCAGGCCGAGATCGAGCGCGCATTCAACGAATTCAACTTTTCGGAAAAGGCCAAGGCCATCTTTTCCGCGAGCCTGAAGCACTGATCAATCCAGGGGTTTTTCCAGCACCTCGAACATCAATCCCTCAACCCCGGGCAGGCCGAATCTCGGATCGGTAGCCGGAAACGGCTTGGTTTCGCCGGTAGGCAGGTAGCCGCGCCGCCCGTAATAGGCAATCAATTCGTGCCGCAGCGTGATCACTTGCATCTGCATACGCCTGACACTCCACTCCGCACGAACGAAGCGCTCCGCCTCATCCATCAGGCAACGGCCCAGTCCCCGTCCCTGTAACACCGGCCTGATCACCAGCATGCCCAGGTACGCCGTCGCCGCATCCACTCGCTCCACATGCACCGAACCAATGGTCTCGCCGCCGCGCAGGCACAACAGGATCGCCGAACCGTCTTCCGCAACGAGGCGCGATATCTCCTCCGCATCGGTACGCTGCCCGCCCAGGATGTCTGCTTCGGTCGTCCAACCGGCACGGCTGGACTCGCCGCGATAGGCGGAATTGACCAGCGCGACGATGGCGTCCACGTCGGTCGAATTGGCACGGCGGAAAACGAGGTGATCCTTGTTTTCGGATCGGGATGGTCGGGAAGGCAAAGTACTCATCAGGGTTTTCCCGGAAGACTGATTCCGGGCCGGGTTTCAGGCAGGAATGGCCTGCTCCCGACTGTCATTCATGCATTGATTCATCTCGACCGCCTGCATTCCTGCGGCAGATATCGGTCCTGGATCTCATCGCTCATGCAGGCCCAGCTCAAATGGTCGCCGCCTGCGATCGCGGAAACGAACTTGAGCGATTTGCCGTCGATCGCCTTGCCGCCTTTCATCGTGATGGTGACCGTACCGGTCTGGTTATCCACACTGACGGCCTTCACGGAAGGCGGCAGCGACGACATGAAGTCGGCCGCATCCAGGTTGCGCGGGACCGAGCGATACTGATCGAAGTACCCATCGACATATGCCGTCGCATCCCTGCCCACCGTCACCGCCTGAGCCATGCGCGTCCTGGCCGCATGATCCTGGTAAGCGGGTATGGCAATGGCCGCCATGACCCCGATGACAGCAACGCAATTGACCACCCATATGAAAATATACGCCGCGCGGCTCGTTCCGCCTTTCCCGGCAAGCTCGGCCAACTGCGCCTGCGTGCCTTGCGTCGTTGCGCGCACGGACTCGATCATCTTCCTGCAGTGCCTGTAGTAAAGCGCGTTCGCATACATCGGCATCACGATCAGCACGACGGCCGCGTACCCGAAAGAACCCAGACTGCCCACGATGCCGACCAGGCCGCCGGCCACCGCACCAACGACCCAGAACAAGCCCCACAGCGTAAAAGGAAGCGCGAGATAGATCGCGGCATCGACCCACATCTTTCGATAGAGCAACCAGTAGAACGTCACCAGCAAGGCGGACCAGTTCCAGGTCGGGCTTATCTTCCCTTCGTCGTCGAAACGGGAAAAATGGTCCAGGTAATATTCCCGGTTGTCGGACCCCAGGACGGCTGCGTAATACTGCTGGTCACTTGCAGGCTCGGAAGGTATCGGCGCGGCCGGGAGTGCACGGCCGCAGCTGACACAGAGCTTCGCAGTATCGTCGTTTGAGCTTCCACACTTGGGACAAAACATTCTTCGCTCCCCGTATCAAACCTGAAAACCGGACAATGACAAGAACAGCCTGGCAAGCGCGCGGCGATGCCGCGCAGTACGCCTCGCCTATTCGCCGACTGCCGCGATCTGTTGCGACCAGGCCAGCGCCTCGATCATCATGCCCGCCACCTCGGCTGCATCCACATCGCATTGCGCAGCGGCGGCAGCCATATCGCCCTCTCCCGACTCGACCGCGATCGCCAGTATCAGCGCATCGTGCATCGCGCCTGCCTCGCCCCTGAGCGCGGAAGCGACGGCTTCCGGTAGCGAGACCTGTTTCAGCACATCCTCGAGCGGCTGCGCCAGCATGACGCTCATCAATGAAAACAGGCCCGTCAGGAACAGCTGGTCGCCAGCGGCCGGAACCCGTCCTTTCCCGGCCAGCATCTCCATGAAGCGGCCGCGCGTCAACGCCTGTTCGCGCAGGATGTTCTCGTGGTAACCGGGCTTCTTGCTGTCGAACAACAGCAGCGACAGCCAGCGGTAAAAACGGTCCCTGCCAAGAAGCAAAAGCGCCTGCGGTATCTCGTTGATCTTCTGCAGCAGGCCGATGCCGGGCGAATTGATATAACGCAGCAGCTTGAAAGTCAGGATGGGGTCGGTGCGCAGGCAATCCGCGATGGCATCGAATTCGGCGCCGGACTGTATCATTTCGAGCGCCTGGAACACCCGCGCGTAATTGACGTCGCTCTTCGACGGATGCCAGTTCTCGCGGCTGGAGACGAAGGGCCCCATGAAGTAATCGAAGCGGCGCTCGAAACAATATTTGAAGTCGTCCGCCGTCTGCAACCTGCTGGCGATCAGCTTCTGCTCACTATTGACGGCACGAAGTTCGGAGATCAGCGCTTTCAGCTGGATGCCATCGAGTGCCGCGGCATCGATCTCGATGAAGTCGGCCTTGTGCAGGAACTCGGCGTATTCGGAACGCGGCTGGTTGATCGACCAGCCCTGCCTGAAGCCTAGCGCCTCGATATGCGCCAGGCTGGCGCGCAGCTCGGCAAGATCGATCTCGGCGATGGGCCGGGGAGTGATCATGATCACCGTGTTCCGATTGGCCAGGGCTTCGAGCAACGGGCTCTGCAGCGACTCCACCGACAGGCGGATGAATGCGTTGCGCTCCCCCAGCAATGACGATACCCCCAGCGGCGCAAGATTGTTCAGCATGACATCGTCATACACGCGCCGTATCACCGCGCTCTTGTCCATCATGCGGGACTGCACCTTTTGCCCCAAGGCGAACTCGTAACCCGCGATGCGCTCGTTGCGATCGAGGATCGCTTCACGGCAGATGAAGGACGAGCTCTTGGGTACGTTCTCTTTCGCGGCCCCGTTCAAGGAGGGTTTCAGCGGCGCCACTGCGTTCAGTTGCTGAAAGGAGGCCTGGGCAGAAGGCTCTTTCGGCGAGCCGCCCATCAGGCGGCGTATCGAGTCAAACATTTGCGGTTTTCCTGTGTGATTTCCGTGTCACATCACCAGATAGTGGTAGCGCATCGAATTCCGGCATCCAAAGGATCAAAGGGGCGGCCTCGCTTTGGCATTCAATAGGCGTTCCATATCGAAAACGATTGCGGTGCAGCCCCCACCGGCCACGCCTCAATACCTTCCCTGAGTCTTGTTGATGTAGTTCGCCAGCTGCCGGGTCTCCTGGTTCATGCGCGAGAGATTGGCATGGGTCACGCGGAACAACGCGCGCATCACCAGGAAGGCCAGGCGCGGTTCGGCATCGAGCAACGATTCGAAATCGGCCGGGGTGAGCGTGTAGACGGTGGAATTGCCCACTGCGCGCAGCGTTGCCTTGCGCGGCGACTGCTCGACGAAGGCGCGGGTACCGGCGCATTCCCCTTCCTTCATGGTGTAAACCACCTGCTCGGTTCCATCGGCATCCTTGCTGGTCACGGTGAGCCTGCCTGCGGCCAGGATGAACAAGGTCTGGTCAGCCTCGCCCTCCTTCACCAGCAACTCGCCATCCTTCAAGCGGCGCACCCCCAGCTTCTCCGCCAGGAGCTTGGCCTTGTCTTCAGTGAGCTCGGTGCCCACCGTTGAATTCCGGACTACCTTGTAATCTGCGACTTCACTCATCACTCAATTCCTCCATCTCATGTTTATCGGTGAAACCGTTGGTGCGACATTCAATATCCAGCCATCAGACCAGTGCGATGCTGCAGCCATTATCCTTGAGTCCCGGGCATTTTGGCCATTCGCGGAGAAGACTTTTTTTTATTATCTCATCAGGGCTTCTGCTTCAACACGGTTTTGACCATCTTCCCGAACGCCTTGTCCTTCTTCCGTTTGTCCACATACGACATCTCGTTGAAATCGGACTCCGCCTTGAGCTTCAGGTAACTTCGGTAATGCTCCGGGTTCAGCTCGCCGCTCTCGATCGCCTTGCGGATCGCGCAGCCCGGCTCGTTAGTGTGGCTGCAATCGGCGAAGCGGCATCTGGTCGCAAGCGCCTTGATATCGGCAAAACTGTCGTCTATTCCTTCGCCGACAGTCAGGATGCCCAGCTCACGCATCCCCGGCATATCGATCAGCAGCGCGCCGTTGTCGAGCACGACCAGGTGGCGACGCGTGGTGGTGTGCCGGCCCTCGCCCGTGCCGCTGACAGGCCTTGTCTCCAGCGCGTCATGGCCTGACAGCTGATTGATCAGCGTCGTCTTGCCCACCCCCGAAGAGCCGAGCAGGCAATAAGTCCTGCCCGGCAGCATGACCTCCCTCACCTGCTCCACGCCCTCGCCCGTCACGTTGCTGAGCGTGATGATCCTGGCCGCGATGCCTGCCGCGCGGATGTTGGCGAGCATGTGCTCCAGCTCCGCCGCACTCACCAGGTCCGTCTTGGTCAGCAGCAGCACCGGCTCGATATGCCCCTCGTTCACCATCACCAGGTAGCGCTCCAGCCTTCGCACATTGAAATCGAAATGGCACGACTGCACGATGAACGCCACATCGATGTTCGCCGCGATCATCTGGAAGTCGATGTTCTTGCCGGGAGACTTGCGCCGCAGGAATGACCTTCTGGGCACCACGTCATGGATGCTCGCATGCGACTCCGCATCGTGATACTGCACACACACCCAATCGCCTACGCAAGGCATATCCACCGAGGAAGTGGCAGCATGAAGAAACTTGCCTGTCAGCTCGGCAGGCACTTCGCCCTGTTCGTTGCGGACGACATAGCGCCCGCGGTCGACGGCAGTCACCCGGGCCAGCTGCCGGCCTGACCCGCACGTTGCCTGCTCTGCAAGCACGCCATCCAAACCGAGTTCGGTCAACTCCATGGCGAGCCTGCCCCTTTGATCCCGGCGTCTTGATCTTGCTTCAGCAGCGCCTCGGCCTCTTCCGTCGCGAGGTATTTCCAGGGCAGTGGTATCAGGCCGGGAACGCGCTGCATATAGCGGCGGTAAGTGTCGCCGTGGTAGACCAGCAATTTCCTCTCCTCCAGACGCGATCCGATAATGAAATAAAGCGTAATGAACACGCTGGATAACAGCGTCGTCGCGCTCATGTCGCGCGTCCAGACCAGGACCAGGCCGAAGAAATACCAAGGGTGGCGCACGAAGCGGTGAAACGGGGAAAGATGGAAGTGCTCCTGATCCTCGACCTTGCGGACTTGCGCCTGCAGCTGGCGCAGGCCAAGGAATTCCTGCATGTCGTAGCTCTTGAGAGACAGCCAGAAGCCGAAGAGCGCGGCCAGCGCCAACCCGTTTGCCAGCCAGGCGGCGATGCCCTGCCAGCGCCACAACATCGGCTCGGGAGCGTGGTACGTGAGCCACAAGATCGGCAGTATCAGCAGCGACGCCAGGACGTTGAACGTCAGCCGGTAATACGGCATCAGGTTCGGCCAGTCCGCGGCAACCCTGCGCTTCACCGCCAGCGACGCCAATGCGGAATGCAGGGCGAAGTACGCTATCCAGCAAAATGACAGCAACACGATGTCGCGCCAGGAGGATTCAGTCATGCGAGGTCACTGCCTTTCTTCCCTTTCCCAGGGATGACGCGGGCTTGGTTCATCCTGCCCCGTTATTGATCCGACACGGTAATGTATAGAACCATTCGCAGACTCGGAGCAGCCCCCTTCAACCCTTATTTGAGCCACAATTACGTATGCCGAAATTCCCGCTCCGCTACATCCTGCTGATCGCCGCATTCGCGATGCTCCTGATGAGCATCCAGCTTGGCGCGCTGAGCGTCGCGTTCGAAAAGCTCGATCTCTCCCCCGATTCGGCGATGCTCCTGTTCCTCACCATATTAGGAGGCAGCCTGGTCAACCTGCCCCTGTTCAGCATGAAGTCCGACCCGCCCAACCTGGAAAAGATGCCGCCAAACTTGCGCGAGTTCTACAGCGAAATGCCCTATACCGGCAGCACCGTAGTCCTGGTCAACGTCGGCGGCTGCGTGGTCCCCGCCGCATTCTGCCTTTACCTGCTGGTGCACCACCCGTTGAATTTATTGTACGTCATGCTTGCGGTCGCCGCAGTCACCCTGCTGTGCTTCAAGACCACCCGTACCGTGCCCGGCATTGGCTTGGGCGCCCCGATGTTCCTCGCGCCCCTGGCGGCGGCACTGGCTTCCACCATGCTCGATCCGTCCAATGCCGCACCGCTGGCCTTCATCAGCGGCACCCTGGGTGTATTGATCGGCGCCGACTTGCTGCACCTCGCGGACATACGGCGCCTGGGCACCCCGTTCGCCTCGATCGGCGGCGCAGGCAGCTTCGACGGGATATTCATCAGCGGGCTCGTGGCGGTGTTATTGACTTAGGGAAACGCCCATCACGTCCGCCGTTCGAAGTGCCCCATCGACAGGCTCAGGGCGAACGGATTGCTGGGGCACGAGTACCGGATCAATAGCCTGTCAACAGATCATTCAGACACGACCCGGTTGCGTCCGCACTCCTTTGCCTGGTAGAGCCGGCGGTCGGCCACCGCAAACAGCGAGTCAGGCTCGGAATCGGGCGCTGGGGTAATCGAGGCGACCCCGATGCTGATGGTGAGTACGTTGCTGGTGCCGGATCCTTCATGCGGAATGGCCAGGCCTTGCACGAGGCTACGGCATTTTTCGGCGATCTCGACGGCGGATCCGATATTCGCCTTCGGCAGCAGCAGGACGAACTCCTCCCCGCCGTAGCGCGCAAACAGGTCGGTCGCCCGCAACGGTATCTTGTTCAGCGCCTGCGCGACCCTGGTCAGGCATTCATCTCCCATCAGGTGCCCATAGCAGTCGTTGTACTGCTTGAAATGATCGATATCCAGCACGATGAGCGAAAGCGGCTGGCGATCGCGCATGGCGTGAAACCATTCGGACTTCAGGGTCTGGTCGAACAGCCGGCGGTTCGCCACACCGGTCAGGCCATCCTGCAGCGTAAGCGCCTCCAGCTTGCGATTGAGCGCGAGCAATTCCTCTTCCATCTTCTTGCGCTCGGAGATGTCGAACATGAAGCCGACCAGTTCGGTCGTCACACCATCCTTGCGGATGACGTGGACATAGTCGCGTATCCAGACGAAGTTGCCGTCCGCCGTCAGCGCACGGTAGTCCGCTTCGTGGTCGACACCCCCGATCGTCTGGGCCACGCAGAAGTTGGTCGTCCGTTCGCGATCTTCCGGATGGATGCGGTCGATCCAGTCGTTCGCGGTCATCCAGCTTTCCTGCGGCCAGCCGAGCAGCGCTTCGATCTGCGGGCCGATGTAGCTGAACTTCATGGTTTCCCAGTTGATCTTCCAGGGGATCGCCTGGGTGGATTCGAGCAGGGTCTTGTAGGTGCCATCCGTTTCCGCGAGCGCGATGCGCTCTTCGTGTTGAGAAATTCCGTGCATGCTCTTCTTTCACCCCTTAAGTGATTTTGAAATTTCAGTGTGCAGTTCTATTGATCCGACAAGAACCCGCAGCCCGCCTTTTATTATTTTATTGCGAAACTACTGCATTGCAGACCCTATTAAAGTTAGGGATTCACAAACAGGCGTCAAAACACCTGGTGCCAATCGCCTATTCCAGCGCCCCCTGCCAGAGCATGTCGTAACCCAATTCCTTGCTCTCGACACACAGCTCGGCCAAGGCCGCGAATTTATCCTTGAATGCCTTGTCTGCGTGCGACCGTTCATGCTGTTCGAAGGACTTCCAGTAAGTCACGATCGCAATATGCTTCTCTGCCGATCTCGAATCGCTCAACGAGCCTTCGTCCGAAACGAAACCGGAGAACTCATAAACCTGGCCGGCAATGAAGCCGCCCTTCTCGCCGCCGTATGTGTCCTTCACCACATTGCACATCTCACCCAGCGCCACTTCGACATCTTCGAAAGCCACACCTGGCTTGATCGTGGCCGTATTGAAAAGCATCTTCGCTCCGAAAGGGATAGTGACAGGAGAAAACATGATGAACCTCCAGTTGAAGTAAATCAGGTTGAAAGGAACCGCCGATGCCAACCACATGGATTGCACTGCCTAACTTGGCGGCCGATCCTTCAACCCATTGCCGTTCGGTACAACGACAAGCACCCACTGGACATAAGCGTTACGAACCTATGACCGCAGTTTCGCACTACAGTTTCCGAAACCGTGATCTATCTCCGATTGTTTGCGCCAATCAAAACACGAGTATGTGTGATAATTAATTTTCGGCGCACCCGATTTGGTTTCAACGATTTGTATATTTGAATCGCCACTATAAACATGCAGAGGAAATATCATGCCCGGTTTACTCCCCAACGTTGACCCCGATGGATTGCTTGAATTTTCGGTTGTCTATACCGATAGATCTCTGAACCACATGTCAAAACAATTTCAGCAAATTGCCAAAGACATATCTGCAATTTTCAAAACGACATACAACGCCCACTCGGCGATCATTGTTCCCGGTAGCGGTACATTTGGCATGGAATCGGTTGCGCGCCAATTCGCGCAAAACCAGAAATGCCTGATCGTTCGCAATGGCTGGTTCAGCTATCGCTGGACCCAAATCCTGGAAATGGGAAACATCACACGGGACTCCCATGTGCTTAAAGCAAGACAGATCGACAACTCCACAACGGGCCAATTTGCACCGCCTCCAATCGAGGAGGTTGTCGCCTTCATAAAAAGCGAAAAGCCGGCGGTCGTATTCGTGCCGCATGTCGAAACATCCTCCGGGATCATTCTGCCGGACGACTATGTGCAGGCAATCGGCGCAGCGGTTGAATCTGTCAACGGCATATTTGTTTTGGACTGCATCGCTTCAGGGGCAATGTGGGTTGACATGAAACAATGCAAAGTCGATGTGCTGATTTCCGCACCGCAAAAAGGATGGAGCAGTTCACCGTGCTGCGCAATGATCGCGCTTGGCGAACGCGCACGCGAGAAAATCAATCATACGCAAAGCAGCAGCTTTGCCATGGACCTGAAAAAGTGGCTGCAGATCATCGAGACCTATGAAAGCGGCGCCCATCTTTACCACGCGACAATGCCAACAGATGCACTGAAGACCTTGCGCGACAACATGAAGGAAACACAAGCGCTCGGTTTTCCGACAGCCAAGGCAAGGCAAATTGACCTGGGCTTGAAAGTACGCTCCCTGCTTGAATCGAAAAACTACACATCAGTCGCAGCACCGGGCTTCCAATCACCCGGGGTGGCGGTGAGCTACACCTCAGACCCTGATATACAGAATGGGAAGAAATTTCTTCAGGAGGGATTGCAGATCGCTGCGGGCGTGCCGCTGCAATGCGATGAAAGGCCCGACTTCCGGACATTCAGACTGGGTTTGTTCGGCCTTGAAAAGCTGAAGAATGTCGATCAAACCGTCGCCAATTTAAGAAGGGCGTTTGACCGTATTTGACCATCCTTGGTTTTTTCCGGAGAGGCCACTGGATTTGGCCGTGTGCAAGACCGCCCGTGCCGACACGGGGGCCCGTTAGCTCAAGTAGCCGGACTTCTTCCCTTGGTTTGTTCAACACGAGAATCGAACCTCCTGCCCACAATGTCACCCGCGCCGGGCGAAACCATTGACGCCAAAATCACCAGGTGCTACCTTTGTAACACCCGCTTCAAGGAGTACAACATGGCCGCCACCACCACCCTGAAATTACCCGAAGAACTCAAGGCGCGCATCGCGCCGCTCGCCGACTCAAGCTCCAAAACGCCACACGCCTGGATGATCGAAGCGCTGGAAGCGCAGGCCAGGCTGGCCGAAATGCGCCAGTCCTTCATCGGCGACGCGCTTGCCTCAGCAGCCGAAGTGGATGCGGGAGGCGCGCTCTACGCCATGCAGGACGTACATGAGTACATCATCAGCAAGGCCTCAGGAAAAGCCGCCAAACGCCCCAAGCCCGCCAGCATCGCAAAAAGCAAACCGCGCACGAGCAGTAAAACAAAAAGCCGTTCGTGCTGAGCCCGTCGAAGCATGAACTCCAACAATTGCATAGCACACGCTAAACATGCCCACGGTCTATTTCAGCCAGCGCGCCCTCACTGATCTTGAGCGCGTGTTCGACTTCCTCGCACGGGAAGCGCCGGCCATTGCCACCGAGGCAGCCAACGAAATAGTAGATGCCACCAGGATATTGCAACGTCACCCGCTGATCGGGCGACCAGTCGGTAGCCTGCGTGAGCTGGTGATTTCGAGAGGTAGAACAGGCTATGTCGCACTGTATCGCTACCTGCCTGAGCAAGACAGGGTGGACATCCTTGCCATCCGGCATCAACGTGAAAGCGGGCTGGTGGAGTAATTCAGATTGAAGGTATAGCCAAGTAAGTTCAAAGAGGTCAGTTTCGGTTTAGTTTCCAACACCCTTGCCCTTTGAAAACAATTTCGATGCTGCCCCCTTCGATTCCCATCAGTTGTGTTTCCGAATCCACTCCGGCCAGATCGTGGCAAGAGATGGACAGGCGCCCACAGCAGAGCGTGCTGTTAAGGTGAGCGGCGAGCTGAGTATGTGTGCATCCTGCATGGTCACCGTCAAACAGCCAGCCTCTTGCGCCACCAAGGCACCCGCAGCAAAGTCCCATAGCTTCTGCCTGCCATGCAAATATGTTTGAATCCTGCCTGCCGCGAGCCAACACCAGTCCAATGCCACCGAGCCAAAACTGCGTTGCGAGTGATAGGGGTTTTCTGTGGCGATGGCGATCGCCAGATCGGTCGGCAGGCGTTTGGTGTCAATGATGGACATAGCGTGTCTTAACTCGCATGGCTTGTCGTCACGACGGCAGAGTGGCTGTTGATTGAGGTAAGCCCCCTGTCCTTTGAGCGCATGAAAGCATTCATCTCGATTCGGGTCATACACCATGCCGGCAACCACTTCGCCCTGTTGCATCAACGCAAGGCTGACTGAATAAACCGGAATGCCGTGACTGAAATTACTGGTACCGTCCAGCGGGTCCAGCAACCAGCAACACCCCGTCGCCAGAATGGCTGCCTGTTCATCTTCAGTCATTTCTTCGCCCAGGACGGGGATGTCGGGAAAGTGACTCGATAATATCTTGCTGATGCTTTCTTGCAGAGCGATGTCGGTTGCGGTCAGCAAACTGCCGTCGGACTTACGCTCCGAGAGCTGACGTCCCGATTGGACACGCTGAAAGATATCGCGGGCAGCCTCACGCATACTGTCGAGTAATAAAGGCCACTGTTGCTGGATGGATTGATCCATGGGAAAACCACCTCAAGAAGAAATTGTTATTTCAAGTTTAGAACAATTCGATGCTGCCCCCATTAGCTGCGCGAACATGAGCAGCCGCCTTTCCCAGACAATTCAATTCAGCGCGACAAGCGCAAATCCCACACCATGTCGATCGGGCCAAAGCCGGTTTCTGCCGGGGGCACGAGCTTGTATGTGGCCGCCAATCGCGCCGGATCGGCAAAGGGTAGCTCTTTAAATGGTTCGCCCATCACTGTGGTTCCTATCACCAGACTGACAGCCATATCTTTTTTGTAAGGGCCTGTCCGCGAATGCACGCACTTGAGAGGAATCGTCCTGGTAGAAACCAGCGCAATGGACATCGAATGCGTCTTTGCGCGGTAATCCACATTGAGCACCCCTGACGCATTCATCGGCACCTCGGTCGGGCCCGCAATGGAGCAATGCCAGGAGTCGAGCTTGCCGTCCCTTTGGTCAGGAACGGTTTCCTTCCCCGCCACATCCCATTGCGTGATCAGGGCCATCGCACTCGGTTTATCGACATCGCTCATATCTGCCATCGCGGAGCTACTGCTGCCCTCGGTGAGAGGCAGGCTGATCTTCACATCCGCGTGATAGGTCTCCTTGCCCCGATTCTCCGTCATGGTGCCAGAAACGGCGACCGTGCCCGTGTATACGCCCAGCTTGCCGCTTTGCGCATGCGCATCATCGGTAATGCCGATGCACCCCAAGGTCACTGCTGTCAGCACAAGCACTTGATATGCACTTTGCGACCATCTTGTTTCATCGGTTCGATCTTGCCACATGGTCTGTTGCATATCTTCTTCCTTTCGTTGGATTTTCGCCGGGGCAATTGCCCAAGACATATTGCAATGCGTATTCACAAGCAGGCTGCATACACCTCGCCCTGCAGTGTGATGATACTGCGTATCTCCGCATCGTCCTTCGCCATATGAAAATCGCTGAAATCGAAACCCGGCCCGACATAGCACCCCAGCAAGGCGTATTCCCCCAGAGTCCGTGCGGCCTGCCACGTGCCTGCCGGGACGGCGTGGATGGGCGCTGCGCCGCTTCCGATGATGAACCTTGCCACGCCCGTTTCCCCCTATCTTCGGCAGGTGAGATTCACGTTAGCTGGGATGAATAACCGAGGTAAATGGTTCGAAAGGAATATACGAACACGACCTCTTTTAATTCGCTTTCGACTCCGGCACCTTTGATTTTCTTAGCTTGATGATGTATCCGACACAACTTCAGCATTTCGCTCCTCACCATGAGAATGAGTTGCGGATAAAATGAGTTTCAGAACGAATAGAATCGCTGACGGGTAACGATACAGCCAGCGCCACCCTTTTTCCGCAACACCGGCAATTCCTTTACGGCGCCATATCAGTAGTGCTGTTAACCCGCCAACCACCATTACGGGATGTCTGTAGACGAGACGCACTCCCTTCAGTCCAACGTCAACGATTCCCATGGTTTTTTGCAAATGCCCGGAGATGTCGGCCATTTCCATACGCTGGGCCTCGATTCTTTTTAATATTTCAAGGCGGCGATCAGCCAGATTAGCAAGTTGCTTTTTCATGGCTTGGGCGTAAGCCTGTCGATGTCATCGGCCAATTCGGCCAGGCTGGAGGAAAAGAGTTTGGGTCTTTCTCGAGCCAGGCGACGCAATGCATTCCATAGCAGCAGTCCGGCGACGAAAAAAAACACTGCCAGCCCCCCCACTACCTGCAGACGGTAAGTATCCCAAAACAGAGCCACGACAAACACCGTCAACAGCAAGATAGCCAAACCAAAGAAGAAAAGAGCAAGGCTGCCATACAACAGCATTTGTCTTACGCGCAGCCTCTCTTCCTCCAGCTCGATGGATAACAGATCGAGCCGCGTCTGAATGATGGCGAGTATAGTGCCCGTCAAACGTTTTAGCGACGCCAGCAGTCCGGTCGGTTGCGACATGCTTTAACGCCTTGCGATCAACATCCCGATAATCGCGCCCACGCAGGCAGAAATACCAATTGCCTTCCAGGGATTTTCGTGGACATACTGATCAGTGACTTTGGCGGCCTCTTTGGTGTGCTCGATCACGGCTTCTTCGGCGTCAACCAGGCTCTCCTTGACAGTTTGCAGGCTTTTCTGGATGCGGGCACGGGCGGCAACAGCACCTTCACTCGCCTGACCAGCGGTCGCATGCAACAGCGTCTCGGCATCGGCCATTACTAATCGCAAATCTTCCATGAGTTTATCTTTGGAGACTGCTGTGCTTGAACGTTCATTCATTGTTTTCGTTGCCATGACTATTACTCCTTTGTGAATTGAGTGATACACGGTTACTTATGCACGTGCCTGATTACTTTGCCACGCACTGTTTCACTTACCCGGAAGCGTTATCCCCTTATTACCCTCAGCAAGACAATCACAATAGCAATCACCAGCAGAACGTGGATGAAACCGCCCATGGTGGTGGATGTGATCAAACCCAACAACCACAGGACGAGCATAACTACAGCAATGGTATAAAGCATGATTTCAACCTTTCTTTAAAAAGACCCCTGCTTCTTGATTATCGCTGCTGCATCGTCACTCAATGAAAACGCAATCCAGGACAGGCTGCCGACCAGCGCAGCCAAGACCAGGGCTGCTCCCACGGGGCGGGGCACGTAACACGCTTTGAGCCATCCCACTACCGGGTTAAGTGTGTAGCTCGCGAGAATACCGATCAACAATGGCACAAAAAAGGCGCGCGCCAGATACAGGGCAGCGACGAACGCGATGATAGCCAGCACGCCGAGAGGCACATTCATGTGCGAGTAAGGGGTCGCACGAACCATGACCGCCGCAGAATCCGCTGCCGCGACTGGTGCTTCGGACTCAATATTGTGGTTGGCCTCATCATCGTGATCAGCCCCCTGCTTTGCGTCAGCAGGCTTGATCACAGTCACCCTATCGAGAGGTTCGCTTTGTTGCTCACCCGACATTTTGCACCTCACTTTGATCTGCGCTAGATCACAAATTGTGCTTGGCAAAAGTAAGCACAGGCTCTTATTGGGATTAAAGACAGATGAAAAATGCAAAGATCGGGATAGCTTTACCAAGAATGCGAAATCATAACCCCGCTTCACTTCAGCCGGGACGTAGCGCTGCCTCTTGCGGCAACATCGGTTCTCACTCGCCCTTGACCAAATGTGACGCCTGCAAATGCGAAGATGATTAACCAGCAGGTACGCAACATGAAGATATGCTGCCCCGCCACCAACAGGAAATAGATCGCCGTCAGCGCGCTGCGCTCGGCGCGGTGATCACCCGGCTGCACCCGGCTTTCGGAGCGGAATATCTCCCGATAGTAGCCGCCCTCGGGATGCGGTTGCAGGCCAAGGTCGGCGATCAGGGACTGGTTTGGGATGCATGAATAGCTCCGGCAGGTGAGGTTCACATTAGTTGGGATGAATGGCCCAAAATGAACATCGCCCTTGCGGGTGATGTGTATAAGGCGAATGTGATGCAACCCAGTCAAACTGGCTATTTCCGCTGGTCAGTCGCAACAGATTTGCGCACAACAAAGGGCGTGCCGGTTTGTTCGGCCAATTGACGCGCCCTTTCGGAAGCGCGCATCAACGCCTGCGGGGCTTTTTGCAGATCGGGGTCTTTCAAATGCGAGACAGGGGCTTGCATCTGCACCATCTCTCCGCGGTGCTGTGGCTACCTAATCAATTGGCCGCTCTGCCATGCACCCGCGGTTTGCTCCCATACACTTTTTGCATCGACACTTTGTTCCTCTGACGTTTCATCCAGCAGAATCAAAACCCTGACTGACAAGCCATCTGCCAAATGGGTAGTTTTGGGCACCGCAATATGCCCATCTTCAACTATTGAGTGAAATTCGACAGCCCGCATGATACGTCACCTTGCTAATCGGTTGAGCAACACCGCCTGCAAATCACGCCGACTATCCAACACCGCCATAATCAAGACCTGCTTGTTATCAACCCGGTAAACGATGCGCCAGGGCGCGCTGATCAACTCCCTGTATTGCGAAATGCCGGTATGCAAAAGCTCGGGCACGACGCGACCGCGATTGGGCAAGGTAATCAAAAGAGCGGCTTTGGTTTCCAGCTTTTGCAGGATCGCCAGCACATCGCCAATGCTATCCTGTGCAATGTACTCGATGATCTCCGTCAAATCCTGTTGCGCCGTGTGCGACCACAGCACCTGATATTTCTTGGCCTCAGCCATGCTGCTTTTGCTGCTTCCGCAAAGATGTGCGCAGAGTATCAAACACCTTGGCTTGCGGAGTGAGACGATTTTTCTGCACATCCGCCTCGCCCTGAACCATCAGCTTCAACATCAGGAAGGCATCTTGCTGAGCCCGGTAGGTTGCATAGTCCTGCACCACCGCACTCGCTGAGCCGTTCTGCGTCAAAATGATATTGGCCCCCCCACGCGTCTCCTGCAACAAACGGCTGGCGGAGGTTTTAAAATCGGTCAAGCTGATGATTTGTTCTTGCATGATAGATAACCGAATAAGGACTGAATACGGTCATTCTAGCGGCAGGGGAAATAAAGGCAAGGGGAACGTTGCTGCTAGGAAACCGTGGTCGGTTTTGTTTTCATTAACTATACATCTTGAAACTATTGCGATGCTGACCCCTTTGATTTTCCTAGTCCTCATTATTATCATCGTCGTCCTCACCATTTCCGGCAGCTGGCGACGACTTAGTTTCGGAAGAATAGTTACTTTGGCGTTCAATATTACCGCGAGAACTCCAGTACGCATCATTGTTTGGATTTAATTGATTGGCGTGGTTATTTGCACTGTCGCTATCGTCATCACCACCATTTTCAGCAGCCGATGACCCCTTAGTTTCAAGAGAAAAGTCATTTGGACGTTCGCTATTACCGCGAGATTGCCAGTACGCGTCATTGTTTGGATTTAGTTGGTTAGCGCGGTTATTTACATTATCGCCATTGTAGTCACTACCATATCCAGTAACTGGCGATACCTTGGATTCGGAAGAAAAATCATTTGGGCGTTCGCTACTACCGCGAGATTGCCAGTACGCGTCGTTATTTGGATTTAATTGGTTAGAGCGGTTATTTGCACTGGCATTACTAGAGCTACTATGCCCACCGCCATGCCCACTACCACTACCACCACCGCCACCACCTTTGGCCATAACCAAGTTACTTAGAAGCAAAGCACACATGACCAATAACAATTGAGCAAAACGAAGCATGTCATGAACTTGATAATTTCCCACTTTACCGTTAGAAAGATGACTTATAGTTTTATCCATTATGCTACCCAGTGAAGGAGAGTTGGTGATACATAAAGTCACATTACGGTATTGGAGTAGCAATAGGGGCGATATTCACAATACCAAGTAGTAAAAAAAGAAGGTTCCTGAAGATCGCCACAGTCTGTAATAATTAAATGCGCAGCCCATTAATTCAGAAGCCCGTCATGATGGCCTATTGCGCGTCGAAAGCACTCACATCCCTCATCCAGTGCAAAATAATTGCGATGCTGACCCCTTTGATTTTCGCAAAGGTTGTCTTACCCGCGCCGTTCGGCTCGGCGATGATGACGATGCGCTTATTGCTGGTCGATGATGTCATTGTCACTCAGAAAACGTAGTCTGTCCCCTATTATTCTAATTATGGTTCATCTGACAATTGCGTGGGTAAAAGCTAATCTATCGTCTCTGACTTGGTTGGGAGACGAGCGATGGAAAGCAAAGAACTGTACCGGCACTTGCTGGGGATAAACGAACCGTGGACGGTAGAGC
>MLJW01000248.1_pt1 | contig 38112 bp, 44 predicted proteins | sample 888231 | NCBI WGS metagenome assembly MLJW01 (sample SAMN05788063, study PRJNA343431) | mine drainage metagenome | isolation source: sample collected from the inflow into an acid mine drainage treatment plant... | place: Germany: Lusatia, lignite mining district
GTCGTCAGCCGCACGACCGCGGCCCGCGCCTGCGCGGACGCCGTGCGCTGGTCGGAGACGACGACCCACGCGCTCACGACAAGACAGACGACGACGACGGCCGCAACGACACGATGCGACCGGGACGGCCGCAGGATCAGCCGCGCGGCCCGGGTCATCACCGAACGAGGCGACCATCGCGGTCTCAGGTCCATACCGCCTCGATCGTTGGTGACATCGACCCGCTCGCCTACGCAGCCGCTCGCGTCGACTGTAGCCGAGAGCCCGCGGGCTAGCCTGAGCAGATGGACGGACAGGGGCCTCGGACGCTCGCCATCGACTGCGGCGGCAGCGGCATCAAGGCCTCGGTGCTGGATGCCGCCGGGACGATGCACGCGCCCGCGGTGCGGGTCCCCACGCCCTACCCGTTACCTCCGGCCGGCCTGGTCGCCACCGTCGTCGCGATCGCCGCACGGCTCCCTGCCGCCGACCGCGTCACCGTGGGGATGCCCGGCATGATCCGCCACGGCGTCGTCGTCGCGACGCCGCACTACGTCATGCGCTCGGGTCCGCACACCCGGTCCGACCCCGAGCTCGTACAGGCCTGGGCCGGGTTCGACATGCAGGCAGCGGTGGCGGAGGCGCTCGGCATGCCGGCCCTCGTGCTCAACGACGCCGAGGTCCACGGTGCGGGAGTCATCTCCGGAACGGGCACCGAGCTGGTCCTGACGCTCGGCACCGGTCTCGGTAGTGCTCTCTTCGACGGGGGCGCTCTTGCCCCGCACCTCGAGCTCTCCCACGCCCCGGTCCGGCGAGGCACCAGCTACGACTCGTTCATCGGCCAGATCGAGCGCGCGCGTCTCGGTGACGCGCTCTGGTCGCGACGGGTGCGCCGGGTGATCGACGGTCTGCGTCCGGTCTTCTGGTGGGACCGCGTCTACTTGGGCGGCGGGAACGCTCGACGGGTCACGCCCCAGGTGCTGGAACGCCTGGGCGACGACGTCGTCGTCGTGCCCAACCAGGCCGGGATCGTCGGCGGTGTCCGCGCATGGAGCCTGCGGTCGCCATGAGGGAGCCCGACGCACTTCCGTCGCGACCCGCCGCTGGACGATCCCGACGGGTTCCCACGCTCCCCGCACGGCGAACGGCCCGCCCCGGAGACCGGCATGGTCTCGGGACGGGCCGTTCGTGTCGCGCAGTCAGCAAGGAACCGATCAGGCGTCGGCCTGCTCGCTCCCGGCCTCGTCAGCAGTCGTGTCGAGCAGCTCCTCGGCCGTGACCTCGGCGGCCTCCGCGACGGGGGTCTCCTCGGCTGGGGCGTCCTCGACCTTGTCGGTCTTCGGTGCCGCTGTCTTCTTGGCGGCCTTCACGGCAGCCTTCTCGGCCTCCTTGACGACGGCCTGCTTCGGACTGAGCGGCTCGAGCACGAGCTCGATCACGGCCATGGGCGCGTTGTCTCCCTTGCGGGGCGCGACCTTGGTGATCCGGGTGTAGCCGCCCTGGCGCTCCGCGACCGCGGGAGCGATCTCGGAGAACAAGCGGTACACGACGTCCTTGCTCTTGACGGTCGTCAGGACGCGGCGACGAGCGTGCAGGTCACCGCGCTTCGCGAACGTGATCATCCGCTCGGCGAGCGGACGCATCCGCTTCGCCTTCGCCTCGGTCGTCGTGATCCGGCCGTGCTCGAACAGGCTCGTGACCAGGTTGGCCAGGATGATCCGCTCGTGAGCCGGTCCGCCACCGAGCCGGGGACCCTTGGTGGGGGTAGGCATGTCTTTACTCCTCAGTTCCAGTGATGGGCCGCGCAGCGGGTCCGACGGACCCGTCGCGCGTTCCCGGCGTCAGTACTGCTCGTCCTCGGTCAGCTCGGCCTCGTCGCCGTCGTAGTACCCGGCGGCAGCCGTGGGGTCGAAGTCCAGCGGGCTGTCCTTGAGCGACAGCCCGAGCTCGGCCAGCTTCTCCTTGACCTCGGTGATGGACTTCGCACCGAAGTTGCGGATGTCCAGCAGGTCGGCCTCGCTGCGGCCCACGAGCTCACCCACGCTGTGGATGCCCTCACGCTTGAGGCAGTTGTAGGACCGGATGGTGAGCTGCAGGTCCTCGATCGGCAGGGCGAGATCGGCGGCGAGCGCCGCGTCCGTCGGCGACGGCCCGATCTCGATGCCCTCGGCCTCGACGTTCAGCTCGCGAGCCAGACCGAACAGCTCGACCAGCGTCTTGCCCGCCGAGGCGAGCGCGTCACGCGGCGTGATCGCCGGCTTGGTCTCGACATCGACGATGAGCTTGTCGAAGTCGGTCCGCTGCTCGACGCGCGTGGCCTCGACCTTGTACGTCACCTTGAGGACAGGCGAGTAGATCGAGTCGATCGGCACGCGACCGATCTCGGCGTCGTACGACTTGTTCTGGTTCGCCGACACGTAGCCGCGCCCGCGCTCGACCGTGAGCTCGATCTCGAGCTTGCCCTTGTCGTTGAGCGTGGCGATGTGGAGCTCAGGGTTGTGCACCTCGACGCCGGCCGGCGGGACGATGTCCGCGGCCGTCACCACGCCGCCACCCTGCTTGCGCAGGTACATGACGACCGGCTCGTCGTTCTCCGAGGAGACGACCAGCTTCTTGATGCTCAGGATGATCTCGGTGACGTCTTCCTTGACACCCGGCACCGTGGTGAACTCGTGGAGCACACCGTCGATCCGGATCGACGTCACCGCTGCACCCGGGATCGACGACAGCAGCGTGCGCCGCAGCGAGTTCCCGAGGGTGTAGCCGAAGCCGGGCTCCAGCGGCTCGATGGAGAACCGCGACCGGTACTCCGAGATGACCTCTTCGGTCAGGGTGGGGCGCTGTGCGATGAGCACGTGTGATTCCTTTCAGCGGGCGTCCGCCATATGACGCCCTGCAGATCTGACGACCAGCCGGGTCTCGGTCCACCCGGACAGGTGCCGTGGCGCGGTCCCCGGAAAGCTCCCGGAGGCCCGCACCACGGTCAAGCTGCTGTCGCACCGGCCCGCACGACGTGCTGGACCGGCTAGAGCGTGGTCAGACGCGGCGGCGCTTCGGCGGACGGCACCCGTTGTGTGCCTGGGGTGTGACGTCCTGGATCGAGCCGACCTCGAGGCCGGTCGCCTGGAGCGATCGGATCGCGGTCTCGCGACCGGAGCCGGGGCCCTTGACGAAGACGTCGACCTTCTTCATGCCGTGCTCCTGCGCCCGACGCGCAGCGGCCTCGGCGGCGAGCTGAGCGGCGAACGGGGTCGACTTGCGCGACCCCTTGAAGCCGACCTGGCCCGACGAGGCCCAGGCGATGACGGCACCGGTCGGATCCGTGATCGACACGATGGTGTTGTTGAACGTGCTCTTGATGTGCGCCTGGCCGTGGGAGACGTTCTTCTTCTCCTTGCGGCGCGGCTTGCGCACGGCGGTACGGGTCTTGGGAGGCATCTGCTGTGTTCTCTCTCGGTTCGAGGTCGGCTGGCCGCCGGTCCGCGTCGCGCTGGTGGGTTCTCACCCGAGCTCGACCGGACCGATGCGTGGCTACTTGCGACCGGCCTTCTTCTTGCCGGCGACGGTGCGCTTCGGACCCTTGCGGGTACGCGCGTTGGTCTTGGTGCGCTGACCGCGCACCGGGAGTCCACGACGGTGCCGCAGGCCCTGGTAGCAACCGATCTCGACCTTGCGACGGATGTCCGCCGCAACCTCGCGGCGCAGATCGCCCTCGAGCTTGAAGTTGCCTTCGAGGAAGTCGCGGAGCACAAGGAGGTCAGCGTCGCTGAGGTCCTTGACCCTGATGTCCGGGCTGATCCCGGTTGCGGCCAGCGCCTGGTGGGCGCGGGTACGGCCAACGCCGTAGATGTAGGTGAGCGCGATCTCCAGCCGCTTTTCGCGGGGGAGGTCGACGCCGACAAGACGTGCCATGTTCCGGAGAACTCCTGTACTGCTGCGGAGGTCTGCCGCGCCACCCTCCCGCGTGCTGCGGGCCCCGGCCTCCGACCGAGGGTTCACCGTCATCGGCACGCAGGCTGATGTCCGGAGTGGTGGTGCGCTGATCCAGGACGACGAGGCCCTGGAATTCTGACGAGGTCTTACTTGTAGCGGTAGACGATCCGACCGCGGGACAGGTCGTACGGGCTCAGCTCCACGACCACACGATCCTCGGGCAGGATCCGGATGTAGTGCTGACGCATCTTCCCCGAGATGTGAGCGAGCACCCGGTGGCCGTTGCTCAGCTCGACGCGGAACATCGCGTTGGGCAGAGCCTCGACCACGCTGCCCTCGATCTCGATGACACCGTCCTTCTTCGCCATATCCTCCGCTAACTCTCTGGGACTCGGATCCATCCACGGCCCGTGGTGATGGACCGTCGCGCTCATGGATTGACGTGCGCGCCGCTGAACCAGCCAGAAACCAGCCAGGCTCGCCAGCCGCACACGCCCAACCAACTATGCTACGCCATCGCACTCGATCGGCGAAACGCGTCATCGCCCGGTGCCGGCTCGCGACAGGCCACGTCACGAGGCCCCGAAGACGTCAGTCCAGCGCGGCCACCGCCACGCCGAGCTCGGCCAGCCGCGCGGCACCACCGTCGTGCGCGGTGAGGACCCACAGTCCGTCCTCGAGGACCGCGACCGTGTGCTCCCAGTGCGAGGCGCGCCCGCCGTCGTCCGTCACGACCGTCCAGTCGTCCTCGAGCACCTGCGTGAACCGAGCGCCGCGCGTGATCATGGGCTCGACGGCAACGCAGAGCCCAGGTCGCACGCGCGCACCGCGATCGCGTGTCCGGTAGTTCAGGACCTCGGGCGGCTCGTGCATCGACTGCCCGATCCCGTGCCCCACGTACTCCTGCACGATCCCGTACGGACGTCCACCGTTCACGGAGGTCTCGGCCGCCTCGACCACGTCCTCGACCGCATCGCCGACGGCGCCCACCCGCTCTGCTGCGGCCAGCGCCGCGATCCCGGCCCACATCGCACTCTCGGTCAGCCGCGACAGGGCCTCGTCCGCGGGGTCGGCGGCACCGAGCACGAACGTCAGGGCCGAGTCGCCGTGCCAGCCGTCGACGATCGCGCCGCAGTCGACCGAGACCACGTCACCCTCCAGGAGCACGCGCGACCCCGGGATGCCGTGAACGACCTCCTCGTTGACGGACACGCACACGGTCGCCGGGTAACCGTGGTAACCGAGGAACGACGGCGTCGCCCCCGCGGCCTGGATCGAGTCGGCGGCCACGCGGTCGAGCTCGGCCGTCGTCATGCCGGGCCGCGCCATCGCCCGCACGGCCGACAGGGTGTCCGCGACGACGAGTCCCGCCCGTCGCATCACACGTACCTGGTCGGCAGTCTTGTAGGTGACACGCTCCCGCCTGAACACCGGGTTCAGCCGATCTGCTCGGCCAACGCCGTGAGCATCCGGTCGGTGACCTCGTCCACCTCGCCGATGCCGTCCACGCGCACCAGCAGGCCCCGCTCGGCATAGAGGCCGGCGATCGGAGCGGTCTGCTCGCCGTACACGTCGAGACGGTGACGGATCACGGGTTCGGTGTCGTCCGCCCGGCCCTCGATCGCGGCACGGCTGAGGAGCCGTTCGACCACCACGTCGGTGTCCGCAGTCAGCTCGATCGCGGCGTCGAGCCGAGCGCCGGACTCCTCCAGCGCCGCCTCGAGGGCCGCGACCTGTGCGGCGTTGCGCGGGTACCCGTCGAGCAAGAACCCGTCGCGGGCGTCGTCGTGGCCGAGTCGGTCGCGCACGAGGGCATCCGTGAGCTCGTCCGGGACGAGCGCGCCCGTGGACGTGTACTCCTGGACCTTCCGGCCGAGCTCGGTCCCGTCCTTGATGTTGGCCCGGAAGATGTCCCCGGTCGAGATCGCCGGGACCCCGATGCGCTCGGCCAGCCGCAGAGCCTGGGTACCCTTGCCCGCGCCGGGGGGGCCGAGCAGGACCAGACGTGCACTCATCGCAAGAACCCTTCGTAATGGCGCTGCTGCAGCTGCGACTCGATCTGCTTGACGGTCTCGAGACCAACGCCGACGACGATGATGATCGACGTGCCGCCGAACGGGATGTTGGTCGTGATGCCAAGAGCGATGAACAGGATCGTCGGCAGGAGCGCAACGATCGCCAGGTACAGCGAGCCCGGCGCGGTGATGCGCGAGATCACGTAGTCGAGGTACTCGGCAGTCGGCCGACCTGCGCGGATGCCCGGGATGAACCCGCCGTACTTCTTCATGTTGTCGGCGACCTCGTCCGGGTTGAACGTGATCGCGGTGTAGAAGTACGCGAAGAAGATGATGAGCACCACGTAGAGCGAGATGTGCAGCGGCGCCGACTGGGAGACCAGGTTGTTGCGGACCCACAGCACCCAGCCGGTCGTGCTCTGGGAGAACTGGGCGATCAGCCCCGGGACCGCGAGGAGCGACGACGCGAAGATGACGGGGATGACGCCCGCCATGTTGATCTTGATCGGGATGTAGGTGCTCGACCCGCCGTACATCTTCCGGCCGACCATCCGCTTGGCGTACTGGACCGGCACGCGGCGCATCGACTGCTCGACGAACACGACCAGTCCGACCACGAGCACCGTCATCGCGAGCACCGCGATGAACTTGCTCACGCCGTTGTCTCCGCCCGCGATCGACCACAGCGCGGTGGGGAACTTCGCGGCGATAGACGTGAAGATGAGGAGCGACATGCCGTTGCCGATACCTCGCTCGGAGATGAGCTCGCCGAGCCACATGATCAGGCCGGTTCCGGCGGTCATGGTGAGCACCATGATAAGGATCGTCGTGACGCTCGTGTTGGGGATCACGTTGACGCTGCAGCCGGTGAACAGCTGGCCCGAGCGCGCCACCGTGATGACCGTCGTCGACTGCAGGATCGCCAGGGCGATCGTGAGGTACCGCGTGTACTGCGTGAGCTTCGCGGTGCCGGACTGGCCTTCCTGGTGCAGGGCCTCGAAACGAGGGATGACCACCCGCAACAGCTGGATGATGATGCTGGCCGTGATGTACGGCATGATCCCGAGCGCGAACACGCTCAGCTGGAGCAGTGCGCCACCGCTGAAGAGGTTGACGAGACCGAGCAGGTCGTTGGTCCCCGACGTCTGGGCGATGCACTGCTGGACGTTCTTGTAGGAGACCCCGGGAGTCGGCAGGAACGAGCCGATCCGGAAGACGACCATGACACCGATCGTGAACAGCAGCTTGCGCCGCAGGTCCGGGGTCCGGAACGCCCGGACGAATGCGCTGAGCACCTGTACTCCTCCCGCCGCGTGGCGGTGTCGTGTGGTCGGGGCCCGGGGGTGCCCGACGATCGGCATGACCGACCACCGAGGACACTAACCGATCCGGGCAACGATGCGCGGACGGGGCCGGCCCACGCTGCTGCGTCTGGCCGGCCCCGTCCGTCGATCAGTCCTGCGCGATGGAGCCACCCGCAGCCAGGATCTTCTCCTTGGCAGAGTCGGAGTAGGCGTCCACGGCGACCGTGAGCTTCACGGACAGCTCGCCGGTCCCGAGCACCTTCACCGGTTCCCCCTTGCGCACGGCCCCCTTGGCGACGAGGTCCTCGATCGTGACCTCACCACCCTGAGGGTAGAGCTCCTCGAGCCGCTCCAGGTTCACGACCTGGAACTCGACCCGGAAGGGGTTGCGGAACCCGCGCAGCTTCGGGAGGCGCATGTGCATGGGCATCTGCCCACCCTCGAAGCGCTCCGGGATCTGGTAGCGGGCCTTCTGACCCTTGGTGCCACGCCCGGCCGTCTTGCCCTTGGACGCCTCGCCACGACCGACGCGCGTCTTGGCAGTCTTCGCACCGGGAGCCGGCCGGAGGTGGTGCACGCGCAACGTTCCGCCGTGCCCCTTCTCCTCCGCGGCCTCCGCCGCCTTCTTCGCAGCCGCCGGCTTCTTGGCCGCCTTGGCGGGCTTCGTGAGCAGCGCCTCCGCGGACTCGGCCGTGGCCTTCTCGGCCGCCGGCTTCGTCGTCGCCTTCTTGGTCGTCGGCTTCGTGGCCTTGGCCTCGGTCACCGTCTCGTCGACGTCGTTCTTCTTCTCAGCCATGACTCACTCAACCTCCTCGACCGCGACGAGGTGCGTCACCGTGGCAACCATGCCGCGGATCTCCGGACGGTCCTCCTTGACGACGACGTCGCCGATCCGCTTGAGGCCCAAGGAGCGCAGCGTGTCGCGCTGGTTCTGCTTGCCGCCGATGACGGACTTGGTCTGCGTGACCTTCAGACGCGCCATCACGCACCTGCCTTCGCAGCGAGGCCGGCCGCCTGCGCCCGCAGGAGAGCGGCGGGGGCGACGTGCTCGAGCGGTAGCCCACGGCGAGCCGCGACCGCCTCCGGGAGCTCGAGGCCGCGGAGCGCCGCCACCGTCGCGTGCACGATGTTGATCGCGTTCGAGGAACCGAGCGACTTGCTCAGCACGTCGTGGATCCCGGCGCACTCCAGCACGGCGCGCACCGGACCGCCGGCGATGACACCGGTACCCGGACGAGCCGGACGGAGGAAGACCACGCCGGCCGCGGCCTCACCCTGGATGATGTGCGGGATCGTGCCCTGGATACGAGGAACCTTGAAGAAGTTCTTCTTGGCCTCCTCGACGCCCTTGGCGATCGCCGCAGGCACCTCCTTGGCCTTCCCGTAGCCGACGCCGACAGTGCCGTCACCGTCGCCCACCACGACGAGCGCGGTGAAGCTGAACCGGCGACCACCCTTGACGACCTTGGCGACGCGGTTGATCGCGACGACGCGCTCGAGGTACTGGCTCTTCTCGGCGGCATCTCCACGACGGTTGTCGCGACGGTCGCCGCCACCCCCGCCACGGCGCTCGCCACCGCGATCGGAACCGCCGGCGCCTGCGGCGCCACCACCGGCGCCGGTGTTGCTGCGCACTGGTGCAGCCATCAGAGAATCCTTTGCTTCCGTGCGGACGTGGGTCGGTTCGCGGTCACAGGGCAAGACCGCCTTCGCGGGCGCCCTCGGCCACAGCTGCCACCCGGCCGTGGTACTTGTTGCCGCCACGGTCGAAGACGACCGCGTCGATGCCGGCGGCCTTCGCACGCTCGGCGATCAGCTCGCCGACCTTGCGCGCCTTGGCCGTCTTGTCGCCCTCGACGGCCCGCAGGTCCGTCTCGAGGGTCGACGCGTACACCAGCGTGCGGCCGACGGTGTCGTCGACCACCTGCGCCGACATGTGCCGTGCGGAGCGCGACACCACCAGACGCGGACGCACCGGCGTCCCCGAGACCTTCTTGCGCAGTCGCAGGTGACGCCGCGTGCGGGCGATCGCCTTGCCCTTGCCCTTGATCGTGATAGCCACGGTTACTTACCAGCCTTTCCGACCTTGCGGCGGACCAGCTCGCCGGCGTATCGCACGCCCTTGCCCTTGTAGGGCTCCGGCTTGCGGATCTTGCGGATGTTCGCAGCGACCTCACCGACCTGCTGCTTGTCGATGCCGCTCACGGAGAACTTGGTGGGGCTCTCGACCGCGAACGTGATGCCGGCGGGCGGCGTCACACTCACCGGGTGGCTGAACCCGAGAGCGAACTCGAGGCCGTCACCCTTCGCCGCGACACGGTAGCCCGTGCCGACGATCTCGAGCTTCTTCTCGAAGCCGGCTGTCACGCCGGTGATGATGTTCGAGAGGAGCGTGCGGGTGAGGCCGTGCAGCGAACGCGACGCGCGCTCGTCGTCTGGCCGGGTGACCGCGATGGCCCCCGACTCGTCGCGCGCCACCTGAATGGGTGCCGGGATCGAGTGCGACAGGGTTCCCTTGGGACCCGTCACCGTGACCTGGGCGCCGTCGATCGTGACCTCCACGCCGGTGGGAACCGGGACGGGGACTTTGCCGATACGGGACATGGCTGACTCCTTTCCGTCTCCGAGTTACCAGACGTAGGCGAGGACTTCCCCACCCACGCCCTTCTTGGCGGCCTGCTTGTCGGTCAGCAGCCCCGAGGACGTGGACAGGATCGCCACACCCAGGCCGCCGAGCACCTTCGGCAGGTTGGTCGACTTGGCGTACACGCGCAGGCCCGGCTTGGACACGCGGCGCACTCCCGCGAGCGAGCGCTCGCGGTTCGGGCCGAACTTCAGGTCGATGGTGAGCGTCTTGCCCACCGTTGCGTCCTCGACCTTCCAGCCGGCGATGTAGCCCTCGGCCTGGAGGATCTCGGCGATGTGCGACTTCAGCTTGGAGAACGGCATGGACACCGTGTCGTGGTAAGCCGAGTTCGCGTTGCGCAGACGCGTCAACATGTCTGCGATCGGATCGGTCATCATTGGGCTTCAGCCCTTCCTCGCCGGGGTATCTTCGCGGGCCCGTGGACCCGGTCGAAGACCTGCGACGTAGTTCTTCAGGAGTGGTGGGGGGCGGTGCGGGGACGACTGACCACGTCAGTTCTCCCTGAAAGGGAAGCCGAGGCGCTTCAGAAGCGACCGGCCCTCCTCGTCGGTACCTGCCGTGGTCACGACCGTGATGTCCATGCCGCGGACGCGGTCGATCTTGTCCTGGTCGATCTCGTGGAACATCGACTGCTCCGTGAGACCGAAGGTGTAGTTGCCGTTCCCGTCGAACTGCTTCGGGGACAGACCGCGGAAGTCGCGGATGCGCGGCAGAGCGGTGCTCAGCAGGCGGTCCAGGAACTCCCACATGCGGTCGCCACGGAGCGTCACGTGCGTGCCGATCGGCATGCCCTCGCGCAGCTTGAACTGTGCGATCGACTTCCGCGCCTTGGTCACCTGCGGCTTCTGCCCGGTGATCAGAGTCAGGTCGCGGATCGCGCCGTCCATGAGCTTGGAGTCCTTCGCCGCATCGCCGACACCCATGTTCACCACGATCTTGGTGAGTCGGGCGACCTCGTTGATGTTCGCGTGCGAGAACTCCTCACGGAGCGCCGCCACGATCTCGTCCTGGTACTTCGTCTTCAGCCGCGGCTTGACCGGCACAGACGCCGGGGCCGTGGTCTCGGTGGTCTCAGCGCTCATCAGACGTCCTTACCGGAGCGCTTGGCGACGCGGACCCGCACAGTGCGGCTGCGACCGTCGCGCTCGATCTGCTCGGTGCGGTACCCGACTCGGGTGCCCTTCTTGGTCTCCGGGTCCACCAGCATCACGTTGCTGATGTGGATCGGTGCCTCGACCGTCTCGATGCCACCCGTCTGGGTGCCACGTGCCGACTGACCGGCCTTGACGTGCTTGGTGACACGCTGGACACCCTCGACGACGACGCGCTGCGTCTGCGTCAGGACCTCGAGCACCCGGCCCTCACGACCCTTGTCGCGGCCGGAGATGACGACGACGAGGTCGCCCTTCTTGATCTTCGCCATGGTCAGAGCACCTCCGGTGCCAGCGAGATGATCTTCATGAACTTCTTGTCGCGCAGCTCGCGACCGACCGGACCGAAGATGCGCGTCCCGCGCGGCTCGCCGTCGTTCTTGAGGATCACCGCGGCGTTCTCGTCGAACTTGATGTAGGACCCGTCAGGACGACGACGCTCCTTGGTGGTACGCACGACGACCGCCTTGACGACGTCGCCCTTCTTGACGTTGCCGCCGGGGATCGCATCCTTCACGGTGGCGACGATCACGTCGCCGATCCCGGCGTAGCGACGGCCCGAACCGCCGAGAACGCGGATGCAGAGAATCTCCTTGGCACCCGTGTTGTCGGCGACACGAAGTCGCGACTCCTGCTGAATCATCTGATGAACTCCTGTCGTCTGCCGGTTCTCGACGTGCGAGCCTTGCCGAACGGGTAGCTGTCGTCTTGCACCCGGGACGACGGTTCAGCGGAGCTGGACCGTCGCACCCCGGGGACAACTGGGGGTGTGTGACTTACTTGGCGCGCTCGAGGATCTCCACGACACGCCACCGCTTGGTCGCCGAGAGCGGCCGAGTCTCCATGATCAGGACGAGGTCACCGACACCGGCCGCGTTGGCCTCGTCGTGCACCTTGACCTTGCTGGTGCGCCGGATGACCTTGCCGTAGAGCGGGTGCTTGACCCGGTCCTCGACCTCCACCACGACGGTCTTGTCCATCTTGTCGCTGACCACGTAGCCGCGCCGCGTCTTGCGGTGCGGACGGTGCGCGGCGACCTGCGCCGTGGCGGACGTCTCGACGACCGCCTCGTTCTTCTCAGTCTTCGTGCTCATCGTGACCTCACTCGCTCGGGCTCGGGGCGGTACGGATGCCGAGCTCGCGCTCGCGCAGGATCGTGTAGATCCGCGCGATGTCACGACGCACCGACTTCAGCCGACCATGGCTTTCGAGCTGACCGGTGGCCGACTGGAACCGGAGGTTGAACAGCTCCTCCTTGGCCTTCTTCAGCTCACCCATGAGTCGCTCGTCGTCGAACGCGTCGAGCTCGGTGGGGGCCAGTTCCTTCGAACCGATAGCCATCAGTTGCCACCACCCTCGCGCACCAGGAAACGGGTCTTCATCGGGAGCTTGTGCTGCGCGCGACGCATGGCCTCACGAGCCAGCGGCTCCGGGACGCCGGCCAGCTCGAACATCACACGACCCGGCTTGACGTTCGCGATCCACCACTCGGGCGAACCCTTGCCGGAACCCATGCGGGTCTCGGCAGGCTTCTTGGTGAGCGGTCGGTCGGGGTAGATGTTGATCCAGACCTTGCCACCACGCTTGATGTGGCGGGTCATTGCGATACGAGCAGCCTCGATCTGCCGGTTCGTGACGTAGGCAGGCTCGAGAGCCTGGATGCCGTACTCGCCGAACGAGATCGTCGTCCCACCCGTCGCGGCGCCTGAACGCCCGGGGTGGTGCTGCTTGCGGTGCTTCAGCCTGCGCGGGATCAGCATTGCTCAGGCCTCCGTTCCGGTCTCAGGGGTGGATGGTGCGGCAGCTTCGGCTGCGACCGGGGCGTCGCTGCGCTCCGGACGGCGTCCACCTGCAGCGCCACTGCCTGCAGAGCCACCGCGGGCGGGACGGTCGGCACGAGGGCCGCGGGGTGCGCGCGGAGCGGCAGTCGCCTGCTCGCGTGCGAACTCCTTCTCCGTCATGTCGCCCTTGTAGATCCAGACCTTGACCCCGATGCGGCCGAACGTGGTCCGAGCCTCGTAGAACCCGTAGTCGATGTTCGCGCGAAGCGTGTGCAGAGGCACGCGGCCCTCGCGGTAGAACTCGCTCCGGCTCATCTCCGCACCACCGAGGCGACCGGAGCACTGGACCCGGATCCCCTTGGCGCCTGCGCGGAGTGCCGACTGCATCCCCTTGCGCATCGCGCGGCGGAACGAGACGCGGCTCGCGAGCTGCTCGGCGATCCCCTGGGCGACCAGCTGAGAGTCGATCTCAGCGTTCTTCACCTCGAGGATGTTGAGCTGCACCTGCTTGCCCGTCAACTTCTCGAGCTCGCCACGGATGCGGTCGGCCTCGGCGCCGCGGCGCCCGATGACGATGCCAGGACGCGCGGTGTGGATGTCGACCCGCACGCGGTCACGCGTGCGCTCGATCTCCACCTTCGAGATGCCGGCGCGCTCGAGGCCTGTGCCCATGAGCTTCCGGATCTGGACGTCCTCGCGGATGTAGTCGCGATAGCGCTGACCCGGCTTCGTCGAGTCCGCAAACCATCGCGACCGGTGATCGGTCGTGATGCCCAGGCGATACCCGAGCGGGTTGACCTTCTGTCCCACTATCGGGCCCTTCCCTTCGTCCCGGCGGACACGGCCTTCGCCGTGGTCTTCTGCTCGCGCGGAGCGACCACCACGGTGATGTGGCTGGTCCGCTTGAGGATCTGGCTCGCCCGTCCCTGTGCACGCGGGCGGAACCGCTTCAGGGTCGGCCCCTCGTCCACATAGGCCTCGGTGATGACGAGCTCACGCTCGTCGAACGCCACGCTCGCGCGCTCGGCCTTCACCCGTGCGTTGGCAACCGCGCTCTCGACGACCTTGCGCACGGTCTCAGCCGCTGCCTGGGGTGCGAACTGGAGCGTTGTCACGGCCTCGCCGGCCTGCTTGCCACGGATGAGGTCCACGACGCGCCGGGCCTTCTGGGGCGTGACGCGGACGAACCGCGCCTGCGCCTTGGCTTCCATTGCTGTCCTGCCTTCTTGTCTCGTCAGATCTGAAGTGCGATCGCGGGGTCGTCGGCTGTGCCCGGGGGCTCAGCGGCGACGACCCTTGCGGTCGTCCTTCTCGTGGCCGCGGAAGGTCCGCGTGGGGGCGAACTCGCCCAGCTTGTGCCCGACCATCGCCTCGGTGACGAAGACGGGAGTGTGCTTGCGGCCGTCGTGCACCGCGAACGTGTGGCCGAGGAACTCGGGCGTGATGACCGAGCGACGGGACCAGGTCTTGATGACGTTCTTGGTCCCCTTCTCGTTCTGCACGTCCACCTTCTTCATGAGGTGGCCGTCGACGAAGGGGCCCTTCTTCAGGCTGCGTGGCATCTGTCAGGCTCCTTATCAGCGCTTGTTCTTGCCGGTGCGCCGACGACGCACGATTAGCTTGTCGCTCGGCTTGTTGGGACGACGGGTCCGGCCCTCGGGCTGACCCCACGGGCTGACCGGGTGGCGACCACCGGAGGTCTTGCCCTCGCCACCACCGTGCGGGTGGTCGATCGGGTTCATCGCCACGCCACGGACGGACGGGCGCTTGCCCTTCCACCGCATGCGGCCGGCCTTGCCCCAGTTGATGTTCGACTGCTCGGCGTTGCCGACCTCGCCGACCGTCGCGCGGCACCGGACATCGACGTTCCGGATCTCGCCGGAGGGCATGCGCAGCTGCGCGTACGGCCCCTCCTTCGCGACGAGCTGCACCGACGCCCCGGCCGAGCGTGCGATCTTCGCGCCGCCACCGGGCCGGAGCTCGATCGCGTGGATGACCGTACCGGTCGGGATGTTGCGGAGCGGCAGGCTGTTGCCGGGCTTGATGTCGGCGCCGGGACCGTTCTCGATCACGTCGCCCTGCTTGAGCTTGTTCGGCGCGATGATGTAGCGCTTCTCGCCGTCGGCGTAGTGCAGGAGCGCGATGCGCGCCGTGCGGTTCGGGTCGTACTCGATGTGCGCAACCTTCGCCGGCACGCCGTCCTTGTCATGCCGACGGAAGTCGATGACGCGGTACGCACGCTTGTGCCCGCCACCCTGGTGACGGGTGGTCACCCGACCGGTGCTGTTGCGTCCACCGGTCTTGTGCAACGGGCGAACCAGCGACTTCTCCGGCGTGGAGCGCGTGATCTCGACGAAGTCGGCGACGCTGGCGCCACGGCGGCCCGGAGTCGTCGGCTTGTACTTACGGATTCCCACGATCAGTCCTCAATCTGCTTATCGCGCCGGCTCAGCCGACGGGTCCGCCGAAGATGTCGATCGTTCCCTCGCGGAGGGTGACGATCGCACGCTTGGTGTCCTTGCGCTTGCCCAGCCCGAACTTCGTCCGCCGCGACTTGCCCTTGCGGTTGATCGTGTTCACCGAGGCGACCTTGACGGAGAAGATCTGCTCGATCGCGATCTTGATCTCCGTCTTGTTCGAGCGCGGGTCGACGACGAAGGTGTACTTGCCCTCGTCGAGCAGTCCGTAGCTCTTCTCCGAGACGACCGGCGCGAGCAGGATGTCCCGCGGGTCCTTTGCGACGTCGGTCACTTGCCGGCCTCCTCGATCTCGGACTCCGACGCGACAGCCTTCACGGACCGGCCGTTCACCGGACCCGCGAGGAACGCGTCGAGCGCACCCTGGGTGAAGATCACGTCGTCGGAGATCAGGACGTCGTAGGTGTTCAGCTGGTCAGCGACCAGCAGGTGCACCCGCTCGACGTTCCGGAGCGACTTCCACGTGATCTCGTCCTGACGCTCGACGACCACGAGGACGTTCTTGCGACCCGAGAGGTTGTCGAGCACACCGAGTGCCGACTTGGTCGACGGCGCCGTACCCGGGGCGAAGCCCGAGACGACGTGCACACGACCCGCACGCGCGCGGTCCGAGAGAGCACCACGGAGCGCCGCGGCCTTCATCTTCTTCGGTGTGCGCTGCGAGTAGTCCCGCGGCGTCGGACCGTGCACCACGCCACCGCCGGCGAACTGCGGCGCGCGCGTCGAGCCCTGCCGGGCACGACCGGTGCCCTTCTGCTTGTACGGCTTGCGGCCGCCACCGCTGACCTCGCCACGCGTCTTGGTCGACGCGGTGCCCTGCCGTGCCGCCGCAAGCTGTGCGACGACGACCTGGTGGATCAGCGGGACGTTCGTCTGGACGTCGAACACCTCGGCGGGGAGGTCGGTCGTGCCGGCCTTCTTCCCCGAGGCGTCGATGACGTCGACTGTCAGAGTGTCAGCCACGTCACGCCTCCTTCACTGCGGAACGCACGAGGACGACGCCGCCCTTGGGGCCCGGGACCGCGCCCTTGACGAGCAGCAGGCCCTTCTCGACGTCGACCGCGTGAACGGTCAGGTTCTGGATGGTCTTGCGTTCGTTGCCCATGCGGCCCGCCATCCGCACACCCTTGAACACGCGCGACGGCGTCGAAGCGCCACCGATCGAGCCGGGCTTGCGGTGGTTCCGGTGCGAACCGTGGGACGAGCTGACGCCGTGGAAGCCGTGACGCTTCATCACGCCCGCCGTGCCCTTGCCCTTGGTGGTGCCGGACACGTCGACCATGGCACCGGCCTCGAAGGCCGCCGCCGTGATCTCCTGGCCGAGCGAGTACTCGGCGGAGTCGCTGGTGCGGATCTCGGCCAGGTGCCGGCGCGGGGTGACCCCGGCCTTCTCGAAGTGGCCCTTGAGCGGCTGGGTCACCTTGCGCGGGTCCACGGGCCCGTAGGCCAGCTGGACTGCGGCGTACCCGTCCGTGTCAGCGTTACGAACCTGCGTCACGACGTTCGTACCGACCCGCACGACCGTGACCGGGACGAGACGACCGTTGTCGTCCCAGACCTGGGTCATGCCGAGCTTGGTGCCGAGCAACGCGGTGATCTGTCGCGCGTTCTGCTGGGTGGTCATGATCTGTTCCTTCCCAGCGTCAGAGCTTGATCTCGATGTTCACGTCCGCCGGCAGGTCGAGCCGCATGAGCGAGTCGACGGCCTTGGGCGTGGGATCGATGATGTCGATGAGCCGCTTGTGGGTGCGCATCTCGAAGTGCTCGCGGCTGTCCTTGTACTTGTGAGGCGACCGGATGACGCAGAAGACGTTCTTCTCCGTCGGCAGCGGCACCGGGCCCACGACCGTCGCACCAGCGCGTGTCACCGTGTCGACGATCTTGCGCGCCGAGCTGTCGATGACCTCGTGGTCGTAGGACTTGAGCCGGATGCGGATCTTCTGTCCCGCCATGGCGTCGTCTACTTCTCTCTCTCGAACTGCTAGCTGTCCGACCCCCGCACTCGGGCGTGTCGCATCTTGCGACGCACCCTCGCGCTGCACACCATGTCGGTGCGTGGTCGTTGGTTGCTGTGGGGGCGGCCCCGGCTGTTCGCCAGACTCGCGCCCTCATCGTGTGGCCGCCCGGAACCACATCCGCGCCCGCGGCCCTACTGCTTCTGCAGCGGGCATCGATCGCGGGCGCATGTGCACCGGGCAACCTGAACAGTGTGCCAGACAGACCGACCGAAGGCCAATCCGGTACCGACCTGCTGCTTCACCCCCGACCTACGCACCGCGAGCGGGCCGACAGCCGGACGTGCGGCAGGGCCCGGGCGTCGGCCCGGGCCCTGCCTGGAGATCACTTGATGATCTTGGTGACCTTGCCCGAACCAACGGTCCGGCCGCCCTCGCGAATCGCGAAGCCGAGGCCCTCCTCCATGGCGATCGGCTGGATCAGCACGACCGTCATCTCCGTGTTGTCGCCCGGCATGACCATCTCGGTGCCCTCGGGCAGCGTGATGACGCCGGTGACGTCGGTGGTGCGGAAGTAGAACTGCGGACGGTAGTTCGAGTAGAACGGGTTGTGACGCCCACCCTCGTCCTTGGCCAGGATGTAGACCTGCGCCTCGAAGTCGGTGTGCGGCGTGATGGTGCCCGGCTTTGCCACGACCTGCCCGCGCTCGACCTCTTCGCGCTTGATGCCACGGAGCAGCAGGCCGCAGTTCTCGCCGGCCCACGCCTCGTCCATCTGCTTGTGGAACATCTCGATGCCGGTGACCGTGGTCTTCTGCACGGGGCGGATGCCGAGGATCTCGACCTCCGAGTTGATCGCGAGCTTCCCGCGGTCGACCTTCCCCGTGACGACAGTGCCACGACCGGTGATCGTGAAGACGTCCTCGATCGGCATCAGGAACGGCTTGTCCATGTCGCGGACGGGCTCCGGGACGCTCTCGTCGACAGCGTCGAGCAGCTCCTGGACCGAGGCGACCCACTTCGGGTCGCCCTCGAGCGCCTTCAGGGCCGAGACGCGCACGACCGGCGCGTTGTCCCCGTCGAAGCCCTGGGCCGAGAGCAGCTCCCGGACCTCCATCTCGACGAGCTCGAGGATCTCCTCGTCGTCGACCATGTCGGCCTTGTTGAGCGCGACGAGCAGGTACGGGACGCCGACCTGGCGGGCGAGCAGCACGTGCTCACGCGTCTGGGCCATCGGGCCGTCCGTCGCCGCGACCACCAGGATCGCGCCATCCATCTGCGCGGCACCGGTGATCATGTTCTTGATGTAGTCCGCGTGACCAGGAGCGTCGACGTGCGCGTAGTGGCGCTTCTCCGTCTGGTACTCGACGTGCGCGATGTTGATCGTGATACCGCGCTGCTTCTCCTCCGGCGCCTTGTCGATCTCGTCGAACGGCGTGAACGGGTTCAGGTCGGGGAACTTGTCGTGCAGCACCTTCGACATCGCCGCGGTCAGCGTCGTCTTGCCGTGGTCGACGTGACCGATGGTCCCGATGTTGACGTGCGGCTTGGTGCGCTCGAACTTCGCCTTGCCCACTGTGGGTCCTCCTCAGGACTCTGGTAGAGATTGCCGGACGATCGCAGGAGCCATGGTGGCACCCTGAGCGGCGTTCGGTCCTACGGGTCGGTTGTGTTGTATGGAACTACAGGTTGCGACCTGTGGGACTACTCGCCCCGGGTCTTCTTGATGATCTCGTCCGCAACGTTCCGAGGAACCTCGGCATAGCTGTCGAACTGCATCGAGTACACCGCACGACCCTGGGTCTTCGACCGCAGGTCACCGACGTACCCGAACATCTCTGAGAGCGGCACCAGGGCGCTGATCACCTTGACGCCAGTCGCGTCCTCCATGGCCTGGATCATGCCGCGACGCGAGTTGATGTCGCCGATGACCTCGCCCATGTACTCCTCCGGAGTACGGACCTCGATCGCCATGACAGGCTCGAGCAGCGCGGGGTCGGCCTTGCGGACGGCCTCCTTGAGGATCATCGAACCGGCGATCTTGAACGCCATCTCCGAGGAGTCGACGTCGTGCGCCGCGCCGTCGAGCAAGATCGCCTTGACCCCGACCAGCGGGTAGCCCGCGAGGACACCGAGCTGCATCGCACTCTGCACACCGGCGTCGACCGACGGGATGTACTCGCGCGGGATGCGCCCGCCGCTGACCTTGTTGACGAACTCGTAGATCTCGCCCTCGGACGGGTCGAGCGGCTCGAAGCTCATCTGGACCTTGGCGTACTGCCCCGATCCACCGGTCTGCTTCTTGTGCGTGTAGTCGATCTTCTCCACCGCGCGGCGGATCGTCTCGCGATACGCCACCTGCGGCTTGCCGACGTTGGCATCGACCTTGAACTCGCGCCGCATGCGCTCGACGAGGATGTCCAGGTGCAGCTCACCCATACCGGCGATCTCGGTCTGGCCGGTGTCCTCGTTGAGGCTGACCCGGAACGTCGGGTCCTCCTCGGCGAGCTTCTGGATGGCCAGGGAGAGCTTCTCCTGGTCGCCCTTCGTCTTCGGCTCGATCGCGACCGTGATGACCGGTTCGGGGAACGTCATCGACTCGAGGATCACCGGGTTCTGGATGTCGCAGAGAGTGTCGCCCGTGGTCACGTCCTTGAGCCCGATGAAGGCGTAGATGTGACCGGCGGTCGCGTCGTCGACCGGGTTCTCCTTGTTGGAGTGCATCTGGAACAGCTTACCGATGCGCTCCTTCTTGCCCTTGGTCGAGTTCAGCACCTGCGCGCCGGACGCCACGTAGCCCGAGTACACCCGGACGTACGTGAGCTTGCCGAAGAACGGGTGGGTCGCGACCTTGAACGCGAGCGCCGAGAACGGCTCGCTCGAATCGGGATGGCGCTCGATCGTGTGCGTCTCGTCCTTCGGGTCGAGGCCCATGATCGCCGGAACGTCGAGAGGCGACGGAAGGTAGTCGACCACGGCGTCGAGCATGGGCTGGACGCCCTTGTTCTTGAACGCCGAGCCGCACAGGATCGGGTACGCGTCGCCGGAGAGCACCAGGGCACGGATGCCCTTCTTGATCTCAGGAATCGTGAGCTCCTCGCCGCCGAGATACTTCTCGAGCAGCGCCTCGTCGGTCTCCGCCACAGCCTCGATGATCGCCGCGCGGTACTCCGCGGCCTGCTCGACCATGTCCGCCGGGATCTCCTCGATCTCGTAGTGCTCACCCAGCTGGGTCTCACCACGCCACACGAGGGCCTTCTGCTCGACCAGGTCGACGACACCGATGAAGTCGTTCTCGGCGCCGATCGGGAGCTGGATCGGGAGCGGCTTCGCCTTCAGCCGATCGACGATCGTCTTGACCGTGAAGTAGAAGTCGGCGCCCAGCTTGTCCATCTTGTTGACGAAGCAGATACGAGGAACGTTGTACTTGTCCGCCTGACGCCAGACGGTCTCCGACTGGGGCTCGACGCCCTCCTTGCCGTCGAAGACTGCGACGGCGCCGTCGAGCACCCGCAGAGAGCGCTCGACCTCGACGGTGAAGTCCACGTGGCCCGGGGTGTCGATGATGTTGATCTGGTTGTTCTTCCAGTAACAGGTCGTCGCGGCGGACGTGATCGTGATGCCGCGCTCCTGCTCCTGCTCCATCCAGTCCATCGTCGAGGCACCGTCGTGCGTCTCACCGATCTTGTAGTTGACCCCGGTGTAGAACAGGATCCGCTCGGTGGTCGTCGTCTTGCCGGCATCGATGTGCGCCATGATGCCGATGTTGCGGACCTTGTTGAGGTCCGTCAGCACGTCAAGTGCCACGTGTCTTGCCCCTTGTCGGTTAGCTGTGAGTGGAGGTCGGGCAGCTGTCGGCAGCTGCCCGACCGCCTGCCGGGATTACCAGCGGTAGTGCGCGAAGGCCTTGTTGGACTCGGCCATCTTGTGCATGTCCTCGCGACGCTTGACCGCGGCACCCAGGCCGTTGCTCGCGTCGAGGATCTCGTTCATGAGGCGCTCGGTCATCGTCTTCTCGCGACGCGCACGTGCGTAGTCCGTGAGCCAGCGCAGTGCCAGCGTCGTGGACCGCACGGGGCGCACCTCGACCGGGACCTGGTAGGTGGCGCCACCGACACGACGCGACCGCACCTCGAGGGCGGGCCGGACGTTCTCGAGCGCGCGCTTGAGCACGACGACCGGGTCGCCGGAGGTCTTCTCGCGGACGCCCTCGAGAGCGCCGTAGACGATGGCCTCGGCGACGGACTTCTTGCCGTCGAGCAGGACCTTGTTGATCAGCTGCGTGACGACCGGGGACCCGTAGACCGGGTCGACGATCAGCGGCCGCTTCGGGGCCGGACCCTTGCGAGGCATCAGCGCTTCTCCTTCTTGGCTCCGTAGCGGCTGCGTGCCTGCTTGCGGTTCTTGACGCCCTGGGTGTCGAGGGCGCCACGGACGATCTTGTACCGCACGCCCGGGAGGTCCTTCACACGACCGCCGCGCACGAGCACGATGGAGTGCTCCTGCAGGTTGTGACCGACACCCGGGATGTAGGCCGTCACCTCGATCTGGCTCGAGAGCTTGACGCGCGCGACCTTGCGAAGGGCCGAGTTCGGCTTCTTCGGTGTGGTCGTGTAGACGCGGGTGCACACACCGCGCCGCTGCGGGCTGCCCTTGAGGGCGGGCGTCTTCGACTTGTTGGTCTTCGCCTGCCGGCCCTTGCGGACCAGCTGCTGGATCGTAGGCACTACGTCTCCGTGTCTGTTCGAAGTTCTCTGGTCGACCGGGCCCTGTCTGCCCGCTCTTGATGGACAAGCCTTGCGGCCGGCCCGATGGTCTTGAGTCCCGCTCCGACCCCCGCACCCGGGCGTGTCGCCCACGTCACCCCGCGCGGCACCCGTCCACAGATCTTCGACGGCATGTCCGCACGCGGTGGGCGAGCAGTCCACCCGGCACCTAGCGCTGCTGGTCGAACGAGGCAGCGTCGCGATGCACGCACGAGGGCCCGACGGCGCGGGCACGGTGGCCAACGTTACCTTCCCGCCCCTGCAGCGTCAAAGCGACAGGTGCGGACCGACGGCCGCCGCGGTCCTGCGCGGTCGGGGTGCGTGGCGTTCTCGCACCCCGACCGCGCAGGCCGTGTCAGCGACCGTCAGCGAAAGTCAGGCCCGAAGTCGATGTCCTCGAGCGGGATGGCTTCGCCTGAACCCATCCCGAGACCCGGGAAGTCGATCTCGTCGTACCCGAAGCTCGGGTACAGCTCCGACTTCGCCTCCTCGGTGGGCTCAACCGTCGCGTCGCGGTACCGGGGAAGACCGGTACCCGCCGGGATGAGCTTGCCGAGGATGACGTTCTCCTTGAGCCCGAGAAGCGGGTCGCTCCGACCCGACATCGCGGCCTCGGTGAGCACCCGGGTCGTCTCCTGGAACGACGCGGCCGACAGCCACGAGTCCGTCGCCAGCGACGCCTTGGTGATCCCCATCAGCTCCGGACGACCCGACGCCGGCTGCAGCCCCTCGGCCACGGCGCGACGGTTCGCGTCCTCGAAGCGGCCCCGCTCGGCGAGCTCGCCCGGGAGCAGGTCCGTCTCGCCGGAGTCCAGCACCGTGATCCGGCGCAGCATCTGCCGAACGATGACCTCGATGTGCTTGTCGTGGATGTCCACGCCCTGGGAGCGGTAGACCTCCTGCACCTCGTCCACCAGGTGCTTCTGCGTGGCCCGGGGGCCGAGGATCCGCAGCACCTTCTTCGGGTCGACCGCACCGAGCACGAGCTGAGTACCCACCTCGACGTGCTCGCCGTCCGACACGAGCAGACGGGACCGCTTCGTGATCGGGTAGGCGATCTCCTCGGAGCCGTCGTCAGGCGTGAGGACGATCCGACGGGTCCGCTCGGACTCGTCGATGGCGATGCGCCCGGAGTACTCCGCGATCGGGCCCTCACCCTTCGGGGTCCGCGCCTCGAAGAGCTCCTGGATGCGCGGCAGACCCTGCGTGATGTCGTCGGCCGACGCCACACCACCGGTGTGGAAGGTGCGCATCGTGAGCTGCGTCCCGGGCTCGCCGATCGACTGCGCCGAGATGATGCCGACGGCCTCGCCGATGTCCACGAGCTTGCCGGTAGCCAACGAGCGGCCGTAGCACTTGGCGCAGGTGCCGACACGTGACTCGCACGTGAGCACGGAACGCACCTTGAGCTCCGTCACACCCGCGGCGAGCAGCGCGTCGATGAGCACGTCACCGACGTCGTCGCCGGGCTCGCCCAGCACCACGCCGTCGACCTCGACCGCCCCGGCAAGGGTCCGGGCGTAGATGCTCGTCTCGACCTTGTCGTGACGGCGTACGACGCCGTCCGCACCGACCACGCCCACCGGGAGAGTCAGCCCGCGCTCGGTGCCGCAGTCCTCCTCGCGGACGATGACGTCCTGGGACACGTCCACCAGACGACGCGTGAGGTACCCCGAGTCGGCGGTCCGCAGAGCGGTGTCCGCGAGACCCTTGCGGGCACCGTGCGTCGCGATGAAGTACTCCAGGACCGACAGGCCCTCGCGGTAGTTGGACTTGATCGGGCGCGGGATGATCTCGCCCTTCGGGTTCGCGACGAGCCCGCGCATACCGGCGATCTGACGCACCTGCATCCAGTTGCCACGTGCACCCGAGCCGACCATCTTGTAGACGGTGTTCTGCTTCGGGAAGTTCGCACGCATGGCATCCGCGACCTTGTCGGTCGCCTGGGTCCAGATCTCGATGAGCTCCTGGCGACGCTCGTCGTCGGTGATCAGGCCCTTCTCGTACTGGCCCTGCACCTTCGCCGCTCGAGCCTCGTGCTCCTCGAGGATCGCCGCCTTGGCCGACGGGGTGGCGACGTCAGAGATCGAGATCGTCACGCCCGAGCGCGTCGCCCACCGGAAGCCTGCCTCCTTGAGCGCATCGAGGCTCGCGGCGACCTCGACCTTCGGGTACTTCTCCGCGAGCTCGTTGACGATCGAGGACAGGTGCTTCTTGTCGACGACACCGTTGACGAACGGGTAGTCGACCGGGAGCAGCTCGTTGAACAGCGCCCGTCCCAGCGTGGTAGCGAAGGTGATCGTGTCACCGTCGGTCCACCCCTCGGGGGCGTCGAAGCCCTCACGCGGCGGGACGAGGTCGTCGAGCCGGATGAAGACCTCGGCGTTCAGGTCCAGCGAACCCGCGTCGAAGGCCATGATCGCCTCGGAGATCGAGCTGAAGCGACGGCCGACGCCCACGGCGTCCGGCTTGTCCGACGTCAGGTGGTACAGGCCGATGATCATGTCCTGCGAGGGCATGGTCACCGGACGACCGTCCGACGGCTTGAGGATGTTGTTGCTCGACAGCATCAGGATGCGGGCCTCGGCCTGTGCCTCGGCCGACAGCGGCAGGTGGACGGCCATCTGGTCGCCGTCGAAGTCGGCGTTGAACGCCGCGCAGACGAGCGGGTGCAGGTGGATCGCCTTGCCCTCGACCAGCTGGGGCTCGAACGCCTGGATGCCGAGACGGTGCAGCGTGGGCGCACGGTTCAGCAGCACGGGGTGCTCGGTGATGACCTCTTCGAGCACGTCCCACACGACCGGGCGCGCGCGCTCGACCATGCGCTTCGCGCTCTTGATGTTCTGGGCGTGGTTGAGGTCGACGAGCCGCTTCATGACGAACGGCTTGAAGAGCTCGAGCGCCATCTGCTTCGGCAGCCCGCACTGGTGCAGCTTGAGCTGCGGACCGACGACGATGACCGACCGGCCCGAGTAGTCGACGCGCTTGCCGAGGAGGTTCTGGCGGAAGCGCCCCTGCTTGCCCTTGAGCATGTCCGAGATCGACTTGAGCGGGCGGTTGCCCGGTCCAGTCACCGGGCGTCCACGGCGGCCGTTGTCGAACAGCGCGTCGACGGCCTCCTGAAGCATCCGCTTCTCGTTGTTGACGATGATCTCCGGCGCACCCAGGTCGAGCAGTCGCTTGAGCCGGTTGTTCCGGTTGATCACGCGGCGGTACAGGTCGTTCAGGTCCGACGTCGCGAAGCGACCACCGTCGAGCTGGACCATCGGTCGCAGGTCCGGCGGGATGACCGGGACAGCATCGAGCACCATGCCGGTCGGAGAGTTGGTCGTGGTCAGGAACGCGTTGACGACCTTGAGCCGCTTGAGCGCGCGCGTCTTGCGCTGCCCCTTGCCGTTCTTGATCGTGTCGCGCAGCGACTCCGCCTCGGCGACGAGGTCGAAGGCCTCGAGGCGCTTCTGGATCGCCGCGGCGCCCATCGAGCCCTCGAAGTAGTTCCCGTAGCGGTCCTGCAGCTGGCGGTAGAGCAGCTCGTCGCCCTCGAGGTCCGAGACCTTGAGGTTCTTGAACCGGTCCCACACCAGGTCGAGCCGGTCGAGATCGGCGTCGGAGCGCTTGCGGATCTGGGTCATCTCGCGCTCGGCCGAGTCGCGCACCTTACGGCGCGCATCGGCCTTGGCACCCTCGGACTCGAGCTGCGCGAGGTCGGCCTCGAGCTTCTGGGCCCGCTGCTCGATCTCGTTGTCGCGCCGGTCCGAGATCTCCTTCTTCTCCAGGTCGATCTCGTTCTGGAGGTTCGGGAGGTCCTCCTGACGACCCTCGGTGTCCACCGCGGTGATCATGTACGCCGCGAAGTAGATGACCTTCTCGAGGTCCTTCGGCGCGAGGTCGAGCAGGTAGCCGAGGCGCGACGGGACGCCCTTGAAGAACCAGATGTGTGTGACGGGGGCGGCGAGCTCGATGTGCCCCATCCGCTCACGCCGGACCTTGGAACGGGTGACCTCGACGCCGCAGCGCTCGCAGATGATCCCCTTGAAGCGCACGCGCTTGTACTTGCCGCAGTAGCACTCCCAGTCCCGGGTGGGGCCGAAGATCTTCTCGCAGAAGAGGCCGTCCTTCTCCGGCTTCAGGGTGCGGTAGTTGATGGTCTCGGGCTTCTTGACCTCGCCATGTGACCAGGTACGGATGTCTTCAGCAGTGGCCAGGCCGATACGCAGCTCATCGAAGACGTTGACGTCGAGCAAGGGGTCCTACTTCCTTCGCTTGCCGGATCGATCGCGACCCAGCGGTGATGGAGGTGCAACTGTGGTGTCGGAACCCGGCGCCGTCCGCGGACGGCGCCGGAGCCGAGGTCAGATCTCTTCGACGCTGCTGGCGTTCGGCCGGCGGGACAGGTCGATGCCGAGCTCTTCCGCTGCGCGGTAGACCTCGTCGTCGCTCTCCTTCATGTCGATCGTGGTGCCGTCCGAGGACAGCACCTCGACGTTCAGGCAGAGCGACTGCATCTCCTTGAGAAGCACCTTGAACGACTCCGGGATGCCCGAGTCAGGGATGTTCTCGCCCTTGACGATCGCTTCGTAGACCTTGACGCGTCCGGGGACGTCGTCGGACTTGATGGTGAGGAGCTCCTGGAGCGTGTAGGCGGCGCCGTACGCCTCGAGGGCCCAGACCTCCATCTCGCCGAACCGCTGACCACCGAACTGCGCCTTACCACCGAGCGGCTGCTGGGTGATCATCGAGTACGGGCCGGTCGAACGGGCGTGGATCTTGTCGTCGACCAGGTGGTGCAGCTTGAGGATGTACATGTACCCGACAGCCACGGGCTCGGGGAACGGCTCACCGGAGCGGCCGTCGAACAGCCGCGCCTTGCCGGTCCCGTCGACCATGCGCTCACCGTCACGGTTCGGCAGGGTCGCCGAGAGCAGCCCGGTGAGGGCGTCCTCGTGCACGCCGTCGAAGACCGGTGTCGCCACCGGGTTGCCAGCCGGCGACTTCGCGGCGACGTCGGGGATGTCGTCGCGCCACGAGACGTCACCCTCGGCGAGCGAGATGTCCCAGCCCTGCTTCGCGATCCACCCGAGGTGGGTCTCGAGCACCTGGCCCACGTTCATGCGTCCGGGGACGCCGAGCGGGTTCAGGACGACGTCGACCGCGGTTCCGTCGGGGAGGAACGGCATGTCCTCGATCGGCAGGATCTTCGAGATGACGCCCTTGTTGCCGTGACGTCCGGCGAGCTTGTCGCCATCGGTGATCTTGCGGCGCTGGGCGATGTACACCCGGACCAGCTCGTTCACGCCGGCGGGCAGCTCGTCGCCGTCCTCGCGGTTGAACGTCCGGACCTCGATGACCGTGCCGGACTCGCCGTGCGGGACCTTGAGGGACGTGTCACGCACCTCGCGGGCCTTCTCGCCGAAGATCGCCCGGAGCAGGCGCTCCTCCGGGGTGAGCTCGGTCTCGCCCTTGGGCGTCACCTTGCCGACGAGGACGTCGCCGGCGGACACCTCGGCGCCGATGCGGATGATCCCGCGCTCGTCGAGGTCGGCCAGGACCTCCTCGGAGACGTTCGGGATGTCCCGGGTGATCTCCTCCGGGCCGAGCTTCGTGTCGCGCGCGTCGACCTCGTGCTCCTCGATGTGGATCGAGGAGAGGATGTCGTCCTGCACGAGGCGCTGCGACAGGATGATCGCGTCCTCGTAGTTGTGACCCTCCCACGACATGAACGCAACCAGCAGGTTGCGACCGAGCGCGAGCTCGCCCTCGTCCGTCGCCGGACCGTCCGCGAGGACGGAGCCGACCTCGACGCGGGCGCCGTGGTCGACCAGCACACGCTGGTTGTAGGACGTGCCCTGGTTCGAGCGACGGAACTTCGCCGCACGGTAGCTCGTCGTCGTGCCGTCGTCGTTCGCGACGACGATCAGGTCGGCGGAGACCTCGGTCACCACACCGGCCTTCGACGCGACGATCACGTCGCCCGCGTCGACGGCCGCACGACGCTCCATGCCGGTGCCGACGAGCGGCGCCTCGGAGCGGACCAGCGGCACGGCCTGGCGCTGCATGTTCGCTCCCATGAGGGCGCGGTTGGCATCGTCGTGCTCGAGGAACGGGATGAGGGCCGTGGCAACCGACACCATCTGGCGCGGGGAGACGTCCATGTAGTCCACGGCGGTGCCGGTGACGTAGTCGATCTCGCCGCCCTTGGTGCGCACGAGCACGCGGTCCTCGGCGAACGTCATGTTCGGGTTCAGCGGCGCGTTCGCCTGGGCGATGACGTAACGGTCCTCGTCGTCGGCGGTCAGGAAGTGCACGTCGTCCGTGACCCTGCCCTCGTCGACCTTGCGGTACGGGGTCTCGACGAACCCGAACGGGTTGATGCGTCCGTACGTCGCGAGCGAGCCGATCAGGCCGATGTTCGGGCCCTCCGGGGTCTCGATCGGGCACATGCGGCCGTAGTGCGACGGGTGGACGTCACGGACCTCCATGCCGGCGCGGTCGCGGGACAGACCGCCCGGGCCGAGCGCGGACAGGCGGCGCTTGTGCGTCAGCCCCGCGAGCGGGTTGTTCTGGTCCATGAACTGCGACAGCTGCGAGGTCCCGAAGAACTCCTTGATCGACGCCACCACCGGGCGGATGTTGATCAGGGTCTGCGGTGTGATCGCCTCGACGTCCTGGGTCGTCATCCGCTCGCGGACGACGCGCTCCATGCGCGACAGGCCGGTGCGCACCTGGTTCTGGATGAGCTCGCCGACGGCGCGGATGCGACGGTTGCCGAAGTGGTCGATGTCGTCGGTCTCGACACGGACGTCGATCGGCTCACCGGCCCGCAGGCCACCGATCGTCGCGACCTCGGCGTGCAGCGCCGCGAGGTACTTGATCGTCGCGACGATGTCCTCCTTGGCGAGGACCGACGCGCTGAGCGGGAAGTCGATGCCGAGCTTCTTGTTCACCTTGTAGCGACCGACCTTCGCGAGGTCGTACCGCTTGCTGTTGAAGTAGAAGTTGTCGATCAGCGCGCGACCGGCCTCGACCGTGGGCGGCTCGCCCGGACGGATCTTGCGGTACAGGTCGAGCAGCGCCTCGTCCTGCGTGTTGACGTGGTCCTTCTCGAGGGTGTCGATGACGGCCGGGAACTGCGCGAACTCCTCGCGGATCTCGGACTCCGTCATGCCGAGCGCCTTGAGCAGCACCGTGGCGTTCTGCTTGCGCTTCCGGTCGACGCGCACGCCGACGTGATCGCGCTTGTCGATCTCGAACTCGAGCCAGGCGCCCCGCGACGGGATGATCTTCGAGGTGAAGATGTCCTTGTCGGAGGTCTTGTCCGCCGTGCGCTCGAAGTACACGCCGGGCGACCGCACGAGCTGCGAGACGACGACGCGCTCGGTGCCGTTGATGATGAACGTGCCGCGGTCCGTCATGAGCGGGAAGTCGCCCATGAAGACCGTCTGGCTCTTGATCTCGCCGGTGGTGTAGTTCACGAACTCCGCCGTCACGAAGAGCGGCGCGGCGAAGGTGAAGTCCTTCTCCTTGCACTCGTCGGCCGTGTACTTCGGCGGCTCGAAGCGGTGCTCGCGGAACGACAGGGACATCGTCTGGGCGAAGTCCTCGATCGGGGAGATCTCCTCGAAGATCTCCTCGAGCCCCGCGGTCTCGGGGACGTCCTGACGGCCGTTCTCGAGGGCGGCGGCCACCCGGGCCTGCCACTTCTCGTTGCCGAGGAGCCAGTCGAAGTTCTCGGTCTGGAGACCGAGCAGGTCAGGAACCTCCAACGGCTCGTGGATCTTGGCGAACGAGATGCGACGGGACGCGGTGCGATTCGCGATAGCGTCGGCGGACGGTGCAGAAGGGGTGCGCGAGGCAGCCAAGAGGGGTCCTTCCCTGCGGATCGAGTGCACTCTGCGCGGCCAGGACGAGGCGCGACCCCCCGGCCTCAAGCCCGCTGGCGTCGCGCACGACGACGTCGATCCGGGCTCGGGTTATTCGGGGTCGCGGGCAAAGGCCAGCGCAAAGCGCTAGCATAACCGGCCACGGGGTGCATGTCCACCTGGCATCGCAACCTTGCACCGTACGCCGCTGGGACGACACAGGCCGGCACCCCACGCGGGGTGCCGGCCTGTTCTCGCTCGGCTACGCGCGGCCGAGGTACCAGCCGCGCGCGCAGGTCACTTGAGGGTGACGGTGGCGCCTGCGCCCTCGAGGGCGGCCTTGGCCTTCTCGGCGGCCTCCTTGTTGACGGCCTCGAGAACCGGCTTCGGGGCGCCGTCGACGAGGTCCTTGGCCTCCTTCAGGCCGAGGCTCGTGAGGGCACGCACCTCCTTGATGACCTGGATCTTCTTCTCGCCGGCCGCCTCGAGGATGACGTCGAACTCGTCCTTCTCCTCCTCGACGACGACCTCGGCGCCACCGGCGGCCGGGGCGGCCGCGACAGCGACCGGAGCAGCGGCGGTGACCTCGAAGGTCTCCTCGAACTGCTTCACGAAGTCGGAGAGCTCGATGAGGGTGAGCTCCTTGAAAGCATTGATCAGCTCGTCGGTGCTGAGCTTCGCCATGATGGCGTTCCTTCCGTGTCGTTCCTACCGGCCTGCTGACGGCAGAAGTGGGGGTGCGGCTTGGCCAGGAGGCTCAGGCTGCGTCTTCGATCGACTGCTTCTTCTCGCGAAGCGCGTCGATGGTGCGCACGGCCTGGGCCGCGGGCGCGGTGAAGAGGTACGCCGCCTGGTAGAGCGACGCCTTGAACACGCCGGCCGCCTTGGCCAGCAGGACCTCACGGGACTCGAGGTCCGCGAGCTTGTTGATCTCCGCGGCGTCGAGGGCGCGCCCGTCGAGGACACCGCCCTTGATCACGAGCGCGGGATGCGCCTTGGCGAAGTCACGCAGACCCTTGGCTGCCTCGACCGGGTCACCGGTCACGAAGGCAATGGCCGACGGGCCGGCGAGGTGCGCGTCGATACCCTCGACGCCCGCCTCCTTGGCCGCGATGGCGGTCAGCGTGTTCTTCACCACGGCGTAGGTTGCGTTGCCGCTGAGCGCGCGCCGCAGCTGCTTGAGCTGGGCGACGGTGAGCCCGCGGTACTCGGTCAGCACGGCCGCGTTCGACTCACGGAACTGATCCGTGAGCTCTGCGACTGCGGCTGCCTTGTCCGGCCTCGCCATGGCAATCCTTCCGGTGGTGGTGCCGCAGCTCGCCTACCTGGTCCGGACATGAGAAGAGCCCCGCGCAGGCGCGGGGCTCGAACCGGTCGGAGCACGTCCGACGGGGCTGAGACTCTCACCTGCGCTGGCCTCCGCTGATGCGGGACTTCGGTGGGCCTCCGGGACGCGACGCCTCGGAAGGCGGTGAGTCTCGGGAGCCGACGACCTGCGGTCTTGGGCAACGATCAGACTACGGCACCTGGACAGCGGAGCCAAATCAGCGGACGAGCATGCGACGAGGCCCGGCGACACGTCGTCGCCGGGCCTCGTCCGGAGCGCGCTCGCAGTCAGGCGACCTCGGCGTCGTCCTCGGTCAGGTTCCGCGTCTTGGTCTGGTCGACCAGGATGCCGGGGCCGACCGTCGTGGCGACGGTCGCCTTCGTGATGTACCGCCCCTTCGAGGACGCCGGCTTGAGCCGGAGGACCTCGTCGAGCACCGACGCGTAGTTCTGGACCAGCTGCACGTCCGTGAAGGAGACCTTCCCGATGATGAAGTGCAGGTTCGCGTGCTTGTCGACGCGGAACTCGATCTTGCCGCCCTTGATCTCGGTGACGGCCTTGGCCACGTCCATCGTGACGGTGCCGGTCTTCGGGTTCGGCATGAGCCCGCGCGGACCCAGCACCTTCCCGAGGCGACCGACCTTGCCCATGAGGTCGGGCGTCGCGACGGCGGAGTCGAAGTCGGTGAATCCGGCCGCGACCCGGTCGATCAGCTCGTCGCCGCCGACGATGTCGGCACCGGCGGCACGCGCCGCCTCGGCACGGTCACCCGTGGCGAAGACCAGGACCCGAGCGGTCTTGCCGGTGCCGTGGGGCAGGTTGACGGTGCCACGGACCATCTGGTCCGCCTTGCGGGGGTCGACGCCGAGGCGGAATGCGACCTCGACGGTTGCGTCGAACTTGGCGGTCGAGGTCTCCTGCGCGAGGCGCACGGCCTCGAGCGGCGAGTAGAGGTGGTCCTTCTCGATCTTCTCGGCGGCCTGGCGGTACGCCTTGCTGTGCTGTGCCATCTGCTCTCTCCTTGTGATCAGCAGTCGTGGTCGATCGGGCCGCACATGGCCCTGCCACAGGACTTCCGGGTGGTGACGTGCGGGTGGGTCTGGTGATGCGGGTGGAGCTCGGCGCCGACGTCAGTCCTGAACCGTGATGCCCATCGAGCGGGCGGTGCCGGCGATGGTCTTCTCGGCGGCGGCGAGGTCGTTCGCGTTCAGGTCGACCAGCTTCGTCGTGGCGATCTCGCGCACCTGCTGCGCGGTGATCTTGGCGACCTTGACCGTGTGCGGCGTCGGAGACCCCTTGGCGATGCCGGCGGCCTTCTTGATGAGCTCCGCGGCCGGCGGTGTCTTCGTGACGAAGGTGAACGAGCGGTCCTCGTAGACCGTGATCTCGACCGGGATGACGTCACCGCGCTGGGCCTCGGTGGCCGCGTTGTACGCCTTGCAGAACTCCATGATGTTGACGCCGTGCTGGCCCAGTGCGGGACCGATCGGCGGCGCCGGTGTGGCGAGCCCAGCCTTGATCTGGAGCTTGATCAGGCCGGTGACCTTCTTCTTGGGAGGCATGTCGGGTCCTTCGTCGTGACTTCGTGGTGGACGGCGCCGCGCGACGCCGTCGGGTTGGTCAACCTAGATCTTGGCGACCTGGTTGAACGACAGCTCGACCGGGGTCTCCCGGCCGAAGATCGAGACGAGAACCTTCAGCTTCTGGCTCTCGGGGTTGATCTCGGAGATCGTCGCCGGCAGCGTGTCGAACGGGCCGTCCGTCACCGTGACCGACTCGCCGACGGTGAAGTCGACCGTGATCGCCGAGGCGGCCCGCGCGCCGCCCGCCGCGGCCGGGGCCTTCGGCGCGAGGGTCGAGCCCAGCATCGAGAAGACCTCGTCGGGGGTCAGCGGGACGGGCTGGTGGGTGTGGCCCACGAACCCGGTCACCCCCGGCGTGTGCCGTACCGCTCCCCACGACTCGTCCGTCAGGTCCATGCGGACCAGCACGTAGCCGGGGATGCGGACGCGGCGAACGGTCTTGCGCTGCGCGTTCTTGATCTCCACGACCTCTTCCATGGGGACCTCCACCTGATAGATGAAGTCCTCCATGTTGAGGCTCTGCGTGCGGTTCTCGAGGTTCGCCTTCACGCGGTTCTCGTAGCCGGCGTAGGAGTGGATCACGTACCACTCGCCCGGGAGCGCACGCAGGTGCGCCTTGAAGGCCACGACCGGGTCCTCCTCGACCTCGACGGCAGGCTCGGCGTCGGCGTCGGGCTCCGGATCGACGACTCCGTCCTCATCGACGACGTCGGGCTCCTCTGCGGCGTCGGCCTGGTCGGAGGTGTCACCCTCGGCCTCGGGGGCCTCGGACGCCTCGACAGCACTGCTCGACTCGAGGGCGTCGTCGACGTCCACCTCGACCTCGTCGACGGTCGGGTCCTGCGACTCCTGCGCCACGTGCGAACCTGCTTTCTGCCTCGATCACTTCACTGCGGGGACCTTCACGTGCGGGCACCGGACGACGGCGCCCTGCCGGACGTCAGCCCCCGAACACCCAGAACACGACCTTGCCGATGCCCAGGTCGACCACCGTCACGAACGCCATGACAACGAGCACGAAGACCAGCACGACCGACGTGTAGGTCATCAGCTCCGACCGCGTCGGCCGGACGACCTTCTTGAGCTCAGCGACCACCTGACGGACGAACAGGGCGATCCGCGCGAAGAGACCCTTCCGCTGGCTCGTGCCGGCGGGTCGGGACTGCTTCGAGCTGGTCGGAGCGCCGTCGGCGCCCGACGCCGCAGCACGTGCGGATTCGCTCACAGGGTCGTTCCCTACGTCTCGTCGTGTGGTGTGTCTGCGGACCACGGGCTGACCGCAGGAGGTCCTTCCGGGAAGAACCGATCCGCAAGCGCAGGGCAGGCGGGACTCGAACCCACAACCGCCGGTTTTGGAGACCGGTGCGCTACCAATTGCGCCACTGCCCTTCGGTGCCGGTGACCGCCCATGACCGCACCAGACAGACCAGGGTACCTGCTCAGGAACCCGTCCGCGGGCACGACTCATCATGGCGGGCGTCAACCACCGACGCGCCACTGTACGCGGTCCTCCGTGGATGGTCTAACGCGGGGCGTCTCGCATGCTCGACAGCCCTCAACGGGCAGCGGCTCTTCTGTCAAGATGGAGGACGTGACCCCCGACACCGGCACCTCAGCATCCTCGTCCTCCACACCCTCGTCGCTGCCGCCCCGACCCGCCAAGCCCCGCATCTCCGCGCGGCTCGCCGCGATCGCCGAGTCCGCCACCCTCGCGGTCGACGCGAAGGCGAAGGCGCTCAAGGCGGCCGGTCGCCCGGTGATCGGTTTCGGCGCGGGGGAACCGGACTTCCCGACGCCGCAGTACATCGTCGACGCCGCGGTGCTCGCGGCGAACGACCCCGCCAACCATCGGTACTCCCCCGCGGCCGGCCTGCCCGTCCTGCGCGAGGCGATCGCCGCGAAGACGCTGCGCGACTCGGGATACGAGGTCGCTGCGAGTCAGGTGCTCGTGACGAACGGCGGCAAGCAGGCCGTCTACCAGGCCTTCGCAGCGATCGTCGACCCGGGCGACGAGGTGCTGCTCCCGGCGCCCTACTGGACCACCTACCCCGAGGCGATCCGGCTCGCGGGCGGTGTCCCCGTCGAGGTGTTCGCCGGGGCCGACCAGGGCTACCTCGTCACCGTCGACCAGCTCGACGCCGCACGCACGGACCGCACCAAGGTTCTGCTGTTCTGCTCCCCGTCGAACCCGACCGGCGCCGTCTACTCCCCTGAGGAGACCGCCGCGATCGGACGCTGGGCCCTCGAGAACGGCATCTGGGTCATCACCGACGAGATCTACGAGCACCTGACGTACGACCACGCCGTCTTCACGCCGATCCTGCGCGTCGTGCCGGAGCTCGCCGACACGACGATCGTCCTGAACGGGGTCGCCAAGACCTACGCCATGACCGGCTGGCGCGTCGGCTGGATGATCGGTCCCGCCGACGTCATCAAGGCAGCCACGAACCTGCAGTCACACCTGACGTCGAACGTCGCGAACGTCTCTCAGCGTGCGGCCGTGGCGGCGGTGTCGGGCGACCTCGCGGCCGTCGAGACCATGCGGGCCGCGTTCGACCGGCGCCGCAAGATCATGGTCGAGATGCTGTCGGCGATCGATGGCGTCGTCTGCCCGACGCCTCAGGGCGCGTTCTACGTCTATCCGAACGTCGAGGGCGTGCTCGGGAAGACGATCCGCGGCGTGACGCCGACCACGTCTGCCGAGCTCGCGGCGCTGATCCTCGACCAGGTCGAGGTTGCGGTCGTCCCCGGCGAGGCGTTCGGCCCGAGCGGGTACCTGCGGCTCTCCTACGCGCTCGGCGACGCCGACCTCGTCGAGGGTGTCGGCCGCATCCAGTCGCTGCTGGCCGAGGCGCGCTAGGCGCGTCGGCTGCGGGCACTGCGGGCACTGCAGAGTCAACCGATCGGTTGACCTCCGGTCCCGTCGACAGGTGCTGTCGACGGGACCGGAGTTGCGCCAGGCTGTCCCCATGAGCCCCACACGGCACGGTGCGGACCACGGGGACGACGAGGCCGTCGTCGTCGAGGGCCTCACGAAGCACTACGGAGACGAGAAGGCCATCGACCGTCTCGACCTGACCGTGCACCGTGGTGAGGTGTTCGCGGTGCTCGGCCCCAACGGCGCCGGCAAGACGACGACGATCGAGATCCTCGAGGGCTACCGCGAGCGCGACGCCGGCTCGGTGCGGGTCCTCGGGGTCGACCCGCAGACGGCGGACCGGGCCTGGCGCAGCCGGATCGGGATCGTCCTGCAGAACGCGAGCGACCAGGCCGAGCTCACCGTCGGCGAGCTCGTGCGGCACGTCGGCGGCTTCTACCCCGACCCCCGCGACCCCGACGAGGTGATCGACGCGGTCGGACTCCGTGAGAAGGTCCGCACGCGGACCCGCCAGCTCTCCGGTGGCCAACGCCGACGCCTCGACGTCGCCCTCGGGATCGTCGGACGGCCCGAGCTGCTGTTCCTGGACGAGCCGACCACCGGATTCGACCCGGAGGCGCGTCGCGCGTTCTGGGACCTCATCCGCGGACTGCGCGACGACGGGACCACGATCCTGCTCACGACGCACTACCTCGACGAGGCGGAGAACCTGGCCGACCGGTGCGCCGTCGTGCGCGACGGTCGGGTCGTCGCCCTCGACGCGCCCGCTGCCCTCGGCGGACGCATCGCGCGGCAGGCCGTCGTGCGGTGGATCGAGGACGGCATGACGCGGCAGCTGTCGACCGACACCCCGACAGCCGTGGTCGCCGAGGTCGCTGCGCGGTTCACCACGGGTGAGGTGCCCGGCCTGCAGGTGCTCCGACCGACGCTCGAGGACGTGTACCTGAGCCTCATCGGCGAGGCCTCCGCGGCCCCAGGAGCCGGTCCGGACGCGGTCCCGGCGAACGTCGTCCCGGCGGGAAGCACGACGGAGGCACGTCGATGAGCGCCACCATGCCCCTCAGGCCGACCACAGGAGCGACGACGCGCGGACTGCCGTCGGTGCTCACGCTCGGGCTCGCGCGCACCCGGATCGAGGTCCGGCAGTTCTTCCGCGAGCGGGACGCCGTGGTGTGGATCTTCGCCTACCCGATCATCATGCTGGCGATCTTCGCGACGGTGTTCGGACAGGGCAACGCCCGGGTCGGCGCGACGGGCACGTTCGCCGGCATCCCGTTCGGGCAGTACTTCCTGCCCGGGATGGTCGCGACGGGCGTGATGCTCTCGAGCTTCCAGAACCTGGCGATCACCATCGCGGTCGAGCGCGACGACAGCACCCTCAAACGGCTTCGCGGCACGCCGCTCCCCGCGTCCGCCTACTTCCTCGGGAAGATCGGCTCCGTCCTTCTCACGTCGCTGGTCCAGACGGCGCTGCTGCTCCTCGTCGCCGCGACAGTGTTCGGCATCGAGATGCCGTCGACCGCCCAGCGGTGGATCACGTTCGCGTGGGTCTTCGCGCTGGGCACCGCCGCCGGCGCCGTGTGCGGCGTCGCGTTCTCCTCGGTCCCCCGCACCGGGAGGAGCGCGTCCGCCGGCGTGACGCCCGTCGTGCTCGTGCTGCAGTTCATCTCCGGGGTGTTCTTCGGGTTCACGCAGCTCCCCGGCTGGATGCAGGACGTCTCGTCGGTCTTCCCGCTCAAGTGGATGGCCCAGGGCATGCGCTCGGTGTTCCTGCCGGACCAGTTCCAGGCCCAAGAGGTCTCGGGATCGTGGGAGCACGGTGCGACGGCGCTCGTCATCGGCGCCTACCTGGTCCTCGGGCTCGTCCTGGGAGCCCGCACCTTCCGCTGGCGGCGGCGCGATGACGGTTGAGAGCCACCGGTCCTGCTCGGTCCGCACGGGATTCTGGGCGCGGTCGCTGCGGGGCTGGGACCTGACGTTCTACGGGATGTCCGCGATCTCGGCGGTCACCCTGGTGCTCGTCTCCACCGGCGCGGGGGCGCTGGCGACGGGGCTCGCGGCGCTCGGCGTCATGGTCACCGCATACGTCACGCTCGGTCGTCGCGGCGCGCTGAGCGGCGACCACCGACTGACCTCGACCTACCTGGCCGTCATGATGGTCGCCGTCACCGTCGCGGTGCGGTCGAGCACGGTGGGCACGCTCCTGCTGTTCATTGCGTTCTCGCACATCTGGTTCTTCGTCGAGACGCGTCGTGGCGGCATCGTGGCGTGCACGGTGCTCACCGTTGCCGTCGCGCTGGCGCTGCTGGTCGAGGGCGACGTCCCGGCCGACCAGCTCGGCCCCGTCGCGGGCCAGCTCGCCGTGTCGCTCGTGTTCGCCATCATGCTCGGGCTGTGGATCACGCTCGTCTCGGAACGGAGCGAGGAGCGTGCCGGGCTGCTCGAGAGGCTCGAGGC
>MLJW01000249.1_pt1 | contig 37927 bp, 24 predicted proteins | sample 888231 | NCBI WGS metagenome assembly MLJW01 (sample SAMN05788063, study PRJNA343431) | mine drainage metagenome | isolation source: sample collected from the inflow into an acid mine drainage treatment plant... | place: Germany: Lusatia, lignite mining district
TCCGCACCTCGCGCTTCCGGCGGTCATGCTCGTCCTGGTCTGGATCCAGATCGGCTACCCGACGGTGATCTTCATGTCAGCGCTCCAGCGCGTCGACCCCGAGCTGTACGAGGCCGCCGAGCTCGACGGCGCCGGCTGGTTCCGACGGTTCCGCGCGATCACGATCCCGCAGATCAAGCCGGAGACGTTCGTCATCACGCTGACCTGCACGATCGCCGCACTCAAGGTGTTCGCGCCGATCTACGTGCTGACTCGCGGCGGGCCGGAGAGCTCGACGCTGGTGCCGTCGTACTACTCGTTCCTCAACTTCTTCGACAAGTCCAAGGTCGGCTACGGCGCCGCAGTCGCGACGGTGCTCACCCTCGTGATCGTCGCGGTGGCCCTGGCAATCCAGCTGCTGCAGGCGCGCTCGGAACGGCGCGACGAGGAGGGCGTCTGACATGACCGCGACACTCACCCCTACGGTCGCGACCGCGACCGCGACGCACAAGAACGACCGGCATCACCGGGGCGCGCTGCGCTGGTTCATCCTCGCCGGTGCGGTCATCTTCGCGGTGCTCATGCTCGCCCCGTTCGTCCTCATGGTGATGAATGCGTTCAAGGACCCGGCCCAGTACTCATCCGGCGGTCCCCTGGCCTTGCCGACGTCGCTCTACACCGACGGCCTGGTCAAGTTCTGGAACGCCGTCGACTTCCCGGTCAAGCTGTGGAACTCGATCTGGACGTCGGCCGCCGTCGCCGTCGGCGGCACGGCGCTGTCCCTGCTCACCGCCTACGCCATCGGCATCGGCCGGGTACGCGGACGGATGTGGATCGTGATGATCTTCCTGCTGGCGAACATGCTTCCCCAGGAGGTCCTGCTCTACCCGCTCTACACGATGGCGCAGAAGGTGGGGCTCAACAACTCCGGCTGGTCGATCGTCATCATTTTCACCGTCATCCAGTCCGCCTTCGGCACGTACCTGCTGGCGTCGGTCCTCGGCACCTTTCCACGCGCGCTGCTCGAGGCCGCGGCGCTCGACGGTGCGAACTCCTGGACCGTCCTGTGGAAGGTCGTGTTCCCGATCGTGCGGCCCACCCTGTCGGTGCTGATGATCTTCTTCTTCATCTGGACCTGGAACGAGTTCTTCATCCCGCTGGTCATGCTGACCACGCCGGAGTCGCAGACGGTGCCCATCGCCCTCGCGTCGCTGCAGGGCGACCGGATGCTCGACGTGCCGACCCTCAACGCCGGAGCACTCGTCTCACTCGTGCCCACCCTCATCTTCTTCCTCATCTTCCAGCGCACGCTCACCCGCGGGGTGACCGCGGGCGCGGTGAAGTAGCCGTCCTGCACCTCAGAAAGGCACACGCACCATGAAGTTCTCCGACGGCTACTGGCAGCTTCCAGACGGCTACACCGTGCTGCGCGCCGCCGAGGTCCGCGACATCGTCGCCGACCCGGACGCCGGCACCCTCACCGTGTTCGCCACCACCCACCGGATCCACGGACGGGGCGACACCCTCAACGCCGCGCTGCTCACGGTGACGTACTCGTCCCCGGCTCCCGGTGTCGTCCGTACCCGGATCGCGCACCACGACGGGGGGGTGCCTCCCCACCCACGGTTCGAGCTGACCGGCGTCGAGGGCTTCACGGCGACCGTGCAGGCCACCGACGACGGCGGTCGCCTCACCACAGGCGATCTCGAGGTGAGCGTCCGTCGCGGAGTCGGCTGGCACGTCGAGTACCGATCGGCGGGTCGGCTGCTCACCGCGAGCACGACGCGCTCGGTCGCCTCGGTCACCGACGACGCCGGACGGGCGTTCGTGCACGAGCAGCTGACGATCACTCCGGGCGAGCTCGTCTACGGCCTCGGCGAACGTTTCGGCCCGGTGGTCAAGAACGGGCAGAGCGTCGACATCTGGAACCTGGACGGCGGCACGTCCAGCGAACAGGCCTACAAGAACGTGCCGTTCTTCCTCAGCTCTCGCGGCTACGGCGTCCTCGTCGACCACCCCGGCAAGGTGTCGTTCGAGGTCGGCTCGGAGGCCGTCGAGCGGACCCAGTTCTCCGTGCCCGGACAGGTGCTGGAGTACCTCGTGTTCGACGGCCCGACGGCCAAGGACGTCCTGCGTCGCTACACGGCCCTGAGCGGCCGCGCTCCCCGGGTCCCGGCGTGGTCGTTCGGGCTGTGGCTGACGACGTCGTTCACGACCTCCTACGACGAGGCGACGGTCACGTCGTTCGTCGACGGCATGGCCGAGCGGGACCTTCCGCTGTCCGTCTTCCACTTCGACTGCTTCTGGATGCGGGAGTTCCACTGGACCGACTTCGTCTGGGACCCGGCGACGTTCCCGGAGCCCGCCGCCATGCTCGCGCGGCTCACGGCGAAGGGGCTGCACATCTCGGTGTGGATCAACCCCTACATCGCGCAGCGTTCCCGGCTGTTCGTCGAGGGCAAGGCACGGGGCTACCTGGTGCGCCGGACCGACGGGTCGGTCTGGCAGACCGACCTCTGGCAGGCGGGCATGGCGCTCGTCGACTTCACCAACCCGGACGCGCGCGCGTGGTACTCGGGCTACCTTCGTGAGCTGCTGGCGACGGGTGTCGACTGCTTCAAGACCGACTTCGGGGAGCGGATCCCCTCCGAGGACGTCATCTACCACGACGGCTCCGACCCCGAGCGGATGCACAACTACTACACGCACCTCTACAACCAGACCGTCTTCGAGACGCTCGTCGAGGTGCGGGGCGAAGGCGAGGCGGTGCTGTTCGCCCGTTCGGCGACGGCCGGCGGGCAGACCATGCCGGTGCACTGGGGCGGCGACAACGACTCGACGTTCGCGTCCATGGCGGAGACCCTGCGCGGCGGACTGTCGCTCGGGCTGTCGGGATTCGGGTACTGGAGCCACGACATCGGCGGCTTCGAAGGCACGCCGGACCCTCTCGTCTTCAAGCGGTGGTTGGCCTTCGGCCTGCTCTCGTCGCACTCGCGACTGCACGGCTCCGGCTCGGTCAGGGTTCCCTGGGCGTTCGATGACGAGGCCGTCGAGATCACGCGCCGATTCACGCATCTCAAGTACCGCCTGATGCCGTACCTGGCCGCCACGGCAGAGACCGCACATACCGACGGCGTGCCGGTCGTGCGGCACCTGATGCTGGAGTTCGGTGACGACCGCTCGGCCCTGAGCGCCGACACGCAGTACATGCTGGGCGAGTCGCTGCTCGTCGCACCGGTGCTCGACGCTGACGGGCACGTCGACGTGTACGTCCCCGACGGGGTGTGGACGTCACTGCTGGACGGGTCCACGGTCACCGGTCCTCGGTGGGTGCACCAGGTGCACGCCGCGAGCTCGCTGCCCGTACTGGTCCGGCCAGGGACCGTTCTTCCCTGGGGGAACCGGACCTCGCGCCCGGACTACGACTGGGCCGACGGAGTCACCCTGCGAGCCTTCGAGCTTGCGGACGGCGACCGCCGCGAGGTCCTCGTGCCGGAAGTCGGTGGGGGCGAGCTGACGCGGTTCGTCGTCGAACGCATCGGCGACCGACTCGTCGCGTCCGGACCGAGGACCTCGGTGTGGCGACTGCAGAGCGGCGACGACCTGGCGGAGGCCGTCGATGGGCACGCCGAGCTGCCCCTCGGCTGACCCTCGGCTGACTCTCGCCGCGCTCCTCGCTGTCGTAAGCGCCGGCCGGACCGATCGCCTGCTCCCGATACGCCGGCATCTTCGGCCGTGGCTCCGGAGCCGTGGCGCTCACTCCTTCACCTCGACGGACGGCGTCACGACGACGAGATCGGCATACTCCGCGTGCGCCGTGATCCAGGCCCGGACGAACGGGCACAACGGGACGACGCGGTACGGTCCGCCCGAACGCACATCGTCCAGCGCACCCCGCACCAGCGCTGACCCGACCCCCTGCCCGCTCACGCGCGGCTCCACCTCGGTATGCGTGAACAGGACGCGATCCCCGGACCGCTGGTACTCGGCGAAGCCGACGAGCTCGCCGTCGATCCGCGCCTCGTAGCGGCTCCTGCCAGGGGCGTCGTGGACCTCGATCGTCGCCATGCCTCACCCAAACACACCGATCCGCCATGAGGAACCACGCGGTGCAGGGATGGCCCGGAGTGCACGCGTGTCGGGGATCCGGTGTTGGATGGCGACCATGCGCACTCGAACCCTCGTCGCCGTTCTTGCTGCCACAGCCGTGGTGGTCGCCGGAACGGCAGGGGGCTACGTGTACGTCGCGCATCGTCACGAGACCCAGCTCGACAACCAGGCGCGAGCCCTGATCGGCGCCTACGCGAAGGCCTGGAGCGACGGAGGCCTCGGTGGGATCGCCTATGCCGGGGCCGAGCCGGCTGCGGTCGCGGCGAGCTTCACCGCGACGACGGCGGCACTCGGAAGCGCGCATCCCACCGTCTCCATCGCCTCGACGACCCGTCACGGGACGACCGCCTCGGCGGAGCTCTCGGTGGCGTGGCCCGTCACCGACGGGGCAACCTGGTCCTACACGATGCCCGTCCGGGCCACGGGCGCCTCGGGCACCTGGGCGATCGTGACCACGCCGACCACGTCGATGTGGGTCCCGGGCATCGGGCCCGACGCGACGCTCGTCGAGAGTCGCACGTGGGGAACTCGCGGCGAGATCCTCGACCGAAACGGCGCACCGATCCTGGCGAACGGCACTGTCTACGACGTGGAGATCGACCCGGTTCGCGCCTCCGACGCGACCGTCTCGGCACTCGAGTCGCTGGTCGGCGCGACGCCAGGTTCTCTCGTCACGAAGCTCGATGCTGCCAAGTCCGCCGGCTCGAAGGCGCCGATCCCCGTGATCGCCTATCGCGAGTCCGACTTCCAGGCGCACAAGGCGCAGCTCGATGCGCTCGTCGGTGTCATCTACCCGAAGCGAACTCAACCGCTCGCACCGACGTCTACCTTTGCGCGCCCCCTCCTCGGTTCGTACGGCCCGGTGACCGCCGATCTCGTCGCCAAGAGCAACGGGAGGTACGTCGCCGGCGACTACGCAGGGCTCAGCGGACTACAGGCGCAGTACGACGACGTGCTCGCGGGGACGCCCGGCATCATGGTCGCGACCAACTTCGCTCCCACGACGCCGCTCTTCGAGAAGCCGCCCGTCAACGGCACCTCGGTGACCCTCACCCTCGATCTCGCGACCCAGAACGCCGCCGAGTCCGCACTCACGGGGAGCGGTGGCGTTCCGTCGGCCCTCGTCGCCGTGGACGTCAAGACCGGTGACCTCCTCGCGGTCGCGAACTCGCCGTCGTACGGCATCGACCGGGCACTCACCGGAACCTACCCACCCGGCTCGACGCTCAAGGTCGCCACGACGTACTCGCTGCTCAGCAAGGGATTGTCGCCCGCCACCACGGTCACGTGCCCACCGTCGGTCACCGCGGGCGGGCTCAAGGTCTCCAACTACGCCGGCGAGACATTCGGCTCGGCGCCGTTCTCGTTCGACTTCGCGCAGTCCTGCAACACCGCTTTCGTCCAGCTCTCCGAGACGATGGGCAACTCGGACGTCCATGACGCGGCGGTCGCTCTCGGTGTCGGTGCAGGGTGGGAGAAGCACCTCGGGATCCCGGACGTCGCGGCCGGATCGGTCCCGGTGGCCACCTCGACCGCGGAAAGGGCCGCCACCGCGTTCGGTCAGGCGAAGACCCTCGCCTCGCCCGCGGACCTCGCGGTGATGGCGGCGTCCGTCGCCCGCGGCAGCTACGTCGAACCTGCTCTCGTCTCGTCGCCCGCCGTTGCGGGCGCGGACCGGACCGCGCACCCGCTCGACACCACCGCGATCACCCAGCTCCGCGACCTGATGCGGCTGGTCGTGACGGAGGGCACCGGACAGGTGATGATGTCCACGCCCGGCGCTCCCGTCTACGGCAAGACCGGGACGGCCGAGTATGGAACAGACACTCCCCCCAAGACCCACGCGTGGTTCGTCGGTTGGCAGGGCGACGTCGCGTTCTGCGTCCTGGTCGAGGACGGGGCCAGCGGTGGATCGGTCGCCGCTCCCCTCGCCAAGGCGTTCCTCACCACTCTGAACGGCTGATCCGCGGGCCCTCGCGGGTCCGTGAACGCTGCGGGGAGGAGCTAGCCCGGAACCGCGGCGGTGTGCAGGAGCGAGGTGAGGTGGGCGTCCCACTCGAGCATGTAGAAGTACCAGGGCGTGCTGCGGAACCCGATCGCCTCGAGGCCCGCTGCGGAGACCGTCCGCGTGTACGCGTCGATGGCCGCGTGCACGGCAGTCGAGTCGGCGGGCGCAAGCGCCTGGAAGCGCACGAGGTCGCCTACTGGCACGTTGTACTTGAACTCGGGCTTGATCCAGAAGAGCGCGTTCGCGATCAGCCCCTGGTCGAGGAGGTCCTTGATCACCCGTCCGTTGCTCCGATGGAGCCTGTTGTTGTCGAGGACGTACGAGTGTGCGACGTGCGTCACGGTCCTGCCGGCCGCGGCGGCTCTCCGCTCGAAACCGAGCGCGGCCTGACGCATCTGCGCGAAGCCGTCCTCAGATCGGCGCCCCGGGTCGGCGAGCACGACGACGTTGGGCGGCGCGACCCCGAGCGCGGCCATCGCGGCGCGGAACTCGTCCTCACGAAGGTGTCCCCGTTGCGCTCCGGTGAGCTCGCCGAAGCGTGCGGGAGCGAGGAACGGTGTCGCACCGAGCCCGCGGGACACCAGGACCACGTAGACGTTGTCCGCGCCCTTCGTGTCGATCGCGGCACGGATCGCACTCCCGCCCCAGAGAACCTCGTCGTCCGGATGCTCCGGGTAGAAGACGACGACATCGCCCGCGAACACCGGATTGTGGTCAAGGCGAGGCTCGTGCACGATCTCGCCGACGCATACCGCGAGCGCCACGACGATCACCGCGGTGGCACGCATCGTCCGCAGACGCGCGAGCCTCGTGACCTGCCGCCACACCATCGCACCTCCGTCGGACCCGTCACGAGAGTCGAAGCGGCGCGCATCAGGCGCGCCAGCCGCGCCCTCCGCGAGCTGCCGGCCGGCGCAGCTGGCACGAGGCCCGTCCGACGATAGCGCCGAGGGCGCTGCCGGACCGCTATCGGCTCAATCGACGACCAGTGCCTGCAGCTCCGCTGCCTTGGCCGTGACGAAGTCGGCCGAGCGACGAAGCTCACCGACCGCGTTGGCGGAGACAGCGGCCGCATCCGCCACAGCCGCCACGCTCGCGCTCATCTCGCTCGCGACCGCGGTCTGCTCCTCGACGGCTCCCGCGACCGTGGTCTGCTGTGCGCCGATCTCATCGATCAAGCGCAAGATGTCGCCGATCGCCCGCGCAGCGTCGGCGCTGTCCGTCTGGATCGCGGCGATCATCTCGGTGATCTCGGCGGTCGCGCTACGCGTCCGTCCGGCAAGATCCTTGACCTCGCCCGCGACGACGGCGAACCCCTTGCCCGCCTCGCCCGCTCGGGCAGCCTCGATGGTCGCGTTGAGGGCGAGCAGGTTCGTCTGCTCGGCGATCGCCGTGATCAGCTTGCTGACGGTACCGATCCGCGTGCTCGACTCGCCGAGCTTCGCAAGACGCTCGCTCGCCACGCCGGCAGCACCGACGGCCGTGCTCGTTCCGCTCGCCGCAGCCGCGGCGCTCACGGCGATCTCGCGGATGCTCGCAGACATCTGCTCTGAACCGGCGGCCACCGCGCCGGCGCGGTTCGACACCTCGCTCGCTCCTGCCGCGATCTGGTCACCGAGAGCGGTCAACGCGACCGAGGACGTCTCCAGGTCGCCGGCGACCGCCTTTGTGGTGCGCGCGGTGTCATGTGCCTGTGTGACGTCACGCCAGACGACGGCGAACCCGCCGTCGAAGTGATTCACGACCACCTCGGCATCGGCGTGTCGACCACCCTCGCTGACATGGACCGTGCGGGTCACAGGAAAGGCGGTCTCTGTCCTGACGATCTGGGCGAGCTGGTCGCGAAGTGCGGCCAGCACAGCGGCGCCCCGCTCCGCACCGACCCTCTCCCCGAGAGCGAGCCCGGCCCGGTTCCGATGCACGATCGTGCCGTCGGCGTCGAGGACCATGACGGCCGCAGGCGTCTCCTGGAGGATCTCGTACGCACCGACGCGCGCAACGAGGGGGGCGACGTCCGACGACGCGCGCGAGCTCAGACGGAACATCGAGGGTCTCTCCTTCGAACACGGGCTCAGCACAGGTCGACCTGCGCTCGAGACTCCTATCGGCAACGCAGACGCGATCATGAGAACCGCGCGGGGCCGGAGCTGCCACGCACGGCCACCACCGCGGCGGCGGCCGACGCATCGACCGTGAGGCCGAATCGCGCACGTCGCGGCACCGCACGGACCCTTGCACATCGCGGCCGGTCGGGTCAGACACGGCGCCTCGGATCGGGTGCACGCGGCGTCGAAAGCCATTGGTGCGTCACCCTCCGCCGCATTGCCACCTCACCCGCGTGCCGTCCCCCGCGGCCGACTTCGTCTCACCCGCACGGTGAGCGTGCGCACTCGACGCGCCTCACCCGGTTCACCGGCCATCGAGACCCCGCCGGTTTCACCCACGAGCACCGATCGCGTAAAGCGGTCGAACACACCCCGTCGTGACACGTCACGACCAGGCGCACAACCGGACTGTGACTGCAGCTGCCCGATTGCTGCGCGTCGGTCGTCTCCCACATGCGCGCCACCCTGGAGCGGGGTCGTCGCATCTCGTCACGGCGTGCGTCCAATGACGCACCGCCACGCTCGATACACCGGCTGTCAATCCACTGCCGGAAGCCATGGCACGCACCCGCGCGCCCGGCGCCGATCATTTGTCCGCGCTCCGAAGCCATCGATCTCTCGGCGAAAGCGACAGCCACGACGGCGCATCAGACCGGCTGGCTTGAGCGCGCGGCACACCCGTGAGCAGGCACGATCGTCCGGAGCGGACCGCGTCCAGGGAGGTCGTCCCCACGGGCGAGGGTGGCCCCGGGCCGCCGGTCGACGCGTCATGAATTGACGAATCAACCAATACCGGATGACGTCGGAATGAATTCTGTGTCAATTTGGCGCGCGTCATCAGCCGGCCTGTGGCGCGCCGGTCATCACCAAAGTCTGCTACGTCGAAAAGGACATTTCCCCTGATCGGCTCCACATTTTCGACGAACTCCCCTATGCTGTTCGCATACGGCATCTCGCCTTGACCATGGAGGACTGAACAATGCACAGAAGGTGGACATGAACCGCGTCGGTACTCCTGTTGCCGCAACACTCGCCTTGGCGCTCGCCGCAACAGTCTCCTTTGCAGGCACCAGTTACGGGCTCGAACCCCACCCGAACGCTACCGCGGCAAGCGCGTCCGCGTCATTGCTTGACAGCACCTGGGGCGACGTCAAGGCCAATCAGGACGGCAAGGCAACCACGAGCACGGGCGTGTGGGATCCGAAGTCCGATCTCGGGTCGATGTACAACCTCACCAAGTCCATCGGCGCGCAGGATGCCTGGCGCATGACGGACGCCCAGGGCCAGCCCGTCACCGGCAAGGGCGTCACCGTCGCCCTTGTCGACACCGGCATCGCGCCCGTCGCCGGTCTTGACTCCGCAGGCAAGGTCATCAACGGTCCCGACCTGTCGTTCGACGGTCAGTCCGACGCGACGCGGTACCTCGACGCGTACGGTCACGGCACGCACATGGCCGGGATCATCGCGGGCCGAGACGACACCGTGACGACCGGCAAGCTGAACGACCCGACCCAGTTCGTGGGCGTCGCGCCGGACGCGAAGCTGCTGAACGTCCGGGTGTCCTCATCGGACGGCTCAACCGACGTCTCGCAGGTGATCGCAGCGATCGACTGGATCGTCCAGCACCGCCATGACAATGGCATGAACGTCCGGGTTCTCAACCTCTCATACGGCACGAACAGCCGTCAGTCCTACGAGGTCGACCCCCTGGCGAAGGCCGTCGAGAACGCGTGGGCCGCAGGCATCGTCGTCGTGGCCGCATCTGGCAACGACGGCGCGTCGACGCCGCTCACGATGCCAGCGGCCGATCCGTACATCCTCGCGGTCGGCTCGAGCGACAACCAGGGAACAGCGACGACGGCCGACGACACGCTGTCGTCGTTCACGAATACAGGCGACGCGTCACGGCACTCGGACCTCCTCGCACCGGGAAAGTCGATCGTCTCGCTGCGTGACCCTGGCTCGTATGTCGACGTTCACCACCCGGAGGGACTGGTTGCCGGAGACACGTCCGGGCGGCTCTTCCGCGGAAGCGGGACTTCTCAGGCAGCAGCAGTCGTCTCAGGGGCGGTCGCACTGCTCCTGCAGGCGCACCCGAATCTCAGCCCGGACCAGGTCAAGGCACTCCTTGAGAGCTCCGCCAACCCGATGCCCGCGGAGTCGAGCGTTGCCCGCGGCGCAGGCGAACTCAACATCGGTCGCGCGCTCGAACTGCCGACGCCTTCTGCCGGAACGGTGGCCCAGACGTACCCGACCTCGACCGGCCTCGGGGCGCTGGAGCTGTCCCGAGGCGACACGCATGTCGTCGACAATGCGACCGGCACCGTCCTCGCCGGTGAGGTCGACGCCTTCGGTGCCCCGTGGGACGGTGCTCGATGGGCCGCAGCATCTACTCTCGGCACGGCGTGGATGGGCGGACAATGGAACAGCACCCGTTGGTCGGGCGACACATGGACGTCGGCAGGCTGGGCGAGCCCGTGCTGGTCGTCCACGCGCTGGTCCGACGCCGAGTGGTCCTCCACACGGTGGTCCTCCACACGGTGGTCCTCCACACGCTGGTCCGACGCCGCATGGTTGTCGACACGCTGGTCCTCCACACGGTGGTCGTCCACACGGTGGTCCGACGCCGCATGGTTGTCGACACGCTGGTCCTCCACACGGTGGTCGTCCACACGGTGGTCCTCCACACGGTGGTCCGACGCCGACTGGTCGTCCACACGCTGGTCCTCCACACGGTGGTCCGACGCCGACTGGTCGTCCACACGCTGGTCCTCCACACGGTGGTCCGACGCCGACTGGTCGTCCACGCGCTGGTCCTCCACACGGTGGTCCGACGCCGACTGGTCGTCCACGCGGTGGTCAGCGAGCAGTTGGGGCGTCTAGAAGTGCAACGCGACGGGGGTTCCGGGGTGACCCGGGGCCCCCGTCGCGTTGCCAGCAAAGTGCGCGAAACGGCTTGACTCGCTGGGTGGACGTGCCGATGGGTTATACGATCGAGATGAACCGCGCCGCGACGGCAAGGGGTAGACGGATGTCACCGGACTCACGCACGCTGCGGCGCGCCTTGACGCCGGTGAACGCCTTGATCGTCCTCCTTGCGGCTGGGACGGCTGCGCTCTTCCTTGGCCCGGTCCGGGCTCTGGCCCCGAACATGAGTTCGCTCGAGGTGCCGTGGTGGACGGTGGCGATCGGGTTTGGGCTGGCGGAGGTCTTCGTCGTCCACCTGCCCATGGCGCGTAGCGCCCGAACCTTCGCCTTCCGCGAACTCCCCTCGGTCGTCGCGCTGGTCTTCCTGTCGCCGAACGAGTACCTCGCTGCGGCCCTCGTCGGAAGCGGTCTTGCCCTCGTCGTGTTCGAGCACCAGCGAGGAAGCAAGCTTGCGTTCAATGTCGCGATGTTCGGGGTCGAGGCTGGGGTCGCGATCTTGGTCTACCGCGCAGTGCTCGGGAACGCGCACACCACCGAGCCGCAGAGCTGGGTGGCCGCTCTCGTGGCGATGATCGTGACCGGCCTTCTCAGCTGTGTACTCGTCACGTTCGTGATCTATCTCGCCGGCGACGGGTGGACGTCGGACATCCTTCGGGAGGCGACGAGAAGCGGGATCGTCGCAAGTGCTGCAAACACGAGTCTTGCGCTGTTGAGCGTCGTCCTTCTCACGGTTCAGCCGGCGGCGTTGTCGCTGCTCGGCGTGGTTGTCGCTGTCGTGTTTCTCTCCTACCGCGGCTACGTCGCCTTCGCGGGGCGCTACTCGCAGCTCGAGCTGCTCTACCGGTTCGTCGGAACCGTCGGGGCATCGGTCGACCTCGATCGCACCACGCGGTCGGTCCTCAGCGAGGCGCGGGACGTGCTCGCGTCCGCCCGTGGTGAGCTGATCGTTCTCGCGACCGACAGCTCACCCGGTCAGCACGTCGTGCTCGTCGACGACGTCCTCACGCAGGGCCTCCCCCCGGGGCGCGAGGGCGCCTCGGAGTGGTGGAGCCCCGCCGCCGCCGGCACCAGCGTGATCGTCCAACGTGGCGACGACCGCACCCGCTCGCGACTGCCCGCCGCGCTCGCCGACGCGATGGCTGTACCGATCGACATCGACGGGATGACGGCCGTTCTTGTCGTGGCCGACCGCCTGTTCACGGGGCGGAGCTTCAGCGAGCAGGATCTTCACCTCTTCGAGGCGCTCGCGGGTCATGCTTCGATCACGCTGCAGAACGCGCGGCTCGTCGACATCATGCGCAAGGACGCCGCGACGCGCGACCACGAGGCACGCCACGACCCGCTCACCGGGCTTCCGAACCGGCGCGAGCTCCACACCCGGTTCGAGGACGTCGCGCGAGACGGCGAGCTGGCGATGCTGATGCTCGACCTTGACGACTTCAAGGAGATCAACGACACGCTCGGCCACGACGCCGGGGACCATGTGCTGCGCGAGATCGGCCGTCGCCTCCAGGAGACGACCACCGGGGTCGTCGCGCGACTCGGTGGTGACGAGTTCGCGATCCTCCTCCCTGGTGTCGGCGATCCGGGAGACGCGCTCGAGCAGGGTGCGTCCCTCCTCGACGCCATCCGCAAGCCTGTCGCCCTCAACGACGTGAATCTCGTGGTCGGAGGCAGCATCGGCGTCGCGCTGTACCCGGTGCACGGCGAGAGCAGCGACATCCTGCTGACGCATGCCGACGTTGCGATGTACTCGGCCAAGGTCGCCGGCACAGGCATCGAGACCTACACCCCGGATCCCGAGACCGGACGCCACCGTCGCCTCGCCCTTGCCGCCCAGATGGAGGCCGCGATCGAGAACGGCGGCATCACGCTGTGGTACCAGCCGAAGCTCGACACCACCACGGGCGATCTGGTCGGCGTCGAGGGCCTCGTCCGGTGGATCCACCCGGTGTACGGGCTCGTGTCACCGGCGGAGATCATCCCGGTCGCAGAGCGCACCGGACTCGTCAGGCGCCTCACCGATCACCTTCTCGAGACAGCCCTCCGGCAGCAGGCCGTCTGGCGGGTCGCCGGCCTCGACGTGACCGTGGCGGTGAACATCACCACACGCGACCTGGTCGACGACAAGCTGCCACTCATGGTCGAGCGACTCGTCGCGGAGTCCGGCGGGCGTCCTGACCGCTTGACGCTCGAGATCACCGAGAGCGGCATCATGCGCGATCTGGACCGCAGCCTGGGCATCCTCGACGGGCTCGCCGCGATCGGCGTCAAGCTGTCGATCGATGACTTCGGGACCGGCTACTCGTCACTCGCCTATCTCGAGCGACTTCCGGTGAGCGAGGTCAAGATCGACCGCAGCTTCGTCCAGTGGCTGTCCGACCCGAGCCACAACTCCACGGTCCTCCAATCGACGATCCAGATGAGCCACGCGCTCGGACTGTCCGTGGTAGCCGAAGGTGTCGAGTCGCAGCCCGTCTGGGACATCCTGGCGACCCTGGGCGCCGATGTGATCCAGGGGTACCACGTGGCGTACCCGATGCCCGCGTCGGCCGTCGCTGCCTGGTGCCGCCCGGCCGGTTCCGTGCCAGGGGCCCGCATACCGCCGCGCCTCTCGCGGCTCGCGTAGGAGACGCGGGGTCGCGCACCAGTCAGGACAGGACGTCCTTCGTGGTGAATCGGCCGTAGGCCAGCGCACCGAAGACGGCGATGTAGCCCGCCTGCAGCAGTCCGTTGTCGACGAACGACGTCCACACGATCGGCTCCCGAAGCAGGTCACCGAAGTCGAGCCAGTAGCGTGTGAACAACCACGGGTGCAGCCACGACAGCTGAGAGAGCGACCCTGCCACCTGGGACGTGACCGACAAGACGATCGTCGCCGCCATCGCGCCGACCGGCACCTCGGTCAAGGTCGAGATGAACAGGCCGACGGCCGACAGCCCGAGGAGCGAGATCGCGACGAAGCTCGCGACCAGCATCGCTCGAACGATCGACTGTCCGACTCCGATCGTGTCCCCCGAGAGCAGGGTGACAGGTCCGACGGGGAAGAGCGCCGCCCCGATGAGCGCCCCGGTGAGGACGACGGCGAGCGTGGCCGCAAGAGAGAACACGGCCGACCCGACGTACTTCACGACGAGGAGTCGGACTCGTCCTGCCGGCGCCACCAGCAGGTAGCGCAACGTGCCGAGTCCGGCTTCGCCGGCGATCGTGTCCCCCGCGACCACCCCGATGGTCAACGGCAGGAACAGCGGGATCGAGACGACGAGGCCGGTGACACCGACGAAGAGCCCGTTCTGGGTCACTCGGTCGAGGAAGGGTGGCCCGTGGCCCGGCGCCGGTGGCGAGGACGAGAGTCGCACGGCGACCGCGATGAGGACAGGGATCGCCGCCAGCGCAAGCAGCATCGCCCAGGTCCGGCGACGTCGGAACAGCACGCCGAGCTCCGAGGCGAGCAACCCGGACGTCATCGGACGCCGGTCCCGCCGTTCGCGTGCCGGTCGCACCCGCGCGCCCGATGACTCGAGCCCCTCACTGGGCAACCTCGAACCCCTCCCCGGTGAGCGCCACGAACCGCTCTTCGAGCGTCGACGCGTCGACGCCGAAACCACGCAGACGCGCACCCGCCGTGACGAGAGCCGCGGCGATCACCTCAGCAGGGACCTCGGGGTCGCCCTGAGGAGCCGTCACCAGGGAGTCCTCACCAGTCGGGCCGAGGACGTCCCGGCCGGTCTCCGGTTCGAGCCCGAGGCCTCGGAGCACACGGGTCGCTACTGCGACGTCGGGCGTTCGTACCGTCACATGGGCGCGTCCCGCGGCGCGCAGCGCGTCGAGGGTGCCCTGGGCAACCAAGCGTCCGGCGCTCATCACCGCCACATGTGTGCACATCTGCTCGACCTCGGCCAGGAGGTGGCTCGAGACGAACACGGTCGCACCGTCGGCCGCCAGCGACCGGACCAGGGCCCGCACCTCACGGGTGCCCTGCGGGTCGAGTCCGTTGGTCGGCTCGTCCAGGACGAGCAGCTCGCGAGGAGAGAGCAGCGCGTGCGCGATGCCAAGACGCTGCTTCATCCCGAGCGAGTACGCACGCACCTTCTTCCCCGCTGCGTGCGTCAGCCCGACCCGGTCGAGGGCCTCACCGACGCGAGCGGCGCGGGTCACCGGACTGGCCTCGCGATCGGCCGCGTCCAAACGATGGAGGTTCGCGGCACCGGAGAGGAACGGGTAGAACGCAGGGCCCTCGACCATCGCTCCCACGTGCGGCAGCACCGCGCGCTGGTCATGCGGCATCGGCCGACCAAGGACCGACACGGTCCCGCTCGTCGCGGACGCGAGGCCCAGCATCACCCGGATGGTCGTGGTCTTCCCGGATCCGTTCGGCCCGAGGAACCCGTACACGGCTCCTCGGGGAACGGCCAGGTCGATGCCGTCGACGGCGGACTGGCGGCCGAACCGCTTGGTCAGTCCGTGCGTCTCGATGGCAAGGGTCGCTGACGGCGAACCCACCGTCACCGCCCGGCCGCCACGGCCTCGAGGCGATCGATCGGAACGGCTCCGAGGAGCACCGAGCCGTCGGGCGCGAGCAGCACGCTGACGAGCGAGGTCGTCAGAGCCCGCCCGCCCGGCACGGCGTGCGTCAGCTCGCCGATCAACGGCGTCGTGGCGGTCGCGGTCGACGATGCGCCCGACGGGAGCCGCACGACGGTCGACCACCCGGTGCCGCTGACCGTCGGTGCCGTCGCGGCGCTCCCGGCCACGGTTCCGGCGGACGACGGTGAACCAGCCTTGCCGGCTCGGTCAGGGAGGGTCTGCTGATGCACGGTGGCACCTGCCGGCGGCGCGAAATCGAAGAGTCCGGCAGGAGGCATCGCGAGGGACAACGAGGTGAACCCGACCGAGAAGGCCGGCTTCGCCGCACCGCGCGCGAGGACCTGGACGCGCAGTGGCAGACCGGTCTCGGAATCGACAGCGATCGACACCGAACCGATCAACGTGTCGGCGGTCCGCGGGGTCAGCACGAGGTCGTACGCCGTGCGACCGGCGACGCGCGTGTCGCCACCGACGCCGATCTGCGTAGACGGGTCGATCGCCGTGAGGAACCGGCCGGCGACGTCGGCCGGCGTCGGCACCTCCCCTGGCACGGTGACGTGCGCGCCCGCCGTGCCGGTCGGTATCGACAGATGCGTGACCGCGCCGTCGGACGAGTCGTAGGTCCACACGTCCGACCCGTGACGCACCACGTCTCGCTCAGCCAGCTGCTCGAGCACCTGCACCCGGACGTTCGACGGTCCGTCAAGGTAGACGCGCGCCGTGTGCGAACCGGTGAGCAGATCGAGTGCGGCCCCGGCGCCGGACGCACCCGTCTGGACGCCCGCCGGCAGCGCCGGGAGACCGAGCGCGGACGACTGCTCGACGGTCCCGGAGAGAGCGTTGACGGTGCAGTCGGCGACCATAGCCAGCACCTGCGCCGGGGACTTGTTCGGGAGATCGACGGCCGCTCCGGCCGTTGCCGCTCCGATCAGGCCGCTGACGCCCACCAGTGCCGGAACCACGGCAGCGGGAACCCAGCTCATCCAGCGACGCGTCATGTCGACCTTCCTCGTACCGATGACCCTATGGAGCGACGCTACGTCTGCTCGAGGCCGATCGCACGCATCGCGCGGTGAAGAGATCGTGCATGAGCGCGCGCGACACGTGCCGGTTGCGTGACGGGCCGAACGAGACGGTCCGGGTCGTCACGACAGGAGGGTGCCGGCGTGGTCGGGGACATAGTTTTGGTCGTCCCGCGGCGGCCGGACGTAGCCCGTCGACGCCGGACGCGGCGGCAGCTCGATCGGCAGCCGCTGCACCTCCCGGTAGTCCACGGTCGAGAGCAGATGACTGATCATGTTGAGCCGTGCCCGGCGCTTGTCGTCGCTCTCGACGACCCACCACGGCGCCTCGGGGATGTCGGTGTGGACCATCATCTGGTCCTTCGCCCGCGAGTACTCCTCCCACCGGGTGATGGACTCCAGGTCCATGGGCGAGAGCTTCCACCGTCGCATCGGGTCACCCAGCCGGGACCGGAACCGCGCCTCCTGCTCGGCGTCGCTCACGGAGAACCAGTACTTGCGCAGCAGGACCCCGTCCTCGACGAGCATCCGCTCGAAGATCGGGCACTGGTGCAGGAACCGGTGGTACTCGTCGTTCGTCGCGAACCCCATCACGCGTTCGACACCGGCGCGGTTGTACCAGGACCGGTCGAACAGGACGATCTCCCCCGCAGCCGGAAGCTGCGCGACGTACCGCTGGAAGTACCACTGGGTGCGTTCGCGGTCGCTCGGCGCCGGGAGCGCCGCGATCCGGGCGACACGCGGGTTGAGGTATTGCGTGACACGTTTGATCGTGCTGCCCTTCCCAGCGGCGTCACGGCCCTCGAAGATCACCACGACGCGCTGGCCTGTCGAGCGCACCCACTCCTGCAGGGTGACGAGCTCCGCCTGGAGCCGGAACAGCTCGGCCTCGTAGACCCTCGCGGGGATCCGCTCGAGCACCGTCGTCTTCGGCGCCCTCGGGTGCGCAGTGACCTTCGGGACCTTCGGGCTCTTCGCCATGCTTCGCATGCTACGACCGCGGCGCGCCGAGGGTCAGGCTTTCGTGACGCCGGCCGGGGTTGCGTAGCCGTGCGGTCCACCCGGCGAGGCGGCCACGAGATCTCCCCCCCTCCCCCGCCCGGATCCGGAGACCGGTCCTTGCCGTGCGGCCGGGGTCCCAGGAGACTCTGACCATGGCATCGCCGTGGCGGGAGGACCTCGCAGCGCAGCGGATCGAGGTCGCCTGGACGTGGGCAGCCCCGTCGTTCGACCACTGTCTGACGCCGCAGGAGCGCGACCGGTACCACCGCCTTCGTCGACAGGCCGACAAGAACACGTTCGCGACGGGCCGGGCTCTGCTGCGCCTCGTCGTCGGTGCCCGGATGAATATCGAACCGCACGAGGTCGTCGTGCGCACCACGTGCGCCCGTTGCGGGTCCACGAGCCACGGCGCTCCGACCATCGACCCGGTCGACGGGGCCCGCGCCGCGCCCCACGTCAGCGTGACCCACGCCGCGGGTCTCGTCATGGTCGCCGCCTCCGACGCCGGGCCTGTCGGCATCGACTGCGAACCCCTCGACACCGCGCTCGTCGACGGGTTCGCCGACGTCGTGCTGGCGCCGCGAGAACAGGCCACGCTGACGGGCGCGCCTCCCGACGCTCTGCTGCGGACCTGGGTGAGGAAGGAGTCGCTTCTCAAAGCAACGGGCAAGGGCCTGACGACAGACCCGCGCGGGGTCCTTCTCAGCCCCTGGTGGCGGCCGCCACAGGTGGTCGCCACCCCGAGCGGCATTGCGTCCACGGGGTGGCAGCTGCGGGACGTCGACCCCGTCCCCGGCTTCGCGGGAGCCGTCGCATCGACCTCGCCCTGGTCCGGCGCGCTGGAGCTCACCCTCAGACGGGTCGACCTCGGGCGCTCCGACGTCAGGGGTGCTCTGGCAGGGCAGGTAGCGCAGGGCGCATGAGCCACGCGTCGAACAGCGGGCCGAGGTCGCGGTGCGCGCGCCGCTCGGCGCAGTCGACGAACATCGCGGTCGTGGCAGATCCGTGCCGGTACGTGCTCGTCCACGCGCGCAGCGTGGAGAAGAAGACGTCGTCGCCGACAGTCCGGCGCAGCGCGTGCAGCGTCAGCGCCCCTCGCTGGTAGACCCGGTCGTCGAACATGAGGTCCGGTCCCGGGTCGCCGACGAGAAGGTCCTGAGGAAGTCCGTCGAGCATCGTCCAGGACCGGTTGGCGAGGACGTCGGCATCAGGTCCGCCCGACCGCTCCGACCACAGCCACTCGGCGTAGCAGGCGAAGCCCTCGTGCAACCAGATGTGCTGCCAGTGCGCCGCCGTGACGCTGTTGCCGAACCACTGGTGAGCGAGCTCGTGCGCGATCAGCCGCTCGGACCCTCGCCGCCCGTCGACATGGTTCGCACCGAACACCGACATCCCTTGAGCCTCGAGCGGTATCTCCAGGTCGTCATCCGTGACGACGACGTCGTACCGCGTGAACGGGTACGGGCCGAAGAGATCGTCGAACACCTGCAGCATCAACGGCTGACGGGCGAAGTCGTGCCGGAAGGCTGCCTCCAGTCGGCCCGGGAGAGCGGCGTGCTGGGGCACGTACCCGGTGTCGAGCGTGATCGTGGTGTAGCGCCCGATCTGCACGGTCGCGAGATATGGCGCCATCGGTTCCGTCTGCTCGTAGACCCATCGGGTTCGGCTCGCCCTCGCCGACCGGCTCGTCAACGTGCCGTTGGCGAGCACCTGGTAGGCCGACTCCGCCGTGACCGCGATCTGGAAGCTCGCCTTGTCGCTCGGGTCGTCGTTGCACGGGAACCATGACGGGGCCCCGTCCGGCTGACCGGCGACGATCACCCCATCGGTGAGCTCCTCCCAGCCGACCTCGCCCCACGGCCCCTCCATCGGCCGCGGGTGCCCGCCGTACTCGATGTCGACCACCAGGCTGCTCCCGATGGCGAGCGGCGCCTCCGGCACGATCGACAGCGCTCCACCGCGGTGGCTCCACCGCGTGACGCGGCGGCCGTTCACGGTGATCCGCGAGACCCGGAGCCCGACGAGGTCGAGCACGAAGCGGGACGACGCCCGGGTGGCTGTCGCGTGCAGCCGCGCCCGCGCGCTCAGGCGGTTGCTCGCGACCCGATAGTCCAGCTCCAGCTCGTACCGGGTGACGTGGACGCCGGCGTGGCCGTGCCGCGGCAGGTAGGGGTCGACCACGTCGCCCTGGCGACCATCCGTCCGTGCCGCCGTCATGACGTCCTCGTCGTCTCGCCCGCCGACGAGATCGGGTTGCCCCGCCACCGGGTACCGGCCGGGATCGCATCCCCTCGGAGCACGAGCGACGAGGCTCCGACGCTCGCTCCCGCCCCGATCGACGCGGCCGGGAGCACCACACCGTGGGGCCCGATGCTCGATGCCGCCTCGAGAACGACGGTGTCGAGACTCATGACCCGGTCGTGAAACAGGTGCGTCTGAAGGACGCACCCGCGATTGACGGTCACCGCGTCACCGAGAGACACCAGGTCCGCCTCGGGCAGCCAGTACGTCTCGCACCAGACCCCGGACCCGACATGGGCGCCGAGCGAGCGGAGCCACAGGTTCAGCACCGGGGTGCCGTACGACGCGAGGACGAACCACGGCACGGCCACCAGCTCGACGAACGTGTCGGCGAGCTCGTTCCTCCACACGAACGCGCTCCAGAGCGGATGCTCGCCCGGCGTCACCCGGCCGACCAGGAGCCACTTCGCGGCCGACGCCGTCGCCGCCGCAAGTGCCCCAGCGCCGAGGATCACCGCGGGCGCGGCGAGGAGCACGAGCGCGCCGTGATCGGTGAGCACGGCCACGAGCACCAGGGCGACACCGAGCGCAAGGGCCACGGTCACCATGGCCGGGACCACGCGGAGAACCTCGACGAGGGCGCGCTCGACACGCACCCGGCGCGCGGGCGCGAAGGTCCCCGCCGGATCGGACGGGACGACCGACCTGCGCAGCCGGACCGGCGGTGACCCGAGCCACGACGTCCCGGCCTTGGCACTCTCCGGTGCGGCCGAGAGCACGGCCACCAGACCTCGTTTGGGCACCTTCCGTCCGGGTGCCGTCATCCCCGAGTTCCCGAGGAACGCGCGCTTGCCGACCTTCGCACGCTCGATCCGTAGCCACCCGCGACCGAGCTCGTACGAGCCGACGAGGGTGTCGTCCGCGAGGAACGCACCGTCTCCGACCGTCGTCATCCCCGGGAGGAGCAAGACCGTGGACGCCTCGACGTCGCGACCGACCCGAGCACCGAGGAGACGTAGCCATGCGGGCGTGACCAGGCTCGAGTAGAGCGGGAAGAGCAGCGTGCGCGCCTCGTCCATCAGGCGAAGCGTGGCCCAGACCTGCCAGCCGACCCGACCCCGCACCGGGTGGTGCCCGGCCTGCACCCCGAGGCCCAGCAGGCGCACGCACACCACCGTCAGGAGCGCGAGCGCCACGAGCGCCGTGATCGTGGCGAGCGGTACCCGCTCGAGCGCCGCACCGGCGGCCGCGGCCGCGGATGCGCTGTCTTGCACCGAGGGCCACAGGACGAGAAGTCCTGCCCCGCCGGCGACGAGCGGGAGCGCGGCGAGCACGGCTGCTGTGACCGCGTAGACCGCGACCCAGGACGACGCCCGCGGTGCGCGTTCGAGCGGCCAGTCCCGTGGAGCCGGACCGACGAAGACCGCCGGCGATCCCCCCCACTTCTCGCCCGGCGGGATGTGCTCCAGGACGGCGGAGCCCGGCGCGACCTCGGAGCCCTGGCCCACCCGGGCGCCGGGCGCGAGGATGCTGCGCGTCCCGACGGTCGCTCGTGCGCCGACGCGTACACGCCCGACGTGCAGGACGTCACCGTCGATCCAGTGCCCGCTCAGATCGACCTCGGGCTCGATCGACGACTCGGGGCCCAGCGTGAGCAGGCCGGTCAGCGGTGGGAGCGAGTGGAGATCGACGTCCTCGCCGATCGTCGCGCCGAGGGCTCGTGCATAGTGCGTGACCCATGGCGCGCCAGCGAGGTTCTCGGCACCGGCGACCGTGGCGAACGACTCGACGAACCACAGGCGGAGGTGGACCGAGCCTCCACGGGGGTACTGCCCCGGGCGGAGCCGGCGGAGCAGCACCCGTGCGACGACGACCGTCGAGCCCATCCGCCCGAGCGGCGTGATGAGCAGCGCCCAGCCGGCGAGCACCCACCACCACGACACCGTCGGGACCCACTCCACACGACCGGTCGCCTGGGCGAGGTTCCCGATCGCGGCGACCCACGTCAACCACCGCAACCCGATGACAGCGGCGAGCGGTACGGCCAGAACGCTCTGGACGAGCTGCGCGCGCCACGGGACCGGGGCGACCGACCGACCCTCACGCGGGACCGCCGGCGCTAGCTCGTCCAGACGGCGGGCCAGGTCGACGACCCGGGGGTTCTCGTAGACGTCCGCGACAGTGACAGTCGGATACCGCTCACGAAGTGACGCGACGAGCTGCGCCGCCCCGAGGCTCCCTCCCCCGCTGTCGAAGAAGTCGTCCGCGGGGCCCGCCACCGCAGTGCCGAGCACCCGCTCCCAGTGCTCGGCCAGCCATTCGGCGGTCCCAGAGAGACCAGCGGCGGAGACCGTCGCGGCCTCGTCGACTCGCTCCAGCGGCCAGGCGAGGGCCTCGCGGTCCACCTTGCCCGAGCTCCGGGTCGGCAGCGCGTCCACCACGGCGACGAGCGGGACGAGCGGCGCGGGGAGCCGCTGCCGGAGCTCCCGCCGTGCGGCTGCGATGTCGATCGAGGCACCCGCCCGGGCCACCACGTACCCCACGAGGACCTGGCTGCCGCCGGTCGTCGTGCGGACGGCTGCTGCCGCACCGGCGACGTCCGCGAGCTGCTGGAGCGCCGCATCGATCTCACCGAGCTCGATGCGACGGCCACCGAGCTTGACCTGATCGTCACCACGGCCGACGAACACGAGCCCCTCGGGGTCGTAGCGCACCAGGTCACCGCTCCGGTAGGCACGGTCCCATCCGAGCGACGCGACGGCTGCGAACCGCTCGCGGTCACGCGCGGGGTCCAGGTAGCGCGCCACCCCGACGCCCCCGATGACGAGCTCCCCCACCTCGCCCGGTCCGACCGGGACCCCGGCGTCGTCCAGCACCGCGAGGTCCCAACCGTCCAGGGCGTGCCCGATCCGTACCGGCCCGACGCCTGTCATCAGTGCGGCGCACGCGACGACCGTCGTCTCGGTGGGGCCGTAGGTGTTCCAGACCTCGCGTCCCGCGACCGCGAGCCGAGCGGCCAGCTCGGCGGGGCACGCCTCCCCGCCGAAGATCAGCAGGCGCACCCCGGCGAGCTCGTCCGGACGCCAGAGGCCTGCGAGCGTCGGCACGGTCGAGATCACGGTGATCTCCCGCGCGACGAGCCATGGCCCCAGGTCCATGCCGGCCCGGACGAGTGCCCGTGGCGCCGGGACGAGGCACGCGCCATGCGCCCACGCGAGCCACATCTCCTCGCAGGACGCGTCGAACGCCACGGACAGCCCGGCGAGCACGCGGTCGCCGGGCCCGATCGGCGCGTCCGTGAGAAAGAGCCTCGACTCGGCGTCGACCAGCGCAGCGGCGGAGCGGTGGCTGACGGCGACTCCCTTGGGCGTCCCCGTCGAGCCCGAGGTGAAGATGACCCACGCGTCGTCCTCGGGGAGCGGGTGCGGTGCTGCGTCGGTCATGCGGCGGGAGGAGCGTCGGCGCTCGAGCCCCCCGTCCTCCTCCAGGACGGCGACGACGTCCGCCTGGGCGAAGATGGTCGCAGCCCGCTCCTCCGGGTCGTCGACGTCCACCGGGACGTACGCGGCGCCGGCTCGCAGGACAGCCAGGATCGCGACGTACAGCTCGTCGGTGCCCGACGGGATCCGGACCCCGACGCGATCCCCCGAGCGCACCCCGGCACGCAGCAACGCCTGGGCACGCGCCCCGACGACTGCCATGAGCGCCGCGTAGGTGAGCGTCGCGTGACCGTCGTCGATCGCCGGCGCGTCCGGGTGACGCGCGGCCGTCGCCTCGAGGATGTCGATCAGCGTCCTGCTCGGAGCGGCGTGACCGCTCCGCATGAACCTCTCGTCGGCCGGGTCCACCCGCTCGGCCACCTCACCCATCGCAGGCGTGCCGCTCGACCGGCCGGTCATTCACCTGATCTCCCGTGATGCGACGCACTGCTCAGCCCCTGTGCTCGGCGGACGGTCGGCCCGCGGGTTCGGCGTCACACTCCACCGCTGCCCGGCACGTGCCGCGCCCAGGATAGGCGCCGCACGGTGTCTCACGCGCCATCCGAAGCGTGATCGATGGTGCCAACGACGTGCACGCGCGGATCGGGTGGTGGACCTTCGCAGTCGGTGACGTCGGTGGCATCGGCGTCGTCAGTGTCGGCCCTTCGTCACCATGTGCATCATGCGCAGGTTGATCAGGCCGAACCTCACGACCTGCAGCGGCACCGACGCCCGTCGCCTCAGGGTCCGGCGCGTCGGCAACGGCGCGGCCGCGCTGCGCTCGTCGATGGTCTCCATGGTGCCTTCCTCGGTCGATGCGGGTGGACGCAGGTGGACGGTTGACGCGGCACCCCTCACCTGGGGATGAGCTGCCACCCGGGCGAGGCCTTGGCCTGGTAGAGGAAGAGGTAGTGCAGCATGTGCTCGGTCCCGTGCGCGGCGAGCCCGATCTCGCCGTAGGTGTCCGTCGAGCTACGACCCGTCCCGGGGTACCGCCGGAGATCCGGGACGATCGGGTACATCGTCATCGCGGCGGCCGTCCCGCGTCGCAGCCCGGTACCGGCCGAGGCGTTGCATGCCGCTCCCATCGCACCCATCGATGCGGAGTGCGTCGGGGCGGCCGCACCGCCCTGGATCATGTCGACGAGGTTCCGCTCGACCATGCGACCCATCACTCCCGAGGGCATCCCCGTGCGCGGCGGCGCCGGCGCGATCACGGTCCCGCGCGGGCTCTTCCGCGGGCGCGAGATCGCGTGCGGTGGAGCGAACGCGATACCGATGCCGAAGATGTTGCGGCCCAGCGGGTTCTGGTAGGTCCGCGGCCAGTGCTCGGCCGTCCACTCGTCGAACGGCTCGACGGTGCAGTCCGCGTCGACCCGGTGCACGTGGGCCTGCTGGATCGCACGCACCCCGCGCTCACGGAGGAGCGACTCGGTCCACATCCGGCTCGAGGTCGTGAAGCCGTTCTGGTCGAACGTCATACCGCCGGCCCCGACGTCGCCGAGCTCGTACTCGTTCGTCAGGTACACGACGTCGGCGAGGTCATGGACGCCGCTCATCCGCAGCTCGTGCTCGACGTCGAACGTGTACTCGAACGCGGCGCCTTCACAGGTGCACGTGCCGTGCCCGACGCCGATCACGAGCCGCTGGCGTTGGCCCGCGCGCAGCGTGGCGACCACCGCGGCGACGGTGTCGGCTGCCACGACCGCGTGCTCGGGCGCGCACACCGACCAGGAGTTGCCGTCGGGACCGAGACCGGGAGTCGCGCCGAACGTGAGTCGCGGCCCGGTGGCGTCGATCAGGTAGTCGTAGGTGAGTCGCTCCGTCCGGCCGACGGACGAAGCCCACCCAGATGTTCGAGGGGATCCAGTTCCAGTCGGCCTTGGGCGACACGACGACGACCTCGTGCCGCCGATCGAGGAGACGGCTCAGGTGCAACGCCGCAGTGTGACCTGAGACCCGCACCGAGGATGACGACCCGTGCCATGAGGGTCCCCGTGGGGTGTTGACTATGTCGTGACCTCAGCGAGGTGAGCGCCCGCGCGACACCTGACCGCGCCGGTCCGCACCCGTCTCCCCCCTGTCGGCCTGCACTCCCCCGGGCACCGGCCCGCGCGTCGCTCTCGCACAGGCCCGAGGTACCCTCGTGGGCGTGGACGAGGCGATGCGCACCGGTGTGCGGGTCGTCCGTGCGACGCTGGCCGGCGGCACGGTCCTCGCCCTTGCTGCCGGGGCGCACCGGCTCGGCGGCGGCACCCTGCCTCCGCCCGCCGGGCTCGTCGCACTCGGGAGCATCGTTCTCCTGCTCACGACGTTCCTCTCCCGGTGGCACCTGTCGCTCGCGGCGCTCCTCCCGCTCCTCGGCGCGGCCCAGTACGCGCTGCACCACGCGCTCGGCGTCCTTTCCGTCCCGGGTGCAACCCTGCCGGCCCGCGGGATGCATGACGCGATGTCCGCGATGGTGCTCCCGGGTGCGACCGGCACATCGATGGACGCCATGACGTCCGGCATGTCGGTCTCGATGACCGCCGCACACGTTGCTGCGACCGTCGCGACTGCGCTCGTGCTTGTCGGCGGCGACCGAGCGGCGCGGATGGCGCTGCACTGGTGGTTCTCGGTCCTTCCCCTGGTCCACGGGCACCGTCCGGCACCCGCAACCCAGGTCCGCCGCCTCGTCCCGACCCCGGTCGTCCCGGCAGAGCGTCCGTGCGCTGCTCGGCGGCGGTCCGTCCCTCGTCGAGGTCCGCCGCCGGCGTTCGCCTGACACCCGCGGACCTCACGGTCCGAGTCCTCGCCGCGGTGCCGCTCGGGCCCCCGTCCCTCGTTCCTGACGCCCGTCGTCGCGTGAGCACGCCCTCACGCCGACGGGTTGCGGGGCTCTCGGCATCTCGCGTGCGCGACCCCGTGCCCCGGTGGGGGCACAGGCGTCCGATCGCTCGGCCCTCTCCGACGCCTCGACCGACGCCCCCGCCCACGCCCGACCAGTCACGTCCCATGGTTCTCGAGCATGTCCACGAAGGGCTTCTTCATGACCTCCGTCCTGCACCGTCCCGCGCATCGCACGCGGCTCGTTCCCGTGCTCACCTCCGTACTCACCCTCACGCTCGGCCTCACGGTCAGCGCGTGCAGCGCCGACGCCCCCTCCACCCCCGCAGCTCACGAGACCGCCACCACGTCCGCCGCGGTCACGATGGTCGACCCGTGGGTGAAAGCTGCGGACTCGGGCATGACCGGCGTCTTCGGCACGATCTCGAACACCCGCGACACCGACGTCCGCCTGACGGCCGGCACCTCTTCCGCAGCCGCGAAGGTGGAGCTGCACGAGATGGCCGCCGATGCTTCGGGGACGATGGTGATGCGCCCGAAGGAGGGCGGGTTCGTCGTCCCCGCCCATGGCTCGCTCACGCTCAGCCCTGGTGGGCTGCACATCATGCTGATGGGACTGACTGCGCCGGTGAAGCCGGGAGACGACGTCAGGGTCACGCTGTCGGCCGACGACGGCACGACGCTGGAGGTCACCGCATCCGCGCGGTCTTTCGCCGGGGCCAACGAGAGCTACTCCGGGACGGCGTCGCCGATGCCGTCGCCGATGCCGTGAGCACGGACCGTCTCGAGCGTCGAGCCTTCCTCCAGGGAGGCGCCGCCGCTCTCGGCGGCGCCGCCCTGGCCCTCGGCGGTCGCGCCGCCTGGGACGCCGTCACGATGTCGGGCGCCGTCGCTCCACCGGCGGACGCGGTGGGCCGCGCGGTCGTGCCGGCTCACGGAGATCGCCAGGCCGGGGTCGGGACCGTCCCGCAGTCCTTCGCGTCGTTCGTCGCCCTCGATCTCGTCGACGGCGTCGACCGCCACGCGCTGGTCCGGCTGATGCGGATCTGGACGGACGACATCGATCGCCTGACGAGTGGACGCCCCGGTCTCGCGGACACCGAGCCCGAGCTCGCCGTCGTCCCGGCAAGGCTCACGGTCACGGTGGGATACGGACCGGGCATGTTCACCGCGGCAGGCCTCGAGAACCAGCGGCCCTCCTGGCTGGCACCGTTGCCGCCGTTCTCGATCGACCGGCTGGAGGACGCCTGGTCCGGGGGCGACCTGGTGCTCCAGGTGTGCGCGGACGACGAGGTCACGATCGCCCACGGCGTCCGCCTGCTCGTCAAGGACGCTCGGACGTTCACCAGGGTGCGGTGGATCCAACGGGGATTCAGACGCTCACCCGGCTCGACGACGCCCGGCACCACCATGCGCAACCTCATGGGTCAGGTCGACGGCACGCGCAACCCCGCACCGGAGACGGAGGGCGGGCTGGTCTGGCACACCAGCGGGCCGTCGTGGCTCGTCGGCGGGACGTCCATGGTCATCAGGCGCATCGCGATGGACCTGGACACCTGGGACGCCGTGGACCGCACCGGGAGGGAGTTCGCGCTGGGCCGGCGCCTGGCGGACGGTTCTCCGCTGACCGGGAGCAGCGAGCACGACGTCCCGGATCTCGACGCGGTCGACGCCCTCGGGTTCCCGGTGATCGACACCGCCGCGCACATCCGCCGGGCACGCTCGGCCCACCCGTCCGAGCGCTTCCTGAGGCGCCCGTACAGCTACGACGACCCGCCCACGGCCGGAGCCATCTCACGCTCCGGCTTGGTGTTCGTCACGTTCCAGCGGGACCCTGTCGCCCAGTTCGTGCCGATCCAGCGCCAGATCGACCAGGCCGACATGCTCAACAAGTGGACGACGCCGATCGGCTCCGCAGTCTTCGCGATCCCCGGCGGCTTCCGGCCCGGGGAACACCTCGGCCAGCGGCTCCTCGGGACGTGATCGCTGCGGTCACAGGTCGACGTCGGCGGCGTGCACGTCGGGCGTCCCGTCGGCATCGCTGTCGGCCAGCTCTGCCTCGGAGATCCGCCGGTAGGCGCGGTTGCGGAGGCGCAGGAGACCCGTGGCGAGGAGCGCGGCCGTCAGCGAACCGAGGACGACCGCCACCTTGACGTGGTCGTCGCGCGCGCTGCCGGTGCCGAACGCGAGCCCACCGACCAGCAGCGACACGGTGAACCCGACCCCGGCAAGGACCGCGAGTCCCAGCACGTCCACCCACGCCAGCCCTTCCGCGAACTGCGCTCGCGTGAACCGCGCCACCAGCCACGTCGCACCCAGGATGCCGATGGGCTTGCCGACGACGAGACCGACGATGATCCCGAGGACGACGGGGTCGTGCGCCGCGGACGTGAGCCCGCTCCATCCGCCCACCGAGACGCCCGCCGACAGAAGGGCGAAGATCGGCACGGCGACACCGGCCGAGAGGGGACGGAATCGGTGCTCGAAGTGCTCGGCCAGCCCGGGGCCGGCATCGGGGCCGCCCGCCGCGTCGCTCCGGACGACCGGTACCGCGAACCCGAGCAGGACCCCGGCCACGGTCGCGTGCACGCCCGACGCGTGGACCAGGGCCCACACCGTGACCGCGAGCGGGAGGAGCAACCACCACGACCTGACCCGCCGTTGGACCAGGAGCGTAAACAGCGCGAACGGAACGAGCGCGACGAGCAACGGGGTGACTGTGAGGTTCGCGGTGTAGAAGATCGCGATGATCGTGATCGCGATGAGGTCGTCGACGACGGCGAGCGTGAGCAGGAACGTCCGCAGCGCCGGCGGCAGGTGCCGCCCGACCACAGCGAGCACGGCGAGAGCGAAGGCGATGTCGGTCGCGGTCGGGATCGCCCAACCGTGAACCTCGCCGGTCGCCGTCGTCGCGTTGACGACGGCGTACAGGACCGCGGGCACGATCACCCCACCAACGGCCGCCGCGACCGGAACAGCCGCACGCCGTGGGTCGCGCAAATCCCCCGCGACGAACTCGCGCTTGAGCTCGAGACCCGCGACGAAGAAGAAGATCGCCAGCAGCCCGTCGGCCGCCCACGCCGACGCGCTGAGCTCGAGGTGGAGCGATGCCGGACCGAACGTGACATCGCGGAGGGTCGCGTACGCGTCGGCCCAGGGAGAGTTCGACCAGACCAACGCGATCACCGCGCCCGTCATCAGCAGGGCGCCGCCGATGGTCTCCTGTCGCAGGATGTCGGCGATGCGAACGGACTCGGGCCACGAGCCGCGCGAGAACACGCGGGTAACGCGACGTGAGGTCTCAACCATGGCGAGCTCCATGTCGTGGGGTCGGATCAGACGTTGCCGACCAGACTTCCCGGCTCACCGTCGACCAGCCTACGCGGCCGGGGCTCGCGCCACCGTCCGCCCCGGTCACGCACCGCCGACGCATCGACCGCCAGAACGGACCCCACACACACGACGAGGCCCCAGGACACCTCGTGCCCTGGAGCCTCGTCGCGATCGGTCGGGTCAGTCCTTCTCGCGGACCACCGTGCCGAGCTCCTCGCCGATCTTGTGCACGAGGATCGAGTTGGTCGTGCCGGCCTGTCCGACCGGGGCGCCGGAGACGACGACGACGAGGTCACCTTCCTCCGCGAGCCCGTTCGCCCGCAGCGTGGCGTCGACCTGAGCCACCATCGCGTCGGTGTTCGCGACCGCAGGCACCTGGTAGCTCTGGACGCCCCAGCTCAGGGAGAGCACCGAGCGCACCGAGGCGATCGGGGTGAACGCCAACAGCGGGATCGCCGACCGCAGTCGGGACATCCGCCGCGCCGAGTCACCGGTCTGGGTGAACGTCACGAGGTACTTCACGTCCAAGGTCTCGCCGACCTCGGCCGCGGCCCGGGTGATCGCACCACCCCGGGTGTGGGGGGACGATCCGAGGGGCGCCATCCGCTCGCGGCCGAGCTCCTCGGTGTTCTCGATGATCCGCGCCATCGTCCGCACGGCCTCGATCGGGTACTCCCCGACACTCGTCTCACCGGAGAGCATCACCGCGTCGGCACCGTCGAGCACCGCGTTGGCGCAGTCCGAGGCCTCGGCGCGGGTCGGGCGCGGTGCGGAGATCATGGACTCGAGGACCTGCGTGGCCACGATGACCGGCTTCGCGCTGCGACGAGCCAGCTCGACCGCGCGCTTCTGGACGAGAGGAACCTGCTCGAGCGGCATCTCGACGCCGAGGTCGCCACGGGCGACCATGATCCCGTCGAAAGCGTCGATGATCTCTGCGAGGTTCTCGACGGCCTGCGGCTTCTCGATCTTGGCGATGACCGGAAGGACGCGACCCTCCTCCTCCATGATGCGACGCACGTCGTCGTAGTCGGACGCGTTCCGCACGAACGACAATGCGATCAGGTCGGCGCCGATGTTCAGCGCCCACCGCAGGTCGGCCTCGTCCTTGTCCGACATCGCCGGGACGGAGACGGCGACTCCCGGGAGATTGAGTCCCTTGTTGTTCGAGACCGGACCCCCGACCTCGACCCGGGTCACGACCCGGGGGCCGGAGACCTCGATGATCCGGACCTGTACCCGACCGTCGTCGATCAGGATCGGGTCGCCCACCCGGGCGTCCACCGGGAGGCCCTTGTGCGTCGTGGACGCGATCTCCTTGGTGCCCGGCACGTCGTCGGTGGTGATCGTGAAGATGTCACCCTCGGCGAGCTCCACCTTCTCGTCGACGAAGCGACCCAGGCGGATCTTCGGGCCCTGAAGGTCGACGAGCACGGCCACCGAACGCCCCGAGGCGCTCGCGGCGGCCCGCACGTTGTTGTAGACCCGCTCGTGGACCTCGGTGTCGCCGTGGCTGCGGTTCAGCCGCGCCACGTCCATGCCCGCGTCGACCAGGGCCTGGATCTGCTCGGCGGACTCGGTGACCGGTCCGATGGTGCATACAATCTTCGCTCTGCGCATGGAATGAAGCCTAGGCCTTTCGTGGAGTTCGGGTTCCGGGTCCTCGGTCCTGAGGCTGCCGGTGGCGCTCAGGTATAGGGGTCGTGGTGTGCGGCCGGTCAGGGGCGGAGTGCCACCGTTGCGGCCGTGACGGGTGCCGGCAGCTCGCTGCCGCCGGACAGGTAGGTGTCAACCGCCGCGGCCACGGCGCGACCTTCAGCGATGGCCCAGACGATCAGCGACTGACCGCGACCGGCGTCGCCGGCGACGAACACGCCTGGGACCGCGGTGGCGAACCCCTCACTTCGCGCGATCAGGCCACGGGTCGTGATCTCGACGTCGGTCTGCTCGGAGAGAGCCACGGTCTCCGGGCCGGTGAAACCCATGGCGATCAGGATGAGGTCGGCGGGGATGTCCCGTTCGGTGCCCGACTCAGGGACCCGCCGACCGTCCGGCAGGTACTCCGTCGTCGCCAGCCGCAGATGGCGGACGTGGCCGTCCTCATCGCCGAGGAAGGCGACCGTCGACGCGAGGAAGTCGCGCTCGCCGCCCTCCTCGTGCGAGCTCGACACCTCGAAGACGACCGGGTCCATCGGCCAGGGCTGGCCGGCAGGGCGCACCGCGGGTGGCCTCCTCCCGATGGCGAGAGTCGTGACCGACGCCGCCTGCTGTCGCAGCGCGGTACCGAGGCAGTCCGACCCGGTGTCTCCACCGCCGATGATGACGACATGCTTGCCGGTCGCCGTGATCTGGCCCGGCACGTCGACCCCGGCCACGGCCGTGTTCGCCTGGTGCAGGAACTCCATCGCGACGTGGATGCCGTCGAGCTCACGACCCGGCAGGGACAGCTCACGCGGGACCGTCGCGCCCGTCGCGACGACGACGGCGTCGAACCGCGCACGCAGCTGCTGCCAGGTGATGTCGCGGCCGACCTCCACCCCCGGTCTGAACCGGGTGCCCTCGGCCTCCATCTGGGCGATGCGGCGATCGATGTGGTGCTTCTCGAGCTTGAAGTCCGGCACTCCGTAGCGCAGCAGGCCACCGATCGCGTCGTCCCGCTCGTACACCGCGACGGTGTGGCCCACCCGGGTGAGCTGCTGGGCGGCGGCGAGCCCCGCAGGGCCTGATCCGACAACGGCAATCGTCGACCCGGTCAGGCGCTGCGGAACCTGCGGCGCGACGAGACCGCGGGCGAACGCCTCGTCGATGATCGCGACCTCGACGCTCTTGATCGTCACCGGCGGCTGGTTGATCCCAAGGACGCACGACGACTCGCACGGGGCCGGGCAGATGCGGCCGGTGAACTCGGGAAAGTTGTTCGTCGCGTGCAGACGCTCGATGGCGTCCTCCCACTGCCCCCGGCGGACGAGGTCGTTCCACTCGGGGATCAGGTTCCCGAGCGGGCAGCCGTTGTGGCAGAACGGGATCCCGCAGTCCATGCACCGGGTCGCCTGACGACCGAGGAGCTGTTGGTCGTCCGGGTTGCCGGCACGGTACTCGTGCACCTCGCGCCAGTCCATGAGGCGAACGGGCACGGGCCGGTCCGCCGGGAGCTCGCGGTCGCGGTAGGTCAGGAAGCCGCGCGGGTCAGCCACGGGCCGCCGCCAGGATCTGGTCCCACGCACCCGGCGTCGCCGGGTCCACGCCGTCGGCTTCCGCCTGCTGTAGCGCGAGTGTCATCCGCGCATACTCCAGCGGCAGCACCCGGGTGAACCGTGCCCGCACCGCGGCCTCGTCGGCGAGCAGCTCCGCGGCGCGCGGCGACCCGGTCTCGTCGCGGTGCCGCGCGAGAAGCGCCATGACGACGGCGGTGTCACGGTCGTCGAGAGCCGTGATGCTGAGCTCGCCGTTCGCGACCGCAGACGCGTTCAGCGCGCTCGTCCGCAGGTCGAGCACGTAGGCGGTGCCGCCCGACATACCGGCGGCGAAGTTCCGCCCGGTCGACCCGACGATCACCACGGTCCCGCCGGTCATGTACTCGCACGCATGGTCTCCGACGCCCTCGACCACGAGCGTCGCACCGGAGTTCCGCACCGCGAACCGCTCGCCGACGGTGCCCCGCAGGAAGATCTCCCCGGAGGTCGCGCCGTAGCCGATCACGTTGCCCGCGATCACGTCCCGATCCCCCACGAGCACGGCGCTCCGGTCCGGACGCACCACGATCGTGCCGCCCGAGAGACCCTTTCCGACGTAGTCGTTGGCGTCACCGAAGAGCCGCAGCGTGATCCCCTGCGGCAGGAACGCACCGAAGGACTGACCGGCAGAACCGTTCAACGTGACGTCAATCGTGCCTGCGGCAAGACCGTCGTTCCCGTACCGCAACGCGACCTCGTGACCGAGCATCGTCCCGACCGTGCGGTTGACGTTACGGATCGGCAGCTCGATGCGCACCGGCTCGCGCTGCTCGAGAGCGTCCGCAGCCAGGGCAATGAGCCTGTTGTCGAGCGCCCTGGCCAGGCCGTGGTCCTGCGACGTCGTGTGATGCAGCGACGCCCCAGGCGCCACCTGCGGCGGCGACAGAACCGGCTCGAGGTCGAGACCGTCGGCCTTCCAGTGGTGGACCGCAGCCCGGCTGTCGAGAACCTGCACCTGACCGACGGCCTCCTCGAGGCTGCGGAAGCCGAGCTCCGCCAGCAGCTCGCGGACCTCCTGGGCGATGAACTCGAAGAACGTCACGACGAACTCCGGCTTGCCGGAGAACCGCGCTCGCAGCTCCGGGTTCTGGGTGGCGACGCCGACCGGACAGGTGTCGAGGTGGCACACCCGCATCATCACGCAGCCCGACACGACGAGCGGCGCCGTTGCGAAGCCGAACTCCTCGGCTCCGAGCAGGGCGGCGACCACGACGTCTCGGCCGGTCTTCAGCTGACCGTCGACCTGGACGACGATCCTCTCGCGCAGCCCGTTGAGTACGAGCGTCTGCTGGGTGTCCGCCAGGCCGATCTCCCAGGGCCCGCCGGCGTGCTTGAGCGAGGTCAGCGGGCTGGCACCCGTTCCGCCGTCGTGCCCCGAGATCAGGACCACGTCGGCATGTGCCTTCGAGACCCCCGTCGCGACGGTCCCGACCCCGACCTGGCTCACGAGCTTCACGTGGACCCGCGCCGCCGGGTTCGCGTTCTTGAGGTCGTGGATGAGCTGGGCGAGGTCCTCGATCGAGTAGATGTCGTGGTGCGGCGGCGGCGAGATGAGGCCGACGCCCGGGGTGGAGTGCCGGGTCGCGGCGATCCGCGGCGACACCTTGTGCCCCGGCAGCTGACCGCCCTCGCCGGGCTTCGCACCCTGCGCCATCTTGATCTGCAGGTCGTCGGCGTGCGTCAGGTAGTCCGCGGTCACGCCGAAGCGACCCGAGGCGACCTGCTTGATCGCGCTGCGCCGCTCGGGGTCGCGCAGCCGGTCCGGCTCCTCGCCACCCTCGCCGGTGTTCGACTTGCCGCCGAGCCGATTCATCGCGATCGCCAAGGTCTCGTGCGCCTCGGGAGAGATCGACCCGAAGGACATCGCCCCGGTGCTGAAGCGCTTGACGATCTCGCTGATCGGCTCGACCTCGTCGATCGGCACCGGCGTCCGCTCGCCCTGCTTGAAGGTCAGCAGACCGCGCAGCGTCATGAGTCGGGACGACTGGTCGTTCACTCGTTGCGTGTACGAGCGGAACACGTCGAACTGCCGGGTCCGGGTCGAGTGCTGCAGGCGGAAGACCGTCTCGGGGTCGAAGAGGTGGTCTTCGCCGTCGCGGCGCCACTGGTACTCGCCGCCTACCGCGAGCCGCTGGTGGGCGCGTCGGTTGCCGCTGCTGGGGTACGCATCGGCGTGCCGTGCCGAGACCTCGGCGGCGATCACGTCGAGGCCGATGCCGCCGAGTCGGCTCGTGACCCCGGTGAAATACCGGTCGACGAGCGCCTCGGACAACCCGATCGCCTCGAAGACCTGGGCGCCGCGGTACGAGGCGATGGTCGAGATGCCCATCTTGCTCATGACCTTGAGCACACCCTTGCCCAGGGCCTTGATCAGGTTCGCGACCGCCTTCTCCGGCCCGACCGGCAGGTAGCCGGAGATCGCGAGGTCCTCCACGGACTCCATCGCCAGGTACGGGTTGACGGCTGCGGCCCCGAAGCCGATGAGCAGCGCGACGTGGTGCACCTCGCGCACGTCACCGGCCTCGACGACGAGCGACACGCGGGTCCGCGTGTGCCGACGCAGCAGGTGGTGGTGGACGGCGCTCGAGAGCAGCAGGGACGGGATCGGTGCGAGGTCGGCGTCGGAGTCGCGGTCGGACAGGACGATGAAGCTCACGCCCTCCTCGACGGCCTGGTCGACCTCGGCGAAGATCTTCTCGAGCCGCGCCTGGAGCGCCTGTCCGCCCCCCTCGGCGCGGTACAGACCCCGGATCGTGACGGACCGGAAGATACCTGCGAGCGCCGGGTCACGGTCGATGCGCACGATCTTGGCGAGCTCGTCATTGTCGATCACCGGGAACGGAAGGATGAGCTTGCGCGCATGCTCCGGCGTGTCCTCGAGCAGGTTCGGCTCCGGGCCGATCGCGCCACCGATCGAGGTCACGAGCTCCTCGCGGATCGCATCGAGCGGCGGGTTGGTGACCTGGGCGAACAGCTGCGTGAAGTAGTCGAAGAGCAGTCTCGGCCGGCTCGACAGCACCGCCAGCGGAGTGTCGGAACCCATGGCCCCCAGCGGCTCCGTCCCGGTCGACGCGAGCGGCTGGAGGATGATGCGCAGCTCCTCCTCGGTGTAGCCGAAGGCGCGCTGGCGACGCCGCACCGACGCGGTCGAGTGCGCGACGTGCTCACGCTCCGGAAGCTGCGCGAGGTGGACCGACCGCTCCGCCACCCACTGCGCGTACGGACGCTGGGACGCGAGCTGGGACTTGATCTCGTCGTCCTCCACGATCCGCCCCTGAGCGGTGTCGACGAGGAACATGCGGCCGGGCTCGAGGCGCCCCTTGCGGACGACCGTCGACGGGTCAAGGTCGAGCACGCCGGCCTCCGACGCGAGCACCACGAGGCCGTCCTCGGTCACCCAGTAGCGACCGGGACGCAGGCCGTTGCGGTCGAGGACCGCTCCGATCAGCGAACCATCCGTGAAGGCCAGTGCCGCCGGGCCGTCCCACGGCTCCATCAGCGTCGAGTGGTACTCGTAGAACGCACGACGTGCCGGGTCCATCTCGGTGTGGTTCTCCCACGCCTCGGGGATCATCATGAGCACGGCGTGCGGCAGCGACCGGCCCGCGAGGTGGAGCAGCTCAAGGACCTCGTCGAAGCTTGCCGAGTCGCTGGACTCGTTCGAGCACACCGGCAGCAGCGGGGTCAGGTCGCCGAGCATCTCGCTCGCCAACGTGCCCTGCCTCGCCGCGAGCCAGTTCCGGTTGCCGCGAACCGTGTTGATCTCGCCGTTGTGCGCGATCAACCGGAACGGTTGGGCCAGCGGCCACGACGGGAACGTGTTCGTCGAGAACCGTGAGTGCACGAGGGCGAGCTCGCTCGCGTAGCGCGCGTCTGACAGGTCGGGGAAGAACGGCTCGAGCTGCGCCGTCGTGAGCATGCCCTTGTACGTGAGGGTCCGCGCGGAGAGCGACGCGAAATACACGCCGAGCTCGTGCTCGGCACGCTTGCGGAGCCGGAACGCGCGGCGGTCGAGGTCGATGCCGGACAGCGCACGGGACGGGTCGGCGACCACGAGGTGCCGGAACGCGGGCATCGCTGCGCGGGCGGTCGGCCCGACGAGATCCACCGTGACGGGGACGTCACGCCACGCGAGGACCTCGAGCTTCTCCTCGGTCGCGATCGCCTCGATACCGGCGACGGCGTCACGCTGCGCATCCGCGTCGACCGGGAGGAACGCCAGACCGATCGCGTAGGCACCGGCGGGCGGGAGCTCGGCGTCGACCACGTCGCGGAGGAAGGCGTCGGGGATCTGCGTGAGGATCCCCGCCCCGTCCCCGCTGTCCGGCTCCGACCCGACGGCACCACGGTGATCGAGGTTGAGCAGCGCGGTCAGACCCGCGTCGACGATGTCTCGACCGGGGGTCCCCCGCAGGGTGGCGACGAAGGCGACACCGCAGGCGTCGTGCTCGAACGCAGGATCGTAGAGACCCGCCCGCGAGCTGACCCCGGGCACGATCGACCGCTGCAACGACGAGGGCATCGACACCGTCCTCTATGACCCCGGCGCACAACCGGGATACGACGAGACTTCAGGGAGTTGCGGGACGTCATTGGCCCAGGCGTCACGCACGATACCCCGGGTACGGACGACCCGGCATCGACGCGACGACGTGAGGAGCGGTCCCGACCGCTTCACGCGGGCGACCGGTCCTCGGCTTCCTCGTCCTGCACCACGATCGGTGTGCGTCTGAGGTCGGTGTCACGTCCGGGGTGCCGACGTCCCACCACGACACAGGCTACCAGCGGACCCGCGCCCACCATGGTGGCCGTCCAGACGGTGAGCCGGAGCCGGCGCGGACGATCAGCGATCACCGGATCGACGAACGGATCCCTGCCGCGAGTTCCGCGACCACGGTGCGGAGTGCACGGACGCCCGCCGCCGCGTCCGTCGTCTCGGCGAGCGGCCGGACGAGCGCCGAACCCACGATCACTCCGTCCGCGTACCGGGCCACCTCCGCGGCCTGGTCCGCGCGCGAGACGCCGAGCCCGACGCACACGAGGTCCGCGCCGGCCGACCGGGTGTCCCGTGCGA
>MLJW01000250.1_pt1 | contig 37403 bp, 17 predicted proteins | sample 888231 | NCBI WGS metagenome assembly MLJW01 (sample SAMN05788063, study PRJNA343431) | mine drainage metagenome | isolation source: sample collected from the inflow into an acid mine drainage treatment plant... | place: Germany: Lusatia, lignite mining district
ACTCGCCGTAACGAAGTTTCAAATACCCGGGCACCGAGTGCGTCCGCGAGATGTAGTAGAACGGCATCATCACCAGACCGAGGAACACCATCGCCGGGATCGCCCCGATCCAGTACCAGTGCGCCGCCAGGATGCCATACTCGTACGCGCTCGCCGCCCAGCCCATCAGCTCCAAGGCGCCGAGGTTGGCCGCCAGGAAGCTCAGGCCCGCCACCCACGCCGTCATGCTCCGGCCCGCGAGGAAGAAGTCCTCTCCCGTGCTTGTTCGGCCTTTCAGGTACCAGCCGATGCCAAGCACGGCCAGGAAGTAGATGACGACCATGGAAATGTCCAAGCCGGACATCCTGATCAATGAGGTTTCAGCAAGAATAAGAGCAGGGTGCATAGGTGTGAAACTAAGGTAGAAATCGGGGACAATTTGCCCGGAAAACGGTCCGCCACATCCAGAATATGGATACGGACGCCGTTTCCCGGGCAGATGAGAAATCAGCGGGCGAGTGCGTTGAACAGGATCCTCTCCGCGGTGATCTTCTGGAATCCGAGCGAGGCGTCTTCCACGAACGAATTTTTTAGTCCGGGTAACGCCAGAAGCACGATCCGGCCCTTGCCGCACCGTACGACCGCGGCGGATACGCCGATGTTGGGATCGTGGTCCTTGCCATAGCCGATGACAGTCTCGACGCCGGGGCCGTCCAGCAGGAGGCCGTTTCCGTTGGTGATCTGGTACGGCCAGTCGAGCACGCAGTTCGAGGGCAGTCCGTCGAGCAGCCAGTGTTTGCGGCCAAAATACCAGAAGCCCATCCAGGACGGACCGGAGGCCGCGGCGGGACCCGAGTACCGGAGCAGGCCTTGTTCACCCAGGTACGAAGCGAGCTGCTGCGCGTCGTCGCCTCCCGTCGTCAGAAGCACCAGGCGGGTGCCGTCGTCGCGGACCCGCTTGAGCACCGCCGACAGGTCAGAGGTCCAGGCCGCGTCGTGCTGGTCGGAAATCGGTGTCCACACATTGCCCTTGGGATCGACGTAGCGTTGGTTGCGAAACACCGCCCGCACCACCCGGCCTGCCGAATCGCGCAACTCCACCGCGGCCAGCGTGGCATTGTCGGAGCTGACATGCGGCACGGACATCGCCACCGCTCCCTTCGGCGCGTCGACCACATAGGTCTCCACGAGAGCACGGCCGCTGCCGCCGGCCCTGGCGAAGATGTCCAGGTTCCTGGCGACAACCTTGCCGTTGAGCGCGATGTCGAAGAGTCGCTGGCCGGGTCCGCTGGAGAATCCATCCTCCAGGTGAATCTTCACGACGACCTTGCCGGGAGCCAGGCCGGTCCACGTGTGGATCGGGCCGGCCTTCCCCCACATCTGGTGCTTGTAAAGTTCGGGGTCCTTGGTGCCGGCCACTGGAGCGTTGGAATCGCTGGTCAACCACCCTTCCGGCGAGGCGCTTTGCGTGGCAAGCAGGATGGTCGACACCTTGCCCAGACCGGGCGTGAAGGGCACGGCGTCGGCGTGAAACCGGCCCTTGAGCGCCGGAATCAGCGCTGCGTTGTCACCCAGGCAGGCGATCTCGCCACCCAGACGCCGGGGCTGCAGATCGACGACCAGCAGCGGCTCCTCGTTCTCCAACACGGGAGCGCCGCCCGCCACCGGACTCAGCGTCGCGCGGATCTGCACGGAACCAGGCCGGTCGACTTTGAACTCGATCCCCGCCTTGAGCAGTTGGCCAAAGGTGTCGCCTCCGATCAGCGTGACCAAAGTGCTCGCCTGGAAGAAAGGAGCCCGGCCGGAGTACGCCGCGGTCACGCCCAGCTTCCAGATCCCGGTCATGTTCCGGTCATTGATCTGGTGGACATCGACGACCGCCGTGTCGCCCGTCGCGAGAACGTGCTGCCGCGGCCTGATCACCAGGACCTCCGGCTGCGCGGCCGCATGGAGGAGCTTCGGCGAAGCCTTCAACTGGCGCAGCGCGTCCACCAGTCCGCTGTGGTCATCGATGGTGGTGGATTCCCAACCGGACAGGACGATGTAATCGTTGGTGTTGCACATGCGCGCATTCTCCAGCAGGTGCGCCGCCGAGAAGTAGTGTTTCGCCCCGGCTTCCCTGAAGAGGTCCTCGGCGGTTGGAAACGCCGCCCGGAAACCGTGCTCGTCGATAAACCGGTCGTAGACCTTTCGCAGGGCCTCGTGGGCGGCCAAGTCGTATCCAGTCTCATGATGCCGTTTGTACCACCGGACGATGGCCGTGTGGTCGTCGGGCGACGCACCGGTCGCCATCTCGCCCCATACGACGACTTCCTTGCGGTCGTCAGAACGGTAGGCGTAGTTCGTGGGCGACTGATACATCGAGTCGACCCAAACACCGGGGGAATTCATCGCCGTGTGCTCGTCCCACCAGCCGGAATAGCCCGTCCCGTCGTCCTTCATCCACGAGGTTGAGTAAGGCAAAGACCAGACTTCTCCCCGGCTCACTTCCCCGGATTTCAGGAGCACCAGCCTCGAGGGGTCGGCCTCGCGCATCCGTTCGAGCGCGTAGCGCATGCGGGGATTGTCGACGTCGGGGCCGGTTTCGTTCTGAAGCGTCCAGATCGTCACGCACGGGTCGGACCGGAAGGCTCGGATCATCGCCAGCTCCTTGTCCAGTTGGTACCGGTTGAGAAAATCAAGTTCGAGCGGTTTCCCGTCGTACCGGACCTCGACGCTCGTGCCCTTCGGCTCCGTCGGCGCCTTCTCGAAGGTGAAAACACCGCCGCCCGCCTCGCAGTAGAGCAGAAGACCCGCCCGGTTGAAGCCGTCGACCTCCGCCGCCTTCGGCATGTGCCGGTGGTTCTGGAGCGAGTCGAGGCCGAGCGCCTTCATCGACGCGATCTCCCTCGCGACGGCGGCCTTGTCCGGGAAGAGACCATTCGGCGCCCAGAAGCCCCAGGAAATCGACGAGATGGGCACGATCCTGTGGCCGTTGAGGCAGAGCGTCGCGTCCGTTCCGAGGCCCCTCACGCCGAACCAGCGGAAGCCGAAGGTCGTGCTGCGATCCGAATGGCCGAGCGGCGGCAGCGTCGCCGTCGCCTGGCAGAGGTGGGGCTGGCCGACTGCCCACAACAACGCCGCCGGCACCTTCGCTTCGACCCAGGCGATGGCATCGCCGCCGCTCGGAACGCTCACCGGCTGGCTCGTTTCAAACAGGAGGCGTCCGGCCTGGGTGATGCGAATCTCCAGCGGCCCCTCGTAAGCGGACCCGTGCGATGTCAGTTTCGCCCGGATACGCACCGTGTGCGTGTCAGGCGTGTTGAACACTGCGAGATCGGAGACGCTCACGTCAGAGCGCACCTGCATCTCCACCCCGCCGTCCAGTCCCCCGAATGAGTGGGTCGCGGGCAGGACGTAGTTGCCCCAGTTCATCGTCTGGAAATCCATCCAGTCGATCCGGCCACCCGGGTTCGTGATTCGCACCGCGAGCAGATTGCCGGCTCCCGGATGGCAGGCGCTCGTCGCGTCGGCCGAGAACGGCGCCTCGGAGATGATATTATAGCCGACCAGCTTCCCGTTCACATAGACCTCGGCGCGGAGCCGGGCGCCGGGAAAATGGAAGACCAGCCGTTCACCGGGTTTCAACGCCGGGACTGTGAATTTCCGGTACCACCACGACACGCCCCGATAGCTGCCGTCGCCCTCGACGATCGCGGCGGCAGACTCCGGGCCGGACGCCGTACCGGCGGTCTTTCCCCAGTAGAATTGCTCCACGGTCGCGGGCAGCGACACGGCGATGCCGGCCTTGTCGCTGAGCGCGGACCATCCGCCCGTCGGCGGATTCACTGGCATGGACCCGAGCTTCACATCCTCCGGAAGGAAGAGCGGGTCGTTCTGCCATTGGGCGGCTTTGTCCAGCCACAGGCGCCAGCCGTGATCGAGCGGAACGGCTCCGGCGACGTTGGCACGCACGCATGGCACGGCGAGAAATTGCAGCGCAATCAGGACTAGGGAAAGGGCGTTCGCCCTCCGAATGGTGAACATGAGCTTATCGATGGAATTGAAATGGATGATGTAATCGGTCGGCGATTACGCCGGGCTCGCGGACCGGGTTCACTGGGCGGCCGGGATGGGTTTGCACGGCAGGGTGCGTTCCACGAACACGGCCGGCTTCAGGCCAGGGGAGGTCGCCGTCAGGGTGAATTCGCCCGCCTGCCGCGTGGAGCGGACGATGATCTGAGCCAGACCGTTGAACAGGCTGCGCGACCACGGCGGCGTCTCGGCGTGCCCGACCACCTCGACAGCAACGTCAGGGTTCAGCCCGCCGGTGCCGACATCGTTCTTCACGCCCACGGCAACGACGTTGTCGCCCACGCGCAGGAACTTCTTGATGTCGAAGATCGGCTGGGCCTGCCAGTCGTGGGTCTCGCCCACGAATTTCCCATTGATGAAGTACCAACCTTCGTCGTCGCATCCCGAGAAGTAGATCTGGGCGCCGGCCCCCTGCAGGTCTTTGGCCGTCAGCGAGAAATGGGCGCGGTAGATCGCGGATGTGTCGGGTTTCTCAATCGTCGGCCCTCCGCCGCCCTTCCCGGTTTCGAGGCTGTTCCAACCCGCATCGTCGAAATGGTCACCGTACTCCGGCGCCTCGGCGCGACTCGGAGTCGTCGTCACGATCTTCCAGCGCCAGCTCTTGAGGGCGATCCGGCGCAGCGGAACGTGAGGTACAAACCTGTCGGGTTCGTGCGAATCGGGATCGCCGTTTCCGACTCCGAGAATCTGTCCTTTTCCAGACAACGCGAAATGGATGGCATTGTCCGCCGTCGGCACGCGGCGGCCTTGTGCATCCACCGTCGACACGGTGTACACCGCGACGTCTTCGCCGTCCGCCTTGATCGCAAGGCGATCCGGTGTCAGCCGGATAGCCACTGCGGGGCCGGTGGTCTCCTCGCTCGTCGAGGCGATGAGTTTCCCGGCTGCATCATATCCCCGCGCGCTCAGCGTTCCCGGCTCGTAGGTCACATTCCAGGAGAGGATCGAATTGGGCTCCATGACCTTTCGGCCCAACGACGCCCCGTTGAGGAACAACTCCACCTGCCGGCAATTACTGTAGACATCGACGGGGATCGTCTTCCCTTCCATCCCGGGCCAGTTCCAATGCGGCAGCAGGTGCAGAACCGGCTTCTTCGTCCACCAGGACTGATAATAGTACGCCACATCCTTCCGGAAACCGCAGGTGTCGAGGATGCCAAAGTGCGAACTGATCGATGGCCACCAATACGGCGTCGGCTCGCCACGATAGTCGAAGCCCGTCCAGACGAACGCCCCCGACAACCAGGGGCGAACAGCAAAGTATTTCCACCAGCCCTCGGCGTTGGTCGACCAACCTGGCCACACCAGGTCGCGTGCGCTCACATACCCCCGCTTGGTGTCGGTGGTGTAGACTCCGCGATCGCCGATGACACTCCCCTGTTCGGTGCCCACGTTGGGCTGGTTCGGATGTTCGGCATGATACCGATCCATCTCGGGACCGTAGTGATAATTCCACCCGCGCACCTCGATGACCGAGTTGATGCCCTTGAAGACGTCGCCCTCGGGCGAGGCGTAGGTGACCTCGCGCGTGGGATCGAGCTGGTTCGCCTCGTCCTGCATGGTCCGGGCCACGCGTCCGGCCACCGGCGTGTCCTGCACGGCGAATTGTTCGTTGGCGATGCACCAGATCACCACGCTCGGATGGTTGCGATCCCGACGGATCTGTCCGCGCCATTTCCTCATGTTGTCGGAGTCGCTTCCCATCAGCCGGCTTTCGTCCAGCACCAGCATGCCAAGTCGGTCGCATGCATCCAGCAGTTCGGGCGTCGGTGGATTGTGCGAAGTCCTGATCGCATTACATCCGAACGATTTCAAACGCTCCAACCGGAAGGCCTGAAGGGCGTCGGGTATGGCCTCGCCCACTCCCGCGTGGTCCTGATGGTTGCAGGTCCCGTGAATCGCGTAAGGTTTTCCGTTCAGCAGGAAGCCTCGGACCGGATCAAATGCCGTCGTACGTATTCCAAAAGGCGTTACGACCCGGTCGATCACCTCGCCGCCCACCGCGACGCTCGTCACGAGCCGGTACAGTTTCGGCGACTCAGGAGACCACAGGACCGGCGAAGCCAACCTGGAAACCAGGTCGATCGCGCCGTCCGAGGCGGCGGCAGCGGTCGTCGTGCCTTCGAAATTTCCGACGACCTTGCCGGCGGGCGAGAGCACCTCGCAGGTCACCGTCGCCTTCGCCGCCGTCCCGAGCGTGTTGCAGACCCTGGCGCGAACGTGGAGCGTCGCATCGCCCGCCGGCACGTTGTCGGGAAACGTGGAATACACGAAGATCCCGTTGGGCGCGATCGCCACCGGCGCGGTCACATCCAGCCAGACATGGCGATAGATCCCCGCCCCCTCGTAAAACCAACCCTCGCTCGCAGTCGCATCCACGCGGACCGCCACGGTGTTTTCGCCTCCAAGATGCACGACATCGGTGATGTCCTCGCTGAACGGATAGTACCCGCCCTCATGGCGACGGACGAGCCAGCCGTTCACCCAAACGGTGGCGTCATGCATCACGCCGTCGAAGGTGATCCAGATCCGCTTTCCACGGTCGCTCGCGGGCAACGTGAAGGTTTGGCGGTACCAGGCCACGCTGTTCCGGGGATACGCGGCGCCGAGCGGTTTGAACCCGTGGCTTCCATCGGCATTCCGGTCGAAAGGAAGTTCGACGGCCCAGTCGTGGGGCAGGTTCACGGTCCTCCAGTACGAGTCGGCAAACGACTGCGCCGCCGGACCGGACCCGGTTCCGGAATTCACGAGGCTCAACGCATTCGGCCAGTCGTCACCAAGGTGGAAACGCCAGCCGAAATCCAGCGACAGGCGTTGCCGCTGGGAGGCCGCCTCACAGCGGAAGGTGAGCAAAAAGGCGGCGCACAGGCTGAGGACCGCGACTCGCAGAAGAGAGAGGGGTTTCATGGTCGAGGTATTCCAGTGTGAGTTGACACCGCCGTCGTGGGGCGCCGGACCTCGGTTCGGCGCTCGCCAGCCCGCCTTGCAGCCACGCCGCGTCGGCCGCGCAGAGGCTTCCACGTCGGAGCCGGGCGGACATGGATCGATCGCCCGGGTTGATCGACTTGGTAGTGGCGCATGGGGACTACCTTCCGGAATCGGCGCTCAAGACGGTGATTTCCGCGGCGCCCATACGACCGTCGCCGCCCAGACTGCTCAGCCCCGTGAACTTGAAGTAGCGGGCCTCGGTGGGTGCAAAGGTCGTCTCCTGCATCGCGGGATTGTTCCTGATGTTTCCGAAGCGGCCGTGGTCAATGACCGTGATCCAATGCAAACCATCGCGGCTGATTTCAAACCGGTAACTCTCAACGACACCGTCGGTCTTCCCGTCCTGTCTGGGAAGATAAGCGAAGCCGCGGATGCGATGCGTCGTTCCCATATCGACGACGACGGCACGGGGCTCGGCAGGCGGAAGATTCGCGGCTGTGATCCAGAAGGTTGACGGAGCACCGTCGATTGCGTTCGCCGGACCGTGGTCACCGAGGGCCGCAGCCGCATCCTTCGCGCCGACCAGCCGCCAGCCGATGGGGGCGAGCCCCACGTAGTCGCGCGAAGCGGGCAGCCCCAACTGCCCCCGCGCAGTCACGCAGGCGGCCTCCAGCGTGCCGCCCTGGGACAGGTCGATCGGGTGACGATACACCGCCGAGTTGAGCGTGGGCTCCGAGCCGTCCAACGTATAGACGATCCTACGTCCCGCCGGACACGCGATCTTCACCGCGCCCATCGCATCCCGTGCCGGAAGGACCGGAGGCGGTATCGGGACTGCCTGCCTGTAAAGCCCAATCGTCGCCAGGGTCGGCTCGAGCCGGGAGCTCAGGATCCGGATCCTGACCCGCGCCGTGGTGACAGGCTTTTGAATACGCAACAGCCGCCGGTGCCCCACCGTCGTCTGGCGTTCGAACGTCACCCACGAGGATCCGTTCCACGCGTCGATCGCGAACGACTCGATGCGCTGCCCGCGGTGGTCCACCGCCTCCTGAAGCGACACAACGTCGAAGGTGACGGGCTTGGGAAGCGACAACTCGAGCGTCGCCTTCGAATGCCCGGGAGCGGCCTCCCACCACGTGTCGAGATTTCCGTCCGTTGCACACGCAGGGCCGTGGGACGGGCTTGACGTGTCGGCGGAGAGAACGCCCCCAGCCGCAAGATTCGTCGCAAAGGTGTCGGCGATCACCTGGGCCATTCCCCGCAGGGAGGCCAGCTGGTCGTCCGGAATCAGACCCCGCGTGTCGGGCGAGAGGTTCAGCAGCATGTCGCCGTTGCGGCCGACGGACGTGTAGTAGATGTCGATCAGCTGAGACGCGCTCTTCGGCCTTTTCTCGGGCGACCAGAACCAGCCGTTCAGGATCGGGGCGTTCACTTCCGCCGGATACCACCATAGATAGGTCCCCGGCTTCAGTTTATCGCGGCCGCCGAGGTCTTCGCCGTGCATGTCGGGCCAGGCGAAGCGGGACGGCGGTGCATCCAGCGGGATCACGCTCCACTCCGTCCTCCGACCCACGCCCCCCTCGTTGCCGACCCAGCGCACTTCCGGTCCCTTCACGGCGATCACGGCGTTCGGCTGGAGATGACGAATCAGGTCATACCAGGCCGAATAGTCGTAGCTCTCCTTCACTCTCGGATCCGGATTCGCCCCGTCGAACCACACCTCCGAAATGGGTCCGTACTGGGTGAGCAGTTCATAGAGCTGGTTCAGGAAATAGCGGTTATAGTCGTCCACCACGTAGGTGTAGCTCGACCGGCCCGAGGGCGGCGTACGGCCTACGGTCGGGTCGGATTTGAAATGCCGGGGATCGGTCGGGATGACCGACGCGACCCTGGGGCTGCCGTCCCCGTAGTATCCGCCTGGATGCGTCGGGTTGTTGCAGAGCTGATACAGATCCGCGGGCGAGAGGTAGACGCCGAGCTTGACGCCGTCGGCGTGGGCGACCGCCGCCACTTCGCCCACAAGATCGCCCTTCCCTCCCCGCCACGGACTGGCGGCCACCGAATGCGGCGTGTAGCGGGTCGGCCACATACAGAAGCCGTCGTGATGCTTGCACACGAGCACCACCTCCCTGCCGCCGGCCTCCTTCACCGCGCCGATCCACTGGTTGGCATCCAGCGCAGTTGGATTGAAGATCGAAGGGCTCTCGTGACCATTGCCCCACTCCACCCCGCGAAAGGTATTCACTCCAAAGTGGATGAAGAAGATCCGCTCAAGCCGCATCCAGGCCGTCTGGTTCGGCCTCGGCAGGACCTTCGCCGCCTTCTCGACGGCGACCGCCTCCGAGTCGCCCGGCCTGATGACATGAAGCGTGGCGTATCCGATTTTCGAATCCGCTCCGCCCGTCTGCACAACGGCAGCGGGCGCCTGCACGGCGCCAAGGAGCAACAGGGAAACCATGGCGGAAAGGACCGCATTTGGCGCAGGAATCTTCGACGTCATCATGGCTCTGGACTCACGGATTTGCAGGGAGGATTCAGCTTGGGGGAACGTTGCACGACGGCCGGCGGATGACGTCATCGGACCCAAGGTCGTTGGCCTTCCGGGCCTTCCATTCATCGGCTTTGTGGCCTGCACGGCTGCCGATGCACGCCATGGCATTAAGCCTCTGAGGCTGCACTTTATCGCGGACAACTTCCGCAGTCGGTGGGGCGGCATTTGTCGAATGGGGCACTGTTAGGTCAAAGGTTGACCCCTACTTGAGCCTATACAGGCCAACAACGCTCCACTGGTATGATTCACCCTCATCCTTTTGGAGGGTACAACGCAGGCTGAAGCGGAAGGCCCAGCACGACCGACCGCACTGCACGAGTGCGATTCCTACGCCGCCTTCCCGTCCGTCTGTTCGCCGCCCCTCTTGGGATTAATGTCCGCCCTGCCGGGGCATGCCGATCTTCGCCTTCGCCACGGCCTGAGCCCGGGAGTTGACCTGCAGCTTGATATAGATCCGCCGCACAAACGTGCTGACCGTGGCCATGCTGACTTTCAACTCCTGGGCGATCTCCTTGTAGAGATAGCCCATCGCGAGCATCTCGAGCACCTCCTTCTCGCGACTGGACAACGAGGCCTCGCCCGACTCAACGGGATTGGGCCTGTGAAATGCCTGGACCACCTTCCGCGCCACGTCGCTGGTCATGGGCGATCCTCCCCGATACACCTCTCGGATCGCCTCCACCAACTCGTCGCCCAACGTGGTCTTGAGAAGATATCCGGATGCTCCCGCCGCCAACGCCTGGAATATGTGTTCGGTGTCCCCGTACACCGTCAGCATCATGCATTGAATCCCCGGCGCACGGGAAATTACAGCCGAGACAAAATCGATGCCCGACATTCCAGGCATGTTTACGTCCACAAGCACTACATCCGGCATGAGCTTGGCCACAGGGCCGAGCGCAACGACTGCATCCTCGAATGCGCCGACCACCTCGAACCCGGGCGTCTGGGAAATCCATTGCACCACCGTGTCGCGGGTCACCTTGTCATCCTCAACAACCGCGATACGCAACGGCTTGCCCCCCGAATTCGGCGTTTCACGGGCCGGATCGCGGCCCGAGTCGTCCGACGTCTTATCAATTTCGTTTTCGTAGCTCATAGGTGATATTCGAAACTCACTTCCGTGCCCTTGCCCGGGCGCGACGTCAGGTTGATGGTCCCGCCGATCTCCTTCATCCGCTCCCGCATATTGCAGCAGCCCGAATGGACCGGGTCCACGCCGGAGCCCTTGGCGCACGACTCGACTTCGAACCCGCGTCCATCGTCGCGCACCGTCAGTCGCAGACGGGCGTCGTCAACCTCCAAGCGCACGTCGATTTGCTCGCAGTGGGCATGCGTGATCGCATTGGCAATCGCTTCCTTCATGCACATGAGAAGGTGATGCCGGGCTCCTGCGTTGAGGCCAGTTGTGGACAGAGAGTGCGGTATCCGGATTCTGCATCGAACGCCCGCCTCCGTGATCATCTCCTGTGCAATACGGGCCACATATAACGCAAAATCCTCGACGGTGTCGTGGACGGGATTCACGGTCCATACCAGCTCGTCGAGGGCCTTCGTCACCGCCTTGGCCGTCGAATGGATGCGTCCGAAAATTGTTTTCCGACCGTCATCGGGCCCCATCCGGTCGCCAACCTGGCTCAATAACATCACCTGGGTCAGCCGTGCGCCCAGATCGTCGTGTATATCACGCGAGATCCGCCGGCGCTCCTGTTCCACCGCGGACTCCAGTTCAAGTCGCCGCCGCTCGATGACATAGCGACGTCGAACCAAGCTCCAAATGAGCACGACCAACCCGGCAATGGTAACGATCCAAAGCACCACCCTGAACCAGACCGACTCGAACAGCGTCGGCATCTGCCGAAGGTCGAGACCGATCGGGATCGCCGTCGCGAGGGTTCCAGGGTACCCGGCCCTGATTTCGAGTCGATGGGTTCCAGGCGCCATGCGCTGGAGCAGAAGGTCCCTCGATTCGCCAAGGCTCACCCAATCCGAGTTCTTGATCGAATCCAGACGATACTCGAAATTCACGAGACTCGGATGAGTCAGCGTAGGCGCCGTAAATTGAACGCGGATGCTCTGGGTTGCCGGCCTCAAAACGAGCGGTTGCCCTCTCCGCACTGCAACAGGCCGCCCGTCGATGGCCACCTGGGTGATCGTCGGCCAAAGTCGCGAATCCCGCCTGCGTATAGTTCGGGTGTCGATGACCGCCAGTCCCCCGGTCGTTGGAATATAGTAGTTTCCCTTGGAGTCTAGATAGGCCGCATTCGCAGTACCGCCCATGCATTGGGTCGACGGAAGCCCATCCTCATCGTTGATCAATAGCGGCTGAACCGAGGATGCACGACCGTCAACAAGGGCCTCCAGACTCTCCTTGCTGATGGCATAGACTCCCACCGAGCTGGTGAACCACAGGGTTCCCCGCCCATCATCGTCGATATGAAACACGTCGTCGCAAGGCAGCCCATTGCCCTGTAATAGGTGAGTCCATCGGCCATCGCGCCAATCCAGCAGGCCCGACCCCTCGGTCCCGATCCACACTCCACCGGCACCATCGCCATGGATCGCGGTGACAAAACGGGCGTCGGGCTCCAAATCCGGCCCCAGGAATCTCGCCTTCGAGGCCTGGATATAACCGGCGCCCTGTCCGTTCGTCCCGAACCAGACCCGTCCCCCTTCCCCGGCAGCGAGGCACCGCACGTCGCGAATCGGCTGGTCACCGCATCGCAAATACCAGGTCCACTTCCCATCCTTCATCTGCCCGATGCCGTCACCCGTCCCCGCCCAGATGGATCCGTCGCTCGCCCGAATCAAAGCCGTTACGATTTTATGCTGGGTTCCATCCCACCCTTCGGCAGGTCCAACCTGTCCATTCACTCCCGATTCGAGTCCGCCACCCCAGCTGCCCGCCAGGACTCCATCCACTCCCGCATCCAAGAGGGACCATAGATAAGGGTTAAAGGGTTCCTTCACGACCTTGGATGATCGCAAGGCTCCATCAGCATAGTGGAACAGCCCTTTGCCTTCGGTGGCGATCCAAAGGCCCCCCTTTTCATCACCGGCTATGCCCATCACGCGAGTATCGCCAAGACCTCCCAATCCAGGAACCAACCTGGCTTCCTTCGCGCGCAAAATCGAGACGCCATCCGACGATATGGCCACTATAGTACCGTCTGCGTCTTCCACCATCTGCAGGATCCAAGAGGACGCCAGTCCGTCATTCACACCATAGGTGGTAACCGAACCATTCGGATCCATATTGACGATGCCTTCGCCGTCCACAGCCGCAATCAGGCTCCCGTCGAGCGTCTCCAAAAAATGATACGAAGAAACCTGCGGTGGGATGACGCGTGTCTCGAGTGCGAAACCGCCATCCCCGACATGGTAGGCCCGCTCTTGCGCAATGTTCAAAAGCCAATAGCCCTCCTTTCGACTGGGGCACACCGCATACAAATAGCCGAACGTCTCGTCGACCGGCTGCCATTTCCCTCCGGGGTGCCACTCGAAAACGCCTCCCGCACGCTCGGCCAGGAACCTGCCCGATTTGGTCGTCAGAAACCTGAGGTCTCCACCGATGTTGTGGGGCCCTGTCGTCCAGCCATCGCGAACGCGGACAAGGCTGTGATCGTTGAGCAAAATCCACAGGTCGCCCGTCGGATCCCTGGCGATCGCACGAACGGGCTGCCGCTCCCACTCGAGGGGCAGCAACCTGGCGCGACCGGTGTTGCTATTGTAATCCACCAATTCGCCCGTTTCGTACCCGCACCAGATGTCCTGGTTGCCGTCCACCCACAGGGCCGAGATGCGGTTGCCCGCAAGCGAGCTCGACAGATCAAATGGGACCCGCGTGAAACGGAGACCGTCAAACCGGATCAAGTCACCGATCGCCCCGATCCAGACGGAGCCATCCCGGCCGATCGCACAACAGTCCATCCCCCGTGCCTCCAAGCCGTATCCAGCCCTCCACGACTGAACCGCATATTCCGTCGCGCTCAGACGCGTCAAGGCCGTCCCCAAAACCGTCGTCGCAAGCAGGATTGGGAAGATGCTCCGAATGGTCGAACGCAGTTCCGTCGAGGGCCGACAGAACGGCGCGAGGAGGCTTCGCCCCAGCCTGAACAGGTCATTCAATAGTAACCTTGTTTCCATCGAGCCCCCCACCTTGGCTGGGGCCGCCAACGTCAGGCTGGGGCATGAGCGAGGCAAGCAAACAAACGGAACGAAACGCCGGCTGGCTTACAGCAGGCCGCGGGCGCGGAGCCAGTTTTCGAGCAGCCTCGGCCAGGCATCCAGTGAGGGATTGGCCCCTCCCAGGCCGGAGCCGTGGCCACCATGGGCAAACAGGTGCATTTCGGCCGGCACTCCGGCATTCACCAGGGCCACATAGAAATTCACGCTCGCACTCACGTCCACCGTCCCGTCGTCCGTGGTGGCGTACAGGAAGCTCGGGGGCGTCTGCTTGGTGACGAGGTTCGTCGGATAATACTTGGCATATTCGGGCCACTGGGCTTTGGGCAGATGCATCAGTTCCTGGTAGCACGGAATCTTTCCCGGTTTCGGCGGCAGCATCGCATCGATCCAGGCGTAGCCGAGGACCAGGAAGTCGGGACGGCTGCTGACGCGATCGACCGGATCGGGGGCCGTCGGGTTGCCGGCATCAAAGGTCGTGCCGGTCATCGCGGTCAGGTGTCCGCCCGCCGAGAAGCCCACCATGCCGATGCGATTCGGCGCGATCGAGTAGTCGTGAGCGTGATACCGGACCCAGCGCACGGCCCGCTGCGCGTCGAGAAGCGGCACCGGATAGAGGTACTTCGACCCGAGTCGGTACTTCAACACGAACGCGGTGACACCGCGGGTGGCGAACCAGTCCGCCACCTGTCGCCCCTCGAGATTGGCCGCCAGCCCGAGATAGGCTCCACCTGGGGCGATGACCACGGCCGTGCCGTTGCCCCAGCCATGCTGCGGACGAAAGACCGTCAGAGTCGGCGTGTCGTCGGGACCATTTCCCTTCGCTTCAGGCGCAGGACCATTCCAGAGGCGCTGAGTGGCAATTTCGAGCGCAGGATCGAGAGGCTGCGCGGGGGTCGCCTGCGGCGTCTGCGCAGACACTGACGTCGCGACAAGCGACAGGCCGGCGACGAGGGTCGCCAGGAGAAATCGCGCCACAGGACGCGCTAACAAATCAGTAGAGTTCGAGTGTTTCATGGATGAATTGAAGGTACCACTGCTGGATTCAAAACGTATCACGACGCGCCCAATCCCGAGTCAGGCGAATGGTAAAAAGTAGTTTCAAGGCCGGGCGATCAGAAGCACGGCACCGTGCGCGGGCACCTCTGTGGAATAAGTCGCGGCAAATGACCCAAGATCCCGATGGGTCCAAAGATTGCGAAGGGTTTCCCTGCCGCCCAGCCCCACGGCATTCCAGGTCATCGTAATCTCCCGACTTTGTTCGGACCGATTGAACAATCCGATCGCCCTCGCTCCTCCGGCTAGCGGCTTCACCCAAATCTCCGTATTGCGATCCTGTTTCACGCACAAAGCCGAACTTCCCAGAGGATCCTGATCAACCGCAATCACCTCGTCATTGGTGAGCAACGACAGGGTCCCGGCATCGGTATCCGGAAGATTGGCCCCGAGCATCAGGGGCGACGGCGCCAAAGCCCAAAGTGACATCAATGTCACCTCCTCGTCCCGGGTGAATCGCGACTGCCGGTTGCCGCCGGCGATCGTGCATTTGATTCCAAGGTGACCAAACGGAATCATATCCAGATCGGGCCAATGCCCTGGACCGCCACACCCCTGCCACCGGGCCAACAGATCGAACGCGCGATCGAGATCCGGCCAGCGATCCCAAAAATCCCCCGAAATGCGCCACATGTTCGCCTCACGCTTGATATCGTCGGCATGAACAGGGTCCGTCGGGCCAGGCGAGGTGCTGAAGACAATCGGACGACCGCAGCGATCGATGGCCTTCCGAATCATGGCAATCTCGGTGGCACTGTACGGCACCGACAGGTCATCCACCTTGACGAAATCCACCCCCCACGAGGCCCACAGTCGCGCACACGAATCGTACCAGGCCTGACCCGCCGCATTGTCGCGCACGCCGTACATGTCGGGACACCAGCCACAGGTGTTGTTCGGATCTCCGGCATCCTTGGCCGAGAATCGGCTGCCCTCGATCGGCGTCGCTGCATCCACCGACTGCCGGGGAATGCCTCGCATCATATGGATCCCGAACTTCAACCCCATCGCATGAAGGCGATCGGCCAGAGGCTTGAATCCTTCGCCACCCGCGGCCGACGGGAATCGGCTGGGGGCCGGCAGCAGCCGGCCGAATCGGTCCGCATAGAGTCTCGCGCCCGTGCGATCATGAGTGAGATTCCGGTCATCGTACGACGACACGGAATCGTACCACCGGGCATCGATCACCACGTACTTCCAACCGTGCGCCATGAGGTGCGATTGCATGTACCTCGCATTCGCCAGCACCTCGCTCTCGTTAACGCTCGTCCCCCACGCGTCATAACTATTCCAGCCCATGGGCGGAGTCGCCGCCCATTTCCAATACCTCGGACCGGACACCATGGCGGCGTCGACAACGGCCGCGAATGCGACCATGAGAACTGCGAAGCGGAAGTGATGAGTATTCATTGTGGGGCGGAGGCTCTGCGGAAGACGATATTCAGGGATATTCATACACCTCGACAATCGCGATGCACTCGCCGCCGGAGGCGTCGTCGGCTTCGGCGGTGTAGACGCCGGGTTTGAGGGTGGCGACCAGCGCGGCATCCTTGCTGCCGTCCGCGAAGGGAAATTCGCCCGTCGCGGTGAAGGCGTCACGATACGTCTGATCCGAGGGCCAATTGTCGTTCTGGCCGATCTGGTCCATCCAGGTGACTGGAATACGGATGCTTTTGAATCCCTGCGCGGCAATATGCTGGATCATCGCCTGGGTTGTCGGCGGATTGCCCCAGGACGTCTCGGTCGGGACCGCATCAAGGGTATTGCCCAGATTTGTTCCTGGCTGCATGGCGTCGACGTAAGCCTGCATGGAAGTGGCTGCACTGGCCGTGGTCGCGAATGCCAGCAGCGCCAAAAGCAGGGCGCCAGAAATTCGGCGAATCCTTGTCGACATGGGGTGAAACGGGGTCGGCGTCATGATAACGCCTGGCGGGAAGGATATGCGCCCGCGGACAAGCCGGCCTCTTCACCGGCGCACCTCGTGCACGGACCGCCATCCGGTGGTGTTTGCGAAACGCGGGAGCGGCCCCTCAAAGTGCCACGCCCAACCTTACCGTTTTGGCAGTGACCAAAGTCGCTTCCCCTGCTACCGCCATTCCTCCGGCTACCGCCAAATATCCTCGAGTACATTCGCTTCCAAAGTCCCACGTTGAAAAGATGATGGTGGCACCGGTCATGAGCCGGTGCCACCACGCTAATTACGACCTAACGACCTCGACTATCCCCCGACAGTCGAGGAATTATATAGAATACCAGACGGCCCTCAATTGCAGTGTCAGCTCCACATACAGTTGGAGGGCCTGACCGTCCCCGGATACTTTTCCGGAGGCACGATCTCGCCGGTTTGCCCCCGCATGGAATAGTCCGGCCTGTCATAGTCCATGGCGTGCGGATTGGTTGGAATTGTTCAGCTAACTACTTGCCGGACTCGGTGTCAGAGCCCGGCCGATAATTGGCCGGACTCCGACACGAGGAACCTGTCTTCAGCTCAGAAGCTGAGTGTGGTTGTGAGGGTGAACTGCTGGCCGTCCGCAATGCGCGACTGGGCGACTGAGCCGTCCGGTTCCATCACGATCGGGACCAGATGAACCTTCTCGCCAACATTCTGCACATTGAGTTGGACTTTCCAGTTGATCGTCGGCGTGAGCTTGCGCTGATAGCCAACCCACAGGTCGAAGTGCGATTCGGTCGGACTCCAGAGAGGCTGGTTGACGTCTGAGATCCAAGCGGTGGTTGAGCCAATCGTCGTCTGATGGAGGCCGTACCCGATGATCTTTCGGTCTTCCCAACGGTATGCGCCACCGATGTTGAAGCCCTTGGCGAAACCGCGAACAAACGAGTAGTTCGAGATTACGTTGAACTTCCATTTGGACCATTCGGGCTGCTGGGTGCCGGTAAGGGCAACCTGGGTCAGGTAAGGACCCCAAAGACCCTGAATGAACTGGCGCTTCATCGTGCCAAAATCGGTATAGCTACCCCATTCCGCAGTCATACCGAGCGGGCTATTCAGCCAGAGACTGGCCATCTTGTTCAGATAGTTCGAAGCCGAGCTTCCCAGCGATGTCTGGTAAGCATCCGCCCTCGATCCGTTTAACGTGATGTTCCAGTTCATGACCGGGCGGATCGTTGCCTCCACCTCAAAGCCCTTGGATTCCACGTTCTGGTCGATAACTGCATACTGACCGTGAATCGTGGAAGTACCCGTCGCATCCCATGGGAAGATCTGGTCCGAGCCGTTGAAGATATGCATCCAATCGCCAGCCTTGATGGCGGCAACGTTTACATTGCTGTTATAGGCGTTCCAGTAGGACTGCGGGAACGCGTTGACAAAGTCCGTCTTCATAACCTGGGCGATTTGCTCAGCGACGGCCTTGTGATCGATACCCCACTGCCAGAACCAGCTGTTCCCCGACTGACCCGTGGAGCCCATGTTCTGCGGCCCGAGTTCCTCCGCAGCGATACCTGCGGCCGCCATGGAGAGGGTCCACGAGGGAAGCGCGGAGATCAACCAACCAGAGCCGTTGCCCAGCGGCTGCCCGTAGGAAGCCGGAGCCGAGTTATCGAGAGTCTTGAAGTAGGTAACACGCAAGGTGGCATGCCCGTGCAGAGTATCGATCTCCATCGAGTAGTCATCCGTCTTGCCTGTTTCGTTCGGCAGCTGCGTGCCATCAATGGCATAACGAACCTTGGGGGTCTCGTTGTCACCATGGAAGTAATAGGCAGTCACGTCCGTGCCTTCGGGCAGACGCATGTTGAGCAACTTTGGCAGGTGTACTGCAACGCCATAGCTCGTCGAGGTGGTCGTCGCTGATACGCCATTATCGTTGATCTTGGTAACATCCGGGTAAAGCCCGGTTGTCGCGTTAGCAACGGCAACAGTACCCCTTTGCAGGGTCGTGTCCCGACGCCATCCGAACGAAGGGATGATGGAATCATGCCAAAGATGCCCTTGATACATGATGGCCTTGGACGTGATCTTCTGCTCGATCAAGGAGGCCCCGGTGCGCAGCTGATCCATGTTGTTCACTGAATTGAGCAAGCCCGGTACCGTCGTGGTATACCCCACGTAGTTGGCCGGATTATCAGCCTGGGTCAGGGTCGCCGTGGTGCTCGCGTGGGTCGTCCCATCCGGATTGAGGTAGGACGGACCGGTCACGGTCCATGGATCCGACGGATTCACCGCGGTACCCGCATTCCAGACCGACGAGTAACTAGTGACATTGGTGCTGACCGGAGCGATCGAGTAACCGAGGTTCGGCAGGTCGGCACCCGCCCCCGTGGTTCCAAGCAGAGAGGGCCCGAGATAGGCGGTCCAAGTGTAGCCGTTGGTGGCCAGATGAGATGCCGAGGCGCCGTTGTAGGCAACGTTCCAAGCCTGGTCGATACCGGCAAGGTTGTAGCTTTCCTGGTACTGCTGATCCCTATAACTGCCGAAGAGTCCCGTGATGTCATGACGTCCGAGAATGTCGGCCAACAAGCCCTTCATTCCGAAATCCCGCGAGACATCCAAATTGTACGCAGCAGTGACTTGATAGTTGTCACGCACGCTTTCGGATTTGTTGCCGTTGCCGGGACCGCCGTAGAGGGCGGGGCGGCCCAGGTTGGGATTGGTCTGCGACAGACCCGGCAACCACGAGGGATAGCCGCCGGCAAGCAGTGTGTTGCTCAGGTCGAGGGCGATGACGGTATTGTCGAGCCAATCTTCCTGACCACTGCGGTAATCCTGATGGTCGACAACCCCCTGAATCGCAAGTCGATCATGGAACAAGGATTCTGTGAGGGTAATATTGAAGGCGTTCCAGTTCTGCCATTCGTGTTTATTATTACCATCGATCAGCTTGTGGTAGAAATCGAAGATCGAGGGATCGGAGAGCGTTTTGTCGTAGTACTGAGCCGTCCCGAGGTAGCCACCCTTGAAGGGAGTGCTCGCAGTATCGACCGCGGTAACGGGGTCGCCCTGCAGCAGACGGGCGGCATAGTTGGCCACGGCAGCAGCACCGGCATAACCTTGGGAGTGCACGAAGTATTGGTTGCTCAGACCAAAACTGCTCGCGCCATAGAACGCAGAAGACGAATTACCCGCAGCAATCGGACCCGAAGCGCCCGCCTGACTGGCCTTCTGCAGGGTTCCAGTAGCCGCGTCCCAGAAGTAGTTCAGCGAATTGCTCCACTGAAACTCATTCGCGAGGGAACCGTGGCTGCTGTAGTAGCTGTATTGCGGAGAATACCCGTTGCCATCCTGGACGTAGGTCCAAGGATTATATCCCGTGGCACTTGCGCGCGGATCGTTAAGATATCCGGTCACGTAGTCAGTCGGAGGGAGTTCACGGGGATTGTTGGACGACACATCGCCGCGTTCGAAGTTCATCGTGATCTTCGTATGCGTCGAGTCAGTATCGAACAATTTTGGATCGATACGGACGGCACCATAAACCCGCTTTGAATGGTTGAACGCTGGCTTCTGCTCGTAGAGCTCGTTGTCGTTCACCATATCGAGCCGTACGGCCAGCTCCTGCGGAATGATCACCCTGTTGAGGTCGAGTGACTCCCGGGTTGAGCCAAAGCTTCCATACCTGGCCTCCACCTGGCCTTTGTTCACGAATAACGCTTCATTGGTCGCGACGTTCGCAATGCCCGATGGACTTCCGAAACCGAACAGGAATGAGTTCGGACCGCGGGAGATATCCACACGAGAGATATCGTAGCCATCCCACGGAATATCAGTGAGGAAGTAGTTCCGGGTATTGTCCAATGGCGCCACACCACGGGCGCGAGTCGCCATGTTGGGTTCGGCCAAGCGCTGCCCTTCACCGGTGGTGCCCGAACCGCGTGAAGTGATGCCGGAGAAGTTGCCGTTCAGGCCGGCGACCTCGGTATTGTTCGTATAAATCAACAAACTCTGGGCGTCCGTGGCACCCAAGTCGTCCATGAGCTTCTTCGTGATGACGGAGATCGCGGATGGGGTATCCACCAATTTCGTGCGGATGCGGCCACCACCGAGGGTATCGACGGCTTGATAGCCCTCGTTCTCGGCTGTGACCGTGAACGGATCCAGGGTGATCGTCGAATCGCCTGACGACGACATATCATCCTGCGTCGAGGTTGAGGCGCTTGTCGTCACGACACTACCCTTGGTCGAAGTGGCATCGCCAGGGAGGTTCGAATCTTTGGATGGTTGGTCCGTCTTCGATTGGGGCACAGACTGCGCCACGGCCGTGGAGACTCCCAGGGAGAGGAGTACGGCGAGTAACCGACTTTTTGTAGGTGTTAGTTTCATGGGTTTGGGGGTGTATCAGGTGCAACCGAATCAACCACGTCTTGATCTAGCGTTAAATCACGGCGATGGTGATCGGTTGGTAAATCTGTATTTTGGGTGGGGATGTGGGGAAACCCAGGCAGTATTAAACGGCCTGCGTCGAGGATGGGCATTTGTAGCAGAGTGACTCGTGATTTGTCTGTCACCTAAACAGGTGACAGCACGGCGATCCTTGCTATTTCCCTCTGCAATATAGGTGCTTAGCGCCACTAGCGATCCGCCAAAAAGATTCATTTTTGGAGATTAACGAGGGCACCACGCGAGCCCAAATCGGCCGCGGCGGGATTCCAATCAAAGCAGCGATTACACTATAACTTCCTCGCCCCCATCGCCCTTCATCGCCCGACCCACGTCGGACTCGTTTATCAAGACCAAGTCCTGATCGGGGAGGCCGTCCATACGACATGAGCCGTCGCCTTCCCGACACTGCCCGTCCCCGACCGGAACACCCCTCATCCCAAAGGATGATCACGATTCATCCTGATCGAGGGTTGTCGGCGAAACTCGAATTCATTTAGTGCCCACCCTTCAACCGAAGCTCAGGGCACGGCACGATCCGCCTGGGGCAAGAACCCACCCCAATGACTCATCCCACTCCAGAACTGACACTTGCCTCCCACAGAGACACGCCGGAGCCCACTTTGTCATCTGTTTTGCCGACAGACAGCGAGGTCGGAAAGGGATAGAGTCATTCCACCTGTGCCTAGGGCACCTCCGAACACGCCGAACCCATCCCTCAAGTCCCCCTCGAATCCGACAGCAGGTACTCCATGAGATGCTATAGCTATATGGCCGCAGACAAAAAAGTTACCACCTCCGAACGCGTGGCACTAAACGCCGCCGGGGCTGCAACCCGACGCAAGTGGAGGGGGCTGGCGTTCATCGCAGGCCTTATCTGGATGCCGCTGGTCGCGATGGCCCAAAATTCCGGCCCGCTGCCGATGCCCACCTATGGGTGGAACATGGGCAACACCCTGGAGCCGCCGAGCGGCCCGGGTTCCTGGGGCCCGCTCCCGACTCAGGCCATGCTCGACGCGGTCGCCCACGCGGGATTCAACACGGTCCGCATTCCCTGCGCGTGGAACAGCAATGCCGACCCCACCACCTACACGATCAAAGCCACTTACATGGCGCAGGTAAAACAGATGGTCGACTGGTGCCTCGCCAGGAACATGTATGTGATGATCAATGACCACTGGGACGGCGGCTGGTTGGAGAACAGTTTCTCCAAAGGCTACGACGCGACGATCGACGCCCGCATGAAGTCGTATTGGACGCAGATCGCGACCGAATTCAAGGGCTACGACAATCACCTGCTCTTCGCGGCCGCCAATGAGCCGGGCGCCAGCACCCAGGCGCAAACGACCGTTCTCCTCACCTATTACGAGACCTTCATCCAAGCGGTGCGGGCCACAGGAGGGAACAATACCAATCGCTGGCTGGTGCTGCAGGCACCATCGACGAGCATTGATTATGCGTGCTCTTGGATGACGACCCTTCCGGCCGATCCGACTCCCGGGCGGCTTGCCGTTGAAGTGCATGATTATACTCCCCCAGAGTTCGCGATCCTCACCAGCGATGCGAGCTGGGGCAAAATGTTCTATTTCTGGGGCGCCGCTTATCATTCGACGGACCTCACCTCGCGCAACGCCACCTGGGGCGAAGAAGCGTCCGCCGATGCGGAATACCAGAAGATGACCGATCAATTTGTAAACAAGGGTATCCCCGTAATCGTGGGCGAATTCCGCGCCCCCGAGCGCACGGGCAATGGTTATCCCGACCTGGGCACCGCCGGCGACTACAAACTCGCCAACGCATCGGTGACCTACTGGGACTATTATACCTGCAAGTCGGCGATCGACCACGGGCTCAGCCCGATCGTATGGGATACCCCGATGAACATGTTCGATTCCAATACCGGAGCCGAACTTAAGCCCGCGGTGGTGGCGGCCGTGACCGGCGGGAACCCTCTGCCTGTCCCAGTGCCCGATGCACCCACCGGCGTGACCGCGACCGGAGGGAAGGCCCAGGTGGCGCTCACCTGGACCGCGGCACAAGGTCACGTGGTGTCCTATAATGTCTATCGCTCCACGGTTGCCGGCGGCGAGGGAGCGACTGCCGTCGCCCAAAACGTTACCGCAACCAGTTATACAGACACCGGACTCGCGGATGGGACGAATTACTATTATACGATCGCCTCTGTGAACGCCTCCGGAACCTCTTCCCAATCGGCCGAGGTATCGGCGCTCACCTCTGGCACGCCCACCACTCCGGTCATTACAGCCCAGCCCAGCCCCGTCGGCGCCGCGACAGGGTCCAGCGTGACCTTCGGAGTCACGGCGACGGGCGCCGTTTCCTACCAGTGGTTGAAAGACGGCGTGGCGATCGCGGGTGCGACGTCCGCCAGCTATACGATTTCGTCCATTCAAGCTTCCGATGTGGGCGCGTACACGGTGGCCATCACGGGATCCGTCGGCACGGCAACCTCGACGGCGGCGAACCTCACCCTCGCGCCAGCGGTGACCAACAAACTGGCCGGAATCTCAACCCGTGCCTATGTCGGCCAAGGCGACGACATCATGGTCGCCGGCTTTGCCATCAAGGGAACCCAGCCGAAGACGATCCTGATCCGCGCAAGCGGCCCGGCCCTGGCGCCGCAGCTGCCGGCAGGGACGGTCACACTTCCGGACCCGATGATTCAGCTGTTCGACCTGGCGAACCCACAGAGTCCCGTGATGATCGCGCAGAACGACAACTGGGATTCCAGCGCCTCCGCAGGCATTGTCGCTGCAGCAGCCCGAGTGGGCGAGTTCCCCTGGACCGCAGGGAGCAAGGACGCTGCGCTGCTGGTGACGCTCAAACCCGGACTTTATACGGTCCAGGTCTCCGACAATGGCACCGACTCGGGCGTGGCCCTGGTCGAAGTCTATGATGCAGATCCGACGCCCACGGCCTCGAGCATCGTGGACGTGTCGACCCGCGCTTACGTGAAATCCGGACTCCAGAAGGAGGTCGTCGGTTTCGTGGTCTCGGGCGGCGCCTCGCAACGAGTCCTGGTTCGCGCCGCGGGTCCCGCGCTGGCCCAGTACATCTCCGGGACGCTTCCCGATCCGAGTTTTGACCTCTATCAAATCGTCGGCTCGATCCCAACCTTGATCGGTCAGGACGACAACTGGCCCTCCGATCAGACGTACCGCGATGCCTTCACCGCAACGGGCGAATTCCCGTTCGCGGACGGCAGCAAGGATGCCGCGCTGATCACCACCCTCAAGCCCGGCCTCTACACGTCCGAGGCCACCGACGCCTCCGGTGGCGAGGGCATCGCGATTGTCGAGGTGTACGAATACCCCTGAAATCCACGTCGTCCCCACGAGATTGGACGTCACGCAGTGATGCCGTTCACGCCCCTTGCATTCGATCCATCGTCCGGTGGCGCAGCGTGATCACCCATTCGGGTGGTCGCGCCTAATCCCGTTGGCATTTTGACCGATCCATTCAACGCTCCGAGCCTTGCTCCGACTTGTCCCTGCTCCACGCCTCCGCCTGGCTCGTCGAGCCACCCCTTAAAGAAGATCCCCGTGCCCCCTCCTTCATCCATCGCAAGTCAACGCGGAACAAGGCGGGATGGCTCATCCGATGGGTCGCTTCAGCCGCGCACCTCGATTCCTACCTAGCCCATGAAATTCCTATCCGATTCCTTTCGCGTCGCGGCCGTCGCCGCGACGGTCGCATTCTCGGCCCTGGCCGCCGCCGGAGAGGGTCCTGACACGACCTTCGTATCGCCCGGCGCGCCGACCGCCATGGAAGCGCTCGCACTGAAGCTTGCCTCGAACCCGAAAATCGCCCCGGGCCCCTTCAAGCCGACCTGGCAGTCGCTGGCCTCGCAGTACCACTGTCCGGAATGGTTCCGCGACGCGAAGTTCGGCATCTGGGCCCACTGGACGGCCCAATGCGTGCCCGAACAGGGCGACTGGTATGCCCGCAACATGTACATCCAGGGCAGCCCCGACTACGAGTACCAGGTCAAGCACTACGGCCATCCCTCGGTCTTCGGCTTCATGCAGCTCGACCACCTGTGGAAGGCCCAGCACTGGAATCCGGAGAAGCTGATGGCCCTCTACAAGGCGGCCGGCGCGAAGTACTTCGTCGCGCTCGCGAACCATCACGACAATTTCGACAACTACAACTCGAAGTACCAGCCCTGGAACTCCGTGAACGTGGGGCCGAAGAAGGACATCGTCGGCATCTGGGCCAAGGTCGCCCGAGCGGACGGGTTGCGCTTCGGCGTGAGCAACCACTCGTCGCACGCGTGGCACTGGTTCCAGGTGGCCTACGGCCACGACGTCACCGGCCCGCTCGCCGGCGTGCCCTACGACGCCGCGCACCTCACGAAAGCCGACGGCAAGGGGAAATGGTGGCAGGGCCTCGATCCGAAGGACCTCTACTGCGGCCTGCGCATTCCGATGCCGGCGAGCATCAAGACCCCGGCCCAGGCCGAGGCCTGGCACGCGGAGCACGACGGGCACTGGTACGAGGAGATTCCGCCCTACGACAACGGGTATGCCGAGAAATGGTTTCTGCGCGCGCAGGACCTGCTCGACAAGTACCACCCCGACCTCCTCTGCCTTGACGACACGGAACTCCCGCTCGGGAAATTCGGACTTTCGATCGCAGCCCATTTCTACAACGCCAACGAGGCCTGGCACGGGGGCAAACTGGAGGCAGTCCTCGACGCCAAGCACATGTCGCCCGAGCACGCTCCCGCGCTCGTTCCCGACATCGAGCGCGGCGTCTCCGAGGGAATCCGTCCCCAGCCCTGGCAGACCGAAACCTGTATTGGAAATTGGCACTACGACATTCACGTCTTCGAGCAGCACCGCTACAAGACCGTAGGCCAGGTGGTGCGCATGCTCTGCGACATTGTGAGCAAGAACGGAAACCTCCTGCTGAGCATCCCGATCAAGGGAGACGGCACCATCGACTCCGACGAGGTTGCATTTCTGCACGGCATGGCCGCCTGGATGTCGGTCAACAGCGAGGCCATCTTCTCCACGCGCCCCTGGGTCGTGTACGGCGAGGGTCCCTCCACGGTCGAAAAGCCACAGGCGGGAGTCTTTGGCGGCGCTCGCGATGTCCAGAAGGAAGCCTACACCTCCGATGACATTCGTTTCACCACCAAGGGCAACTTCCTGTACGCGATCGACTTCGCGTGGCCCGAGAGTCACCAGATTGTGATTACGTCCCTGGCCAAGGGCGGCGCCCATCTCGAGGGACGGAAGGTCGAAGCCGTATCCCTGCTCGGATACGATGGCGCCCTGTCCTGGACCTGGAGCGACACGGGGCTCCACATCTCACTGCCGGCCAAGGCGCCCAGCGCACACGCCTTCGTGGTGCGCGTGCGCCTGTCCAAGGCGTAAGCCTCTGCCGCCGACAATACTTCGTCCGTCGCCCACGCCGGCAATCCGGCGCCGGGCGGAGGGACGCAGCCGACGCACCGCCACCAACCGGCGTCCGCACAGACTTTCGATTTCGAAAGCCATGACACCCGGAAGCTGCCGCCCTGCAGCTTCCGGCGCGCCGTCCAATCGCGCCGCGCACCTACCTCTCTAAACGTTCACACCAGCCAATCCCATGATCCATCTCCTCCTCGCCTCCCTGTTCTGCGACCACATGGTGCTCCAGCGAAACCAGGCCAACCCCATCTGGGGCTGGGACCGGCCGCGCCAGGAGATCGTCCTTACCGTCGAGGAGGGACCTGCCACAATCGCCCCGTTGCACATTCGCACCGGCGACGATGGCTCGTGGCATGCGGTCCTTCCGCCGCTGCCCGCGGGCGGCCCTTATCGCATCCAAATTTCCGACGGCACCACGGAGCGCACGATCCACGACGTACTGGTCGGCGAAGTCTGGGTCGCGTCGGGTCAGTCGAACATGGAACGGGCCCTCAATGATTCGGCGGGCGCTGCCACCACCATCGCCACCGAAACCACTCCGGAAATCCGGGAGTTCAAGGTGACGCGCACGACCGCGCTCGAGCCACGCCGCGAGGTGGGCGGCCAGTGGACCGTATGCTCTCCCGCCACCGCGGGAAGCTTCTCGGCCGTCGCCACCTACTTCGCGCTCGAGCTGCACCGCCGCCTTCACGTGCCCGTGGGCATCGTGAACTCCACCTGGGGCGGCACCCGAATCCAGGCGTGGGCGAGTGTGCCCGCGCAGCGCGCCGTGTCCGACGTGGACGGCGAACTCGCCCACATCGCGGCGCTCGCTCCCGAGATGCCGAAGCTCAAGGCCGCCTACGACACCAAGCTCAGGGCATGGGAACACCAGAATCTCGCAACCGACACGGGTATCGCGCCTGAGGCCACCGGCTGGGCGAATCCAGCCACGAGCGACGCAACCTGGAAGACACTCCCGCTCCCCGCCTATTGGCAACGCCACGGGCTGAAGTTCAACGGCGCCGTCTGGTTTCGCACTCACGTCGCGATCCCGGCCGCCTGGGCGGGCCGCGACCTCGACCTGAACCTGGGGCCGATCGACGATTTCGACACGACCTACTTCAACGGCGTCGAAGTCGGACACATGGGCGCCGAACACGACGACGCCTACGAGATTCCGCGCCACTACGTCATCCCGGCCCGACTGGTGAAAGCGGGCAGGGCAACCATCGCGGTGCGCGTCTTCGACCGCGGCGGCGACGGCGGCTTTGGCGGGACGGATTCCTCCATGAGCCTGTCCCCGGCCGGCGAAAACAACTCCTCGCTCCCCCTCGCGGGGTCATGGCGTTATCGGGTCGAACGCCCGATTCCCCTCGTCGTCGCGGACTGGTCCAAGTATCCGCTTCCTGATTACCCAATGCCCCAGGATCATCCCGGTGCGCTCTTCAACGGCATGATCGCTCCGCTCATCCCCTACGGCATCCGGGGCGTCATCTGGTATCAGGGAGAAAACAACACGGACGCCCCCCGCCACTATCACGCCCTGTTCACCGCCATGATCCGCGACTGGCGCACGCGCTGGGGCCAGGGCCAGTTTCCCTTCGATTTCGTGCAGCTCGCCAACTACAAAGGCGGCCCGGGCTGGCCGCTCATCCGCGAGCAGCAGGCCATGACCCTCGCCGAACCGGAGACCGGGATGGCCGTCATCATCGACATTGGGGATCCGGACAACATTCATCCGGCCGACAAGCGCGACGTGGGGCACCGCCTCGCCCTCCTCGCCCGTTCGCAGGTCTACGGCGAACCCGGGATCATCACCTCCGGGCCAACCCTCGAGCGCGTGGAAATCGTGGGCAATTGCGTGAAGATTCACTGGGCCCACGCGGACGGACTCAGGACGCGCACCGGCGCCTCCCAGGTGCTGGGCATTCAGCTCGCCGGCACCGATGGTCGCTTCGTTACCGCCACCGCCAAGATCACCGGAACCGACTCCGTCGTCGCCGTCTCCCCGGACGTGCCAGCGCCCGTCGCCGTTCGTTACGACTTCGCCGACAACCCGGACGGAAACCTCGAAAACGCAGCCGGGCTTCCCGCAGCCCCATTCCGCACGGACATTCTTGCGACATCACAGCCATGACGCACCCGCGCATTGCCGTTCGCGTCAGACCCGGCCTCCTGCTGCTCCTGATGTTGGTGTGCGTGGGCCGGATCGTCGCTGCGGCTGCGGTGCCTCTCCGCCAGGTAGAGAACTTCAACCGCGGCTGGCATTTTGCGCTGGGCGATCATCCGGGAGCCAAGGCTCCCTGTTACGATGACTCCGGCTGGCAACGTGTCGGTCTGCCCCATTCGTTCAGCATCCCCTCCTTTGCCGCCGGCAATTCGTTTTATGTCGGTTACGGATGGTACCGGAAGCAATTCACGATTCCTGACAGCTGGAACGGGAAACGGCTGTTCCTCGATTTTGACGGAGCGTTCCAGGATGCGGAGGTTTTCGTCAACGGACGCGAAGTCGGACGACATCAGGGCGGCTATACAGGATTTGAAATCGAGATCACCGATGCCGCCCATGTGGGCCGGAACCTGGTCGCCGTCCGCCTCAACAACCGCTGGAACCCGCAGCTCGCCCCCCGCGCCGGGGAGCACGAGTTCAGAGGTGGATTATACCGGGACGTCTGGCTGGTCGCCACCAATCCACTACACGTGACCTGGTACGGCACTTTCGTCACCACCCCAACCGTCTCAGCCGACTCAGGCACGGTGAATGTGAAGACCGAGGTCATCAACCAGTCGCCCGTCCGCAAGGTCTGCACCGTCCAAACGCGGGTGGTCGATCCTTCGGGCCGGACCCTCGAAACGATGTCCTCGATGCGCAGCCTCCGCCCCGGCCAGACCATCACCTTCGACCAGACGAGTTCACCCATCCCGCACCCCAAGCTTTGGTCGCCCGACCATCCCACCCTGTACTCAGTCCTCACCACCCTCTGCGACGGCGACCATTCGGTCGATGACTTCAAGTCCCCGCTCGGATTCCGCTGGTTCAAATTCACCGCGCATCACGGATTCTTCCTCAACGGGAAACACCTGTATTTCAAAGGCGCCAACGCGCACCAGGATCACGCAGGCTGGGGCGACGCCGTCGCCGACAGTGGGTTTTATCGCGATGTGGGGATGCTCAAGGACGCGGGTTTCGATTTCATCCGTGGCTCTCACTACCCGCATGCTCCCGCCTTCGCGTCGGCCTGCGACAAGCTCGGCATGCTCTTCTGGTCCGAGAATTGTTTCTGGGGCACCGCCGGCTTCAATAGTCCCTGGGGAGCGAGCGCTTATCCGGTGCACGAGGCCAACGACGCGGGGTTCGAAGCGAGTGTGAAAGCCAGCCTCCGGGACATGATCCGCATCAACCGGAACCATCCGAGCATCATCGTCTGGAGCATGTGCAACGAAGTGTTCTTTTCGGCGCCCCAGGTCATGCCGAAGGTCCGACGCTTTCTGAAGGAACTGGTCGCCTATTCGCATGAGCTGGATCCGACCCGACCCGCGGCCATCGGCGGATGCCAGCGCGGCGATCTCGACAAACTCGGGGACGTCGCCGGTTACAACGGGGACGGCGCACGGCTGTTTCCGAATCCCGGCATCCCCAACGTCGTCACCGAATACGGCTCCACGATGGTCGACCGCCCGGGCGAATACGCGCCCGGCTGGGGCGACCTGCCGGAGACGCCCGGAGCCACCCCGGGCAAGGAAGGCTCCTGGCGTCTTCCGTGGCGAAGCGGCGAAGCGATCTGGTGCGGGTTCGATCACGCCAGCATTGCCGGTCATCGCTTCGGATCGATGGGGCTCATCGACTACTTCCGACTCCCGAAACGCCAGTGGTATTGGTATCGCAACGCCTACCGCCACATTCCCCCGCCTCCGTGGCCCAAAGCCGGCATTCCGGCCGCCCTGCGCCTCTCCGCCGATACGACCACGCTGCGCTCCCCCGATGGCACCGACGACGCGCAGGTGATCGTCACTGTCGTCGACAAGGGTGGGACCGCGCTCAGCAACTGCCCTCCCGTGACGCTCTCGATCGTCTCCGGCCCCGGCCAGTTTCCCACTGGCCCGAGCATCACCTTTGCCGCGGACACGGACATTCCGATCCGGGATGGTGAAGCCGCGATCGAATTCCGATCCTACCACGCCGGTGAAACCCTCATCCAGGCGACCTCTCCGGGCCTGAGACCTGCGACGCTGAAGATCACCACGGAGGGAACGCCGCGGTTCATCCCGGGCGTCACGCGCCGCGTCGCGCCACGCCCCTATCGACGGTACACCGCCGCGGCCGCGGCCGAAGCGGCCCGAACCTTCGGTATTCAGAATCCCACTCGCGCGAGCACCGAAGCACCGGGTCACGCCGCACGCCTCGCCAACGATGGGAATCCCGCTTCCTGCTGGGAACCGGAGCCGGGCGACCGCACGCCCTGGCTCAGCATCGACCTCGAGCGCATCGTGACGGTGAAAGCCGTCCACCTCATCTTTCCCACCGTTGGATCCTGGCACTACCGGATCGAAACCTCCCCGGATGGCGAAGGGCATTGGCAGGTCATCGACAACCAGACCCATGCGAGGCCGGGCGGTACCGCTCGCCTGGATGCGGTCCACGGCACGCCAGCCCAAACGCGTTTCGTGCGGATCATCTTGTTAGGATGGCCTGCAGGGACGCTCCCCGGCGTCGCCGAGTTAAGCGTTGAGGGCGACGCTTCGGCGCGATGAATTCCAAACGATGATCGAGCCTTTCTCGTACGATCACTGATCGGCCGATAATTTTGCACACCACGCCATGAAGCCCAACGCGATCGCCCTAGTCATCCTTCCCCTTTTGCTCGCAACCAGCACCTGCCTGTTTGGCCAGAGCGAAACCATCCACCTTTGGAAAGGCGGTGCTCCTGGAGCCAAGGTCAATCCCGCCTACAAAACGACCGTCGACGACTCCGGTGGCTGGGTGAAGATGCGCTTCGTCACCGATCCCACTCTCGACGTCTATCCGGCCCCCGCCGACCGTGCGAACGGCACCGCAGTGATCATCTGCCCGGGCGGCGCCTACTGGGCGCTGGCGATCAAACACGAGGGTTCGGACGTGGCCCACTGGTTGAATTCGATCGGCGTCACCGCCTTCGTATTGAAATACCGCCTACCCGACGACTCGATCATGGTGAACAAGGCGATCGGCCCCATGGAGGACGGGCAGCGGGCGATCCGCATCGTGCGCCGGGACGCCCGGAAGTGGCACATCGATCCCGACCGGATCGGCATCATGGGGTTCTCCGCCGGCGGCCACCTGGCGGCAACGCTGTCCACACAATTCAACTACAAGGCCTACAAGCCCGAGCACCCGACAAGCGCGCGACCTGATTTCTCCATCCTGGTTTATCCCGTCATTTCGATGGAGCCGGGCGTCACCCACCCCGGATCGCGTGAAAACCTCCTGGGCAAGAATCCCTCGCCCGCGTTGGTGCGGCAATTTTCGAACGAACTGCAGGTGACGGCCCAAACTCCACCGACCTTCATCGCCCTGTCCGCGGACGATCCAGTCGTCCCGGTCGAAGGCAGCTTCCGATACGCGGAGGCGTTGATTCGCCATCACGTGCCCTGCGAACTCCATGTCTACCAGTCCGGCGGACATGGCTACGGACTGGGGCGTACCGAAAACACGGAATCGACCTGGCCCACCGCGTGCCAGAACTGGCTCCGGATGCGCGGCCTCCTGAACCCGAGCCACGACCGCAGTTGAGCCACACAGATGTGGAGTGCGGTGGCCGGTGGCCGAAGAATCCAGAATTCAGAATCCAGGAGTCAGAATAATGACGCCTCAGCCTGCCGGCCGCTGGTGGCCCGTGGAATGCGGTGGCCCGACACCGTCCCGCGCCTGCGGGAACGCGAGACCTGTCGAAGATCCTGAGCGAAGTCGAACGGGACTCGCGCCCGGAGGTTTCGGAGTCCGAAACCTCCCGAACCCGCGGGCGGTCAGGCCCGCCCGTCGACGGCGGTGCCAGGTCACCGCACTCCACATCGATCCACTGAACGCATTCCATTCTCTGGGTTCTCAAGGGAGTGTATCGGGAATAGGAGCCCCCGGCGCTTGGGGACGCCTTCCAAGTCCGGGCGTGGCGGATGCCTCAGCCGAAGGGATGACCGCGAATCAGCCCATTGCATCGTTGTCGACCGAGGCAAACGAAGTCGTGCTCGCGTCGCTCGCTGGCGTTTCCGCCAGTTGAAGCACCCCTTACTAACCCAATTTTCCACCGAAAGTCCCGTACCCTTTCGTCGAGCCGGGCAATGGCGCATTTCCCCCGTGCGTAACGTGTCCGGTTCGCGTTTCAAACATGAGACCCGGCCTGCTGGCGAAGCGAGCTTCACGCCGCTGCAAGCATAAGGGTTCCATGCAACCAAGCGGTCGCTGCGATTCCCCCCAATCGTTTCGCAGTTAACGACCGCATCGTAACGCCCGTCCGGTCCCCAAACTCGGCGAGCGCATCTCACTAACCGTCTGCTGGCACTACCCTATGTTCAAACGACTGATCGTCCCTGCAATCGCCCTCACCTGCTCGCTCGCGCTGTCAACCACCGTCCGCGCGCAGCTTGCCACTCCCACCTACGGCTGGAATCTCGGCAATACCCTCGAAGCCACTTGGAGCGGAGCGCCCGTGCCGACCAAGGCACTGATCGACTCCGTCGCGGCTTCCGGCTTCAACACCATCCGCATTCCCTGCGCTTGGGATCACAACGCCGACCCGACCACGCACCAGATCAACGCCACCTACATGGCGACAGTGACCCAGGTCGTGAACTGGGCGCTGGCCGACAATCTCACGGTCATCATCAACGATCACTGGGACGGCGGCTGGTTCGAGGACTCGAACTTCAATAGCTTCGACTCGAACATCAACGCGAAGCTCGTCTCCTACTGGACGCAGATCGCGAACAACTTCCAAAACGACGGCTCGAAGCTGCTCTTCGCCTGCGCCAACGAGCCGAATGTCACCACACAGGCACAGACTGCGGTCCTGCTCCAGTATTACCAGAGTTTCATCAACACCGTTCGCGGCACAGGCGGCAACAACAGCACACGCTGGCTGGTACTCCAAGGGCCGCAGACGAATATTGATAATACCAACAATTGGGTGACCTCGCTTCCCTATGATCCGGCATCGCACCTGGCTTTCGAGGTCCATTATTATGCACCTTACCAGTTCGCGCTCATGACCTCCGACGCCACCTGGGGAAACATGTGGTATTTCTGGGGCCAGAATTATCATTCCTCCGACATGCCGACCCGGAATTCCACCTCGGCCTGGGAGGAATCGTACGTGGATGCTGAATTCCAGAAGATGTATAATCAATTTACGAGCAAAGGCATTCCCGTGCTCGTGGGGGAATTCTGCGCCACGCGGCGCACCGGCACCTCCGGACTGACGGGCACCGATCTGGACCTGCACCTGGCCTCGCGAACCTATTTCGACCGCTACATCGTCACGGAAGCCAACAAGTACGGCCTCAAACCATGTTATTGGGACGACGGCGACAACGGGAGTGGCACCAATACGTCCGGCATCTTCGACAGGAGCACGGGAACGCTCACCGAACCCAATGAAGCCCATGCCCTGACCGGCGGAGCCGCGCTTCCCCCTCCGGGAGGCGGCGGAATCATCCCGAACGGCGTCTACAAGATCATCTCCAAGAACAGCGGTTCTGCTCTCGAAGTGGCGGGCCTGCAGACAGCAAATGGCAGCAACGTCGACCAGTGGGGTTACTGGGGCGGTGTCAACCAGGAGTGGACGCTCACCCACCTCGGCAACAATGTCTATACCATCACCGGCGCCCAAAGCGGACGGGCCTTGGATGTCTATGGTTGGGGTACCGCCAACGGCACCAATGTCGACATCTGGGATAGCTCCGGCGCCGCCAACCAGCAATGGCAGCTCACCTCGGTCGGCAATGGCTACTACCGGCTGACACCGATGAACGCCACCGGCTCCTGTCTCGATGTAAATGGCGCATCCACCGCGAACGGCGCCAACGTCCAGATCTGGCAGTATGTGGGCGGACCCAACCAGCAGTGGTCCTTCCAGGCTCCGTAATCAGCTAATCCAGTTCAATTCCACCGTCGCGCGTGCCGGATCCCGGCACGCGCGACGCGTTTGGGGGAGACACGTCATCCTAAACTTGGCGAGTGAATGGGACAGAAGGCGACGAAGCGAGGTTTGGCTGTCTGGGGTCAGGGGCAAGGTCGGGATGTTGAAGGGCTCGCGAGCGAAGCTCTCGAATGCCAACTCAGCCAAACAAACCCGCCTACGTTGTAATCGCGTGGGTTTCGTACCTTCGTTCCCGCAACTTCCGTTAACATCGTTTTGGGTCGCCTTCCGATCTGGAGTGCAGCGCCGGTATCATCCGAAAGGATGACCCCAAATCATCCCCTTGCTTCGTTGTCGGTCGGCGCAAACGAAGTCGTGCTCGCGTCGCTCGCTGGTGTTTTCGCCAGTTGAAGCCCCCCTAACTAACCCTATTTTTCTCCGAAAGCCCCGTACCCTTTCGTCGAGCTGGGCAATGGCGCATTTCCCCCGTGCGCGACGTGCTTGGTTCGCGTTTCAAACCTGAATCCCGGTCTGCTGGCGAGGCGAGCTTCACGCCGCTGTCGGCGCCCGGAGTTCATGCACCCAAGCGGTCGCTGCGAATCCCACCCAATCGTTTCGCAGTCCGCGACCGCATCGTAACGCCCATCCGATCCCCAAAATCGGCTTGGGCATCTCCGTAAACGTCTGCTGGTTAAACCTATGCTAAAACGACTGATCGTCCCTGCAATCGCCCTCACCTGCTCGCTCGCGCTGTCAACCACCGTCCGCGCACAGCTGGCCACTCCCACCTACGGCTGGAATCTCGGCAACACCCTTGATGCCACCTGGAGCGGAGCGCCCGCGCCAACCAAGGCGCTGATCGATTCCGTCGCGGCCGCGGGCTTCAACACCATCCGCATCCCCTGCGCTTGGGATCACAATGCCGACCCCACCACGCACCAGATCAATGCCACCTTCATGGCAACGGTCACCCAGGTCGTGAACTGGGCGCTGGCCGACAATCTCACGGTCATCATCAACGATCACTGGGACGGCGGCTGGTTCGAGGACTCGAACTTCAACAGCTTCGACTCGAACATCAACGCGAAGCTCGTCTCCTACTGGACCCAGATCGCGAACAACTTCCAAAACGACGGCTCGAAGCTGCTCTTCGCCTGCGCCAACGAACCCAACGTCTCCTCGCAGGCCCAAACGGCCGTCCTGTTCCAGTACTACCAGAGCTTCGTCAATGCGGTCCGTGCCACCGGCGGCAATAACAGCACACGTTGGCTGGTCATTGAGGGCCCCGGCGGTGCTAATATCGACGACACGGCCAGCTGGGTGACGTCGATGCCCTATGATCCGGCGTCGCACCTGGCTTTCGAGGTCCATTACTATGCGCCTTATCAGTATGCGCTCATGACCGCCGACGCCACTTGGGGAAACATGTGGTATTTCTGGGGCCAGAATTATCATTCCTCCACGATGACGACCCGTAACGCCACCTCCGCCTGGGAGGAGTCGTATGTGAACGCCGAATTCCAGAAGATGTATAATCAATTCACGAGCAAAGGCATTCCTGTGCTCGTGGGTGAATTCGGAGCGATCCGACGCACCGGAACCACGGGCCTGACCGGCACCGATCTGGACCTCCATCTGGCGTCGCGGACCTACTTCGATCGCTACGTCGTCACCGAGGCCAACAACCTCGGCCTCAAGCCGTGTTACTGGGACGATGCCGACAACGGCACCGGCAATAATGCCTTCGGACTCTTCGATCGCTCCACGGGCGCATTGGTCCGTACCGACGATGCCCACGCCCTGACCGGTGGCGCCGCGCTCCCTCCTCCGGGAGGCGGCGGAATCATTCCGAACGGCGTTTACAAGATCATCTCCAAGAACAGCGGTTCCGCGCTCGAAGTGGCGGGCCTCCTGACGGCAAATGGCAGTAACGTCGACCAGTGGGGCTACTGGGGCGGTGTCAACCAGGAGTGGACGCTCACTCACCTCGGCAACAACGTTTATACCATCACGGGTGTCCAAAGCGGGCGGGCCTTGGACGTCTACCAGAAAAAGACGGCCAACGGCACCAACGTCGACATCTGGGACAGCAACGGCGGCACCAACCAGCAGTGGCAGCTTACATCGGTGGGCAACGGCTATTACCGACTGACCCCGATGAACGCCACCGGCTCCTGCCTCGACGTCAACGGGGTGTCGACCGCGAACGGCGCCAACGTCCAGATCTGGCAGTACGTCGGCGGGCCCAACCAGCAGTGGTCCTTCCAGGCTCCGTAATCAGTTATTAACGCAGTTCTTTCCATCGTCGCGCGTGCCGGATCCCGGTACGCGCGACTCGTTTTTGGGGCCACGCCATCGTAAACTCGGCGACTGATAGGTAAGCTTTAGGGACAGGCAAGAATAGGGCCCCCTCCGGTAGGGCGCGATCTCCGAGCGGGCCGCTCCATCGGACCGCGGCGGGCCCTCACTGCGGCAACCTCAGACTCGGATGCCCTGTAACCCTTGTGGTCGGCTCGGAGAACCGCCCCTGCCATTCCGCTGCGCTGGATTCTAGGGTGCGCCTTCCGACTTGGAGGAGGTAAGCGTTAGGGACAGGCAAGAATAGGGCCCTTCGTTTCCGTTCTGTTCCCGCTTCCTGCTGAGTTGTGTCCGTCAAGTTCAGCAAATGTGGATCGGTGGTATGGAGGTTTGGTGGATAAAAAATCTATTTGGGATGGGGTGAAGGGGAAGGGGCGGAGCCCCTTCCCCTCTCTGTATTCGGCAGAGGG
>MLJW01000251.1_pt1 | contig 37318 bp, 33 predicted proteins | sample 888231 | NCBI WGS metagenome assembly MLJW01 (sample SAMN05788063, study PRJNA343431) | mine drainage metagenome | isolation source: sample collected from the inflow into an acid mine drainage treatment plant... | place: Germany: Lusatia, lignite mining district
ATGACCGGAGCATGACTCTCACGGCCCTGGTGCGGGCGCGGTTTCAGCTTGCGCAGGCCATTGAGCGCGAGATCGAGCGGCTGCGGCAGAACGCGGTGGCGCAGGGGTTCCAGCTTCGGCTGCCGGAGATGACCGTGCCGCCGGCGGAACAAGCGGCGCCGCACAGCTTCCGCTTCCAGCCCGGTCAATATCCGGCAAGGAACGTCTACCGGGGCAGCTACCAATTCGAGAAGCACTTCTACCCGGTGATCCATGATCTGCGGGAGAAGACCGCCAGCGGACGGGATTCCGAAGAGTTCCAATGCGCCCGGCTGGTCGACGCCCATCCGCAGGTGAAGTACTGGGTGCGCAACATCGAGCGCCAGCCCAGATGTTCGTTCTGGTTCCCGACCGCCACGGACTACTTCTACCCGGACTTCGTGGCCGAGCTGCAGGATGGCCGCGTGCTGATCGTCGAGTACAAGGGCGAACCCTACGAGACCAACGATGACTCGCGCGAGAAAAAGCAGGCCGGAGACCAGTGGGAACGCACCAGCGGAGGCCGCTACCTGTTCCTGTTCGCGGTAAAGCGTGATGAGCAGGGGCGCGATGTGGCGGGACAGCTTGCCGCGAAGATTGGCGGCAGAGCGCGGAAGGAATCAGAATGACGGATCTCAACCAAGCCCTCTCCGCCGAGGAACTCGATGAACTCGGCGATTTCCTCTCGTTGCCCGACATGGAGGATCGTTCGATGGATCTCGCCATGCTGGAGGGCTATCTGACGGCAATCATCATTGGCCCGCGCGTCGTGATGCCTTCGCAGTGGCTGTCTTGGGTCTGGGACGCCGAAGAAGGGCGGGAAGAGGCCGTGTTCTCCGGCCTTGACCATGCCAACCGGATCATGGGCTTGCTGATGCGTTTTCAGAACGGCATCGCCCATGACTTTATGACGGACCCGGCGGCATTCGAGCCGATGTTCTGGCGCGAAGCCCGCTGGGGCGCCGCCGAGTGGTGTGAGGGGTTCCTGCTGGGGGCGCAGTTCCACAGCGAAGCATGGGCCGGTTTATGGCTCCTCCAGCCGACGTGGGTGACGCCTTTCCTGCGCCTGGGCACGGATGATGGCATGCGCATCACCATCAAAGAGGGTGACGCCGACAGGTGGATGCAGGCACTGGCGCCGACACTGGGTGACATTCATGCGTATTGGCAAGCGCAGCGGGCTGGTCAACCTGGCGGCCTTGTCGAGGACGATTTCGGGTTCGGACGCGAGCGAGCACCTGCCGTGCGCAGCGCGCCAAAGGTCGGACGCAATGATCCGTGTCCCTGCGGTAGCGGGAAAAAGTTCAAGAAATGTTGCGGCGCTGCAGATGGCTCATCGATGTTGCATTGATTCAGGTCGAAGCGAGATGCCACGTGATCGCCACGATGCGTGGCCTGTTGATCGTATACAAGCACTGGGGGACCTGGCGTGAAGGACTTTGACGAAGCTCTCGAAGAACTATCCAAACTGCTGGAAGCGGGTATGCAGGTATGGCTCCTGGGAGCTGGCGCAAGCTACGACGCAAAGATTCCGTTGATGCTGCAGTTGACGACCAAGGTCTGCAGTCTCGTGGCCGCACCTCACGATGGCCCTCTCGCATCCATTCGACTCGAGTTGCCTGGCACCGCACACATCGAGCACGTGCTCAGTCATCTCGGGGATCTGATCGCGATTGCTTCACGCAGTAACAGCGGGAATGCAACTGTTGGTGGAAGTGCGTACAGCGCAGACCTGTTGAAGGGGTTGCATGCAGAGGTAATCCGCCGCATCGCAGAGACGATTCGCTACGGCTACCGGGCCGCCGCGGGAGGGGCGGTGGAGGAGGAGGAGGTGGGAACACTGCAGCATCCCATCGTCGATGTTAAGCATCACTCAGCCTTTATGGAAGCCCTATTCGCAGGTCGTGCGAACCTCGAATCAAGGTCACGCGTGGTGTTTGCCACGACCAACTATGACACGCTGATTGAAGATTCCCTGTCACTCTCAAGACGGCGCGTCGTCGACGGCTTTTCGACCGGTGGGATCGGCTTCTGGACGGGACATCGAGAGGAGGAGGTCGACCGGCTCCCGCCGCGTTGCCACCAAGTACTAAAGCTTCATGGCTCCGTCGACTGGTTGAGATCTGGTGATGGGTCACTGGTTCGCGCAAGGTATGGCACCAGCTATTTGTCCCGGCTGGAGGACACCCTTATCTATCCGCAGGCGACTAAGTACGTTGAAACGCAGCGTGATCCCTTCGCTGAGTTATTTGCGGCATTCCGGAGGCTTCTGGCTTCGAAGGAGAGTCATGTGCTTTGCATCGTTGGTTACAGCTTCGGCGATGAGCACATCAATCTAGAAATCGAAGAAGCGCTCAAACGCGAAACCAACAAGACAAACGTCATCGCTTTCGTCCGTGAAGTTGGACCAGCAGGTGCGACGCTACTTCCGGAACGTCTTCGCGCCTGGACGAACAGCGCCAGCTTCTGCAACCGCGTCTATGTGGCGTCTGATCAGGCCCTCTACGCCGGCGGCGACCGCTTCAGCCCGGCGGGCTGCGGGGAGCTGCGGTGGTGGAGCTTCGCGGGACTTACAAACTTCCTTCGCACCGGGAGCGCAACATGAGTCAGTTCGACGAACGCACAGAACTACGGATCGGGAAGGTTATCGAGGTCTCTGGCGAGTCCATCCGGGTTGAACTTGGTGCGGACCTTGCCGAGTTGACGCGTATCGTCGATGGGCGGGTCTACCCGATAGGTCAGCTCGGAAGCATCGTGAAGGTCCACTACGGCCGTAGGCTCCTCTTCGGGTACGTCCGTCTCTTGCGCATGCGCTCGGAGTTGGCCATCGAAGAAGGTTCAGCTCGAATTGCACCGGGCGATGATTCGCGGATCCTTGAGGCGGACCTGTTCGCACAGGGGATCTGGCGTGGAAAGGCTGAGGGGCTGACGATCTCTCGCGGGGTAGAGTTGTACCCCCTCCCACTGCAGGGTGTCTACCTGACGACGGCCGAAGAGCTTGATGAGGTCTTCACAGCTGCCGAACGCGCGGAGCACCAAAACGGCGTTTCGCCGCTCGTATCGATCGGCACTTACGTCGGCAGCAACGGCGCAACTTGCCGGGCGAATATTGACAAGCTCGTGGGCCAACACTGCGCCGTGCTCGGCTCGACTGGGTCGGGCAAGTCCGGTACGGTCGCCGCCCTTATACACGCGATGTTGGACCACAAGAAGGCCGGCACCGTCGAACCAATCCATCCGCGAATCGTTGTTATCGATCCCCACGGTGAGTACGGGGCCGCGTTCAAGACAAGGTGTCAGGTGCTGCGAGCTTATGCCTCCGCAGCGCACGAGACTGTCGGTACCGAACTGCGCCTGCCGTATTGGCTGATGTCGGGTGACGAACTGCGCGCACTCATCATCGGCAAAACCGAGGCCGAGGCGACTTCACAGAACAACATCGTATACAAGGCGCTGAAGCATGCCAGGATGGTCTCCGCAGGGATCGTCGCCCCCGTGCCTGATAACGCAGTGGGAGACTTGCCCGAGACACTCTGTTCGGGCAAGTCTCAAGCAGACGTCGTTGCATTTGATCGTGACAAGCCCATCCGGTTTTCGCTGGACGAGTTCGAACGCCATATAGACATGGTTCAGGGCCGCAAGCCCACGAAGACAGATCCACTATCGGCTACAGACCGGAAGTCTCATGACTCGATCCTCGATAAACTGAACGTGTTGCGCACCGATCCGCGGCTTCAGTTCTTGATGAGAGACAATCCTGCAGACACATTGTCACAGGCGGTTCTTCAGCTCACCGGAGTCTCAGCAGATAGAGCGACCGTGAAGGTCGTAGACATCTCAGGAGCTCCCAACGAAGTAGCGGGAACACTGACCGCGGCCATCTGTCGTTTGCTCTTCAACCTTAAGGTTTGGCAGACAAGGCCGGAGCGGGAGAAGGATCCAATCCTTCTCGTGTGTGAGGAAGCCCACCGCTACGTACCCGACAGAGGCGAAGCACAGTACAAGGAAGCTCAAGAAGCGGTCAGGCGAATCGCAAAGGAAGGGCGCAAGTATGGTCTGGGCCTTATGTTGGTCTCGCAGCGGCCTTCGGATGTCGAGAGCACCGTTCTTTCACAGTGCAATTCTTGGATCATTCTTCGCTTGACCAATGGTTCGGACCAAGACCACGTGCGCCGGTTCCTGCCGGACAGCTTAGCTGGCATCACGAAGATGCTTTCGGCCCTTGGCCGACGGGAGGCTGTGTTTGTCGGTGAGGCAGCGGCGTTGCCTGCCCGCATCCGGATTCGCGAGCTTGTTGCGGAGCAGCTTCCTGATTCGAACGACATCAGCTTTGTCGGCGGCTGGGCTCAAGCGCCCAATGATGCGGCAGCAGTGGACCCAGTACTTATTCGGTGGACACAGTAAGCGCGATAGAAGCTGATTTCTGGGTCTTGCCAAGCGGCCAATCGTAGTTGAATCGATCTCTAGGACGGGCAGCGGCGTGATCCTCAGAACCCAGCTGGCTGCCGCGCGAAAACGGGTTGACCAGCCACAGTTTCGAGAAAAGCCTGCGGAAGGATGCGCTCGGCGACCGCGATAAATGCGTCGATCAATGCCCGGAGATGGTCCAGATCGCCGTCTTGGATGCGCCGCCAAAGACTCGGGCGGTACCTGACAATGATCGAGAGCGCGTAGAGTAGGACGAGGCAGATGACGCGGTATTGGTGGATCACGCCAAAGATTGGCAGCAGGAGCGCAGACCGCTCGAACGGGCTGTGATGGAGTTCCAATGCGTCCCACGGTTGGGGAAGGTGCTCGTGCTTGACTAGCACACGGTAGTGGCGACCATCGCCTTTGGAGTCAACCTCTCGAATGTCGCTGATTGGGCCGGGGAAGCGCGCGATGTCTTCCGCAGTCAGGCGACCGAACTGATCGACCAGCTTGATGTAGGACTGGCTGCGCGGAGCGCCTGGCCCGAAAGCTTGGCCGAGATTGGCTTCCATGTCGCCCGCAGGCCTAATCCAGCGTGGTGGTGTATCAAAGATGTCCGCGAATAGGTCAGCAACTTCGGGAATGGTGGCGAAAAGGTCCTCAACAAGTATCCAGGTATCCGCATTGACCGTAGCGAGGTCTTGTGGGGACCGTGGTCGACGGGACGGCAGACCGGCAATCGTGACGCCGATCGCCGCCATCCAAGCCGGGAAGAAACCCGACCCCAGCATTCCTACCGCGACGGCCTTGGCTCCGTCATCGACAGCATCAACAGTGTAGAGGCCGTGCCCCTGCTTGGTGCTGTTTTCCAGAGTTTCGAGCGTGTCGGCGCTGCTGGGTGAGGCGAGTATCTCGGCGAACGCGAATGATAGGGTCCCATAGTAGAGATTGACGATGCGCTGGCCGATTGCGTGTTCATCGCCCTTGCGGAAATAGTCGGCTGCGTTCCGAAGGGCATAGGAGACTCCTTCGGCTTTCGCGCGGAGGACGCTCGGTTCGAGCGAGGCACTTTCTCGCCGTGCCCGATCAGCGATCATCTTCTCCGCAAGGGTCACGCTTTGCAGTTGCCGGAGGCGGAGCCAAACGGCCTCGATCGGTGTCTCGGAGAGCAAAATCCGCATCGAGCGGCGAGTTGGTGGACCGAAGTCCTCCGACGCCACGTCCGCGAATTTCCCGTTCCTGCTAGCTTCGTTCCATTGCACGAGGAGAGCCGGGAACTCGTCTACCGGTCCCACAGGCTTGTCTAAACCTGAGGCGTACGACTCCTGGTGATAGGGCTCACCGTTGAAAAAGATGTGCTCGACCTCGGTTGCAAGTTGTTTGTAGAGCGCGTTGCTGCTGGCACAGGAATAGAGTAGCGCCACGCGGTGGCTCGCATCCCCGCGCGCCGCAGTCAAGATCAGGAACTCTTCTCCGCCCGCGCTCTCACGCTCAACCGCGGCAATCCAGCCGTGCAAACGTAGCGGTTCTAGGACCTTTCGCTCGGCACCCTGCCGAAGAAGGTTGAGGCGCATCCTGGCTCCCGAATCGGCTTTCAAAAGTCCCTCCGATTGTTAAGCGGTGTGACGAAGGCTATGCGGCCGTCGCCGAGATCTCATGCCTTTAGTGCGCCGCTCACCCAAGACAATAGTAGAGGACTCCTTCCTAGCTATCCGTCTAGGGACCCCAACGACACAAATGGGTCCATTGTGTTGAAAAACTAGGTTCTCGCTGCGCGCAGTCTCAAAGGCATCAAGGTCGACCTCGCAAATCGCTCCAGGAGCGGCGATCAGCGTCCCGGTAAGGGTTGGAGGACCCACTAAAAAGTGGCATCGGACCGCGACTGGGAGTTTTTCAACACAAATGGTCGTTAGCGCCATCTCGCAGACGCAGGAAGCCGACGCTCACGCGAGCGAGGCGGACTACGACCGCTGGCCGCGACATTGCGGTCGCCGGCCCGAGTCGTTCCTCGTGGCCGCAAAAGTCGATGATGCGCCGTTCGGGGCGCGCCAAGGAAGCTCCAAGACGAGACGGACTGCGCCCAAAGATTGACGGATCGGGCGCTCCCGCGACCGCGACCACGACCGATTACACGCTGCCTCGCACCGGAACCAACCGGCAACACCGCTTGACACCTTGCGCCCGTTGCCGAATACTTGCGCCATCTCGAAAGAGATACGGGATTGGCGTCCCGGAACAAGGCGCAAGCAGCAGGCCGCGCCGTCCATGCGATGATCGCGGCCTTTGTTTTGCGCGTCAGGTAGCTCCTCAATGGGGCGGGCCTGGCGGGGGGCCGCAAGGCCCGCCGGTCCCTTGTCCGGTACGCCAACCCGTCAGGTTCCGCCTCACCCGATTGGCGTCGGGCGGCGGTTCGATACCGCTACAAGGAGTTTCACCATGACGCACCCTGCAGAGGCCCGCAATGGGTCTTCTTCGGCCAGCCACCTGGCGGCCAGCAGCAACATCCCCTCACCCGATCTTTCCGACAGCTTCGCGTTCAAGCGCGATGGCTTGACTGCCAGCGTGTACCGCGCCCCATCCGGGCAATGGGCGTGGCGCCTGACCGACTCGCTCCATGACGAGATCGGCGGTGGGAGCGGTTACGACACGGAATGGGATGCAGCCAGCGATGCAAAAGCCGAACTCGACCGCCGCGAGATCCCCTTGGAGACGCCGCAGCCCAAAGGCCATGACGCCGCCCGCCTGGCGCGGACGATCACCGAGATCGATGCGATCGTACAGAGCGAAGCGGAAAGTCTGTCCGCGACGGCGAAGCTGGCGCGACGGGCGGTCATTGCTGCGCGACAGCAGGCCAGTGGAGATCTTTGGGGCCTGCTTGGCGATCTAGCGAGTGTGCTCAACACGCTGAGCTATCAGGCGGGGAGTCTGGCGGACACAGTCAACGGCGAGGTAAATGCCGTGGCTTGCAACCATGTCCGTGACTGTGACGAGGAGCAGGCGTCATGACTGACAAGATTCTGGTCACTGCCGTGGAAGGCGCCGGCATGCTGTCGATGGGCCGTTCCACGTTCTGGCGCGCCGTCGGTGCCGGCATGCTGCCGCAGCCGGTGCGCATCGGCGGGCTCACCCGCTGGCGGGTGGCGGATCTGATGCGTGCCATCGATCCCGCCAGTCTGCCCGTCAGTCCATCGACTGCCGGCGCGCAGCGCGAATAGAGCCCCCACGAGCGCGGCAGTGCTTGCAGCTTGCGCCTCGCGCATCGCTGCGCGCGCCCGTTCCAGTCAAACACGTCGCGCCAGTTGCGCCAACCTCGTGCAACACGCGCCCGAATCTGGGAAGGCACGCCGATTGCGGCCTTCTACCTGAAAGGAATTTATATGCCAATGCATAGCCAAACCACATCGTCGAATGCACCGACCGGCACTGCACGCGGCGCAGCGCGCCGGGCCAAGCTGCCCGAGGGTTTCGATCCGCTGATGCGCTTCACTGCTGTATGCGCAGCCACCGCCCTGAGCCGCACGACGATCTACAAGCTTGTGCGCGAGGGCAAATTCCCCATGCCCCTGCACCTGGGGCAGCGCGGCCAGGGCTTCGAGATGGCCTGGCCGGAGTCGGAAATCCGTGCCTGGATCGACTCCCGCAAGGCCGAGCGCGACGAACGCGCCCGCAAGCTGCTCGAGGAGGCTGCTGCGACTGACGCGCTGGGGGTGTGAGATGGCACGAATCGACATCCTCAACGCCTTCGAGACCGAACCTCGGCCGCTCGATTTCGTGTTGCCCGGTCTATTGGCGGGCACTGTCGGCGCGCTGTTCAGTCCGGGCGCAACAGGCAAATCATTCCTGCTCCTTGAGGCCGCAATGGGCATCTCCTGTTCCGTGGCAGGCGGTGATTTGCTGGACATGCGGCCCGCGCATTCCGGGCGTGTGGTCTACCTTGCAGCGGAGGATCCCGAGCCGGTCTTGCGGCACCGATTGCGATCAATGGGAAAGTACTTGCCCTTTGCGGCGCGAGAGGCCATCGCTGAATTTCTCGACCTGCAAGCCGTGGTTGGCAAACGCATGAATCTGATGGATGACTGCCAGCTTGACCGACTGATTGAGTATGCCAAAGGAGCCCGGCTGATCGTGATCGACACCATCAGCCGGGTGCATCGCCTTGATGAAAACTCCACCGGAGACATGTCGCAACTGCTCGGGGGACTGGAGTATGCCGCGGCAGAAACTGGCGCGCCGCTGGTGTTTGCTCACCACGTCGCGAAGTCTGCGGCACGCGAGGGTCAAGGCGACCAGCAGCATGCCGCACGGGGGTCGAGTGTACTGACCGACAACGCCCGATGGGGCGCGGCGCTCACCAGGATGACTGCCACGGAATCGATGGACTACAGCGATGACCCCATCGGCTTGCGGCCTGTGGGCGCTGCCGCGCGAGGCTGGTATGTCCGGATGTCCATTCCGAAGAACAACTATTCGGAGCCCATCGATGACCGCTGGTATCGGCGTGAGGATGGCGGCGTGCTGCGACCGGTCAACCTCATCCGGATCAAGGGTTCCAGCAACGTGCCTGCAACACCTGCAATGACGTACCAGCAGGCCAAGGACGGGCAAAGCCCGACCCTGACAGGGGGCCGCGATGAGTGGTAACAAGGTGATCCAAACAGCTGGTCTGGCCCCGGCGCGCGTGCGCTTATTCCAGCCAACGCAGCGCCCCACCCCGCGCAATGGGGAGTGGATCACCACGGCGTGGGGCCGGTGTTCCGTGACGGGGCGGCTCGGCCAGCGCCACGCCGACTTGCTTGAGGCCATCCAGTTCTGCGCCGAGCGACGTGAGGATGAGCCATCGGGAATGATCCGGCTGCTGGTCGATCCTGCACGCGTGCGCAAGGTGATGAGCGATGCCCGTTACAGCCAGAAGCAAATCTGGGTGTTGCTGCGCGAGATGCGCGCCGTGACCATCGAAATCGACACGCAAGAGCGGCGAATCATGGGCGGAGTCATCAACGAAGCCGAGTACACAAGAAAGATCACCCGGCGCGATCCCTTCACTGGAGAGGCACGCAGGCTATGGGTCGTATGGCTGGGCAAAGCATGGGCGGAGATCATGCGCCTGGACAAGGCGCTGAACTACGATCCCACGCCCATCGTCCGCTTGGAGCACGGCATCAGCCAGGCCGTGGCGCGGCTCCTGATCACCCATAGCGTCGACAGACAGCCCAACGGCGGATGGAAGATCGACACGGTGATCGAAGCGACTGCTGGTGATCTCTGCGACCAGGCATTGCGTGACGCTCGCCGCCGCCTTCGGGCCGACGCCCAAGGCCTGGCCGCCATAGGCATCCGGATCGACGGCGACCGAATCCGGCGCGTGGCGCATCCGCCCACAGAAACCGCGCAAAGCGTGGCGCACCCGCCCGATCGCGTGGCGCACCCGCCCGATCGCGTGGCGCACCCGCCCGATCGCGTGGCGCACCCGCCCGATCGCGTGGCGCACCCGCCCGGTAGCGTGGCGCACCCGCCCGATTCGTGGCGCACCCGCCCGGTCCCTTTAGGTATTTCAGGTCTTTTTAGACCTGAAATGGCAGACTCCTTGGCGGAGCCCGCCGTTCAGGCAAACCCAACCGCAGCAGGACACCCGCCCCTGCCGGGGCTGGTCACCGCAGCATGCCCCGCACCTGCCGGTGCTCTGGCTTTTGGCCGACAACACGATGGCGATCAGACATCCGTTGCTGGAACTGGCACTGTTGCTGGCGACGAGAAAAGCCGACCGCACATCGTCGCTGGCTCCATACGCGGCAGGCCAAAGTCGAAGAACAGCCTCCTGATGGGGTTGATTGCTCGGCCTGCTACCTCGGCACCACCAACGACTCGAAAAGCCGCCAAAGACGATTCTGACGCGTTTGCGGGGCAATCATGCATCGGGGGCACGCATGGCTAACACGCTCACCTTGATCCAGGCAGCAGAAATGCTGCACATCTGCCCCGAAACCGTGGTGAATCACATCCGCCATCACGGCTTGCCGGCGGCAAAGCTGGGGCGCAGCTACACGTTGATCGACGATGACGTGATCGAATGGGTACGCACACAATATCTCAACGGCAAAAAGCAGGAGAACGCATCATGCGCGTCTATCGGCGTGGACAGAGCCCTACTTGGTACATCGACATCACCGTCGATGGCGAGCGCATTAAGCGAAGCGCTGGCACCACAGAAAGAGCGCAGGCGGAGGAATATGCCGCCCAGGTTGCGAGTGACCTCTGGCGCGTCAAACGGCTCGGACAAGCCCCGTCCGTAACCTGGGACGCTGCCGTGGTAGCCTGGTTGCAGGAGTTCGGTCATCGGCGCTCCATCGAGGACATCAAGCTCAAGCTGACCTGGCTGACCTACCAGGGCGGACTGCAGGGGGTGGCGCTCAAGGACATCGACGCGCAGCGCGTGCGGCAGATCATGGCCGCGCGCCGCGACTGTCCGGTGAACCGGCGCGCCATCGAGCATGCCATGGCCGCAGGCAAGAAACCGCCTGCACCCAAGCCCGCGGCAGCCGGCACCGTCAACCTGCACATGGCCGAGCTGTCCAAAATCCTTCACTATGCGCACAAACGGGGATGGATCGACCGCGTGCCGCCGATCACCAAGCAGCCGCAGCCTGCCAAGCGCATGACCTGGCTGATCCCTGAGCAGGCGGACATCTTGCTGGCCGAGCTGCCCACGCATCTGCGCCAGATGGCCCGCTTCGCCCTGTCAACAGGCCTGCGTGAAACCAACGTGCGCATGCTGACCTGGACTCAGGTCGACATGGAACGCAGTACGGCATGGATTCATGCGGATCAGGCCAAGGCTGGCAAGAATATCCCGGTGCCGCTGAACGCCGATGCCGTGGACGTTCTCCGCGAGCAACGAGGCCAGCACCGGCGCTGGGTGTTCCCGGTCTATCGCCGCGACACGAAAACGGCCGACGCGCCCACGGGGAAGATCTGCAATCACGCCTGGCGCAAGGCATGCATCAGGGCGGGAGTGCCCGAGCTACGGTTCCACGATCTGCGCCATACTTGGGCAAGTTGGCACACGATGGCGGGCACACCTGCAATGGTGCTGAAGGAACTTGGGGGATGGGCCAGTCTGGCGATGGTGGAGCGTTACACCCACCTGGGTCCCGGTCATCTGGCCGCCTGGGCCGACCGGATTTCTGTCTCAAATCTGGAACAAGTGCCAGAACTTGGAGCAGAATCAACGCAGCGCGATGTTGGTAAGTCCGCGCAAGTTAAGAGGGAATCTTTGGGGTGGCTGATGGGACTCGAACCCACGACGACAGGAATCACAATCCTGGACTCTACCAACTGAGCTACAGCCACCGCAGAACTGGACATTATATGCGGGATGACGCGCGCATCATTCCGCATCCGATGGGCTGCTCAAGAGTTGGCCTGTGCCGGGATCTTGTAGAGAACCTCGACACCGTAGCGCTTTTTCAGGCTGTCGATATAGGCGTCGGTCACGGCCTGGGACAGCAACTGGTTCATCGTGCCCTGCTGGGCGCGCAGTTGCTCGGGGTCGGGCTGGCCGTTGGTGACGCCGTCGAGCGAGACGACGGCATAGCCCTGGTCGGGTAGCACCACACCGGTCAGCGCGGGCAACTTGTCGGTGGACAGGTGAAAGACCGCGTTCACCACGGCGGCCGGAACGCCATTGGCTTGTGCGGCCTGGGTCTGGCTCACCTCGACCGGCGCTCCCCATGCTGGCTGCGCCTTGCCCTGGCGCGCGGCTTGAAGCGCGTCCTCGCCGGCCTTCGCTGCGAGGGCTGCGGCCTGTTGCTGCACCAGCAGTTCACGGGCCTTGTCCTGGGCCTGCGCGAAGGGCAATGTGCGCGCGGCCCGATAGCTGACGATGCGGCCTGAAGCCATCACGTTGGGGGCAATCTCCACGGCGGCGATATTGCGTTTGTCGCGGATGCTGTTGTTGCTGAACAGCGCCTGGAGAAAGCGCGCGCTGGCGAGCGGATCGAGCTTGGGATTGCGCGACGCGTCGGGCGTGGGGGTCACGTTCTGCGCCGTTTCAACCTTGAGGTGGAGCTTGGCCGCCACCTGGTCGAAACTGCGGCTGTCTTCGTAGACCATGCTGCTGAACTTGTCGGACAGCTCGGGAAAGCGCTTCTGCGCCTCCTGGTTCTGCAGCTGCGCCTGGATCTCGCCTTCGACCTGCGCAAAAGGTTTTTGCTCGGCGGGCTTGATGCCGGTGAGTTCGATGATGTGGAAGCCGTACTGCGACCGCACGGGGCCGACGATCTCGCCGACCTTCTTCATGGCGAACACCGCATCGGCGAACGGCTTGACCATGCCGCTGCGCGTGAAATAACCAAGGTCGCCGCCCTGGGGCGCCGAGCCTGGATCCTGCGATTCGCGTCTGGCGATGGCGGCGAACTGCGCCGGATCCTTGCGCACTTCGGCGAGGATGGCTTCGGCCTTGGCCTTGGCGGCCTGCTCCTGGGCCGGCGTGGCTTGCGGGGGCAGCGCGATCAGGATATGGCTGGCCTTGCGTTCCTCGGGCGTACTGAACTGCGCGATGTGCTGCGTGTAATAGGCCTTGGCCTGCGCCGGTGTGACGGTGATGCCCTTGCGCACGGCGTTCATGTCCAGCACCACGTACTGGATGTCGGCCTGCGGCGGGACCTGGAACAGCTTGGCATTGTCCTTGTAGAACGCTTCGACCTGGGCCGGCGTGGGCTGCACCTGCGAGGCAAAATCCTTGGCCTGATAGAGCACCACGCGCACCCGGCGCTTCTGGTTCTGCCATGCGTAGAGCTGGCCCGCGATGGCCTTGCTCTCGATCACGGGCTCGCCGATGCCGCTCATCGCCTGCTGCAGCAGCAGTTGCTCGCGCACTTGCGCCTCGAACTGGGCGGTGGTCATGCCTTGCGCGGCGATGAGCTGGCGGTAGGCCTCCACGTCGAAGCTGCCGTCGGGCTTGCGCAACGCGGCGATCTGCGGAATTTGCAGAATGGCCTGCTGCACCTGGCTGTCGCTCACCATCAGGTGTTGCTTGCGCACAGCCACCTGCAGGAGGGTCTGGCGAATCAGCCCGTCGAGCGTGCGCAGCTTGGCCTGCGGCGTGTCCAGGGACTTGATGTCGGCGGCCGGACCCAGGATCTGCTGCATGCGGGCCACTTCGTTGCGCTGGGCCTCGTCGAGCTGCTGCATGCTGATGGGGACGCCGTCGACCTTGGCCGCCAGGCCGCCGTTGCCGCTGAAGCGGTCATAGCCCTGGATGCCGAACAGCACGAAGGACGGGAAGATCAGCAGGAACAGAAGGACCTGCAAGAGCTTGGTGTGCTTGCGGACGAAATCAAACATGGAGCGGCTCGTCGTGTGCGATCACATCGCGGAATGAAGAAAAATACCGGAAAAACAAAAGGCGAACAGCGTAACCGTTCGCCTTGGAGCGCCCCAGGGGCGGCGCGCCGCCCCGCCCCCCCGTGGGGGTCAAGGAAACTTGGGGGCGGCCCGGCGTTTCCTTGAGAGAACCGTTGCACGGGTTTCGTGCTCCGGCATGCAACTGGTGGGTGCTGAGGGGTTCGAACCCCCGACCTACGCCTTGTAAGGGCGCCGCTCTACCAACTGAGCTAAGCACCCGCAAACCTAGTCTGAATGCCGTGCTACGGGCGCCGCTTAGTTCAAAGCGTCTTTCAAGCCCTTGCCGGGACGGAACTTGGGCACCTTGGCCGCCTTGATCTTGATCGACGCGCCGGTGCGGGGATTGCGTCCGGTGCGGGCCGGGCGCTTGGTGACGGCGAAGGTGCCGAAGCCGATGAGGGTGACGGTGCTGCCCTTCTTCAGGGTGACCTTGACACCCTCGATCATCGAATCCAGAGCGCGCGCAGCGGCCGCCTTGGAGATGTCGGACTTCTTGGCGATGTATTCGATCAATTCTGTTTTGTTCACTCTAGCCCCCTGGAGAGGATCATGCAAAAAAGGAAACGCCGGCTTGCCGAATGGCTCAGGCCAGCTCGCAAGTTTGAAACGCAAGCAGGCGCGCCTGCTGGTGGGTGTACTGCTGGATTGGCAACCGCCCAGATCTTACCGGCGGCAGCTGGATGCCATTAGAACGATGCGCCCAGGCCATGTCAATCAAGGTTAGCTGCAATCACGGCCTGGGCCACGGCCCGGCCCATGTCCTGGGTGCTGGCAGAGCCGCCCAGATCGGGCGTGCGCGGGGCGCCGCTGCGCGGGTCGAGCACGGCCTCGATGGCCTGCACGATGGCGTCGTGCGCCTTCGGGTGGCCGAGAAAATCGAACATCAGCGCGGCGCTCCAGATCTGCCCGATCGGGTTGGCGAGGCCGCGCCCGGCGATGTCCGGTGCCGACCCGTGCACCGGCTCGAACAGCGAGGGATGCAGGCGCTCGGGGTTGAGGTTGGCGGACGGCGCGATGCCCAGCGTGCCGCACAGCGCGGGAGCCAGGTCGCTCAGGATGTCGCCGAACAGATTACTGCCGACGATGACGTCGAACTCCTGCGGGCGCTGCACGAGCCGGGCGCACAGCGCGTCGATGTGGAACTGGTTCCAGCGCACCTGCGGGTGTTCGGCCGCGACGGCGCGCACGCGCTCGTCCCAGTAGGGCATGGTGATGGAGATGCCGTTGGACTTGGTCGCCGAGGTCAGCAACTTGCGCGGCCGGCGCACGGCTTGATTGAATGCGTCATGCAGCACGCGGTCCACGCCGACGCGGGTCATCACGGTTTCCTGCATCGCCATTTCGCGCGACGTGCCTGCAAACAGCCGGCCACCGGCGTTCGAATACTCGCCTTCGGTGTTCTCGCGCACGACGAGAAGGTCGATGTCCCCCGGCTGCAGGCCGGCGAGCGGTGAACGCAGCCCGGGCATGAGGCGGGCCGGGCGCAGGTTGACGTATTGGTCGAACTCGCGCCGGAACTGCAGCAGCGAACCCCATAGCGAGATGTGATCGGGTACTTTCTCGGGCCAGCCCACGGCGCCGAAAAAGATGGCGTCGAACCCGTCGAGCCGCTCCTTCCAGTCTTCCGGCAGCATGCTGCCGTGGCGCAGGTAGTAGTCGCACGAGGCAAAATCGAAATGCTCGATTTGCAGGGCGATGTCGAAGCGCGTCGCCGCGGCCTCGATCACGCGCAGGCCTTGCGGAACAACCTCCTGGCCGATGCCGTCGCCCGGGATCACCGCGATGCGCCAGGGTCTTTTCTGCGGGGTTTGCATGGGTTCGTCTCCTGATTTATGGGTGTGGATCTCGTGTGTCGATGCTGCTTGTCTGCTGCCTCTGTTCCGACTGACTGCCCCGCCCGGATCTGGTCACCGTCAACACGCCCGCGGCCACCAAGGCCATGCCCGCCCAGGTGCCGGGACCGATCCGTTCATCGAACAGCCACCAGCCCATCAGCGCGGTGACGGGCGGAACCCAGTAGATCAGGCTCGTGACCTGCACCGCCGCGCCGCGCTGGATCAGCAGATAGAGCAGCGAGCTGGCCCCCAGGGTGATGGCCAGGACCGACCAGGCCAACGCACCGATGAGTTGGATATTGAACACCACGGGCTCCGTCTCCCATAAGGCGATCGGCAGACTGACCAGCAAAGCCGCCCCGATCTGCACGGCGGCCGCGGTCCATACCGGGGTGGTGACGACGTAGCGTTTTTGCCACAAGGTTCCGCTGGTGATGCACAGCAGCGCGAACAGGGCCAGCGCGAGATTGACGCCGGACAACGCGCCCTGTTCGAGCTGCCGCGCCACCACCAGCCCAAGCCCGAGAAAACCCAGGCCAAGGCCCAGCCATTGCGCCGCCTTCACCTTGTGGCCGGCCAGCGACACCAGCACGGCGGTCAGCAGGGGCTGCAGCCCGACGATCAGCGCCACGGTCCCGGCGCCGATGCCCTGTTTGACGGCGGCCCACACGCCGCCGAGATAGCCCGCCTGCATCAGCACCCCCACGACGGCCAGATGCAACCATTGCGTGCGCGACTGCGGCCAGCGCACACGCAAGGCGAACGCCACGAGCAGCAGCAGGATGAGGGATGCGCCATAGCGCAGGCAGAGGAATTTGAGCGGCGGCGCATACGGCATGCCGTAGCGCGCGACGATGAACCCGGTGCTCCAGATCACCACGAACAGCAGAGGCATGAGGCGCAGCCCCAAGAGAGCCAGGGCACTGCGCCTGCTTTCGGCCACGGGCGCATCGGCTTGCGGTTGGGGCGCCCGCGCGCTGTCGGGGTTCATTCGGAGAGGTTGATCCCGCTCAGTGCCAACTTGAAGTAATACAGCATGGACCACAACGTGAGCAAAGCCGCGATGCCGAGCAACCAACTGCCCCACACCGCCGTCGGCAGCAGCCCGAACAGCCGGCCATCGAACAAGAGAAAGGGAATGGCCACCATCTGCGTGGCGGTCTTGACCTTGCCGAGCCAGTTCACCGCCACCTTGCCGGACTGGCCGATGCGCGCCATCCATTCGCGCAGCGCCGAGATGGCGATTTCGCGGCCGATGATGATCAGCGCCACCAGCGCGCCGATGCGCGAGAGCTCCAGCAGCACCAGCAGCGCGGCGGACACCATGAGCTTGTCGGCCACCGGGTCGAGGAAGGCGCCGAAGGCCGAGGTCTGGTTCCAGCGCCGTGCAAGCCAGCCGTCGAGCCAGTCGGTGATGGCGCTGAGCACGAACAGCGCCGTGGCGAGCAGATTCTTCTCCGGGATGGACAGCCAGGCCGCGGGGATTTGATAGACGCCGAGGATGAGCGGAATCGCCGCCACCCGCAGCCAGGTCAGAAAGGTCGGCACTGTCATGGTGCTTGCATTATTCCATCGGCACCGCGATGGCGTGCGTTCGCGCACCTGCGCGGCCGCGCGGGGCGGGCCGGGGGGCATCCACGCCGGGGGTCAATGCAGCGCGGCATAAATGATCTGGGCCAGATCGCGCGAAATGCCGTCGACCGTCATCAGATCCTCCACGCTGGCGCAGGCCACGCCGCGCACGCCGCCGAAACGCGACAGCAGGTTGGCCCGGCGTTTGGGGCCGATACCGGGAATGTCCTCCAGTTTCGAACCCCCGGTACGCGTGCGCGCCCGCTGCGCGCGCATGCCGGTGATGGCGAAGCGGTGCGCCTCGTCCCGGATCTGCGCCACCAGCAGCAAGGCCGGGCTGTCCGGCGGAAGCGCAACCTTTGGCCTTCCATCGGCGAACACCAACTCCTCCAGGCCGACCTTGCGCCCCTCGCCCTTTTCCACGCCCACCAGACGGCCGATGTCCAGGCCGAGTTCCTCGAACACCTCGCGCGCCGCGGCAATCTGGCCGCGGCCGCCGTCGATCAGGACCAGATCGGGCAAGCGGGCGTCGGCATCCTCGGCCAGCTTCGCGTAACGCCGGGTCAGAACCTGGCGCATCGCGGCGTAGTCGTCGCCGGGGGTGACGCCGTCGATGCGGTAGCGCCGGTACTGCGCGGACTGCATCGCATGGTGCTGGAACACCACGCAGGAAGCTTGCGTGGCCTCCCCGGCGGTATGGCTGACGTCGAAGCATTCGATGCGCAACGCGTCCAGATCCTCGATCTCCAGCGCCAGCGCATCGGCCAGGGCGCGCGTGCGGTGATGCTGCGCGCCCTCCTCGGCGAGCAGGCGCGCCAGCGCGAGCTGTGCGCCCTGCACCGCCATGTCCAGCCAGCTCCGGCGCGTGCCGCGCGGATTCAGCACGGCGACGCAGCGCTGCCCGCTGTGCTCCTGCAGGGCGGCGACGAGTTCGGCATCGATCGGCACATTGGCCACCAGCACGGGTGGCAAAGGCAGGTCCAGATAGTGCTGCGCGACGAAGGCATCGAGCACGGCCTGCAGCGCCGGCTGGGTGGATGGTGGCGCTGCAGGCGTTGCACCCTGTTCGTCCGCGCCGGCGTGCGCCAGCCCCGATTCGGTGGCGGTTTGCGGCGTTTCGGGCCACGCATCGGCCGCGCCGACATCCACCGCCTCGGCCCACTGCACATGGCTCGGGAAGTAGGCGCGGTCACCGAGATGGCGGCCGCCGCGCACCATGGCCAGGTTGACGCAGGCGCGCCCGCCCTGCATGACCACCGCCAGGATGTCGGCATCCTGGTCGCCGCCCACCTCCATGCTCTGCTGGTGCAGCACGCGCGACAGCGCGCCGATCTGGTTGCGCACCGCCGCGGCCTCCTCGAAGCGCAGGTGTTCGGCCAGGTCCAGCATGCGCGCTTGCAAGTCCTTCAGCACGCCGTCGTGCTCGCCGCGCAGGAAGCGGGCCGCGGCGTCCACGTCGGCGGCGTAGGCCGCGGCCGTGATGTGGCCGACGCAGGGCGCCGAGCAGCGGTGGATCTGGTGCAGCAGGCAGGGCCGGCTGCGGTTGGCGAACACGCTGTCCTCGCAGGTGCGCAGCTGGAACACCTTCTGCAGCACGGCGATGCTTTCCTTCACCGCCCAGGCGCTGGGATAGGGCCCGAAATAGCTGTGCCTGCGGTCCACCGCGCCGCGGAAATACACCATGCGCGGGAAAGCGTGCCCGGTGGTGAGCTTGAGATATGGGTAGGACTTGTCGTCCCGGAACAGGATGTTGTAGCGCGGCTGCTGCGTCTTGATCAGGTTGTTTTCCAGCAGCAGCGCCTCCGCCTCTGAGCGCGTGACCGTGGTTTCCAGGCGCGCGATGCGCGAGACCATATGGCCCGTGCGCGTGCCGCCATGATCCTTCTGGAAATAGCTGGACACGCGCTTGCGCAGGTCGCGCGCCTTGCCCACGTACAACAACGTGCCGTCGGCGGCGAAATAGCGGTACACCCCGGGCAAGTGCGGCAAGCCCGCCACCTGCCTGGCCAGGGCTTGCGGGTCCGCCGGTTCCGGCGCCGCGGCTGGCCGCGTGTCGGGCGGCGGGGTCATGGGTTTGCCGGGCCGGCGGCGCGCACGCCCGCCTCGCGTGCCGCCTGGGCGAACACGGCCTGGAACATGGCGGGCGTCAGACGGCCGGTGTTCTGGTTGTAGCGGCTGCAGTGGTAGCTGTCGAACAGCGTGAAACCGTCCAACGCATGCCGCGCCCCGTGCGCAAAGGGGAGCGCGGACTGCTTCAGCCCGAGCGCGGTCAGAACCGCACCATGCGCCACCGTGCCCAGCGCGACGACGACCCTGAGCCGCGGCATGGCGGCCAGCTCGGCCCGCACGAAACCGTTGCAGGCGCGCACCTCGGCCGGCAGGGGCTTGTTGCCGGGCGGCAGGCACTTCACGCTGTTGCAGATGCGGCAATCCAGCAGTTCCAGCCCATCGTCGGCGGTGATGCCCGATGGGTGATCCGTGACGGCCACCGGCGGGTCGCGCCGGGCCAGGCCCAGCGCGGTCAAGGTGCCGTAGAGCAGGGGCCCCGCGCCATCGCCCGTGAACGGCCGGTTGCTCGCATTGGCGCCGTGCAGGCCGGGCGCCAGCCCCACGACCAGCAGCGGCGCCGACAAGGGTCCGAACGAGGGCACCGGCAAGCAAGCATAGGTCGGGTAGCGCTCGCGCACGGCATCGCGAAAATCCGCAAGACGCGAACAACGGCGACAATGGCTGTCGTAAACATCTGAACTACCGGCGCATGCGCCGCCTTGCTGATGAGTCAACGCGAAACCTGGGATCTGTTCTGTCATGTCGTGGACAACTTCGGCGACGTCGGCGTGGGCTGGCGGCTGGCGCGTCAGCTCGCGCACGAGCATGGCCGCAATGTGCGGCTGTTCGTCGATGATTTGAACACCTTCCGCATCATCTGCCCGCAGGTCAACCCCCGCCTTGCCCAGCAAAGCGTGGACGGCGTACAGGTGTACAACTGGGGCCGGCAGCTGCAGCTCGATCCCGGCGACGTGGTGGTCGAGCTGTTCGGCTGCAAGCTCGCGCCGGCCTTCCTGGAGCGCATCCAGCAGCGCGGCAGCGAACGCCTGGTCTGGTTCAACCTCGAGCATCTCAGCGCCGAGCCCTGGGTCGAAGGCAGCCACCTCAAGCCCTCGCCCCAGCCCGGCGGCATCAACAAGCTGTTCTTCTTTCCCGGTTTCACCCCGGCCACGGGCGGTTTGATCCGCGAGGCCGACCTGCTCGCGCGGCGCGATGCCTGGCAGGCCATGCCGGCGGCACGGCGCATCGCCCTGCGGTCGCTGGGCCTGCCGCCGCCGCCCGAACATGCCACCACTGTAGCCCTGTTCAGCTATGCGCGCGACAACCTCGACACCTGGCTGCAAGGCCTGGCCGCGGCCGACCGGCCGACCGTGCTGTGGATCTGCCCCGGCCCCATCCTGGAGTCCGTCAACCACTGGCTGCACATGGAACTGCTCACCGGGCAGACCACGGTGCGCGGCAGCCTGACCCTGTGCGCCCTGCCCTACATGCCGCAGGAACGCTTCGACGAACTGCTCTGGGCGGCCGACGTCTGCATCGTGCGGGGCGAAGATTCGTTCGTGCGGGCGCAGTGGGCGGCACGCCCCATGGTCTGGCACGTCTACCCGCAGCACGATGGCGCCCATCTCAAGAAACTCGAGGCGTTTTTCGATGTCTACCTGGCTGACGCCGCAGCGGAGGTGCGCGACACCATCATTGCGCTGTGGACCGCCTGGAACCGCGGGCTGGACCTGGACGCGGCGTGGTCCGACTTCGTGACCGCGCTGCCCCTGCTGCGCCGCCATGCCCGCACCTGGTGCAACCGCCTGGCCAGCCAGCCCGATTTGGCCAACCAGCTTCTGGCCGCGGTACGGGCGCACAAACCCCAGGGCTTGCCGATCTAGGTCGGCCCGGGCCCGGCCGGGTAAAATGGCGCGTTGACTTTCCAACAGATCCAGATCTCCCCCGATTTATGAAACTCGCTCAAGAAATCCGCGCCGGCAATGTCATCATGGTGGGCAAGGATCCCATGGTCGTGCAAAAGACCGAATACAGCCGCGGAGGCCGCAACGCCGCCACGGTGAAGATGAAGCTCAAGAACCTGCTGACCAGCGGCGGCACCGAGGTCGTCTACAAGGCCGACGACAAGCTCGACCCCGTCATGCTCGACCGCAAGGAATGCACCTATTCCTACTTCGCCGACCCGATGTACGTGTTCATGGACACCGAGTACAACCAGTACGAAGTGGAAAAGGACAATCTCGGCGACGCCCTCAACTACCTGGAAGACGGCATGTCGGTCGAAGTGGTGTTCTACGACGGCAAGGCCATTTCGGTGGAAATGCCCAATAGCGTGGTGCGCGAGGTCATCTACACCGAGCCCGCCGTCAAGGGCGACACCTCGGGCAAGGTGCTCAAGCCGGCCAAGATCTCCACCGGCGTTGAAATCCCGGTGCCCATCTTCGTCGCCACCGGCGACCGGATCGAAATCGACACCCGCACGGGCGAATACAAGGGCCGGGTCTGAGCACCGACATGCCCCGATAAAAAACCGCCCTTGGGCGGTTTTTTATCGATGGGATCCAGCCCGTCGCAGGATTCAAACCACGGCAGGGTACGTCACCTTCGGCGGCGGCGCCAGCCCGCAACCCGTGCCGATCTGCCTGCTGCACCAGCTTGCCACATCGAGCATCTGGCAGTCCCCTAGATAGGCGCCGACCACCTGCAGACCCAAGGGCAGGCCGGACGGGCCGAAGCCGACCGGGAAGGTCACGGCCGGTACGCCCATGAGGGTCCAGATGCCGCAGAAGCTGGGGTCTCCGGTGTCGGCCAGGGTTGGCGGCGCCTCGCCGGTGGCGGAAGAGGTGACGATCGCGTCGAAACCCGACAGCAGTGCCGCCAGTTCCGCGCGCATGCTCTTGGCGGCGGCCAGTGCGGTGATGTAGTCGACCGCGGAAATCCCGAGCCCGGTTTCGATCAGCGCATCCAGCGCCGCGCTGGTCTTACCGGGGTTGGCGGCCCGCAACGGAGCATAGATTTGGGCTCCTTCGGCCATCAGGATGGTTCGCAGCACGTCCAGCGCGTCCTGGAAGGACGGGGGAAGATCGACCTCTTCGACCACCGCGCCGGCGCGGTCGAGCGCGGCCAGACTGGCGTCCCAGACGGCGCGCTGGGCCTCGTCGGCCAGTCGCCACACCGGCGTACGCACCGCAGCCAGGCGTCGCCGGCCGGTGGGCAACTCCGCTGCGCCAGCCTCGCCCGGAAGCAAGGCCGCAGCGGCGAGGCTTCCAGGGTTCGCGTTATCCCGAGCGGCCAGGCAGGCGGCGAGGTAGGCCGCGTCGGCCACGCTGCGGGCGAACACGCCCACATGGTCCAGACTGGGACTCAAGGGATGGACCCCGCCACGCGAGATCCATCCGAAACTCGGCTTATAGCCCACCACGCCGCAATAGGCTGCGGGACGAATCACCGACCCCACCGTCTGGGTGCCGAGGGCGGCAGGAACCATGCCGGCGGCGACCGCGGCGGCCGAACCACTCGAAGACCCGCCCGGCGTATGCCCGAGGTTCCACGGGTTGCGGGTCTTGCCGGGGTTGCGCCAGGCGAACTCGGTGGTTACGGTCTTGCCCATGACGAAACCGCCGGCGTCCTGGAGGCGGCGCACGACGGTGGCCGACACGCGCGGGACGTGCGAAGCGTGGATCGGCGAGCCCATGCGCGTCGGCACGCCCGCGGTCGCCATGATGTCCTTGACGCCGATCGGCAGGCCATGCAGCAAGCCGGGCTGGCCGCCCTGCCTTGCATGTGCGTCAGCTTTGCGCGCCGCCATGAGAACGGCTTCGGGATCCAGCCATTCCCAGGCCTCGATTTGCGCCTCGGCCTGACTCACGCGACGCAGACAGGCGCGAACCAGGTCCTCGCTGCTGCATCGACCGCGCCGAAGAGCGTCCAACGCTTCCAGCAAACCCATTGCTTCCAGTTCCATGCCCATTTTCCACCTTGCTGACGCCTCGAATGCCCTGGTTTCCCCATGCCGCCGAGTTTGAGGGCCGATCTCCCCTCCACGCATGCGCCAGCGCTCCGTCCCAGCTGCGCGAATTCACGGCTTCATCGCGATGGCCTTGTCCGCGTAAGCCGTATTGAACACCTTGTCGAAGGGCGGAATGGTCTTGAGGTTGCCCAGGTACACCTGCGTCTTCATGGCCGTGTCGAAGGCAGCCGGCGACGTGGCCACGCTCTTGGGATAGACGTCGCCCGCGATCATCCGCTTGACCGCGTTTTCCACCACGACGGGGTCGAGGCTGGGGAATTCGGTCTTGGCCACCGCGACGGCGCCAGCCGGGTCGGCTGAGATGTAGCGCATGGCGAGTTCCATGCCGTCCACGAAACGCTGGATGGTGTCGGGATCGGTCGTCTTGCGCGTGGTCACCGATGAGAAGGCATAGGGGCCGTACATCTTCGGAAAGCCCAGAATCACCTTCATGCCCTTGGCCACGGCCTGGTCGAGGCCGGGCTCGTACATCACCGCCACCTGGGCTTGGTGTGCGAGCAGCGGCCCGACCTCGTTGCCGATCTGCACCTGGATCATCTTCATGTCCTTGTCGCGATCGATGCCCTTCTCCTTCATCAGCTTGATGAACAATGAGGTGCTGGTGGTGGGCATCATGCCGGTGGAAATGGAGACGCCATTCAGGGAATCGACCCCCGTGTACTTGAATGCGGGATCGGCCGCCAGCCAGACCGCGGCGCGGTTGACCACGTTCGACACGATTTCCAGCTGCGCTCCCTTGGAGATGGCGATGGTCGTCCACTCCGGGCCATGGATGGAGAATTCCGCACTGCCTGAAATCACCGCTGACAACGCCACGCTGGGCGACCCCGCGGTCTGCTTCACCACGTCCAGCCCTTCCTTCTGAAAGTAGCCCTTGTCCATGGCCACATACAGAGGCAGATACAGCAAGGATTGAAAAGCCTGGGAAACCACCACCTTCTTCGGCTCCGCATGCGCGGGGACCGTGACGATCAACACCGACCAACTGGCGGCCAGCACCAGCGCCAATCTCTTCAACCATGACAAGCCCATGTTTTCCCCCGGAAGTTGAACCACCCAACGAACATCAAACACGCAAACGCTGACCGGCGTCCGACTGGCGCCAGGGCAGGAGATAACGCTCGATACGATCGACCACGTAATACAGAACGAACCCGACGAACATCAGCGCGAACAGCCCGACCCAGACGGTGTTCAGGTCATACAGGGACGAAGCGTTGAAAATCAGATGGCCGAGCCCCTTGGACGATGAAATGAATTCCCCCACCACCGCGCCCACCAGGCCGAAACCGATATTGATGCGGAAGGTGGAGATGATGGCCGGCAGGGTGGACGGCACCACCATCTTGAAAAAGACCTGGTGCTTGGAGGCGCCCAGCGCGAGCAGCAGCGATTGGAGATCGTGATCCGCGTTCTTGGCCGCCTCGTAGGCCGCGATCAGGGCCACGATGGCCGTTAGCGAAACCGCCAGCATGATCTTCGACACCAGTCCGGTGCCGAACCACAGGATGACGATGGGCGCGAAAGCGATTTTGGGCACGCTGTTGATGGCCACGACGAAGGGTTCGACGATCCGGGCGAATGTTGACGAGTACCACAGAGACAGCCCAACCATCGAGCCGACCAGGCTGCCGATCAGAAAGCCGGAGATCGCCTCCATCAGCGTGGCCTCCGTGTTCATCCAGAGGGAGCCGTCGCGCAGGGCCTGCCACAACTTCTCGAAAATTCCGACAGGCGAACCCACCAGAAATTCCGAGATCAGTCCGGCGTGAACACCCCACTGCCAAACCGCGAGCACGGCCGCCACCATCCCGATCTGTATCGTCGCCGTGAAGATGGCGCTCCTGAACGCTGGCGAGAATTTCCGCCTTGAAGCAGCGACCTTGGCCGCACCCCGCAACGGGCGATCCAGAGCTTCCGCCATGCTCACCCCCCCACCTTGGTTTGAATTTCCAGCTCGGCGCACAGGGCATGGAAATAACCCGAGAAATTGGGATCGCTACGCGCCTCGATGGGCGTGCGCTGCACGATGTCGATGGTGTGCACCGCCTTGACGCTGGCCGGCCGGGTACCGAGCACCACCACCCGTTTCGACAAAGCCACCGCCTCGTCGATGTCATGGGTCACCAGGATCACGGTCTTCTTGAAGGTCTCCACCGCCTCCACCAGAACCCCTTCGAGATACAGGCGAGTCTGATAGTCGAGCGCGGAAAAAGGCTCGTCCAGCAGGATGACCTGCGGGTCATAGATCAGGGTCCGGATCAGCGCCACGCGCTGCTTCATCCCACCGGACAGCGCCTTGGGATAGGCATGCTCGAAGCCGGCCAGGCCATAGGTATAGATGTACTCCATGGCGATGTCCCTGCACTCGCTCAGCGGGGTGCCCCGCAGTTCCAGGCCCAGGACCACGTTCTGCAGGACGGTGCGCCAGGGCAGCAGCAAATCCCTCTGCAGCATGTAGCCCACCTTGCCGCGCAACCCGTTGACCACCACGCCATCCATGCGGATTTCGCCTTCGTCCGGTTGCAGCAGACCGGCGATGATGTTGAACACCGTGGTCTTGCCGCAGCCGCTGGGGCCGATGATGCTGACGAAGTCCTGGTCGTCGACGTCGAAACTGAGCTTGTCGAGCACAGGGACGTCCCGGCCCTTGGTCTGGAAGCTCTTGCTGACGTTGCGCAAAGAAAGCTTAGGGATGCCTGCGGCCATTTGGGGATCGCTCAAGATCGAACCTTCAAGAGGTCATGGAAATTTTTTGCATAAACCATGCCAACGCCAATCAGCGCCTGCAAGGCCTTTTGAAACCAAAGCTGCACCACGCTGGCGCCACATGCAAAAACCACGGTCAATGTTGGGGCGTTGCGCCCTAGAACTGGACTCCTCGCGTCAACGCTCCATCCACGACAAGATTGGCGCCACTGATGAAACTCGCGGCCGGGCTGGCGATAAAGGCAACCGCCCGCCCGATTTCCTCGGGTCGGCCCATACGGCCCGTGGGATTCAGCGCCAAAGCCTCGGCATAGAGCGTCGGGTTATCGTTTTTGATGGTCTCCCATACCCCGCCTTCAAAATAGATGTTGCCGGGCGAAACGGTATTGGCCCGGATACCCTTGGCCGCAGTCTGGAACGCGATGCCCTGGACGTAATGAACGATGGCCGCCTTGAACGTCCCATAAGGCCCGGCCGCGAAATCGATTTCACGGCCCGAGACGCTTGAAATCGCGACGATCGAGGCGGCCTTGCTTTCCTCGAGGAAGGGCATCGCGGCATCCACCAGATGCACCGTTCCCATCATGTCGGTCTCGAATTCACGGCGCCAGGATGCCTCGTCCTGCCCGATCGCCAAGGCGCTGACATTCGCCACGACGATATCGAGTCCGCCCCACTGTCCGGCAACCTCGCGCACCCATCCCTGCAACAGGCCGCGATTCGAGACATCGACCGCGCCGCCGAGCGCCTCGACGCCATGCTCCCGCAGCGCAGCCGCAGTCCGCGCCACGGCATCGGCATCTCGCGCGCAGATGGCGACATGCGCGCCTTCCTGCGCGAAAGTCTCGGCGATCGACCGGCCGATACCCTTGGTCGCGCCGGTCACGATGACCTTCAAACCCTTCAGTTTCAGATCCATGTTTCAAACCCTCGCGATGCTCCGTCAAAGAGGCTTCAGATATTTCTTGCGAATCGCCGCGCCCACCGTGTACTTCGGGTCGACGAAATTACCCAGGCGAACCTGCCCGCACTGGCTGAGCATCATGTAGGCGTCCCAGAGCTCGAAACCGTATTCCTTCGCCATCCATCGCACCAATTCGTGATAGGCAATGCGCGTCGCGTCCTCCAGCGGCCGAGCACTGCCGATCGCCATGACCAACTGATCGGTTTCCAGGCGCGGCCAGGCGATGTCCCAGTTCTTGATCAAATCGACGTGGATGGTCGTCGTGCTGGCGAATTCCACCGCCGTGCCGCAGACCTCGCCATCGCCCTGACAGGCATGCGCGTCACCGATGAACAGCCGTGCCCCCGCCGAGCGCACCGGCAGGTAAGTAATGCTTCCCGGCCCCATATCCGGCACGTCCATATTTCCGCCATGCTGATCCGGCGTCAGAGAATTGATCGAGTCGATTTCGGGAGAAAGGCTGAGCGTCCCGATATGCGGGCGATAGGGAAGCATCACCCGCTTGCTCCAATAAACGCCCTCTTCATCGAGATCGATCTTGCGTGTGATTTCGGGCAACGGATCATTCAGCATTGCCGTGTATTCGGTGCCGGTCAATGCGCCAAATCGAGGAATCAGGCAGCACGTGCCGCGCGGATTATCGCCACGTGGTTTGATGGATTCGATATGAATGGCAACGACATCTCCTTTCTCGGCTCCAGAAATCATGATCGGGCCGTTTTGCGGGTTCAGGAACGGAACCTGGAGCTTCTGGCTCGGCAAATCCTGTTCCGTCTTGATCTTCCCCTCGAACGCATCGCGCGTTTCGATGATCACCCGGTCGCCTGGCTTGATTTCCATGACGGGCTCCGAATAAGGCCCGATCGTGTAATGAAACTTGCCTTGCCGATCTTCCGTGAGTTCATACGTCTCACCCAATTTCCGGCCGGCGACACCGCGGTTATGCATGATGGAATCATCGAGCCAATTCATGTTCACTCCTCATCAAAATTCATGAAAACAAGGCCGAACAGGCCCCACCGATTTCAAACTGAAAAACGTCAAACAGCGATCAGGCTGCGTACATCATTCCGATCCATGTCCCCTCCCTTGCCGGACGCAACGACCTGCCCCCGGACCAGAACGACGTAGTCATCCGCAACCGACTGCGCGAAATCGAAGTACTGCTCGACGAGCAAGATCGAAAGCTCGCCCTTGAGCGACTTGATCACGTCCTCGATTTCCTGGACGATGGACGGCTGAATCCCCTCCGTCGGTTCATCCAGCACCAGAACCGAAGGGTTCGTCAGCAAGGCCCGGCCGATGGCCAACTGCTGTTGCTGCCCACCGGAAAGATTGCCTGCAAGCCGGCCTCGCATCTGCTTCAAAACCGGAAAGATCTGAAACACATCCGTGAATCCGAATCGTGCCTTGGCGCTTTTTTCGCCGCCGTAGGCACCGACCTTCAGGTTCTCTTCGACCGTAAGCTCGGGGAAAATGTCGCGCCCCTGCGGCACATAGCCAAGGCCGGCAACCACGCGCTTGTGCGTCGGTAGTGCAGACAAATTTCGATCGCCGAGCGTGATCTCGCCGGCCTGGATGGGCAGCAGCCCCATCAGACATTTCAGGAGCGTCGTCTTGCCGACTCCATTGCGTCCGAGCACCACGGTGCAAGCGCCCTCTTCCACGGCAACGGATACGTTGCGCAGCGTGTGGCTGCTGCCGTAGTACTGGTTGATTCCCTGCATGCGCAACGTCATGATCAGCGCCCCAAATAAACCTGGATCACGCGAGGATCATTGCGGATCTTGTCCATCGAGCCCTCACCGAGAACACTGCCCTCGTGCAGCACCGTGACCAGATCGGCAATCTGGCCAACGAAGTCCATGTCGTGTTCGATGACCACCACTACACGCTCGGGCGACCTCAACCGGGCGATGAGTTCCGCGGTGCGCTGGGTTTCGTGGTCGCTCATGCCGGCCACAGGCTCATCGAGCAGAAGGACCTGCGGGTCGGCCACCAGCATCATGCCGATTTCCAACCACTGCTTCTGGCCGTGCGATAGGGTTCCGGCATGCTGCTCGGAATGCGCGTCCAGGCCAATCAGTTCCATTACCTCGCGAATCTTCCCGCGCTGCCCGCTGCTCAACCTGGATCGCAACATGTCCAGGTAGCCCTGGCCGCGACGTATCGCGAGCTCGAGATTCTGTTCAATGCTCAGCGCCTCAAAGACGCTGGGTTTCTGGAATTTTCGGCTGATGCCATAACGGGAAATCGATGCCTCGTCGTGACGCGAAAGGTCGATCATCTTGTCGAGGTAGATCTGTCCGCTCGCCGGTCGCGTCTTGCCTGTGATGACGTCAAGCAAGGTCGTCTTCCCGGCACCGTTCGGACCGATGATGGCGCGGACCTCGCCATAGCGAATTTCCATGGTCAGGTTCGTGATGGCCGCGAATCCCGAAAAATTGACGTGCAGGCCATTCACGTAGATTGCAGTGTGTTGTTTCATCATCCGTCGTCGGGTTCGATCCACGTTCCTGGGAAGCACTCGGCCTCAGCGCGAAAAACGCATCAAAGCAACACGCGTTTCACCCCAGAGTCCGCGTCCCATCGCGATAGTGATCAGCAGTGTGACCCCGGCGAGGATGAAGGGCCAGACGCTTGGCGCTGCGGCGGTCAACCAGAACTTCAACCCGTTGACGAGAATCGCCCCGACGATGGCGCCGATCAAGGTGCCACGACCGCCAATGGCGACCCACACCGCGATTTCGATCGACAAGCTTGGCGACACGATGGTGGGGTTCACAATGCCGACCTGCGGGACGTAGAGCATGCCGGCCAAGGCCGCCAACACGGCGGAAAGACCCCAGGCCAAAAGCTTGAGCACATGCGTCTTGTAGCCAAGGAAACGCATGCGTGCTTCATCGTCGCGAATGGCGACCAGCGCCCGCCCCAGGTTCGACCCGGCCAGGAACCGAAGCAGCAGATAAGCGGCGGCGAGCACCAGACAGGCCACCACCGCAAGCCCGATCTGCGTCGACACGCTGGACAGCGGAAAGCCCAGGATGCGCGTAAATCCAGTTAACCCGTTGTTGCCACCCAAACCGACATCGTTGATGAACAGCAACAACATCAAGGCATAGGTCAGCGCCTGGGTGATGATCGAAAAATAGACGCCGTTGATGCGCGACCTGAATGTGACGAAACCGAACAGGGTCGCCACCGCGACCACGAACAGCACGCACAACACCAACATGGCGCCGAAACTGGACAGGAGATGCCACAGCGGCGGGAAGGCGCTCCACCCCATGTACTGCATGAAATCGGGCAGGACATGGGTCTTGGCATAGGAGGCATTTAGTAGATACATGCCCATCATGTACCCGCCGATGCCGAAAAAGATGCCGTGACCAAGGCTCAGCATGCCGGCCATGCCCCAGACCAAGTCGAGCGCCAGGGCAAGCAGGGCGAAGCTCATGATCTGCCCGATGACGTTGATGCTGAACAGCGACAGCGAGAAGACGCTGCCCTGCGGGAACACGTAGTGGGAAACCGGCATATAGACAGCCAGCAGGACAATGAGCGCTGCGAATCCGATTTCGATCCTGCACTCGACACGTTTTTTCATCAACATGGCCTCATTCGCTCCATCAAGTCGGCGTCAGCCACGCGTCTTCACCGTGAAGAGCCCGTTAGGGCGCTTCTGGATGATGAGGACGATGATCAGCAGCACGGCGACCTTGGCCGCCACTGCCCCATAAAATGGCTCGATGAACTGGTTAATCTCACCAAGCGCCAGGGATGAAACCGCGGTACCCACCAGGCTGCCGGCGCCCCCGAGCACGACGACCATGAAGGCGTCGATGACAAAGCCAGCACCCATGAAAGGGTTCACAGAAGCGATCTGGGTCAGTACCACGCCGGCCAGCCCGGCCAGTCCCGCGCCCATGGCGAAGGCCAACCTGTCGATGCGCTGCGCCGGCACGCCCAGGCATTTCGCCATCTCGCGATTTTGCGTGGTGGCGCGCATCAACAAACCGATGCGCGTCGTACGGATGACTGCGTAGGTCGCCAGGAAAACGGCCAGCGAGAAGCCGATGGCGAAGAGCCGGTTGTAGGTGACGAAAAAACCGCCGACGATCTGGGCTCCGCCATTCAGGAAGGACGGCGTGATGAACTCGACGTTCTGCGAACCGAACACGAGTTGCACCAGCTTGATGATGGCGATGCTCACTGCCCAGGTCGCCAGCAAGGTCTCAAGCGGTCTGCGATAGAGAAAGCGGATCACGAAGTATTCGAGCAACACCCCGAACAGCCCGCAGGCCACGAAGGCCACCGGGATCGCGACCAAAAGATAGGCATCGAACATGCTGGGTAGATACACCCGCATGAGGCGCTCGACGAGATAGGTGACATAGGCCCCGAGCATGATGAATTCGCCATGCGCGAGATTGATCACACCCATCAGGCCGAAGATGATGGACAGCCCGATGGCGGTCAGCAGCAGAATCCCCGCATAGCTCAGTCCACTGAACAGAATCGACAAGGCATTCCCGATGGAAAGCCACTGGTCGATGTTGCGCAAAGCCGCCCTGGCCGCGTCGGCAAGCAGCGGGTCCGCGCGCACCTGGTCATTGGCCAAGTAATCGGTGAGAAGCGTGCGCGAGGTTTCGCTGGGCACACTGCCGAGTGCTTCGATTGCGCCCAACTGTTCCTTCTTGTCGCTGGAATACAGGCCGCGTTTGGCCATGGCGAGTTCCAGCGTAGCCTTGATGTCGGCGTCGTCCTGACGCTGGATGGCGCGCTTGAGGATGTCCGGGTCGAGCAGCATGAAGAATTTGCTGACCTGGGCAGCTGCCTTCTCGCGCAAGTCACGCTGCTGGCTGAACAGATCCATCTCGGCCGTCGCCACGGCGAGCTTGCGCATCATCACGATGGTCGGAACATAGGGCAACCCACTCGGCGTGGCAGGCGCGGGAGCGAGCGTCACCGCGTCCAGGTTCCCCGCTTTTTTGGCGATGACCGCGCCACCATGGGCGTCGCAAATCAATTGCCCGTCACGTATGGCCAGCACCAGCGTGTTGGCCCAATCACGGTTCGATGCATCGGCTTGCGTGCCCAAGCCGACCAGCTTGGCCAGTGCATCCGGTTGATTGCCTTGGGTGCAGAATTCCTGGACTGCCGCCGCGCGCTGGCCCACTGCCGGCTCGGCCGCCGCGGCAAATGAGGCTCGTCCGCTCAGGGCGCACAGGCAAAGCGCCACGCCGGCCGAGCCGGCGCTGAGCAACAACCGTTTCCAATCCATCATGAGACTTTCGTGAGCGTATCGGCTGCATGGCTCCGTGCATCCCGCGAGTATTCGCCGGATGCACGGGCCCTGCGCGTGAGATCAGGCTTTGACGAACGGGCTGAACGGAATGGGCTTGACGATGTCCTTCGACTTCCACAGGATGTCGAAGCCCTGATTGGCGTTGATCGAACCGATCATGTCGCCACGCCAGAGGTACTGGTTCGTCATGTCCATTTTGTCGACGTAGCCGGCTGGATCGTCGATCGTCAGTCCGGCAAGTCCCTTGCGTACGGCATCCGTCTTGGTGGACTTGGCCTTCTCTACAGCCTTGGCCCAGAGGTTGAGACCGAGGTAGGTCGAAACCATCGGGTCGATGACCATGTCCGGGCGGTGCTTCAGCTTGTTGGTCTCGACATAGTTCTTCCAATCGGCCTTGAGCTTGGTGTTCAAGGGCGTGTTCACGTTCTGGAAGTAGTCCCAGCAGCTCAGATTTCCGACCAAGGGCTTGGTGTCCAGGCCCTGAAGGTCGCTATCCACGACATCGAGGCCGAGGATGGGAATGTCGCTGGCGCGAATGCCCTGGTTGACGACTTCTTTGAACATCGCTGGAATGGAGTCCCCAACCACCGACATCACAACGATAGCCTGGCCACCCGGCTGCGCGGCGAATTCCTTGATTTCACGAACGATGGTCTGGAAATTGGACTGGCCGAACGGAACGTAATGCTCGCGCCATGCGGTCTCTGGAATGCCCTTGGTCTTCCAGTAACCCTTCAGAATCTTGTTGATCGTGCGCGGCCAGACGTAGTCGCTGCCGATCATGTAGAAGCGCTTGGCGCCGCCGCCGTTTGGGCTCATCAAGTATTCGACGGCCGGTAGCACAGAACTGCTGGGCGGCGAATTCAGGTAGACCACATTCTTCGAGTCCTCCTCGCCCTCGAAGTGCAGCGGGTAGAACAGCAGGCTGTTCTGCGCCTCCACCACCGGCAGGACGGACTTGCGCGACACCGAGGTCCAACAGCCGAAGATGGCAGCCACCTTATCGCTCAGGATCAGCCGCTTGGCGAGCTGGGCATACATCGGCCAATCCGAGCCCGGATCGACGACGACCCCCTCAACCTTGCGCCCCATCACACCGCCGCGCGCATTGATCTGGTCGATGGTCATCAAGGACATGTCCTTGAGGAGCGACTCGTTGTTCGCCATCGTCCCTGACTGGGAAAACAGAAGGCCGAGCTTGATCGGCTCTTTGTTCCCAGCGGCCAGAACCGATTCAGGCAGTGAGGCTCCCGCGGCAGCAGCCACACTTGAACCGAGGGCGGAAAGGAATACACGTCTTTTCATGACATAGCTCCAACAAAAAAGGTGGACCGAAAAACACAAATAAAAAAAGCCCGAAACCAGGCATGCTGGTTTGCGGGCTTCTATGGCCGGTGTCGCTCGTGACGCCTTTGTCAGGAACGACGTAAATCAAGTCGAATGGATCGGGGCCCAGAACAGCCACGATGCCGACGATCAACTCATGCAAGGGTCGTGCCAGAACCACACCATGCGCAGGCCGGACGACATCGTTTCACCAGCGGCAGCAGAAAGCGGCGCGTAGATGCATGAAGGATGGCCACAGCCCGCTGAGCACGCTTCTTGCTGAGAAAGCGTGCCCATGCCGGGCGTGTCAAAGCCCCAATGCAGCGCACGATGCATGTTCGCTGTGCATGCGCATCCGTCTTCGCCCCAATGCGGGGCTTCACGTCTTCCCGCCACGCCATCTCCACACAATGTCGCATTCCAAAGACGGCCCCATCAAGGTCGGAGTTCTGTATTCCACCACCGGCGTGACTTCCGTCGTCGAGCAAACCCAGCAGCGCGCCGTCATCATGGCGGCCGAGGAGGTGAACCGCGCGGGCGGCGTCCTGGGACGCGAGATCGAACTGGTCTGCGCGAACCCCGAGAGCAATCCGCGCCGCTACGCGGGTTTGACCGAGCAGCTCATCCTCGAACACGACGTGCGTCTGATTTTCGGCTGCTATATGTCCAGCACCCGCAAGGCGGTGATTCCCATCGTGGAGCGCCACAACGCCCTGCTGTTCTACGCCACGCCCTACGAGGGCTTTGAATACAGCCGCAACGTGATTTACGCGGGGGCCGCACCGAATCAAAACTCCCTGCCCCTGGCCGGATTCATGCTGACGCACTTCGGCTCGAGGGTCTGGATGGTGGGGTCCGACTACATCTGCCCATACGAATCCAACCGCGTCATGAGCGACCTCATCCTCGAACGCGGTGGGGAAAAAATCTCCGAGACCTACCTTCCGCTCGACGCGCCGTGGGAAAGCTATCTGGAAGTGGCGCACAGGATCAGGAACGCCATGCCCGACTTCATCTTCTCCACCGTGGTCGGCGAGGGCATCCCGCTGTTGCACCGTGCCTTCGCCACCGTCGGCCTGGACCCCTACGCGATGCCGATCGCCAGCCACATGACCAGCGAGGCCGAGGTCGCCATCATGGGCGCCGACCTGGCCGAAGGCCACATCACCTGCGCCGCCTACTTCCAGTCGGTCGATACGCCGCAGAACAAACAGGCAATCGCACGGTACCGCGCAAGGTTCGGCGAGCGCCTCGTCACCAATATGTGCTGGGAGGCTGCCTACTTTCAGTTGCACATGCTGGCTGACGCCATCCGGCGCGTCGGAAGCGACGATCCAGAACATCTGCTGCGCGTTCTGCCAGGATTGGAATTCGATGCTCCGCAGGGCCGCGTGCGCATCGACGAGCACAATCATCACACCTATCTGCAGCCAAGAGTCGGACGCGTCAACGCCCAGGGTCAGTTCGACATCCTCGCCAGCGCCCCGGAACGCGCGAAGGCCGATCCTTACGTGGTCTCGCACTCGACACCGGATTGGCTAGGCCTGGAGCGCCGAAAAAATCCGGAAACGGAGGAGCGCGAATGACACGCGTGCCCGAACCTGCTTCGGTCCTGCGGCAGATCCGGTCGCTTCAGGTCATCGTGATCCATCCGCAGGATCAGGATGGCGATGAGTTGTCGGCCCAGTTGCACCGCATCGGCTGCAATGTCCAGACCTACTGGCCCGAACTGAAGGTTCTGCCACCGGAAGCCGGACTCATCCTGCTCGCGGTACGCCCGGAAACGCTGGGCATCGAGTACCCCTGGATCGGCCAGCCAACGACGCCGCCGGTCATCCCCGTGGTGACGTATGAAAGCCCCATCACCATCGAGGCTGTCCTGCGACTCAACGCCTTCACCACCATCGCCTCCCCGGTGCGCTCGTTTGGCCTGCTGACGGCCATCGCCGTGGCCCTCATGCAGCACAAGGCACGCAACACGCGCGAGCATTACATCCAGCGGCTCGAGCAAAAATCGGCCAAGCAGCGCGTCGTGCAGCAGGCCAAGCAGATCATGATGGATGCGCGCGGACTCTCAGAGGACGAGGCCTACTCCCTGCTGCGCGCGCAATCCATGCTCAAACGCGCCAATATCGAGGACGTCGCCCACAACATCGTCGAGGCCCACAAGACGCTTGGGTTCTAAGGTGGCGCCGGTGGCCGACCGCGCGGCGGCGGCCTGGCCTGCCCGCCGCACAAGCGCCCCATCTCACTGCGGCAGCGCTTGACCCCGGGTCTCCATGGCGAAGGGAATGACGGCGATTCCGGCCAAGAAAGCCAGCGCCGTATAGGCCACCGGCGTGCCGAGTGTTCCGGAACTAGCGATTGCCGCGGCCAGCAGGAAGTTCACGCCGGCGCCGATGAAGCGTCCGATCGAGGTGTTGAAGGCGAAGGCGGTGGCGCGCACCCGGGTCTCGTACTGCTCGGGCAGCCAGAGGCTGAACATGGCGAAGTTGCCGCCGAAAAAGCCGAGGAAGAACAGCACGGTGATGAAGGTGTCCAGGCCGTTGGGCAGGTAGAAGGCCCAGCCAAAGCCGAGGGCGATGCACACCGCCATGCCGAGGAAATAAAACGCCAGGGTGCCCTTGCGGCCGATGCGCTCGGCCATCACCGGCAGCGCCAGGCAGCCGAGGATGGTGCCGATGGACAGGATGCCGGTGCCGATGGAGGCCATGTGCACGGCCTGGATGTGGGTCATCCCTTCCTTGAGGGCGAGTTGGATGATGGCCGCCGGCTCGTACACGGCACCCGCCCACAGACCGATGATGGCCACCGTCAGCAGCACGGAATTGACCAGGGTGCGCCGCGCATATTCGGCATTGAAAATGGTCCTCAAGGGACTGCGCTGCACCGGCTTGTCGTGGATTTTTTCCCAACGCTCGGGCTCGCGCACCTTGAGCAGGGTGAAGATGGACACCACCACCGGCACCAGACCGCAGAGGAACATGGCGCGCCAGCCGTAGTGCGCCCCGATCGTGTAGTTGAGCGCGGCGGCGATGAAGAAGCCCGCGTAATATCCGGTCTGGAGATAGCCGGCGCCCATCTTGCGCCGGTCCTCCGGCCAGGACTCGGCGACATAGGTCCCGGCCAGCGCCCATTCACCGCCGATGCCGATGCCGGCGAGCAGCCTGAACACGGCGAGTTCCCAGACGTTCTGCGACAACGCCGCCAGGCCGGTGAACAAGGCATAGCCGAAGATGGTGGCCGCGAGCACGCGAGTCCGGCCGAAGCGGTCGGCGATCGGCCCCCAGATGAACGACAGGCCCCAGCCCACCAGGAATAGCGCGAACAGGATGGAGCCCGCCAGGCCGATGTTCGCCGGCGTGCTGGCGAAGCCCGATTTGGGCAACAGCTCGGTGAGCGCGGGCACGAGGACCAGGGCGTAGATGATCGAATCCATGCCGTCCAGGGTCCAGCCGAACCAGGCGGCCCAGAACCCGGTGATCTGGTTGCGGTTGAGCGGCGTGCGGGCCGGTCGGGCCGGCGCCGTCGCCAATACATTGCTTTCCATGTCGATGTCTCCTTCGGTGTGTCGCGGGACATCGGCCCCGCGTGTCGTTGCGCATGGCGGCGGGGGTCGCAAGACCTGCCGGTTCACGCCGCCAACCGGCGTGCTGTCTCATTCAAGGTTGCGGTCGTTCTCCCCATGTCGTTGC
>MLJW01000252.1_pt1 | contig 37160 bp, 29 predicted proteins | sample 888231 | NCBI WGS metagenome assembly MLJW01 (sample SAMN05788063, study PRJNA343431) | mine drainage metagenome | isolation source: sample collected from the inflow into an acid mine drainage treatment plant... | place: Germany: Lusatia, lignite mining district
CCATCCGGCTCAGGCTGCCCACCTGGTAGCGCATCCCCTGAACCGCCGCCGCGACGCCTAGCACCAGCATCAGACCGCCGCCGTAGTAATCCCTGTTGTGCTTGTTGATCAACGGTCATCCTCCTGCCGCTAGGTGTAGCGGTTCTATCGAATTGACTGACGACAACAAATTTCATCCCGCGGAAACAGTTCGACTAGATATGGCGGTCGCTAATGCTGAAAATAATCAGTGTGACGGACCAGCATATGTGTCGAGTTCATTGTGCGCAACGCTAGCGACCGTATCGCTTGAAATACGAACCGAATATCTCTTCATCGCTGGGTATGTGCTCGGCAATCGGGCGGGAAATCCGGGTTACGTTCATATAGTGCGTGTAGTTCATATTTGTCGAAAAGTTATTTCCGCCCCAGGTACCACAGCCCATGGACAGTGAAAAGGGCAAGCCGTTATTGAAATTGCCACCCGTGGCGGCACTATGCGCCTGATTCACAATAACCCGCGACACGGGCAGATGCAGGCCCAGTTCCAGTTCACGCTCAGGAATTGTGGAATGCAGGCTGACTGAATGACCCGCACCCATATATTCATAGATGCAACTGACGATCTCGCCAGCATGCTGGAAATCTCTGGCGCGATAGACTGTAAGCACTGGGGACAGTTTCTCGCCGGAATAGGGATGGCCTTCACCCCAGCCATCCTCTTCAACCAAAAGAACTTTGGCATTTCCCAAAGCTGTACGCAAAAGCCCCGCGCGGTTTGCGGTCAGAGCGGCGCTCTGTGCGGTCATTACTGACGCCAGACGGCCGTTAGGCCACATAGCAGCCTGCAATTGTGCCTTCTCAATGCTGTCCAGAAGCACCCCGCCCCGTTTCGAAAATTCGGCCAGAGTCGCGTTGTAGACCGAATTAACGACCACGATGCTGTTTTCCGCAGAACAACTCGTAGCATTGTCAAAAGTTTTGGACTGGATAATTTTTGCCACGGCCTCGGCCAAATCGGCGCTTTCATCAATGATAGAGGCCACATTACCCGCGCCTACTCCAAACGCCGGCGTACCACTGCGGTAGGCGGCACGCACGTTTGCCTGACTGCCAGTTGCAACAACCAGATCGGCCTGCATCATCAATGCATGGCTAGACTCTTTGGAGACAGGAGCCGGCAACATCTGCACCAGACTCGCAGCCATCGCGGCCGGCATACCGGTCCTGTGCAACTCGGTATGAATAAACTTCAGCAATAAGGCGCTCGTGCTCATGCCCTTGGGCGAGGGTGCAACAATAATTGCATTGCGGCACTTTAGCGCGTTGATGATGTTATTTGCCGGAGTCGCAGCCGGGTTGGTCGACGGCGTAATCGCCGCTACCACGCCAACCGGCCGGGCTATTTCCACAATGCCCAGTTCCGGATATTCGGCAATTACGCCGACGGATTTCTTATCGGACAGATCTCGCAATAGCCCCAGAGTCTTCCGATAGTTCTTGGTGATCTTGTCTGGCACATTACCTAGTCCGGTATCCTTAACAGCAAGCTCCGCAAGCTGCTGATTGCGCCCCGACTCCATAATCGCCCAACCCGCCGCCAGACAGACGTCGTCGACTTTTTCCTGGGTATAGGTCTGGTATTGTTTTTGCGCCTGTCTTGCCGTCGCAATCAGATATCCGATTTCCTCCATCGCTACCTGGCTTGTTGCTAGGGGCGTCTCAAATTTGCTCATCACACTTCCTCAATTAACGTTTGATCTGCTTCGCTCTTCGTTGAACTGAATAATAGATGCCGCTTTTCCGACCTGTCTTTAACGATTATGCAATGACGCAGGCCGAAATTGCTGGCCTGCTGTTCACCATGGGAGTCAGGTAAATAAATATCAGCGGCCTTCGAATACGGGCTTTCTTTTTTCAATGAATGCACGCATTCCCTCTTTCTGATCTCGCGATGCAAACAGCAATTCGAACGCCTTGCGTTCGAGCATTAAACCGGTGTCCAGTGAGACGTCGGCCCCAGCCAGCAATACTTCCTTGGTTTGCATGACCGCTAGCGGCGGCATACTCGCGATTCTCGCTGCCATTTTCAGTGCGGTATCTAGAACATCCTGATCAGCAACTACGGAGCTGACAAAGCCCATCTCCAACGCTTCTTTCGCACTTACCAGTTGGCCCGTCAGCAGCATTTTCATCGCTCGATATTTGCCTATTGCGCGTACCAGCCTTTGCGTACCACCGCCTCCCGCCATGACGCCTACACAGACCTCCGGCTGCCCGAAGCTGGCTCCCTCTCCTGCGATAATGATATCCGCATGCAAGGCCAGCTCGCATCCTCCGCCGAGTGCCGGCCCGTTTACCGCCGCGATTACCGGCTTCGGGCAGCCAGCAATGATCTTCCAGAAGTATAGGATTCGCCGCTGCATCATATTGACCGGGTCGGCATCGACAATTTCCTTTAAATCGGCACCTGCAGCAAATACGCCAGCATTTCCCGTCAGCACGATGCAGCGTACAGATGGGTCATCTCCCAGTTGCCGGAAATGCTCTGCCAGCAGACCTCTGAGTTCCGTATTCAGCGCATTTTTGGCTTCGGGCCGATTGAGCCGGACAAGTGCAATATTCTCAATTGGTCTTTCCAGTATTACCGTTGGCATCAAAGTCTTCCTTCCAGATAACAATGCTAAGCACCTAAGGAAACATGCAATAAGCTGTAAGCTATTTTTCTGCAATGTAATCGTGACGAAGAGACTCTGTCACAAAGACTGCAGCGATGGCGCAGATGACTCTGGGCGGCGACAAACGAGCTAGAAAACTATGGCTGGGCGCCATCCAAGGCGAAATTTCTGGTGCCGATGGAAGGCTCGAAGCCGCGGACTGGGCTTTGCGCATCGATCAGAATGCCAAGCGGATAACCGCCATTTTGGAACATCGTCTCACGGGAAAAGTACGCCCGGTATGAACCGGATGCGAGAAGCCCCGCACCCGGACGTGAACAGGCGAGCTATCCGATGTAAATTTCTTTAGGAGCACGCTTTCGCCTTCACTTAGCTTGTCGCTGTAGCTTCAGCTCACTCGTAGCGGTGATTTCCTGATTCTTATTTTATCTTGTCGATAATATTTAATGACTGACCCAAATGTAGATAGGTGTCATATTGTGTCTTGGCAAATTCAGCGGCTTTTTTCGCTCCTTGAATATATGGCACCGAACCTACCTTACTCTCCGCATTGAGCCATCCTGGCGTGCTATTAAGGGTTTGTAGCGCTTTGACCAGCTTATCGACGACCGGCTTTGGCGTTCCCAACGGCGCATAGATGCCACTCCAGCCGATGATTTGGCTCATCTCGGGTATACCGAGTTCGACAGCAGTCGGAACATCCGGCAAATCCTTGAAGCGTGTCGGTGTAGTGACTAGGAGAGCTCGCAACTTCCCGGTTTTGATCAAGCCTAACATCGTGCCGATGCTACCGCAGGTAAAGTCCACCTGTCCTGCCAACAGTGCTGTTGTGGCTTCGCCTGTGCCCTTGTAGGGAATCTGTTGTGGCGTTTTGTTACCCAGCTTCAATAGATTGAACAGCAGACGTGGCCCCATATCATTGGTGGTGAGCACTCCAGCCGTACCGTAGTTGAGTTTGGTTCCATTGGTTTTAAGCGCCGTCGCCAGATCCTCATAAGTCTTGTACGGAGAGTCACTACGGACTGCACAACCGTAAGGATTCAGTTCGAGAAGACCAACGAAGGTAAAGTCGTTCCACTTATACTTTGCCATGCTTGGCGATATCGCCGGCAAGATAGACTGTGACCCAGGCCTGGCCAATAAAAGCGTATAGCCGTCCGGGGCAGCTCGACGTACAAGATCCGAGCCGATAATGCCGCTGGCGCCAGGCCGATTTTCCACGATGATGGTTTGCCCCAAGGCCTTATACGCATAAGCAGCAAAAGCGCGCGCAGCAAGATCGGAATCACCGCCCGCGCTATAGGGAGCGATCAGCGTTACCGGTCGATTAGGATAAGGGCCCGATTCCGCAACTGCATTTCCTGTCATCCCTATGGTTGAAATGAGCAGACTAGCTGCTATAGCAGCTTTTAAAGTGCGATACATTATGTCTCCTTCTGTGGAAATAGAATGGGCCCTTCGGTACAGAAGATATTTATAGATACACGATTGAGCCCTTTTCACGCTGCAGCGGAATGGCGCTGCCCCAATAAAACCATTACGCAATCGACGGCAACCGCTCCGTTTTCACCAATTAAAACCGGGTTAAGATCAAGTTCCAGCAGACAGTCTTTCATGGCATCGGCAAATAGCGACAGGCTGGAGAGTAATGAGGCCAAGACTTGCTTGTCGATCGCCGGCCTACCGCGCACGCCATCGAAGACGGCACGCATGCGCAATTCATCCAGCATGAGTAAAGCTTCGTTCTGGCTGAACGGAGCCTGGCGCCAAGCTACATCGCGCAAGACCTCGACCAGAATGCCGCCCATGCCGACCATCACCATCATGCCGAAGGTCGGGTCACGTTTTACACCGATGACCAATTCGATACAGCCACTGGCCATCAGTTGCACAATCACCCCAGCCAGTCTTGCCTGCGCGTCGTAATTGCGTGCGCTCTGTCGAATGGCCCGATAGCATTGGCGCACTGCCGCCTCGTCATTAAGATTCAAGCGCACGCCGCCAGCCTCAGTCTTGTGCGTAATGTCCGGTGATTCTATTTTCAGGGCAACGGCCCCACCGAAGCGCCGCCATGCTGCTACGGCGTCGTCTTCCGATGTCGCAAGCTCAACCTTGGCCATTGGCACACCCGCCGCTGTTAACAATTGCACCGCTTGTAAGGTATCCACTACACCAACCGGCGGGAGATCATTTAAAAGAGGCGCAGGCAGCGTAAACGGCTTAAGTGCGGGCTTCGCTTTTTCAGCTAGCCACGCGCGCCGCGCCGCCGCGTGGCGCACAAGTGCTGCAACGGCTTCCACGGCTGGTTCTGCGCCACGCAGCACGGCAATGCCAGCCGCATGCAAACCCAAAATCGCCTCTTCCGGCGCGGCAACCCAACAGACAATGAAAGGCTTGGCACTACGTTTTTTTAGATCGATAAACAGATTGACCAGCAGATCTATATGAGCGGCCATCAGTTGCAGCCAGATTATGCCGATATCGATTCCGGGATCAGCTAGCATGGTCAGCACCGAGTCGCGCAAAATCGCCGGTTCAGCGACAAACTGTCCGGTCACATCGACCGGATTGCCACAGGCACCGAAACCCGGCACGATCCTGGAAAGCCTAGCTTCGGTGTCAGCATTCAGGCGCGGTACAGTAAGCCCGACTTCCTCGGCACGGTCCGCCATCATCACGGCCGCACCTCCCGACTGGGTGACAATTCCGAGACCAGCACCTGCCGGAGGCGCGCAGTAGACAAAGGCTTCTAGAATGTCGAGCATCTGCTCTTCATTACGCGCGCGCACAATGCCGCACTGGCGCGCGACCGAATCAAACAGTAGATCTTCTATCGCTAGGGAGCCCGTATGCGATGCCGCAGCACGGGCACCCGCGCCAAGTCTGCCCACCTTGGTCAACACCAATGGCTTGTCGAGCTGCATGCAAAGCTCCGCAAGTGCCACTAGCCCCGGACCATCCTTGACGCCCTCCAGATAACCAGCGGCAACCTTGATGCGCGGATCATCCACAACTTTGGACATGATGTCGGCAAAACCCGCATCAACCTCATTGCCGGTATTTACAAAATATCCCAAGCCTAAGCCACGCCTCCGCGCCAGTGCGGCAATCGCCGTACCGAATGCGCCCGACTGGGTGACGAAGCCGACCGGACCCGGCGCGGTATCGCCATCCGCGTACTGGCTAAAGGTGGCATACACCTTGTCAAAAGCGTTGATCAAGCCCAGACAATTTGGCCCGCAAATCAATACGCCGCTTGCGCGTGCGGTCGCCAGCAAGACAGCTTCGCGCTCCTTGCCGGAGGCGCCCATTTCACCGAAGCCAGAACTAAAGACAACAGCCGCACGCACACCTTTCTGCCCCAGCGCTTCTATGGCAGAACAAACATTGTTTGCGGGCAACGCGATAATCGCCAAGTCGGGAATTGCTGGCAGAGAGTCCACATCGGGGTAACAAATCAGACCGGCGATTTGTGGATACTTGGGGTTAACAGGATAAATATTTCCCGTATAGCCCATCTCAAGCAAAAATTTTAGCGGCCGGCCATTAATTTTTGAAAGTTGTTCAGATGCCCCCAGAATGGCAATCGAGCGCGGCGCAAGCATCGCACCAAGAGCCTGATCATGCCGTGAAACATTGGTCATATCGATCATATCGGTCATGTCTTTCAACTAAAGGCTGAGATTCCGGTTTGCGCCCGCCCCAGAACCAAGGCATGAATATCGTGTGTGCCCTCTAGCGTGTTGACAGTTTCCAGATTCATCAGGTGGCGTATAACGTGATATTCATCGGCGATTCCGTTGCCACCATGCATATCGCGCGACATGCGGGCTATCTCCAGGGCCTTCCCGGCACAATTGCGTTTAAGCAATGAAAGCATTTCGGGAGTGGCCTTGCCGGCATCACGCAAGCGGCTGACATGTAGCACCGCCAGCAGGCCCAAGGCGATCTCGGTTTGCATATCGGCCAGTTTCTTCTGTATTAACTGGTTAGCGGCAAGCGGCCGTCCGAATTGCTTACGATCCATGGTGTACTGGCGTGCAGCCTGCCAGCAAAATTCGGCAGCGCCCATGGCGCCCCAACAGATACCGAATCTGGCATTATTCAAACAGGCAAAGGGTGCTCTCAGGCCATGGGCATCTGGCAACAACTGTTCATCAGGGACAAAGACCTCATCCATAAAAATCTGGCCGGTGGGCGATGCGCGCATCGAAAACTTATTTTCAATCTTGGTTGTCTCAAGTCCCTTCATGCCGCGTTCCAGAATAAAGCCGCGAATCTCATCAACATCGTCCTTGGCCCACACCACCATCAGATCAGCAATATGCGCATGGCTGATCCAAGTCTTGGTACCGCACAATAAATAGCCGCCATCCACCTTGCGCGCACGGCTTTTCATACCACCGGGATCCGATCCGTAATCAGGCTCGGTCAAACCAAAGCAACCAAGCAATTCGGCGGTAGCCATGCGCGGCAGATATCGTTCGCGTTGCACCTGGCTGCCGAACAAGTAAATCGGCGTCATCGACAGGGTGGTTTGCACACCGAGTGCCGCGCGAAAGCTGGTATCAACCCGTTCGAACTCGCGCGCGATCAAACCGTAAGACACATAGCCGATGCCCGCGCAGCCGAAACCCTCGATGGTCGCTCCCAGAAAGCCGAGCTCGCCCATTTCGCGCATTACATCAAGGTCAAAACTTTCTGCACGGTTCGCCTCGATAATCCGTGGCGCAAGTTTTTCTTCGGCGTATTGGCGTGCGCTATCGCGCACCATTCGCTCTTCTTCGGTAAGTAACTCATCGAGACGCAGCACATCCTGCCACTCGTAATGGCCGCCGATCATGCTTGCCTTGCGCAATTGCTCGGCGCTGGGCTTAGCGTTTAATACCGATGTATCTTCGCCGGCACTCGCATTCATAAGCGTTCAATCACCATTGCAATTCCCTGGCCCATACCTATGCACATGGTGGCCAACGCATAACGGCCACCACCTTGTTGCAACTGTCGCGCAGCGGTGAGCAGAATGCGCGGGCCCGAAGCACCCAGGGGGTGGCCGATGGCAATCGCACCACCATTACGATTTACCCGCGCATCGTCGAGTTTCAAACCGAGACCTTTGATGCAGGCCAGCGCCTGCGCAGAAAATGCCTCATTAATTTCGATGACATCAATATCGGATATTTTTAGTCCCGCGCGCGCCAGCGCCTTCTGCGATGCCGGCACCGGGCCTATGCCCATAACACGCGGGGCAACTCCCACCACCGCAGAGGACAGGATGCGGGCCACGGGCTTGAGGCCGGACTGCTTGCCGGCTGCGGCACTTCCGACGAGCATTGCAACGGCACCATCATTGATACTCGAAGAGCTGCCTGCGGTAGTAACGCCGCTTGCATTCAGGGTGCGCAGGCCGGCCAGCGATTCCAACGTGGTTTCTGCGCGCGGCTGCTCGTCCTTGATGATATCGACGGTTTCGCCCTTTCTTTTACCGGGCACCGCTACTGCGCAAATCTCATCATCGAAAAATCCGGAGGCTAGCGCGACCGCATACTTCGCTTGTGAGGCGGCCGCAAAGTGATCCACCTGTTCACGGGTCAGCTTATATTCGATCGCCAAGTTGTCAGCGGTCTGCGGCATCGAATCATTGCCGAACTCTTTTTCGATTTTCGGATTCGGGAAACGCGCACCCACCGCAGAATCAAAAATCCGCATTTCACGGCTAAATGCAGTTTCTGCCTTGGCCATCACAAATGGTCCACGGCTCATGCTCTCCACGCCGCCAGTCAATATCATTTCGGCCTCGCCGGCGGTAACCACGTGCGCAGCACTCGCAATTGCGCCGAGTCCGCTTCCGCAGTTGCGGTTGATCACGGTGCCGCCCAGTTCGATAGGTAGCCCCGCGAGCAAAGCCGCATGGCGAGCAACCGTCCGGCTGTCTTCTCCGGCCTGATTGGCGCAGCCAATCACAACATCTTCCAGTATTTTTTGATCAATGCCGGTTGAACCAATCAGGCTTCTAAACGTAACCGCAAGCAGATCGTCAGGACGCACGCGTGCCAGACTGCCACCTTGTCTGCCGAAGGCGGTACGTATGCCCCCATAAATAATTGCATTCAACATATTATTTTCCCGTATTAAATATCCGATCGATAAAATCAGTCACCTTCGTGCAGACCTATGCCGAGTGCGGCGCGGCGCGCGATCCAAAGATTCTGGCGATAGCGCGGATCGGAATAGCTGCTGTAGAGATTGCGGAGAATTTTTCCTATGCGCGTGACGCCCAGGCTGTCGCCAAAGGCCAGAGGCCCTTGCGGATATGACAGTGCAAGTTTTACGGCTTTGTCGATATCAGCTGGTAGTGCGGTTCGTGATTGCGCTAGCGCCGTGCCAATATTCACAATCATGGCGAGTATTCGCTGAGCGATAAACCCGGGACTGTCGCGGATGACTGTCACTGGCACAGCGTCGCTCGCCAAGATCGCGTGCGCGGCATTGCGCCACTCCGCGCTGGTCACGCAGGTAGTCATCAAGGTACGCCGTTTGTCGAGGCCAAACAGGGTATCTATTGCGACCGTGCGCACCGGATCAAGTCCTTGCCGTGCTGCGCTACGTGAGGCGTCCTCGCCAAGTGGCGTAATCAGGCACAGCGCCTCGGCCGAAGGTTTATCTGTAGCTTGTACAGGCACGCCGACGCGGGCTAGCATCGCAATGACGGCGGCAGCTTCGGCCGGTTCGTCCTGGCTTACCCAGACTGGCGGTACGCTACTTGCAGTGGGTGCGACGGGTTCGGGTTCATGCAAAGGCTTACCGTCTTTATAGACATAGAATCCGGCATTGGTCTTACGGCCCAGAAGGCCTGCTCGCACGCGGCTGTCCATAAGTACCGAGGGGCGGTAGCGCGGCTCATGATAGAACTGCGAATAAATTGCTTCCGTAGCCGGATGATTGACGTCGAGCCCGACCATGTCGAGCAATTCAAAAGGCCCCATTCGAAAACCCGCGGCGTCGCGCATCACCCGATCGACATCCGCGCAGGTGCTCACACCCTCTGCGACAAGATGCATGGCTTCAAGCGTAAAACCGCGGCCGATCTGATTGACCAGAAAGCCCGGCGTGTCTTTGACACGCACCACTTCCTTGCCGATTTTCTTGCCGATTCTTTCGAGTTCATCAACCACCGCGCAATCAGTGCGCAAGCCGTCGATGACCTCGATCAGACGCATCACTGGCACGGGATTGAAAAAGTGGAAGCCGGCGACTCTTTCCGGGCGCCGACAGCGCGCCGCTAGGCTGGTTATCGACAAGGAAGAGGTGTTCGACGCAATTATGCAATCATCGCTGACCAGCCCTTCGATCTGCGCAAATAGCTTTTGCTTGGCTTCGAGGTCTTCAATAATCGCTTCGACCACCAGAGTCACGCCGCTGATTGCAGTTAGTGCATCCCCGACCGTGATTCGCCTCAGCGTTGCGGCTGCGGCGCTGGCTTGGAGGCTGCCCTTTTGCACTGAACGGTCGAGCTGTTTGGCGACCCCATCTTTGGCTTGAGCCGCGACGCCTGGCTGGCTGTCGCAAAGCGTGACTCCAAAATCGGCAGCAGCGAAAACCTGGGCAATCCCGCGGCCCATGGCCCCCGCGCCGATGACCGCAACACGTACTTCAGATGACATAACAAACCTCACATCGCTTTAAGTTTTGCCATCCTAGCAGCGAGAGCAGTATTTATTAAATCATATGTAATGATAGGTATTATTTCCTAGTAGAATATTGCCAGATGACTAGCCAGCCCCTTTGGGCACACCGCTTAGAAGCAGTTAGAGGCAATGAAGCTACGTTCGCACGACCTGAATTTGCTGCTTTTGTTCGACGCCGTTTATACCGAACGAAATATTTCGCGTGCCGCGGTCAAACTCAACCTCTCGCAACCGGCAGTGAGCAATTCGCTAGCAAGGTTACGCGAACGTTTCAACGACCCGCTTTTTCTGCGCACTGCCCAGGGTATGGTGCCAACACCGCGCGCCAAAATGCTCGCCGAGCCTATCCATCAAGCTCTGGATTTAATTGAAAGTAGTTTGCGCAGCCAGGATGAATTCGATTTCAGCGTCTCAAACCGCAGTTTTGTAATTGCGGTCGAAGATTATGGCGAGACGGTGATCATGCCGCGCTTTGTCGACTGGCTGTCGAAGGTAGCGCCGGGTGTGCGCATTCGAATTCGTCCCGAACCGGGTGGCCTGCTGCGCAAGGAATTGGCGGAGGGCAAGGTCGATCTTGCTCTAGATTATTTCGTGCTACGTGACGAGGCATTTCAAAATCAGTGTGTGATGACGGACACCTTGCTCAGCATGACCCGGCCCGACCACCCAGATATCGACGACAAGCTGAGCCTCGACACCTACTTGAAGCTGCGGCATGCGGTGCTGGTGCCACGCACTCCCACCATGCCCATGATCGATCTGGCGCTAGCCAAGCGTGGCCTGCAACGGCAGGTTGCCGTCGAAGTGCCTCACTTTCTGTCGATGCCGCTGTTGGTGCAAAAAACAAATTTGATCTGTACTTTGCCCAAGCGCATGGCGATGCTCTATGCTGATCATTTTCGTCTTCGCGTGCTAAGCCCGCCACTGCGTATTCCGCACTTTCCGATCTTTCTGATCTGGCATCGGTCTTTGCAGGAGGACATCGGCCATCGATGGTTAAGGAATTCCCTGATTGATCTTTGCCAGCGGCTCTAAATCGAAAGTCGCCTGTCCCACCTGGCGAACAGCGCCGCACCGAAGGAAGCCGGTGTACCCAAGCACTCCTATCTGCGTATCACCGGCGCCGGCGAACCATCAATCAATACATTAATACAGGCCGGTTTACCGCTGGCGATGGCTCGGTCGATAGCGGCGGGGAGCTCGTCGATGCAGGTCACAAATTCGCCATGACCACCCAAGGCAACGGCGACCAGATCATAGCGTGTTGCCGGGCTCAGTGTGCAGCCGTGCGCACGCGCTTCGCCGTATGTGCGCACTTGAATCTGGTATTCCGCATTCCAGCGCGCGTCATTGCCTACCACTGCAATAAGAGGCAGGTTTTCACGCACAGCAGTATCAAATTCGGCCATATGGAAACCAAAAGTCCCATCACCAATCACCGCAATCACGGGGCTGCCCGGGTATGCAGCTTGTGCGGCCAAGGCAAAAGGCAACGCCGGACCAATCGCGCCACAGACACCATTGATTACCCGGTGCGGTGCGCGCAAACAAGCTTGTGCCCATTGGCCAATTTCGCCACCATCGCTTACAAATACGGCATCGGCATGCTGATCTAGCACTGGTTGCAATACACGGCACAGATCCACTGCATGCATCGGCGCATCGGCATTGCTCATGGCGCCTTGCCATTGTGCTGGGCGATAACTGATGGCGGCTTGCACTTCGGCGAGCCATGCCATTTGGTGGCTTGGCTTCGCCTCATTCTTGGCTGCGGCCGTCAAGGCCAACACCGCATTGCTCGCATCAGCAATAGCGGAGAGGACTAGACGCTCGCCGCGGCCGCGCGCGGCGCGTACAATCAAGGCAGCGTCGGGGTCAATCACAATCCAGTTGCAGCTTGCTGCGACGACTGGGGCATTACCGAAGCGCAGCGTGAAGTCCAGAGGTTTGCCGAGCAGCACGACCAGATCTGCCTGCGCGAGCACTTCGGCAAATGCTCCCAGGCTGGGGTCATTGATCCCGCGCGGACTCTCCATGCCGACCACCGGAGCGCCAAGCGCTGCTTGCAAATGCATCACCATGGCGCGTCCGGGTGTAGTGCAGAGTGCCGGCGAAGTAATCAGCAAGGGCCTCTTGGCCTTGTGCACTTCCGCCACAACCATGCTTGCCGTTGCGCTGGGCAAATGCATGGGCACAGACAGATAATCAACCGCGGCAGGCAAGGCATGCAAATCGCCTTCGGCCAGTACCTGCTCAAGTAAATCGGATGGCAGGCTGATATGCACCGGACCTGGGCGGCCCGAGCGTGCAAGCCGAAAGGCGCGCGCCAAATCATTGCCTAAGCCGGCAGCAGAAAGCGCAGTCCATGACGCTTTGCAGACGGGTTCGGCAATCGCGGTCTGCGGAAATTCCTGAAAGGCACCCAGGCCAAGTTCGCTGAGCGGGGCATGGCCGGAGAGCAGGATCACCGGCGTTTCGGACGCCAAAGCGGTGCACAGCGCACCTATGGCATTGGCATGACCGGGACCGCCGGTCACCATGGCAATGCCGACTTCGCCCGTAAGCCGGGCCCAGGATTCGGCCATATGCACAGTTGCGCCTTCATGACGCACGTGGATAAGCTGAATGCTGCTGTCCAAGGCTGCATCATAGAGGGACATGATGTGATTGCCCGACAGCGAGAAGATTTTGCCAACTCCGGCCAGCTTGAGTGCGTCGATTAAAATATCGGCGCCACGTTTTTTTTGTACTGATTGGTTCATGCGGTCTCCCACTTTATTCAGGCGAGGTTTGCTAGCAGTATATCCAGGAGCACAACGCATCTATCAAAGTGGAGGAGCATTTTCGGCAGTGCGCCCGCACTATTGACGTAGATTGCTGGGCTCACTTCGCCCGTCCAATCGAAACTAATTCAAGATCACGAAAGCTGCGAGCGCAGCGATAGCGGCCATGCCCAGCTTCGGTCCAGACGGCGGGCGCAACCCGGCAACGCGGCCCGGTCTCATGGCCTGTGGTTATGGGCTTGCAAGACCGTGACCGCGATCACATGAAAGATATCCTCGACGCTGCATCCGCGTGAGAGATCATTTGCCGGCTTGGCCAGCCCCTGCAGCACCGGGCCGATGGCGACGGCGCCACCGATGCGCTCGGCCATCTTGTAGCCGATGTTGCCCGCCTCGAGGTTCGGGAAGATCAGCACGTTGGCTCGACCTTTCACCTTGGATTCAGGTAGCTTGCGCTTGGCGATCTCGGCAACGATGGCAACGTCGAGCTGCACGTCGTCATCGATGGCCAGATTCGGCCGGTGAGACTTCACCCGAGCGGCGGCCGCCACCACCTTATCCACCGCTGCATGCTTTGCACTACCGTTTGTGGAAAACGACAGCATTGCCACGCGCGGCTCTTCCATCAGCAGGGTGCGCGCGCTGTCCGCCGCCATCATGGCGATCTCGGAGAGTTCCTCGGCGCTCGGATCGACCACCAGGGCACAATCGGAAAAGATCAGTCCGCCTTGCAGCGGGTGAAACGGTTCGCATAGCATCATCAGGAAGAAGCTGGAGACCAGTTTGAAGCCTGGATCGACGCCGATGACCTGGATCGCGGTACGGACGACGTCGGCCGTGGTGTGCAACGCTCCCGAGACGGTGCCCTCGGCGTGGCCACAGCGAACCAACAAATCGGCGCAGACGAGGGGCTCCCTCGCCAGAGCCTCCGCCTGCTGGAGCGACATTCCCTTGTGCTGCCGCAATTCGAACAGCGCTTGTGCCAGTTGCTGCTGGAATGGCGCGTCGGCAGGGTCATGGAAGCTGATGTTGGCGAGATCGAGCCGGCGCGATCGGGCGAGTTCCAAGGCGCGGGGTCGATCGCCCACCAGGATGATTCGGGCAATGCCCTCGCGCGTGGCGCGCACCGCAGCTTCAAGAACCCTGGGGTCGTCTCCTTCCGATAGGGCGATGCGTACCGGCTTGCTGCGGGCCTGTTCGATGATCCGGTTGAGTACTTTCATCTGATTGTCCAGATCGGCCCGCGCGCCCTGCCTCAGACGTAATCCTTGTACTTGTCGAGGAAGCGGACGGGTTTGGAGAGGGCATCGCGGCGGAAGGGGTCGCCGAGTTCGCGGGTACACATGATCTCGACGATCGTGGTCTTGCCCTGGTTCATCTGCATGTCGATGGCGCGCTTCAGCGCCGGGCCGACATCCTCGAGTTTGTCGACCACGATGCCTTCGGCGCCCATGGCGCGGGCGATGGCCGCGAAGCTCTGGTTATCGAGCTCGCCGGCGACGAAGCGACGGTCGTAGAAGTCCACCTGATTTTTCTTTTCCGCGCCCCATTGGCGGTTGTGGAAGACCACCGCGGTGACCGGAATATTGTGGCGCACGCAGGTCATGGTCTCCATCATGCTCATGCCCCAGGCGCCGTCACCGGCGTAGGAGACGGCCGGACGATGGGGAGCGGCCACCTTGGCGCCGATGATGGTCGGGAAGGCGTAGCCGCAGTTGCCGAAGCTCATCGCGGCGAAGAAGCTGCGCGGCTTCTCGAAGCGCAAGTAGCTGTTGGCCACCGAGTTGATGTTGCCGATATCCGTCGACACCATCACGTCCTCGGGCATGGCCTTTTCGAGCTCGCGCAATACCTGGCGCGGATGCAGGTACTCCCCGCCCGAGAACGGTTTCTCCTTGGCGTTCTCCTCGATCACGTCGAGGCTGTACGGATCGCGCTCGTTGCTCCACTCGCCCAGTTCCTTTTCCCAGGCGGCCTTCTCCGCGGCGATCTGCTTCGCGCGCTCGGCCCGGGTGGCATCGCACGCGAGGCTGCGCTGGGACAGGCGCTGGCTCAACGCCACAGCCGCCGCCTTGGCATCGCCGCAGATGCCCACCGAGATCTTCTTGACCAGGCCCAGCATCTTGTTGTCGGCGTCGATCTGGATGATTTTCGCGTTCTTCGGCCAGTAATCCATGCCGTGCTGCGGCAGCGTGCCGAAGGGACCCAGGCGCGAGCCCAGCGCCACCACCACGTCGGCCTGGGCAATGAGCTTCATCGCAGCCTTGGAACCCTGGTAGCCGAGCGGACCGCACCACAGCGGATGGCTGGCGGGAAACGAATCGTTGTGCAGATAGCTATTGACCACCGGCGCCCCGAGGCGCTCGGCCAGCGCCTGGCACTGCTCGACCGCATCGGCCATCACCACGCCGCCGCCCGAGATGATCACCGGAAACTTGGCCTTGGCCAGCAGCTCGGCCGCCTCGTTGAGGCTCTGCTCGCCGCCGGCGCCGCGATCCAGGCGCGAGGGCTTGGGGATCTCGCAGGTGATCTCGCCGTAGAAATAATCGCGCGGAATGTTCAACTGGGTCGGCCCCATCTCGCTCATGGCGCGATCGAAGCAGCGGCCGGTGAACTCCGCCATGCGCGCCGGGTTGGTCACGTGGCCCTGGTACTTGGTGAACTCCTGGAACATCGGCAACTGGTTGCACTCCTGGAATCCGCCCAGACCCATGCCCATGGTGCCGGTCTCGGGGGTGACGATGACCACCGGACTGTGCGCCCAGAACGCCGCCGCGATGGCGGTCACGCAGTTGCTGATCCCCGGACCGTTCTGGCCGATCACCAGTCCGTGGCGGCCCGAGACGCGCGAGTAGCCGTCGGCCATGTGGGCCGCGCCCTGCTCATGAACCACGGGGATCAGGCGGATGCCGGCCGGCGCGAAGATATCCATGGCGTCCATGAAGGCCGAGCCCATGATGCCGAACATGTCGGTCACGCCGTTGGCCACCATGGTTTCGACGAAGGCTTCCGAAGGGGTCATCTTGGTCGGGCCGGTGGGCACCGTGCGCTTGGGGGCTTGATCGTTCATGATGGGCTGTCTCCTGCTGAGGTTGAAGTTCAATGAACCGGTACAATCCGTACCGGTAAGTGAAATTTCATCGAACTTTAAATCAGCTTGTGCGAGACGTCAATATATTTTTCTGAAAATGATACATTTCGTACCGGAAAAAGAAATTTAACTATAATGGGACCGCCATGAACAAGACCTCACAGAAGCGGGAGCTTGCCCGCGTCGACGGAGACACCCCGACGCTGCGTCTGTTCGCGTTGCTGGAAGTGATTGCCGAGAAGGACCAGTTGTTCTCCCTGCAAAGCCTGGTGGAAGAGACCGGACTGCCCAAGCCGACCCTCCATCGCATGCTGCAGCAACTGGAGAGCGCGGGGATACTGCAGCGCGACGGCGACGGGCGCCACTACAGTACCGGGATGCGCTTGCGGCAAATGGCCGAGCAACTGCTGCTCAACAACACGGTGCATGGGGCGCGTCACGCGGTGCTGCGCCGGCTGGTCGACCAGGTCGGGGAGAGTTGCAACATCACCGCCCTGTCGGGTGGCGAGGTGCTGTACCTTGACCGGGTGGAGACGCCGGCGCCGCTGCGCTTCTACCTGCATCCCGGCTCCAAGGTTCCGGCCCACTGCTCGGCCAGCGGCAAGCTGTTTCTCGCGCAGATGACCCCGAGCCAGCGCCGACGGCTGCTCGAACACGTGCCGCTGGAAAAGTACACCGAACGCACGATCACCGACCAGGCTGCGCTGGAGCGCGAGATCGCGCGCATCAAGCACGACGGCTATGCGCTCGACGACGAGGAATTCCTGCCGGGACTGATCTGCTTGGCGGTGCTCGTGCCCGGGCCTGGCGGACGCTCGAACACCGGCATCGCCATCCAGGCTCCGGTGATGCGTCTTTCGCACGACCAGGCGCTGAAACTGCTGCCGGCGCTGCAGCGCGCCGCCAAAGCCTTGGCAAAAATCGAGGCCGGGGCCACGCCCGAGCCGAAGCTGAGCCCGTGACCGTGTCGACAGACGCCGCCCAGATCCGGCTGGACCACATGGTCTCGGTGCGCGACGCCTTCGGCATCGACTCCGATCTTAAGGTGCCGGCCTTCGGCACGCGAAACGACCATGTCCCGGAGGTGGATGAGGTCTATCACTTCAACCCGGAGGTCACCCTGGCGATTCTCGCCGGCTTCGCCTGGAATCGTCGCGTGATGGTGCAGGGTCTGCACGGCACCGGCAAATCGACCCATATCGAACAGGTGGCGGCGCGGCTGAACTGGCCCTGCGTGCGGATCAACCTCGATGGCCACATCAGCCGTCTCGATCTCGTGGGCAAAGACGCCATCGTGGTGCGCGACGGCCTGCAGCTCACCGAGTTCCAGGAGGGCATCGTGCCCTGGGCGCTGCAGCGGCCGATGGCGATGATCTTCGACGAGTACGACGCCGGCCGCCCGGACGTGATGTTCGTGATCCAGCGCATCCTGGAACGCGACGGCAAATTCACCCTGCTCGACCAGAACCGGGTGATCCGGCCGCACCCCTGCTTTCGTCTCTTCGCCACGTCGAACACGGTGGGACTGGGCAATCTGTCGGGCTTGTACCACGGCACCCAGGTGCTCAACCAGGCCCAGGTCGACCGCTGGAACATCGTCGCCACGCTCAACTATCTGGCCCGGGAGGAGGAAGTGGCGATCGTGCTGGCGCGCGTGCCGGCCAAGGACACCGAACCGGGTCGCAAGCTGGTCGCCGCGATGGTGGCGGTGGCCGAAATGACCCGCAAGGGCTTCACCGCCGGCGACCTGTCCACCCTGATGTCGCCGCGCACGGTGATCACCTGGGCCGAGAACTGCGAAATCTTCCGCGACCCGGCGCTGGCCTTCCGCCTGTCCTTCCTCAACAAGTGCGACGAGAGCGAGCGCGCCATCGTGGCCGAGTACTACCAGCGCTGCTTCGGCGCGGAACTGGATGAATCCTGGATGAGCGAGACGGCGCGGCGATGACCGTCGGCCGGCTGAAACAGGCCAAGTGGCAGTTCGAGGAATTGTGCGCCGCCACCCTGCGCGCGCTGACCGGCGACGCCGAACTGCACTACCGCGGGCAACGCTTGCACCGCGGCACGCAGCCCTTGCCGCTGCCGGCGCCTCACCTGCGCCTCGATCCCGAACGCGACCATTTCGCGGACTTTCGCGCCGCCGCCGATGGCATGGCCCTGCGCCTGCTGCACTCGGATGCCGCGCTGCACCGCAGCCACCGTCCGGCCGAACCGGTCGAGCGCTCGATCTTCGAGTTGCTCGAACAATTGCGCGTGGAGGCGCTGGTGCCCGCCGTCATGCCGGGCATGGCGGCCAACCTGCGCCAGCGCTTCGAGGCCTGGTCGCGGGCGCGCCATCACGAGGGCATGACCGACAGCCAGCTCGGCCTGCTGCTATTCACGGTGGCGCAGATCTGCTGGTCGCGCCTGAGCGCGCTGCCGGTGCTCGAAGACACGGAAGGCGTCATCGAAGCGACGCGGGCCGCCATCGCGCCCCTGCTGGGCGCGCCGCTGGCCGGGATCCGGCGCCATCGCCACGACCAAGCGGCATTCCTGCCCCATGCGCTGGAAATCGCGCGCATTGTCGGCGCCACGCTGCGTTTGGCCAGCGCCGGCGGATCTGCCGGCGAAAGCGCTGAGCCGCGCCGGGAAGAGGAACTGGCGGCGCTGTCGCTGCTGCCGGACGTCGATCAAGCCGGGGGCGGCGGCGCCGCGGCGAGCCTGGGAGAGGCCAAGACGTTGGCCGCAGCCGGGCGCGGCTACCGCGTCTATACCACCCGCTTCGACAGCGAAATGGCCGCCGCCGCCCTGGTGCGCAAGGCCCAGTTGCGGGAATACCGCGAACGCCTCGACCGCCGCATCGCCGGCCAGGGGATCAACATCGTGCGGCTCGCGCGCACGCTCGGCGCCCTGCTGGCAGAACCCCGCCGCGACGGTTGGCTGTTCGGCGAGGAGGAAGGGCAGGTGGATGGCCGTCGTCTGGCCCAACTGATCAGCTCGCCGTCCGAGCGCCGCCTGTTCCGCCGGGAGCGACACCAGCCGGCGGCCGACTGCCTGATCAGTTTTCTGGTGGATTGCTCGGGCTCGATGAAAGCCTCCATCGAGGCGGTCGCGATGCTGATCGACATCCTGATCCGTGCGCTCGAACTGGTCGGCGTCAGCACCGAGCTGCTCGGTTTCACCACCGGCGCCTGGAACGGTGGCCGCGCCCAGCGCGAGTGGCTGGCTCGGGGCCGGCCGCGCGACCCGGGACGACTCAACGAAGTCTGCCACCTGGTGTTCAAGAGCGCCGACCGCGGCTGGCGGCGGGCGCGAACCGATATCGCCGCGCTGCTCAAAGCCGAGCTGTTCCGCGAGGGCATCGACGGCGAGGCGGTGGATTGGGCCTGCGCGCGCATGATCGCGCGCAGCGAACCCCGGCGCATCCTGATCGTGATCTCCGATGGCTGCCCTATGGATCGGGCCACGGCGCTCGCCAATGGCGCCCTCTATCTGGACCAGCACCTGGGGGAAGTGCTGGCGCGGCGCGAGCGACAAGGCGCGGTCGAGATCCTGGGCCTCGGCATCGGGCAGGATCTGAGCCCCTTCTACCGCAGCCAGCTGAGCATCGACGCCAGCCATTCGTTCGACAACTCGCTCTTCTTCGCGATCGCGCAACTGATCGGCGGACGGCGCCGGCACTGAGTCTGTCGCGATGAGCCGGCGCCCGAACCGGGCACGGTTCTCGGAATGCCGGCTCTCTCGCGGGTAACGACCGGTCAGCTCGCTGCCAGTAACTTCAGACGCTGGACCTTGCCGGACGGGCCCTTCGGCAATTCCCCAACGAAGCGGATGATTTTCGGTGTCTTGTATTTGCCCAGGGCGAGCAAACAGAATTGCCGCAAGTCGGACTCCGAGCATTGATGACCGGGCTTCAACACCACGCAGACCAGGATTTCCTGGCCATAGTGTTCGTCGGGCACGCCCACCGCCGCTGCCTCAAGAATCGCCGGATGCTTGAGAAATGCCTCATCGATTTCCCGGGGGGCGATGTTTTCGCCGCCCTTGATGATCAATTCCTTGATGCGGCCGGTAACGTACACGAAACCGTCTTCATCGAGGTAGCCCAGATCGCCGGTGTGCAACCAGCCGTCGGCGGTGATCGTCCTGGCGGTCTCTTCGGGATTCTTGTAATAGGCCTTCATCACGTTTGGGCCGCGCACCACGATTTCACCGATTTCCCGCGGCGCCGCCGTTTTGCCACCGGGCACCACAATCCCGGCTTCGTTGCCGAAGGACCGTCCGGGACTGCCGATCTTGCGCTTGGCCGGATCCAGGGGATTCGTGAAGCATGGCGCCGCCGTCTCCGTCAGGCCCATGGTCTCGATCACGCCGATATTGAACTTGTCCTCGAAGGCGCGATGCTGGCTGGGGGCCAGGGGGGCGGACGCGGACCGGCAGAAACGCAAGCCGCCGATGTCCAGACCGCGCTCGCTCGGATCGGGTCCGTTCAGCAAGTAGGAAATGATCGTCGGAACCACATTGATCCAGGTGCAGCGATACTGCACCACCATATCCCAGAAATTGGAAACGCTGAAGCGATGAGGAAGCACGAGACTGCCGCCATGAACCAGGGGAGACGTGGCGGTGACGATTTGGCCATTGATGTGATAGAGCGGCAACGATGCCATGACGCGATCAGCCGGCCCCAAATCGTGCGCCGATGACACGAACTGCCCGCCGGAGATCACCGATCGGTTGGCCAGCACGACCCCCTTCGGTGTCCCGGTGGTACCGGAGGTATACATCATCAGCGCGTCGTCCTCCTCCCCCACCGGGGGCAGGTCGCCGGTGGCGTCGCCCTCGGGAATGAACTCTGCGCTGTCAATGTCGCATTCGACCACCAGGATCTCTCGCGTCACGTTCGCCAGGGCGGCGCGCAGACGCGCCGCCTGGTCGAGAGAGACAAAGACGACGCGCGCATCGCTATGGTCCAGAACGTATTCCAGCTGCGACGACTGGGCCATCAGGTTGATGGGCGTAATGCAGAAGCCGCCGTACATCGCGCCGATGAAAATCCGGCACGCCTGGTAGCCGTTGTGCATGAACATTGCCACCTTGTCGCCGGGCGCGATGCCCATATTCGACAGATAGCGGGTCAATCGCCGGGATGCCCGCTGCAGTTCAGCGAAGCTCATGGTCAGGCCCGGTTCCGGCGCGATCAAATAGACGGCTTCTGGTCGAGCCATCGCCTGCAGGTCCACGTACTCCCGTATCGTTCTCAACATATGCCAGTTTCCCCTGATCCTTTCGAGCCTGCCTGAACGGCCTGATTATTTTCCATGGTCAAGGAAACTTGCGCAGGTAGTCGCCGAAGATCTCGTCCTCGGACGGAATCCGTTCAGGGATCTTGCGCACGAGGCGCGTGATATTCAGGTAGTGCCGGTAATTCATGTTCTCTGAAAAATTGTTCCGACCCCAGGTTCCGCAGCCCATGGACAGCGAGAACGGCAGACCGTTGTCGAAATTGCCCCCGGTGGCGAAGCAATGCGCCTGATTGACGATGACCCGGCACACCGGCAGTTCCAATCCCAGGCGCGCAACATGCTCATCGTCTTGGCTGTGGATGCTGACCGAATGACCTGCACCTTGATAGGCATAGATATTTTCGACGATGCTGCAGGCGTGGTCGAAGTCGCGCGCACGATAGACGGCCAGAACCGGCGAAAGCTTCTCGCCCGAGAAGGGGTAATCCGAGCCGCTACCGGTCTCTTCGACCATCAGGAATTTCGCGCTCGTCAGCTTTGCCTGGCTCAAGCGTGCCAGGGAGGCGATTCTCGTCGCGGCCTGGGCGGTCACGTCCGGATTGAGCTTTCCCTTCGGCCACATGAAGGCCTGCAGCTTTGCCGTATTTTCGGCGTTCAACAACACGCCTCCGGCCTCGGCCAGCAGGGCGAGCATCGCGTCATAGACGGGAGCGAGAATCACCACGCTGTTTTCCGAGGAACAACTCGTGGCATTGTCGAAGGTCTTCGATCGGGCGATGTCTTGCGCCGCCTCGCGCAAGTCGGCAGACGCATCGACAATCGAGCAGACGTTGCCGGCCCCCACGCCGAAAGCCGGCGTGCCGCTGGCGTAGGCCGCGCGAACATTGCTCTGTGAGCCGGTCGCCACCACCAGATCGGCCTGGCGCATCAGTTCCTGCGTCGCCTCCTTGGTCACCGGCGCCGGCAGATGCTGCACCAGATCGGTGGGCGCCCCGAGCTTCCGCAATTCAGCGTGAATGTAGCCGACCAGTGCGGCACAGGTACTGAGTCCCTTGGGCGACGGCGCGATAATGATCGCATTGCGCCCCTTGAGCGCGTTGATGACCTTGTTGGCGGGAGTGGCTGCCGGATTGGTCGATGGGGTGATCGCTGCCACCACGCCGACGGGCCGGGCGATTTCGACGATGCCCCGCTCCGGATACTCGGCGATGACCCCGACGCTCCTGACCCCCCGCAGATCCCGCAGCAGGCCCAAGGTCTTGCGGTAATTCTTCTGTACCTTGTCTTCGACATTGCCGCACCCGGTATCCCGCACCGCCATCTCGGCGAGCAGGCGATTGCGTCCGGGCTCCATGATCGCCCAGCCCGTCGCTACAACGGCCTGGTCGACCCGCTCCTGGGAATAGCCTTCGAAGCTTCGCTGGGCGGCGCGTGCCTTGGCAATAAGTCTGGCAACCGCTTCTCGTGTGCTAGTCGAACTGGTTGCTAAAGATGATTCAAGCGACATGTTCTGGTCCTAGGTATTTTGGTCATAAGGTGAGCGACAATTTCCACCCGTCAATTGAAGCAAAATTCAGCCACATTTTTGTCTCGAATAACTGAAAAGATCATGCCGAAAGTGTGATAATCAAATAACAAGCCCATAAATGTTCCGATATCCATGGTATGTGATGCATGAAGAGCAATCAGTCAAATTCCGCAGCGATACGCGCATTCCGCATTCTCGAGATATTGGCCGAGTCGAAACGGCCGCTCTCCCTGGGCGATATCGTGGACGCGATCGAACTGCCGAAGCCAACAGTTCACCGCATTCTTCAGCAACTTCAGGAGAGCTGGCTAATCGTGCGTACCGTGGGTAGCCGGCATTACGAGTGCTCCAATCGGGTCAATCGCCTTTCCCTGAATCTCATGATGAATTCCGGACCGGCTGCGGAACGTCACGCAATTTTGCGCGATCTGGTCTCACAAATTGGCGAGACCTGCAATCTGACCATGCTGAGCGGTACCGAGATCGTCTACATCGACCGGGTGGAGACGCAATGGCCGTTACGCGTGCACCTGCAGCCGGGCTCCACCGTACCCTTGCATTGCACGGCCACGGGCAAGCTTTTGTTGAGTTTTTTGCCTAAAGGCAAACGGGACAGATTGCTGGACGTCCTCCCGTTACGAGCCATTTCCGAGAATACGATCACCGACCGGAGAGCGCTGCGTCGTGAGATCGAAGAAACGAGACGGCGAAAGATCGGCATCAATAATCAAGAAAATCTGCTGGGAATCATCGCGGTCGCGGTTCCCGTCATGCTTGACCGGAATAGGGCCTGCGCTTCAATCGCGGCGCAAGCCCCAGTTGTTCGCATGTCGCTCGACCAGTTGCTGGCTTACGTCCCTGCCCTTCGGCAAGCCGCCGAATCGATTCGAGAGATTTTCGTACGGACCAAGGAGGAGGCGCCGCATAACCGGACATGAAGCCGCAACACCAGGCAATTCCAGCCTCTTGACAAACCGCTGAACGACACCCTAAACTCCAACCATCTCATAGAGATCATATAGTACCTTAACTGATCTATATGACTGGTATGAGGCCGGAGAGCAGCTCGACCACCGCCGTGAATTGGGTCCGCCGACATCGGGCGACCATGCGTGCGGATGGGCGCCCGGACGATATTTCACGACGCAGCAGCCCGAACTTCATTGATGTGGGTTTGGCCGCCCCAATCATATTGGCCCGACCCGATGGGCCGGCCCTATGGCTATGCGCGGTGCCCGAATATTTTGCAGGAGACCGATATGCATAACCCAACAATAAGACGATGCTGATCTTCGGGACTGGCCTGCACGCAGCGCCTTCATCGACGGACCTGTCGGTCCTTGATTTCTGGGTGCTCGGCTCGGGCGCAGCAGCGGGCTCGCTGGTCTTCGGCATTTCCGGCTTCGCCTTCGGCCTGACCGCATCGGTGATCTGGCTGCAGGTATTGTCGCCGCTGCAAGTGGTGCCGCTGGTCGTGATCTGTCCGTTGGTGATGAATCTGGTGACCTTGCCGCGAATACGCCGCGACATCAATCTGACGAGACTATGGCCATTCGCGCTCGGCAGTACCCTCGGTGTGCCGCTGGGCGTTTCCTTGCTCGGTGCGATCGACGCGAACGAACTGCGCGCTGCCATCGGCGTTCTGTTGGTCGGCTACAGCGGCTACGCGCTGATGACCCCACGACTGCCACTGGTACTGCTGCCGGCAGGGCCTGGGCGCGTTGCCGACACCGGCGTCGGACTCCTGGGCGGACTCCTCGGCGGGGTATCGGGTCTGAGCGTCGTGCTCCCGAGCGTGTGGATCGCGATGCGCGGCGGCTCGAAGGCCGAGCAGCGCGGCCTGTTGCAGTCTTTCGGCCTCTATTGTCATCTGTTGACGCTGGGGGCATTTGCCACCTTGATCGGGATGGGAGCGGAAACCTTCAAGGCGCTCGCCTTGTGCGTGCCGATCAGCGTTACCGGCAGTCTTGTCGGGATGCGCATTTTCGCGCGACTGTCGCCCGGGGGCTTCCAGCGAGCGATCATCTGGATCATCCTCGCTGGAGGCATCGGGCTGCTGGCACGCGCGGCGCGGTGACATGTTGGCGATCAAAGTGAATAATTCGAGACGGCCAAAGTTAGTTCCACGATCGAAACGAGGGACCGAGACATGAGCGAGCGCATCGACCGCATTGAAGTGCATTACCTCCAGATCCCATTGACCAAGCCCTATCGGCTGTCGTTCGGGCCGGTGGAACATTACGACACCATCGTGGTCGAATTGATCGACAGCGCGGGACGCTATGGGTTTGGCGAGGCGACGCTTTTGACCGGATATACCGATGAAACCATCGCCGAAAGCTGGGCGCTTGCCAAAGAACTGGCGCGCGAACTCGCGGGCCTGCCGCTCGCCGCGTTCATCGAGCGCCTGGAAGCGCTCGTGGCGCGCGCGCCATTCGCGGCCACGGCTTTCCTCACCGCGCAAGACATGCTGTCGCGGCACCCGCTGCTCTCGCCCGCAGAACCGGTGCGCGTTCCCATCCTGGGGCTGTTGCAAGGCAAGGACGAGGCCGAGTTGCGCGACGATTTCGCGCGCCTGTCCGAGAACGGCTACCAGACGGTCAAGGTCAAGGTCGGCTTCGATGTGCCTGCCGACCTCGCCAACCTGTCTTTGATGCAGCAGGTTGTCGATGGTCGCGCCGCAATCCGCGTCGATGCCAATCAGGGCTATAGCGCCGCGCAGGCAGAAGCCTTCATTGGCGACGTCGATCCCCGCGGCATCGAGCTCTTCGAACAGCCCTGCGCCGCTGGCGACTGGGACGCGCAGCGCAGAGCCGCGGCGGCCGCAGCGACAACCGGACTGGCGTTGATGCTCGACGAATCGATCTATGGCCTTGCCGACATCGAGCGCGCGGCAAAAGAGCGGGCCTGCATCTACCTCAAGGTCAAATTGATGAAGTTCGGCAGCATTGATGCCTTGACCTCAGCCATCGAGCGCATCCGCGCGCTCGGAATGCGTCCGGTGCTCGGCAACGGCGTCGCCTCGGACGTGTCGTGCTGGATGGAGGCGTGCGTCGCGGCGCGCCACATCGACAACGCCGGCGAAATGAACGGCTATCTGAAGGCACGCAGCAGCCTGTTCGAGCAGCCGCTGCGCTTCGAACAGGGTCATATCGTGCTGGACGCGGCGCTGCGTCCAGCGCTCAATCGCGACGCGCTGGCCGCCCACTTGTGCGATCGCGTGGCTTACAGAAAGGAATTGCACGCATGCGCCCCTACACTCTCGTGACCGGCGTGATCGGCGTCGACACGCATATCGTCGGCAATCGCATCCTGAGCATGGCGCTCGAAGCGGCCGGCTACCAGGTCGTCACGCTGGGTGCGCTCACGCCAGCCGCCGATTTCATCAAGGCGGCGGTCGAAACCGCGGCCGACGCCATCCTGGTGTCGTCGCTTTATGGACAGGGCGAACTCGATTGCCGTGGCTTTCGCGACATGTGCGTGGAGGCGGGGCTCGATGACGTACTGCTCTATGTCGGCGGCAATCTGGTGGTCGGCAAGCAGCCTTGGCCCGAAGTCGAGCAGCGTTTTCTCGCCATGGGCTTCGACCGGGCGTTTCCGCCCGGCACCCGCGTAGACGATGCGCTGGCGGCGCTGGCGGCGGATTTCGCCGCCCGGTCCGAGCGTGCCGCAACGCCATGAGCCTCGCGCTCCTGATCGATTTTGGCAGCACCTACACCAAGCTGCGCGCCGTAGACCTCGATTCCTGCGCGATCGTGGCGAGCGCGCAAGGACCCTCGACCGTGACCACCGACGTCAATCAGGGGCTCGACGCCGCGCTGCACTTGCTCGCCCGGAAACTCGGCGGCACGCCCAGGTTCACCCATAGGCTGGCGTCGAGCAGTGCGGCCGGCGGCCTGCGCATGGTGACCGTTGGCCTGGTCCAGGAACTGACCGCCGAGGCGGCACGCCAGGCCGCCCTGGGGGCGGGGGCGAAGCTGGTGGCGAGTTTCGCCTACCGGCTGACGGCGGGCGATGTCCAGCGCATCGAGGCACTGACGCCGGACATCCTGTTGCTCTGCGGGGGCACCGACGGCGGCAACAGCGAGGTTATTTTGCACAACGCACGCGCGCTCGCTGCCAGTCCCCTCGCGTGCGCCGTCGTGGTCGCCGGCAACCGGGAAGCGACCGACGCGGCTGTTGCGGCCTTGGTCGCGGCCGGCAAGGTGTGCGTTGCCACCGCCAACGTGATGCCGGCGTTGAACACGCTGGCTACCGAACCCGCGCGCGCCGCGATCCGCGACATTTTCATGAAGCGCATCGTTGGCGCCAAAGGTATCGATCGGGCCAGCGCGCGCTTCGACGCAGTGCTGATGCCGACTCCCGCCGCGGTGCTCGAAGGGGCACAGCTCGTCGCTGACGGCGTGCCCGGCCGCTCCGGGCTGGGGCCGCTGATGGTCGTCGATCCGGGCGGAGCAACCACCGACGTGCACTCGATCGGCGCGGGAGAACCGGTCGAGGCCGGCGTGCTCAAGTACGGCCTGCCAGAACCTTACGCCAAGCGCACCGTCGAGGGCGATCTGGGCATGCGCCACAACGCCGCGAGCATCGTCGAGGCCGTCGGGCTGGCTTTTATCGCCGCCGAAGCGGAGCTCACAGCCGAGCTGGCGCAAGCCGAACTCGCCCGTGTCGTCGCCAACGTCGATGCCCTGCCCGCCAATGATCGCGAACGCCGTTTCGACGAGGCGCTGGTGCGCGCAGCGACCGCTGTCGCCGTCGCGCGCCATGCCGGAACCGTCGAAACGGTATACACCGCGCAGGGGCCGGTTCAGGTTCAGCGCGGCAAGGATCTGACGCAGGTCGCGCTGGTGATCGGCACCGGCGGCGCGATCGTGCACGCCCGCGATGCGGCGGCGATCCTGCGCGTCGCGCTGGCCGATCCGCGCGAGCCGCAATCGTTGCGGCCGAAGGCGGCCCGGCTGGCGGTGGATGATGCCTATCTGCTCTACGCCGCCGGGCTGTTGGCCCAGGTTGCGCCGGTTCCGGCCTTCGATCTGGCGACGCGACATCTGCGCATCATCACAGGAGGATAAAGCCATGAACGACAGCGCGACCGAAGACCTGGCGAAACGCCCGCTCACCGAAGCGGAGATTCCCGGCGACGAATTTGCACGCCTGCGACGCGAGAATCTGGCGCGCTGGCCGACCGGAACCGCTGTCGACCTCGACCAGGCCGTCGCTTATCACCGCGCCTTGCCGCCACACAAGCAACTGGCCAAGGCGATGCGCGACGCCCACGCGCAACGCCGCTGCCTGACCCAGCCACGCGGCGGTTTCGGCACGCTGGCGATGCAAAAGGCGCTGATGCTCACGCTCGATCGCGAAGGCCTCGCGGACATCGTGCCGACGACCACCGACAGCTATACGCGCAACGAACAGTTTGCGGCGGCGCAGAAAGGCGTCGACGAATCGGAGCGGCTCGGGCGTTCCCTGCTCAACGGTTTCCCGATCGTCAACTACGGCATCGAAGCCTGCCGTGAACTCGTCGAAGCGATCGAGAAGCCGGCCATCATGCTGACCGGAACGTCGATGCCGCGCCTGACCGGCGAGATCGGATTCGCCGCCGGCTATACCGGCTACCTGGGGTCTGGGATCGCCTACACGACGTCCTACATCAAGGAAATGTCGATCGAGGAAGGCATACGCAACTACCAGTACCTCGATCGGCTCGCCGCGCTGTACGGCGAACACGGCGTCGAGTTGCACCGCCGGCAGCCGGGATTTCTGACCGGCACCAACATTCCGCCGTGCATCGCGATCGCGATCGGCGTGCTCGACTGCCTCCTCGCCGCGGCGCAAGGGGTGCGCCATTACGGCATCGAACTGGCCCAGACCTTGCACCTGATCCAGGACGCCGCGGCCATCGCCGTCTGCGAGTCGATCACGCAGGAGTATCTCAGGCGCAAAGGACACGATGAGGTGTTCACGCCGGTCACCTCGTTGCACTGGATGGGCGCATGGCCGCACGACGAGGCGCAGTGCGCGACGCTGGTGAGCTACGGCGGAACCCTGGCGGCCATCGGCGGCGCCGTCAGCGTGACCACCAAGTCCACGCACGAGGCGATCGGAATACCGACGCCGCAAGCGAATGCCGAAGGCTTGCGGATGACCCGGATGGCGATCTATCTGGCCCGGGGAATCCGGCTCGATGGGATGCCGGAGTACGAGCGCGAAAAGGCCCTGATCGGACGCGAAGTGCACGCGATTGTCGACAAGGTGCTGGAGATGGGCGACGGCGACACTGCGCTCGGCACGGTGCGCGCATTTGCCGCCGGCGTACTCGACGTGCCGTGGTCGCCGAATCGCCATGTCAAGAGCCGCGTGATCGCGGCGCGCGACGCGCAGGGATATCTGCGTATCCTCGACGCTGCGGCCTTGCCGCTGCCCGCTGACGTGCTCGAAGTCCACGAAGCCGGATTGCGCCAACGCGCCGCGATCGAGAAGGTTCCCTACAACTACGAACTGGCGGTGCAGAGCGTCTATGAGCTCTCCGAGCCGCTGTCGCGCTTGCTGCCCACCCGGGGCAAACCGCAGATTTGACAGCAGCGCGCGTTCGAACAAACAACAGGAGGAAACATGCAAGCAATCACCATCAGCAAATTCGGGGGACCGGAAGTTCTGGTCGCGAGCGACTTCCCCAAGCCCGAACCAAAACCCGGCGAAGTTCGGGTTCGGCTGGCTTGCGCCGGCGTAAACTATATCGACGTCTACATGCGCAATGGCTCCTACGCCCGTTCGGATACCTACCAGACACCGCTGCCGATGGTGCCCGGCATGGAGGGCGCTGGCACGGTCGACGCGTTGGGAGACGGAGTCACGGGTCTTGCCATCGGCGAGCGCGTCGCCTATTGCATTTCGCGCGGCAGCTATGCCGAGTACGCCGCGGTTCCGGCCTGGAGACTGGTGCGCGTACCCGAGGCGATGCCGCTCCCGATCGCCTGCGCGCTGATGCTCCAGGGTTCGACCGCGCACTATCTGACGCACTCCGCCTACCCGCTAGCGGCGGGCAATGTCTGCCTGATCCACGCCGGAGCCGGAGGCGTAGGGCAGTTGATGATCCAGCTCGCCAAATCGCGCGGCGCGGTGGTGATCGCCACGGTCGGCAGCCCAGCGAAGGCGGCGATTGCCCGCGAACGCGGCGCCGACCACGTCGTGCTCTACCGCGACGTCGATTTCCGCGACGAGGTGCTGCGCCTGACGGGCGGGCGCGGAGTCGATGTCGCCTACGACTCGGTCGGCCGCGATACCGTACATCGCAGTATCCGTTCCTTGCGTCGTCGTGGCCTATGCGTGATGTTCGGCGCCAGTTCGGGGCAGGTCGACGCGATCGCGCCGCTGGAGCTGGCCGAGGCGGGATCGGTGTTCTTTACTCGCCCGCACTTGGCCGATTACATGCGCGACGCTGAGGAGATCCAGGGCCGCGCCGCAGACCTGTTCGCCGCCTGGCAGGGAAATCGCCTCGAAGTGGCGATCGACCGCACCCTGCCCTTGCGCGAGGCTGCGCTCGCGCACAGCCTGATCGAGGATCGCGCCACCAGAGGCAAGCTGCTGCTCGCGATCGAATGAGCGTCAAGCGCGCGCCCGCCGCCGCGCGATAAGGTGGCGGGCCAGCGGAAACAACAAGGCCGCGAACGAGATCAGCATCAAGGTGCCACTCAGGCGCTCACGGAAGAACATGGTCCAGTCGTTGTGATAGCTGATCATCGTTTGCATGTACGCGTTCTCGGCGAAGGGTCCGAGGATGCAGCCCAGCACCATCGGCGCAATCGGAAAGTGCAGCTTCTCGAACAGGTAGCCCAGCACCCCGAAAATCGCGATCACCCACACGTCGGAGACACTGTTGCGGTTGGCGTAGGCGCCAACAATGCAGAACAGCACCACGATTGCCGAGAGTATGGCCTGCGGGATGCGCAGCACCTTGACGACGACACGAATCCAGAAGAACCCGATCACGCACATGCCGATCACGCCGGCGAACAGCGATGCGAGAATCGTGTAGACCACGACCCTGGAGTCCGGATCGGTAAACAGCATCGGCCCCGGCTGGATGCCATGCAGCAGAAAAGCCGCCAGGATCACCGCGGTCGCGCCGCTGCCCGGGATGCCGAGGGTGAGCAGCGGGATCATGTGCCCGGCGACCGAGGCGGTCGAGCCGACCTGCGGTGCGACGATTCCTTCCGGCATTCCGGTTCCGAGCAGTTCGCGGCGCGCCCCGTACTGCTTCTCGACGCCGTATGAAATGAACGAGGTGATCGTCGCGCCGGCGCCGGGTACGATGCCGAGCAGCGTGCCGAGCAGGCTGCTGCGCATGAATGTCCAGCGCACCGACCACAGTTCGGCGAGCGACGGAAAATCGGTCTTGACGCGAGTCTCGACCTTGGGCTGGCCATGCAGCTTGAGTCCTTTGCCGAGCCGGTTGAAGACTTCACCCAGGCCGTACATACCGACCAGCACCATCACGTAAGGCACGCCGTTTTCGAGGATCGTCGAACCGAACGTGAAGCGGTAGGCGCCGAAGATCGGATCTACTCCGACGGTGCCGACGATGAGCCCGATGAACAGGCTGATAAACGCATTGACGAGCGAGCTACCCGCCAGCGCGACGACCATTGTCAGACCGAAAAACACCGCCGCGAAATAATCGGGCGGACCGAAACTCAGCGCCACCCGACTCATCGGCACCGCCAGCGCGACCATCACCGTCGAAGAGAACAATCCCCCGATTAACGCGGCGACCAGCGCCCAGCCCAGCGCCTTGGCCGGCTTACCCTTCTGCGCCATCGGATAGCCGTCCCAAAGCAAGGGCACATCCATCGGCTCGCCGGGAATCCGGTACAGGATCGCGGTGAAACACCCGGCGTAGGTTCCCGAGACGTAAATGGCGGTGAGCAGGATGATCGATGGTTCGATCGGCATATGGTAGGTGAATGGCAGCGCCAGCACCACGCCCATTACCAGCCCGAGGCCGGGCATAATCGAAACTGCCATGCCGACCAGCAGGCCCGCGATCAGCATTTCGAAGTTCTGCAAAATGAGAATATGGGTGAAACCGATGCCGAGGAAGTGAAGTATGTCCATCGCGCAGCCTCAATGAATGCCCAGCAGTCGCATCACTGTGACCGACAGCGCGAGAAACGGGCCGCGTCCGAGCGGCAGCGAAACATAGACGATCTTCATGAAGATGAAGACGAAGAACACGCTTGAGGCGAGCGACACCACGAGCGCCGGCACGAGGCGCCGGTAGCCGCCCACGAACATCAGTGCCGCCAGATAGGCGAAACTCGCGGCGAAAAATCCGACCGTCTCGAAGGCGAGCAGAAAAGCGAAGGTTAGCGCGATGCCGATCCAGACCCTGCCCGCGCTCGGCGGCCCCTCCAGCGATAAGGACACGTCGGGATCCTCGTCCAGGACCGGTGCAATCCCTTTCAAACTGGACGCTGCGGAACCGAAGGCGAGCCGCACCGTCTGCCAGGCGCTGACCGCCATCAACAGCACCAGGATCATGCGCGGCCACGCCCCCGGGCCGATGCGATCAGGAACCCGCGTGTAGTCAAAGTGCAGTGCCCGGTAATAAAGGAAAGCGCTCGCCGCCAGCAGCAATACGTACGGAGCGGCTTTCGCCAGCTTGGCACTCTGATTCATTCGTCCTCCTCCTATGCGTTCCGCCGCGCCCCCCGAAGGGGGCGCTGATCCGAGGCCTACTTGTTGAGCCCCTTGTGCGCACTCTCGGCGGCTATTTTGTGCGACTTATCTAGCCAATTCGCCATGTAATCCCTGGCTTCCTTCGCCGGCAGATAACTGTTGGGATCGGCGTACTGGTCGGCAAGGTATTTCTTGAATTCCGGCGTCTTGGAGACTTTCTGCAGCGCCTCGGACAGCTTCGCGACGATCGCCGGACTGGTTCCCGCCTTGACGATCACGACGCGAAGCTGCGGCAGCGAAATGTGGATACCGTACTGCCCGGTGACCGGGACTCCCTTGAACGGACCGACGTTAAGCGGCTTGGGATAGAACAGGATCAACGGCCGCATCTGCTTGGCGTCGACATAGGAGCGGACGTCGCCGGTCTGTTCGTAGAGCACGTCGGCGTGGTCGCCGAGTATCGAGGTGTAGCGCTCGCCGGGCTTTGCGTAGGGAATGTTCTCGAAGTGATAGCCCTTGCTGCGGAAGTAATTGATCGTGATGTCGTCCGGACTGCCGAACCCGGTCGTCGCCACCCGCAGCGTCTTCGTCTTCGCCGCCGCCAACAGCTCATCCCAGTTCTTCCACGGCGCATCTTCCTTGACGAAGAAACCCGACGGCTGCTGGATCATGATCGCGAGCGGGGTGATCTGACTCAGCTTGAACCGTGGATTGGGTGCGCCGAACAGCGAGTATGTGTCGCCGGTCATCACTTCCATGGTGTAGCCGTCGGCGGGCCCGTTGATCATCTTGCCCAAGCCGACCTGCCCGGTCGCGCCGGGAACGTTGACCACCGGCAGAGACACGCCGAGCATCGGTTCCATCAACTTGCCGGCGGTGCGCGCGAGCAGATCGGCACCGCCACCGGGACCCCAGGGCACGGTGAAATCGATGGGACGCGATGGATATTTGTCCTGGGCCACCGCGGCGGTCGCCACGAGCGACCCCAAGAGCAGTAACACGCCGGAGACGAAGATGGAAACTAGGGTACGAGCACGATGCGCATGCATAGGTCTACTCCTCCTGTTGTCTTGCTGCCAAACCCGCACCAATGAGGTTCGGGCACCTGAATCCTGAAATTTCGCCGCGCTGGCGCCGCCCCGGCATCCGTCAAACGGTCTTTTTATGGTGTCCATCGCCTGCCATCCATGGCCTGCCACCAAATGACCCACGGCAGCAGCGGATGGCCAGCAGATCCTGGCTAAGTCTTCTATATCACTTATAGCTACTAGATGACATCTATGACTAGTTCCGAGTTTAGGGTGCGGCCCATTGCTTGTCAAGAGACCGCATTGTTCAGAGGCGCTGCATCCCGCAGCTGTGTCCTGGTGGAAAACCGCCCCTCAACAAGTAGAGCAAAATTTGTGCATCATTTTGTCTCGAATAATTGAAAAGATCATGCCGAAACTATAATAAGTAAAAAAATAAGCGTTTAAAAATTCCAATACTAATACTATTTGATGCGCAAATATTGCCACCGCCAGCGGCGCGCCGCGACTCTCGGTTCAGTGCTGCATGCCCCATTTGCGTACCGTCCTGTTTTCGATCACGCGGAAGATCAGGTTCTCGACCAGGAGACCGATCAGGATCACCGTGAGCAGCCCGGCGAACACCTTGGGAATGTCCAGCTCGTTCTTGTTCTCGTAGATGTACCAGCCCAGGCCGCCGGAGCCGGAGCTGACGCCGAATACCAGTTCCGATGCGATCAGCGTGCGCCAGGCGAAGGCCCAGCCGATCTTTAGGCCGGTCAGGATGCTCGGGAAGGCGGCTGGAATGAGGATCTTCGCGACGTAGGAGAAGCCCCCCAGGCCATAATTCTTGCCGACCATGCGCTGCGTGCTGGAGACGGAGCGAAAGCCCGAGTGGGTGTTGAGCGCCACCGCCCAGACCACCGAATGCACCAGCACCGCGATCAGACTGGCGTTGCCCAGACCGAACCAGATCAGCGCGATCGGCAACAGCGCAATGGCCGGCAAGGGATTGAACATCGCCGTCAGGGTCTCCAGGATATCGGTGCCCACCCGCGACACGATGCCGATCCCGGTGAGCAGTGCGGCGAGCAGTATCCCGATTGCATAGCCGGTGAGCAGCACCTTGAGCGAGACCCAGACGTGGCGCATCAGTTCGCCGCTGACGATGCCCTTGACGAAGGCGGTCGTGGTGGCGATGAAGGTCGGAAACAGCAATTCGCTGTTCAACATCCGCGCCCCGATCTCCCACAGCAGGGCCAGCACGATCAGGATCAGCGTCTTGCGCAGGGCGGGATTTGCGCTCAGCTTCTCGGCCGTGGACAGGGGCTTTTGCACGACGCCGAAGGCGGAGGAATCGACCGGCGCACGATGGATTTCCGGCCGGGCGATCAGGATCGAATCCCTATCAGACATGATGCGCCTCCTGTTCTTCGACCTGATCGGCGAACAGCATGTCGTGAATCGACGCCGCCAGCGCATCGACGGCATGCGCGTCGGCACGGTCGCGGGGCACGCTGGCGAGTTCGGCCTTGACCTGTCCGGGATGCGGCGAGAGCAGCAGAATGCGGCTGCCGATCTTGATCGCTTCGGGAATCGAGTGGGTGACGAAGATGACGGTGAAGTGGGTGTCGTCCCACAGCTGCAGCAGCTCTTCCTGCATCTTCCGCCGGGTCAGCGCATCGAGCGCCGCGAAGGGCTCGTCCATCAGCAGCACGTCTGGCTCCATGGCCATGCCGCGGGCAATCGCCACGCGCTGCTTCATGCCGCCGGAGAGCAGATGCGGGTGGTGGTCGGCAAACTGCGACAATCTGACCTTGTCGATGTATTGCATCGCCTTCTCTTCCGCCGCCCGGCCCGAGGCCTTGCCCGAGGCAAGCAGGGGAAACATGACGTTTTCCTTCACGGTCTTCCAGGGCAGCAGCTGGTCGAACTCCTGAAACACCATCATCCGGTCGGGACCGGGCTTGGTCACCACCGCGCCTTTCAGTCTGATCTCGCCCTCGGTGGGCGCAAGATAACCGCCGACGGCCTTCAACAGCGTCGACTTGCCGCAGCCCGAGGGGCCGAGCAGGATGTAGCGGTCGGACTTGAACACCTGGAAATCGACGCGATAGGTCGCGGTCACCAAGTGCTCCTTGGTCTTGTATTGCAGTGTGACGCCGCGTACGTCGAGCAGCGGCGCACCGGCCTGACTCTGGGAGCTAGTCATTATCACCTCAGGAAGAGAGTGCATGGGGAAACAGACAAGCGGACGGCGGGGACCCCGCTGCCCGCCGTAAATCAACTGCCGGGCAGGTTCTGCACTTCCGGGAAGAACAGGTCCTTCCACGACTTCGGCATGACGTCGATGGACTTGGTCTTGTACATGAAATCGACGTATTTCATGACGTTCTGCGGCGTGGCCGTGTAGACGACCTGCGGATCGTTGAGAATTTTCAGGATGTCTGCGACCGAGCTCTTGTTCTTCGAGGTGCGCAGATAGAGCTCAGCCGCCCATTTCTTGTCCTTGTTGATCATGGCGATCGAGTCGTTCAGCGCTTTCACGAAAGCGGCATAGACCTTGGGATTCTGCTTGCGAAACTTCGCGGTGGTCCACACCAGATTGAATGTCGCCGGCCCCCCCAGAACGTCGTAGGAGTTGAGCACGGTGTGCACCTTCGGATCGGCGAGTTCCTGATACTGGAAGGGCGGCGAGGTGAAATGGGCCGTTATCTCGCTCTTGCCCGAGAGCAGCGCGGCCATGCCGTCCGGATGGCTCATCGAGACCGTGAGCGAATCCAAACGATTTTGCTGGCCCGGGCCGAAGGCCTGCTCCGCCGCCATCTGCAGGGTCACCGCCTGGATCGACACCTTGACCGCCGGCAGGGCGATCTTGTCCTTGGCGGTGAAGTCCTTGATCGATTTGACCGCCGGGTTATCGGTGTTGAGATAGAGCGGCATGATGTTGAGCGCGGCGACCGATCGGATGTCGTAATTGTTGCGCGTCTTGGCCCAGAGCTTGACAAATGGGCCGACACCGCCGGAGGCGATATCCAGGCTGCCGGAGAGCAGGCCGTCGTTCATGACGTTGCCGCCGGCGAACTTGTCCCAGGTGACCTTGAGATCCTTGATGCCGGCCGCTTTTGCGTCCTTCTCGATCAAATGCTGATCTTCCATGACCAGGAGCGGCAGATAGCTGACGCCATACTCCTGAGCGACACTGAGTCTGCTCACCTCGGCGTGCACCGTGGTGATGCCCAGGGCGACGGTCGCCGCCAATAGGAACGTGCGTTTCATTTTGTCTCCTTTTTTATATCCGGCGGAATCCGTCCGTCGTCGGTATTAGACTACCCAGGTAAGATCATAAGCCGAGCTTTTCGTTCATGATAGAACCGCCAGCGCGAACAGCAAGGCCACCGCCAGCGAGACGCCGGCGGCGAGTGCGGCCAGGTCCTTGCGCGGGCCGCGCCAGGATAATCCTTCCAGCAACAGCAGGCGCAGGCCCCCGGTAAGGTGGG
>MLJW01000253.1_pt1 | contig 37127 bp, 44 predicted proteins | sample 888231 | NCBI WGS metagenome assembly MLJW01 (sample SAMN05788063, study PRJNA343431) | mine drainage metagenome | isolation source: sample collected from the inflow into an acid mine drainage treatment plant... | place: Germany: Lusatia, lignite mining district
TCCGGCGATGGTTTGCTCTGCGGCCTTGGCTTGCACCTGTGGGCAGATGTATGCAAAGGCGCGGAAATCGTCGAGGAATAATCGCACCTGCTGCTGGTGCTCGGCGACGAGCTGCCGCGCCAGCCGCCAGGCAACGCCGATGTCGCCGAGGTTGTCGACCACATGGCAGAACAAATCCCACCGTTTCTGGACTTTCATGAACATACCTGGTGACAGCGCACCACCCTCTCAAGGAAACGCCGGGCCGCCCCAAGTTTCCTTGACCCCCGAGGGGGGCGGCTGCCGCAAGGCGGCCAGGGGGCTCTCTGAATCTTTTTATGACCCGCATTGTCGCCGCTGCGTGCGGTTGGCTGCATTCTTGCATCAAGTCAAGGTGGAGCATCCGGACTATGCCTGCCTGCCGGTTCCGCCCTTCGGCCAGCTCCATGCGCCGCTGCTGATCGCCGGGCTCGCGCCCGGCCTGCACGGGGCGAATGCGTCGGGGCGGCCTTTCACTGGGGACGGGGCCGGCCCGCTGCTCTACGGCACGCTGACCGAACTTGGTCTGGCGACGCGGCCAGAAGCTGTGCGGATCGGCGATCATCCGTCCACCCTCCGTGCGGGCGACGGGCTGGAGCTGCACCGCTGCCGCATCAGTAACGCGGTGAAGTGCCTGCCGCCCGCCAACAAGCCTCTTCCGGCGGAAATCCGCATGTGCAATCCCTACCTCGCCAGCGAGATCGCCGCGATGCGGCAATTGCGGGTGATCGTCGCGCTGGGGCGCGTGGCGCATGACGCGGTGCGTCTCGCGCTGGATGAAAAGCCGGCATCGCGCCGTTTTGCGCATGGCGCGGAGCATGCCATCGGCGCGCTGACCCTGATCGACAGCTACCACTGCAGCCGCTACAACCAGAACACCGGGCGGCTGACCGCGGCGATGCTGCACGAGGTGTTCGCGCGCGCCGCGGCCGAAGCGCGCGGGCACGGCGGCTGACGCGAGGCGCCGACGCGATGGACCAGCCAGCTACTCCCGCTGCGGCCGGCGACGCGCGCGACGCGCTGCTGCGCGAAGTCGCGGCGTTGCCGCACCTGCCTGGCGTGTACCGCTACTTCGCCGCCGACGGCACGCTGCTGTACGTCGGCAAGGCGCGCGACCTGCGCAAGCGCGTCTCGAGCTATTTCCAGAAGGACCACGGCGGCACGCGCATCGGCCACATGGTCGGGCGCATCGCGCGGCTGCAGACCACGGTGACGCGCTCGGAGGCGGAAGCGCTGCTGCTGGAAAACAACCTGATCAAGACCCAGCACCCGCGCTACAACATCCTCTTTCGCGACGACAAGTCCTACCCGTATCTGAAGCTGGGCACGGCGCACCCATATCCGCGCATGGCGTATTTCCGCGGGGCCACCGACCGCCGCGACAGCTACTTCGGCCCCTATCCGTCGGCGTGGGCGGTGAAGGAAAGCATCGCGGTGCTGCAGAAGGTGTTCCTGCTGCGAACGTGCGAGGACACGGTATTCGTCAACCGCACCCGACCGTGCCTGCTGCACCAGATCCACCGCTGCTCAGCGCCTTGCGTGGGCCGCATCAGCCAGGCCGACTACGCCGCCGACGTCGACGCCGCGGCGCGCTTCCTGCGCGGCGAGCACGACGGCGTGCTGCGCGAACTGCAGCAGCGCATGGAAAGCGCCGCCGCCGAACTGCGCTTCGAGGAAGCCGCGCAGGTGCGCGACCAGATCGGCGCGCTGTCGCGGGTGCTGCAGCAGCAAAGCATGGAAGTCGGCGCCGAACACGACGTCGACGTGCTCGCGGTCGAGCTGCAGGGGAGGCGCGCCTGCGTCAACCTGGCGATGGTGCGCGGCGGCCGCCATCTCGGCGACCGCGCCTATTTCCCCAGCCAACTGCACGACGCCGAGCTGCCGGACGACGCCGAACAGGCGCGCCAGGCGGTGCTCGACGCCTTCGTCGCCCAGCACTACCTCGAGCTGCCGCTGCCGCCGGTGCTGCTGTGCACGACGCCGATCGACGCCGAGCTGCTCGGCGCGCTGCAGGAGCACGCCGGTGCGCGCTGCCAGCTGGTGTCGGCGCCGCGCGGCACCCGCCGGCACTGGCTCGAGATGGCGCAGCAGGGCGCGCGCCTGGCGCTGGCGCGGCTGCTCGCCGAGGAAGGCGCGCAGCAGCAGCGCACGCGCGCGCTGATCGACGCGCTGGGCCTGGACGTCGCCGATGCCGACGCGTTCAGCGTCGAGTGCTTCGACGTCAGCCATACCGCCGGCGAGGCCACGCAGGCGTCGTGCGTCGTGTTCCAGCACCATGCGATGCAGCCGTCGCGCTACCGCCGCTACGGCATCGACGGCATCACCCCGGGGGACGACTACGCGGCGATGCGCCAGGTGCTCACGCGCCGCTACAGCCGCGTGGCCGACGCCGCCGCCGGGCTGCCCGACATCGTGCTGATCGACGGCGGGCGCGGCCAGGTCGCGGTCGCGCGCGAGGTGTTCGACGAACTCGGCCTGGACGTCGCGCGACTGGTCGGAGTCGAGAAGGGCGAGGGACGCAAGGTCGGCCTCGAGGAGCTGGTGTTCGCCGACGCTCGCCCCAAACTGGCGCTGCCGGCCGATTCGGCGGCGCTGCTGCTGGTGGCGCAGATCCGCGACGAGGCACACCGTTTCGCGATCACCGGCATGCGCGCCAAGCGGGCCCGCGCGCGCACCGGAGGGTCGCGCCTGGAGGACATCGCGGGCATAGGGCCGAAGCGGCGCGCGCGGCTGCTGGCGCGCTTCGGTGGACTGCGCGGGGTCGAAGCCGCCAGCGTCGACGACCTGATGACCGTCGACGGTGTTTCGCGCGAACTCGCGCAGGCGATTTTTGCTGCGCTGCATTGAGACGCGGCAGTGGAATAATGCAGCGACCATGACCGTGCCGACCCTCCTGACCTGGCTGCGCGTCGCGGCGATCCCGCTGATGCTCGGCATCTACGCGCTGCCGGGCGCCTGGCTGGGCATGCCCGAGCGCAATCTCGCCGCCACCGCGCTGTTCATGCTCAGCGCGCTGACCGACTGGTTCGACGGCTTCCTGGCGCGGCGCTGGAACCAGACCTCGGCGTTCGGCGCCTTCCTCGACCCGGTGGCCGACAAGCTCATGGTGTCGGCGGCGTTGCTCGTGCTGCTCGAGCTGTCGCGCATCGGCGCGCTGGTCGCGCTGATCATCATCGGCCGCGAGATCGCGATTTCGGCGCTGCGCGAGTGGATGGCGCGCATCGGCCGCTCGCGCACGGTCGCGGTGAACTGGCTGGGCAAGGTCAAGACCGCGACGCAGATGCTCGCCATTCCCTTCCTGCTGTACGACGGCCAGATCGGCTCGCTGCGCACCGCGCTGTGGGGCAACTGGCTGCTCGACGTCGCCGCGGCGCTGACGCTGTGGTCGATGCTGTACTACTTCAAGCTCGCGCTCGGCGACATGCGCGCCGGCGACTGAAGCCGAACCCGACGAGGAGAGACTGCATGGCCCAATCCCCAGCGCGCCGCTGGCGCATCGCGGTGCTGCCCGGCGACGGCATCGGCGTCGAAGTCGTGCCCGAAGGCGTGCGCGTGCTCGAAGCCGCCGCGCGCCGCTTCGACATCGCGCTCGAGCTCGAGCACTTCGACTTCGCCAGCTGTGACTACTACCTGCGCACCGGCAGCATGCTGCCGCCGGACTGGAAGGACGTGCTGGGCGGCTTCGACGCGATCTTCTTCGGCGCGGTCGGCTGGCCGGACAAGGTGCCCGACCACATTTCGCTGTGGGGCTCGCTGATTCAGTTCCGCCGTGAGTTCGACCAATACGTGAACCTGCGCCCGGCACGGCTGATGCCGGGGCTGCGCTCGCCGCTGGCCGGAGTCGCCCCCGGCGACATCGACCTGCTGGTCGTGCGCGAGAACACCGAGGGCGAATACTCCAACGCCGGCGGCCGCATGTACGCCGGCACCGAGCGCGAGATCGCGCTGCAGGAAACGGTGATGAGCCGCCACGGTGTCGACCGCGTGCTGCGCCATGCGTTCGCCGAGGCGCAGCGGCGGCCGCGCCGGCTGCTGACTTCGGCGACCAAGTCCAACGGCATCTCGATCACGATGCCGTTCTGGGACGAGCGCGTGCGCGCGGTCGCCGCCGACTTCCCCGACGTGCAGTGCCGCTCGCTGCACATCGACGCGCTGTGCGCGCGGCTGGTGCAGCGCCCGCACGACTTCGACGTCATCGTCGGCAGCAATCTGTTCGGCGACATCATCAGCGATCTGGCGCCGGCGCTGTGCGGCACGCTGGGCATCGCGCCGTCGGCCAACCTGAACCCGGAGCGCCGTTTCCCGTCGCTGTTCGAGCCGGTGCACGGCTCGGCACCCGACATCGCCGGGCGTGGCGTCGCCAACCCGATCGGGCAGATCTGGAGCGCTGCGCTGATGCTCGATTTCCTCGGTCGGCGCGACGCGCACGACGCTGTCGTCGGCGCGATCGAGCGCGTGCTGGCGGCTGCCGACAAGGCACCGCTGACGCCCGATCTGGGTGGGCACGGCAGTACCGCCGAGCTCGGCGCGGCGATCGCGCGCGAGGTCGAGCGCAGCTGAGTCTGAACTCGATTGACAGCGCCCAGGCGCCTCGCTCTAATGAGCAATGCCTTTAGAATCGCGCCGTTTGGCCGCTTTCGCGGCGGCGCCGCGCGGATCTGGGGGCTTGTTCAAGCCCCGCTTCGTCGGCACGCCGGCGGGCGTGGCGGCGGATGTCGTGATTCTGGCGTCAGGCGCGTTTTGCGCACGGCGTTTCATTTCATTCATTGATCGTTTATCCATCTCGTCCAGGGGGCCAGAGTGAACAAAACAGAATTGATCGAACACATCGCCAAGAAGTCCGACATCTCGAAGGCCGCCGCGGCACGCGCGCTGGAGTCGATGATCGAGGGCGTCAAGGTCACGCTGAAGAAGGGTGGTTCGGTGACGCTGATCGGTTTCGGTACTTTCGCCGTCACCAAGCGTCCGGCGCGTACCGGCCGCAATCCGCGCACTGGGGCGACGATCAAGATCAAGGCAGCCAAGGTGCCGAAGTTCCGCCCGGGCAAGGGGCTGAAGGACGCGCTGAACTGATTCGGCGCCAGCGCCAGCGGCACGCACGTCAAAGAAACGGGGTGCTTAGCTCAGTTGGTAGAGCGGCGCCCTTACAAGGCGTAGGTCGGGGGTTCGAACCCCTCAGCACCCACCATCCGCGGCACATGGCACCGAAGCAAACGCAGCGAAAGGCGAACCCGGGTTCGCCTTTTTCGTTTTCTCGATGGCACCGGAATTGAGCGAGTCGATCGCTTACGACGAGGAATCCAATGTTTGAAATCGTCCGTCGGCACACGAAGCTGATGCAGATCATCCTGTTCGTGTTGATCTTCCCGTCGTTCGTGCTGTTCGGCATCCAGGGCTACGACCATCTGACCGACGAAGCCAACCTCGCGGCCAAGGTCGGCGGCATCCCCATTTCGATGCAGCAGTTCGACCAGACCCAGCGCGAGCAGGTCACCCGGCTGCAGCAGGCGCTCGGCGGCCGCGTCGACATCAGCGCGATCGACACGCCGGCGATGCGCATGCGCACTCTCGACGGCATGATCGACCAACTGCTGATCGAGCTGGCGGTGAACAAGCAGCATCTGGTCGTTGGCGACTCGGCGGTGCAGCAGGCCATCCTGCAGATTCCGCAGATCGCCGCGCTGCGTCGGCCCGACGGCAGCTTCGACGTCAACGCCTACCGCAACCTGCTCGAAGCGCAGGGCATGAGCCCGCAGCAGTTCGAGGCGCAGGTGCGCGCGCAGCTGCTGCAGCAGCAGGCGGTCGGCGCCATCGGCGATGCGGCGATCGCCAGCCACGCGGTGGCCGCGTCGCTGAACGACTGGCAGCGGCAGACGCGCAGCGTGCGCGTCGCGCTGTACGCGGCGAAGGACTACACGGCGCAGGTCAAACCCGATGACGCCGAGCTGCAGACGTTCTACCAGCAGCACCAGGCCGACTTCCAGGTTCCTGAACAGGCCAGCATCGAATACGTCGTGCTGAACACGGCAGCGCTCGCGCAAGGGGTGAACGTGACGCCGCAGCAGGTCCGTGCCTACTACGACCAGCACCCGGACAAGTTCGGCACGCCCGAGCAGCGGCGCGCCAGCCACATCCTGATCGCGCTGCCGGCCAAGCCGACCGCGGCGCAGGTCGCGGCCGCGCAGGCCAAGGCCGACGCGATCGCCGCCGAAGCGAAGAAGGATCCGGCGCGTTTCGCCGAGCTGGCCAAGCGCGATTCGCAGGATCCGGGCTCGGCAGCCAGCGGCGGCGACCTCGGCTACTTCACCCGTGACGGTATGGTCAAGCCCTTCGCCGACGCGGTGTTCGCGCTGAGCAAGCCGGGTCAGATCACCGGGCCGGTGCGCTCGCCGTTCGGCTTCCACATCATCGAGCTGACCGGCATCAAGCCGGGCCAGCGCAAGCCCTTCGACGACGTGCGCGCGAGCATCGAGCAGCAGCTGCGCGCCGACGCGGCGACCAAGCTGTACGCCGAAGTCTCCGACAAGTTCTCCAACAAGGTGTACGAGGACAGCCGCAGCTTCGCCGCGGTCGCCGCGCAATACCACCTGCAGGTGCAGCATGCGCAAGGCGTCACGCCGACGCCGCGCGCCGGCGACGCCAACACCGACCCGCTGGCCAACCCGAGTTTCCTGAAGGCGCTGTTCAGTCCGAACAGCCTGCGCGACAAACGCAACATCGCCGCCGTCGAGATCGGCCCCGGCGCGATGGCGTCAGGCCGCATCCTCGACGCGACCCCGGCCGGAACGCTGAGCTTCGCGCAGGCGCGCGACAAGGTGCGCGCGCTGTTCGTCGAGCAACGTGCCGAGCAACTCGCCGAGCAGGCCGGACAGGCCGCGCTGCAGCAGGCGCGCGACGGCAAGGCGCAGCCGCAGTGGGGGCCGACGCAGCCGTTGACGCTCGACGCCAAGGGCGTTTCGCCGGCGCTGCTCGCCGCGGTGTTCCGCGCCCGTGCCGACAAGCTGCCGCAGCTCGTCGGCGTCGCGCTGCCCGGCCAGGGCTACGCTGTGGTCTCGCTCGACGCGGTGAACGCGGCCCAGACCGACCCGGCGCAGCTCAAGGCGCAGCTCGGCGCGCAGGAGCAGGCGCTGCAGCAAGCGGTGACCTACGCCTACCTGCAGTCGCTGCGCCGCCGCTACGGCGTCAAGGTGCTGTACAAGCCGAGCTCGGCCAACGCATCGGCGAACGACTGAGTCGCGTGCAGGGGGCTGGATTTTCGCCCCCGATGCCGTTTATAATGTTCGATTCTGCGGTGGCTGTAGCTCAGTTGGTAGAGTCCAGGATTGTGATTCCTGTCGTCGTGGGTTCGAGTCCCATCAGCCACCCCAAGCATTGAACGAAGAAGCCCGGGCAAGTGCCGGGCTTCTTCGTTTGCGGGGCGGGTCCGATGGGCTACCGCCGCTTCACCCGAACCGACGGCGGGGGCGCGACGTCGCAGGCCGCACGAAGGTCGGCAACCGTCGTCATCAAGGTCATGGGGTCCAGCGGTGACTCCTTCAGCCCGAGGCTGAGGTAGAAGTCGCGCGCCGCCTCCGACAAGGCATGCACGATCATGCCGCGTATGCCGATCGCATCGGCGGCCTGGATCACGCGCAGCGCTGCGTCCTGGAACAGGGCCTTTCCCAGGCCCTGGCCGTGGTGCGAGATGGCGATGGCCAGTCTCCCGAGCACAACCACCGGTATGGGGTCCGGCATGTTGCGGCGAAAGCGACCCGCTGCCGCGGCCGGTGCGACGGCGCTGGAGGCGACAGCGTAGTAGCCGACCACGCGCGTGTCGTCGCAGACCACGAAGGTGCGCGAGGCCCCGCTGACCTGGTTGGCGCTTGCGCGGCGTACAAGCCACTGGTTCAGCGAAGCCACGCCGCAATCGAACCCCGCCAGGACGTGGCTGGCGCTCAAGGGCTCCGGCGGGCGCAGCATCGTTCAGGCGCGCTTCCAGGGCGCTTTCGAGCGCATGGTCTTTTGCAGGCGTTGGTTCGGCTGTGCGGGCTGATCGAGGCGTTCGACGAACTTCGCGTAAGCCTGCGGGCTGACGACGGTGAGCGCGCGGTCGAGCAGCGCATCCTCCGCGGCGCGTCGCGCAGCTTCGAGGATGAAGTCCGTGCGCGTTTTGCCGGTGGACGCGGCGGCTCGATCGATCAAATTGCGTTCAGCTGCCGGTATGCGCAGATTCAGCGTGTCCCGACGAGGCTTCTCGGTGGTGGCTGCAGTCATGTCGTGCGCTCCGGTCTTTCGCGGTGAGTTGGCTTGAAGTCTACCATTGCGTAACGACATTGTCGTTACGGTGTGCCATGGCCTGAAAGCACATGGGGGCGATGGGGCCAGGCCTCGAAGGGTCACGGTGTCAGCGTGGCGCTCCAGTTCGCATCTTCGTCGCGCACCGCACCCCAACTAGATCAAAAGCTTACGGGTCCTTCGGGGCCCGTTTTGCTTTTTCAGGAGGCTCGGTCGCGGGCGTGGCCTGGTGGTAGCGCACTTGCCATCGACCTTCGACGCGCAGCCACAGGGAACAGCGGTGCGCATGCCTGATGTCCGAACCGTCCGCCAGACCTTCGGCCGTGCGGTAGGTCAGCAGCGCAGCCTCGGCGCCCAGCGCCGTGAGCGCGAAGCCATCGGACGTGATCGGAGCGCGTGACGGTCCTTCCGATGCCAGGGCGGCGATGGTCTCGGCACGCGTGTACCGGGCGCCCGAACGCCCCACCTCCTCGAAATCCCCGTGCAGCAGCGCGTCGACGCGAGCGCGATTGCGGCGGACAGCCGGATCGTGAAGCTCCCTCTCCAGCGCGACGAGGTCTCCCATGAGATCGGAAGGCGGCGTCATCGATTCGACTTCAGGCGGCTGCAGTAGGCGTTGGCTGAGACGGTCGACGGCGAGTGCTTCGAAGCCTTCGGCGAGCTCAGCGGCCAGGTTGCGCTTCATCGGCGTGCTCCCCGGCCGTCAGGCCGTCGTCCGAGCATCGTGCGGCTGCGTGACCAGGTCGACGCCCAGTGCCCGACACACGCGCAGGATGGTGTCGAACCGCGGCTTGGCCCCTGGCTTCAACGCGTTGTAGAGATTCTCCCGGCCAAGCCCGCTGTCGGCGGCCAGCTTCGCCATTCCGCGGGCACGTGCCACATGCCCCAGGGCGCGGATGATCTCGTCGGAGTCGCCGTCGGTGAACACCTGGCGCAGGTACTCGGCGATGGCCTCGTCCGAGTCGAGTTCGCTGACGATGTCGAAGGGGATGAATTTCTGGTTCATGGTTCAGATCTCCCTGGCCATCTTCACGGCGCGCCGGATATCGGCGCTTTGCGTGGACTTGCTCCCGCCGGTCAACAGCAACACCACGGCCCCGTCCCGGATCGTGAAGTACAGACGGTAGCCGGGCCCGATGTCGATGCGCATTTCGGATACGTCGCCCTGGACCGGTTTGAAGTCTCCGAGGTTGCCTGCCTGGGCGCGCTCGAGGCGACGCCGGATCGCCGTCGCCGCCCGCAGGTCCTTGAGACTCGCACGCCACCTGGCGAAGGCCACGGTCTGCTGGATGACATAACACACGGGCCAATTGTATCGTATTCGATACAATGGAGCCAAGTCCGTTACGCCTGCAAGGGCAAGCGGGTTCCGTCTTCTGCGTCATGGATGGCGTGTTCGCCAGGGCGCCAGCGCCATGCTCCAGTTCGCATCTTCGTCCCGCGCCGCACCCCAAGCATTGAACGAGGAAGCCCGGCTCAATGCCGGGCTTCTTCGTTTCAATCCGGCGATACGGCCGAGTTTGCACGCTGCGTGGCGGGTGAGGCGGATAGGCGCATGCTCAGGTCTTCAGGTGTGTGAAGCGCGAGCGTGACAACAGTTTCCTGAAGTCGCGGTCGAAGCTCACCAGGTGTTCTCCCAGTTGCTCCACCGCAGCCGCCAGCCAGGCGTCGGGAAGGTCGTTGCCGGCGAGTTGCTTGTCCAGGCACAACTGGCGCAACCTGGCCCACTCGGGTCCCAGCGATGCCAGTTCGACGCCCGGGAATGCAAGCAGCGCGTCCACGAAGGCCACGGCATCGACCGTCGGTGTCGGTCGCACGAAGATCCTCGCGCTGGTGACCAGACGCAACAAGCTGGCGAGCACCATGGGCATCAGGGTGAGTGTGCCACCGTTCTCGGCCGAAACCAGCGCTTGCTCCAGCCACGCGCGCGCGGCCTGGTGATGCGGATGGTCGCTGCGCGAGGCTGCAACCAGGACGTTGACGTCAGGCGTCATCGCCGAGTGCTGCCAGGAGGGCCTTGTTGCTGGTCGGTTCGACTCCTGGCACAAGCCCACCATGCCCGTCGAAGACCGGCAGGCGCCTGCGGCGGGTGCCGGCCTCTCCAGGGGGCCGGGCTCGCAGGCGCAACTGCAATCCCTCCTCGATCACTCGGGTCAGAGTGGTCCGCTGCTGCGCCGCAAGTGCCTTTGCGCTGGCCAGCAACTGGTCGTTGAGGTCGAGGGTGGTCTTCATGGGTTCATTGTACAGATTTCTGTATGAAATCCCATCGCATCGTCCTGAGCCGTGCGCCGGGCAAGTGCGGCAGAGTGCGCCGAGCTCGGTCAAGGCGACAGGATGATGTTCCAGCTCGCATGTTCCCCGCCCTGCACCCCAACGAATGGTCAACAAGGGCGCGCGCTTAGGTGCGCGCTTTTGTTTTCCGGGGAATTTCCGGGGAACTTTGGCGCCGCCGCGCTTCGGTGGGCGTGCTCCCGCGCGTACACGCCAGGGGTCACGCCGAGGATGCGCTGGAAATGCCGCCCCAAGTGGCTTTGGTCATAGAAACCGGTATCGACAGCCACCTGTGCCAGCGCGCCGCCGGTACGCAGCATCGCTCGCGCCCGCTCGACCTTGAGCTGGGTCGGGTAGGCGTGCGGTGGCGAGCCGAATCGCCGCCGAAATGCGCGCAGCAATCGGAAACGGCCCGCCCCCGCGATCACCGCGAGTTCGTCGAGCGTCACCGGCTCGAAGCGGTGATCGTGTGCCGATGTCACAGAACAGCTTGCCCATGAGAAGGATCAATCAAGTGTTGCGCCTTCGATTGCACTGCGGGCGCAGCAAGCGCGAGATTGTCCAGGCGCTGCGTCTTGCACCGACGACGGCGTGGGCCGTCGTAGCCGTAGCGGGTGGTGAACCCGTCTCCATCGGTGTAAGCGGTGACGTTGCCGGCGTCATCCACCGTGCGGTGAACGCGCATCGTGGCGCGCGACGCCGCGGGGGCGCGATCACCTTGCGAGAACGATCGCCCAGCCATCGACAAAAGCGCGCAATTCGGTGCGCGCCTTTGCGCCTGGTGGAGTCGTCAGCGAACTATCGAGCCTGGCTGGCTCAGCGTCGCCACGGTGGCTGCCGACTGACCTGGCCGCGATACCCCGAAAGTGCTCAAGTTTCCCAAGGGTTGATGACCTTGAGACCGGCTGCCTGATACGGCGTCACGTCGCGCGTGGCGACCATCAGTGCACGGGTCGTTGCCGTGGCGGCGATGTAACCATCTTCCTTGCCGATTGCCGTGCCCTCTCGCTTCGCGCGCGCCATGAGCGATGCGTAGGCTTGCGAGGCCTCGAGATCGAAGGGCAACACCCGGCCCGTGAAGGCAGGCAAGACCTCACGCTCCAGGCGGGCCTGATAGGTCGAGCGTCGCCGACCCGTTGGCATGGTTGCGAGGCCGTAGCGCAGTTCGGCCACGGTGACGGCAGAAAGATAGAGCGTTTCGACGGCTTGTGCGTCCATCCAGGACAACACCCCGGAATTCGGCGTGATTCTCCACAACTCGGAGATCACATTGGTGTCGATGAGGATCATTCGAAGCTCAGCGGCTCTGGCGGGGTCTTGTCGCGAAGCTGATTGAAGCGCTCGACTTCGGCATCGTTCAGGCCACCGGCCTCGCGGGCGATCGAGACAAGCAGCGAGCCAAGCTTCAAGCGGCCTTCCGGCTTTGCCGCCTTCTCCAGGATGTCGCGAATCTCGGCCTCGGTGCTGCGCCCGTGCTGGGCCGCGCGCACGCGCAGCGCGCGATGCACGTCGTCCGGGAGATTTCGTACTGTGAGGATTGCCATGGCGTCATTGTAGTTTTTTGAAGTCAATGATTGCATATTATATAAATGAATGCACGTCCGCAACGGTGTAGCACGTCGGCCGCTGCGCCAGTGCGGGGGGTTCGCGGAGGTTTCATGCCGACTGGCCTGTTGGCGACCATGATGACTGCCGTCGCCAAACCGCAGCTCCCGCAGCCCGGCCGCCTCGACCGCCTCGCGTGTGGCCTGGGCGCCGAGCAGGAAACTGTCCCGCGCGTCGTGCGCCCACGAATCGGGGGTAAAGGGGCTCGCCCTCGCCACGCACGACGTCGTAGGTGGCGAAGCGTCCGCCCGCAGCGAGCAGCCGGCGGATCTCCGCATTACAGGCGGGGGCGATCGGCGACGTTCATGGCCACATGCTGCAGCAGCACCGCGTCGAAGCAGGCGTCGGCGAAGTCCAGCGCCAGCGCGCTCCCGACATGGAAGTCCACGCGTTCCTGCTGGGCTGTGCGCAGGCTCAGGTAGCGCGCGGCCTCGACAAAACCCTCGCTGGGGTCGACGCCGGTGACCCGGCAGCCGCAGCGCGGATACGCCTTGCCCGGCCGGGCAAGGCGCCACGCACGCGCCGCCGGGCGCCGAGCGTCAGCGCCGCCTGGCCGCGACGGCACGGTAGATGCGCCAGCCCAGCAGCACGGCCAGCACGACGGCGTAGAGTTTGGGGTCGGCCGTGTTGTTCTTCGCCAGCTTGCCCCACCAGTAGTGGAACACCCCGAGAACTCCAGCCGCGTAGACCAGCCGGTGCAGCATGCGCCAGCGAGCCGCCCCCATGCGCCGGATGATGCCGTTGGTCGAGGTCGAGGCCAGCGCGGTCAGCATCGCCAGCGTGGTCATGCCGGCCAGCACGAAGGGGTGGCGGGCCGCGTCCTGCACCACCCGCGCGACGCTGAAGCCGTTGACCAGACCGAAATACACGGTGAAGTGCAGCGCGGCGTAGGCGAAGCTGAACAGCCCGAGCATGCGCCGCAGGCGCGCCAGCTCGGTCCAGCCAGTGAGCACGCGCAGCGGCGTCACCGCCAGGGTGATCAGCAGCAGGCGCAACGCCCAAAGTCCGGTGGCCCAGAGCAGCGCCTGCTCGGGGTTGGCGCCCAGGCGCTGGCTGAAGGCGCGCCACACCAGATCCGCCATCGGCAGCAGCGCCAGGGCGAACACCGCCGGTTTGAACCAGCGGGCCTGCAGCGTGGCGCGCCGCCACGCGACGCCGCGCGCGGGCAAGGTGGTGGACGACATTTCAGAACTCCCGGGTCAGGTCCATGCCCTGGTACAGATGCGCGACCTGGTCGCCGTAGCCGTTGAACAGCCGCGTCGGGATATCCGGCGTGAACAGCCCGCCGTACGCGCCCTGGCCGATGCGGCGCTCTTGCGCCTGGCTCCAGTTCTGCGGGCTGACAGCGGGGTTCACGTTGGAATAGAAGCCGTACCAGTCGGGTACGGCACGCATCCACGAAGTCACCGGCTGCTTGTCGACCAGGCGTACCCTGACGATGGACTTGGCGCCCTTGAAGCCGTATTTCCAGGGAATGACCATGCGCAGCGGCGCGCCGTTCTGGTTGGGCAGCAGTTCGCCATAGAGCCCGAAGCTCAGCAGCGTCAGCGGGTGCATGGCCTCGTCGAGGCGCAGGCCCTCGACGTAGGGCCACTGCAGGATGTCGCTGTTCTGCCCCGGCATGTGCGTCGGGTCGAGCAGGGTGTGGAACTCCACGAAGCGCGCGCTGCCGGCGGGCTGCACGGCGTCGAGCAGCCGCGACAGTGGATAGCCGATCCACGGGATCACCATCGACCACGCCTCGACGCAGCGGTGGCGATAGACGCGCTCTTCCATCGGCGCCAGCCGCAACAGCTCCTCGACGCCGAAGGTCCGCGGTTTGTGCACCAGGCCGTCGACCACCACCGTCCACGGCCGCGTCGGCAGCGCGCCGGCGTAGCGCGCGGGGTCGCTCTTACCGGTGCCGAACTCGTAGTAGTTGTTGTAGGTCGTCACGTCCTTGTAGGGCGTCAACGCCTCGTGGGTGGAGTAGGTGGCGTTGCGTGAAGCCGGCAGGTGCGGCCGGCGCCCCTGCGGCGCCACCTCGACCGCGCCGGCGGCGCTGGCCGCGGCCAGCGACCCGAGGGTCGCCAGGCCGACATTGCGCATCCACTCTCGGCGCGAGCGATACACCGCCTGCGGGGTGATCTCCGAGGCCACCGGGTGTTCAAATCCTTGCTGCGTGCGCTTGCTCATGCTGGGCACCTCCGACACGAAACGGCGTTGCACGGGCCCCAGGGCCCGCGCGGTCTCACATGCTGTGCATCATCCTGCGGGCCATGTCCTGCTCGAAGGCCTTGGTCTTTGCCGGGCGGGCCAGCACGGCCTTGGCCTCGGCCTGGTCGAGACCGCCGAGCCGGGCGCAGGTTCCGGTGGGCTTGACGACGAAGTCGCCCGGGTTGTAGCTGGTCGTCGACTGTCCCTTGCAGGAATGCAGTCCCGACAGTCCGGCGCAGTCGTTGTGACCGGCGGTGGCGACGCCGAAGCACTTGCCCAGCGAGTCGGCATGCGCGGGCAGCGCGGCGACGCCGCCGAGCGCGAGCAGCGAGGCGGCGGCGGTGGCGAGGAATGGGCGTTTGTTCATGATGCTCCTCCAGGGGGTGGGAAACAGCGCGCTGAACACCGCGCTGGGAATGGATTGTTGGGCCGGGCTGGTCACCGAGTCCTCACGCAGAGTTCAACGTTTTGTGAACTCTGGCGCCCCTGCGCGTCCTATGATGCGGGCACCTTCAGCGACCCCTCGCCCATGGACCAGCCCAGGCGCATCCTGCTCATCGAGGACGATCCGGACATCGCGCAAATGCTCGGCGTGCACCTGCGCGAGGAGGGCTACGCCCTCGAGCATTGCGCGCGCGGCGACGAGGGCGTGCGCAGGCTGGAGGACGAAACCTGGGACGCCTTGCTGCTCGACGTCATGCTGCCGGGGGTCGACGGGCTGGAGATCTGCCGGCGCGTGCGGGCCATGCCGCGCTATACGCCGGTCATCATCATCAGCGCGCGCTCGGGCGAAGCGCACCGCGTCGTCGGACTCGAACTGGGCGCCGACGACTACCTGAGCAAGCCCTTCTCGGTGCTTGAGCTGGCCGCACGGGTCAAGGCGCTGCTGCGGCGGGTGGATGCGCTGCGCCAGCGCAGCGGCGAGCAGGGGGGTGCGAGCCTGCGCCATGGCGCCTTGTTCGTCGACCCCATCGCGCGCACCGCCACGCTTGCCGGGCGGCCGTTGGAACTGACCCCGCGCGAGTTCGACCTGCTGTATTTCTTCGCCAGCCATCCGGACAAGGTGTTCTCGCGCATGGCGCTGCTCGATGCCGTCTGGGGCTACAACCACGAAGGCTACGAGCACACGGTCAACACCCACATCAACCGCCTGCGCAGCAAGATGGAGGCCAACTCGGCGCAGCCCGGCTGCATCGTCACCGTATGGGGACACGGCTACAAGTTCGTCGCCCCCGGAGGTGCCGCGTGAGGCTCGGCCTGACGCAGCGCCTGGCGCTGGCCTTTGGCCTGCTGCTGCTGGCCACCAGCGGAGTATCGGCGTGGCTGCAGGTGCGCTCCAATCACCTGCGCGACGAGGAGGTCATCCAGAGCCTGTCGCGCGGGCTGGCCGCGCATATCGCGCGCAGCACCGAACTGATGCGTCAGGGCAGGCTCAGGCCCGACGCGGTGCGCCAGCTGTTCGGGCGCATGATGGCGGTCAACCCCAGTGTCGAGCTCTACCTGCTCGACGCCCGCGGGCGCATCACCGGCGACGACGCGCCTCCGGGCGAGGTCAAGCGCCAACGCGTTGACCTCGCGCCGGTGCGCCTCTTCCTCGCCGGCGCGCGCCTGCCCATCGTCGGCGACGATCCGCGCAGCCTGCACGCGCGCAAGGTGTTCAGCGCGGCGCGCCTGCCCGGGGTCGGCGACGAGCCCGCCGGTTACATCTACGTCATCCTGCAGGGGCAGACGCGCGAGGCGCTGGCGGCCCACGCCCAGGCCAGCGCCGAGCGGCGCGACACCCTGCGCTCGATGGCCCTGGTGGCCGCGTTGAGCCTGGCGGCCGGGCTGCTGGCCTTTGGCTGGATCACCCGGCCGCTGCGCCGGCTGGCACAGGCGCTGGGCGGCTTCGACGTCGGCGGTTCGCCGCAGCAGCTCGAACAGTTGGCGCGCAGCGTCGCACCGGCGCCCGGCGGCGCGGCCGATGCCGCACGGGTGCAGGACGAGATCGGGGTGCTGCAGCAGGCCTTCGCGCAGATGGCCGGGCGCATCGCCGAGCAATGGCAGGCGCTGGCGCTGACCGAGCAGCGGCGGCGCGAATTCGTGGCCAATGTCTCGCACGACCTGCGCACGCCGCTGACCTCGCTGCACGGCTACCTGGAAATCCTGGCGCTCAAGGGCGACGGCCTCGGCCCCGAGGAGCGCCGACGCTACCTCGCGACGGCGCTGACGCAAAGCGCCAAGGTCGGCCGCCTGGCGCAGTCGCTGTTCGAGCTGGCGCGGCTGGAGGACGGCCATGTGGTCGCGCAATGGGAAGACTTCGCGCTCGCCGACCTGGTTCAGGACGTGTTCCAGAAATTCGAGCTGGCCGCGCGTGCCAAGCACATCCGGCTGGAGGTGGACATGCCCGAGCGGCCGCCGTGGGTCCACGCCGACCTGGCGATGATCGAGCGCGTGCTCACCAACCTCGTCGACAACGCCATCCGTCACACCCCGGAAGAAGGCGTGGTGCGGGTGGACATCGCGGCGCGCGACCACCAGGTCGCGGTGGCCGTATGCGACAGCGGACCGGGCGTGCCGCCCGAGTTGCGCGAGTCGCTGTTCCGGCGTGCCCTCGGTGCGCAGCAGACGCAGCGCGGCGGCCTGGGCCTGCTGATCGTGCGGCGCATGCTGCAGCTGCAGGGCAGCGACATTGCGCTGGTGCAGCAGCCCGGCATGGGCGCGGTGTTCGAGTTCGTGCTACAGGCCACGTCCTGAGCGCGCGCGGCCAGGGCGACCGGCGACCGAAGGTGGGCCCAAGCTGCCACTGTGCGAGTGCAGTCGCTCGAAGCCATCGCCTTTGATGCTCAAGGGCCGAGCCAACCGCGCCGCGGCAGCGGCATGTGGTGGGGGAGGCAGTGGAGGTGGACTGCCATCGCTCCGATTGCGGGTTGGCCCTGTCAAGGCGTCGAAACCTGAAATCACGTCGAACAGTTCCTCGTCGATACTGCTCTGGCGCAGACGGTGGAACGTGCCCTTGAGAATCTGCAGCAACTCGTCGATGTTGCGGTCGGCGCGTTCCATCGCGGCCAGACGGCTGGCGTTCTCGCTCGCCAGTGACTCGGCACATGCGCGAAAGAGTGAGACGAACAGAAATTCGCGAATGAGCGCGCGCAGCGTTGCGCCGCTGAACCCCATGGTTTGCGGCAACAGCGCGGTTGGCCACTGACCCCGTGCGAGTTCGCGGCTCCAGCTCTCGTCCAGCGGCAGCAGTCGCTGGCTCACCGGGGTATAGGCGCCTGCGGCGCTGGGGCGGTTGTAGAAGAGGTGGAGTTCGGGGGCTTGCGCCGACCGGGCGCCGGCTTCGTGCGCGAGCAGAATCTTCCCGACCAGCGGAGTGATGGCCTGGACGGAATTCGGCACGGCGTAGCGTTCGGCCAACGGCACGCCCGCGTCGGCCAGGCGCGCATGCACCCGCTCACCGACAGCCCAGACCCGGGGCGTTCCCGGCAGCGCGGACAGCGCGGCGATGGCGCGCTCGACCACGATCTCGTTGAATCGCCCGACCAGGCCCTGGTCAGAACCGAAGACGACGGCGCGGATGTCCGCGGGCGCGGGCTCACGCGTCGCGCCATAGGGATGGGCTGTCATGCCACCTTGGCGAAAACACGCTCCCAGCCCCAGTTCCACCGTGCGGGCGTAGTCTCCAAGGGCGGCCACCGAGTTCTCGTACTGGGTGATGCTCGAGGCAGCCAAAGCCTTCATGGTGCGAACGACCGAATGCAGTTCGCCGGCGCTGGCGATCTTGCGCCGCAGGCTCGCCGTGCTGTCGCTCATCGCTGCTCCTGCATGCCGTGATCGGTTCAGCACCGCTCCGCGGTGCTGGGCGAGGCCGCGGCTGCCGCCACGGTCGAGACGCCCCCGGTCCGGAAGGTTTCGAGCGCGCGACGAGCAGCCTCGATGACGTTGGCGCGATCCTCGTCGCGCAAGGTGTCGGCGTTGGCCAGGCGCTCGCACAGATCCTCCGGAAGTTCCCGTGCCGCTTCGCGCACGGCACGCTCCGCGTCAGCCATCCGGTCCATCGGCACCGCGTCGAAGTGGCCGTTCGTCAACGCCAGCAGGACGGCGATCTGCGCCGGGACCGGCACGGGTGCGAACTCCGGCTGCTTGAGGCAGGCGCGGATTCGTTGCCCATGTTCAATGGACTTGCGTGTGTCGTCGTCCAGTCGCGCGCCGAAGCGGGCAAAGGTCTCGAGTTCCTCGAACTGCGCGTAGGCGAGCTTGAGGTCCCCGGCCGCCGCGCGGTAGGCCGCCGGCTGCGCCTTGCCTCCGACGCGCGAGACCGACTGGCCGACGTCGATCGCGGGGAGCACGCCGAGGTCGAACAGCGACGGCGACAGCATGATCTGACCATCGGTGATCGAGATCAGGTTCGTCGGAATGTAGGCCGAGATGTTCTGCGCTTCGGTCTCGATGATGGGCAGGGCGGTGAGCGAGCCGCCACCGAGTTCCTCGCGCAGATGCGTGGCGCGCTCGAGCAGGCGCGCGTGGATGTAGAAGATGTCGCCTGGAAACGCCTCACGGCCGGGCGGGCGGCGCAGCAGCAGTGACAGCTCCCGGTAGGCACGGGCGTGCTGTGTGAGGTCGTCGTAAACGATCAACACGTCGCGGCCCGCGGCCATGAAGTGCTCCGCGATGCTGGTCGCCGCATACGGCGCGATATAGGCCAGCCCGGGTGGATCATTGCCTTCGGTCACCACCATCACGGTGTAGGCGAAGGCCCCCTTGTCGCGCAACACGGCCGCCGCCTTCGCGACGGCGGAGGCGCGTTGGCCGATGGCGCAATAGACGCACACGACATCCCGGCCGTGCTGGTTGAGGATGGCGTCGATGGCGATCGCCGTCTTGCCCGTCTGACGGTCGCCCAGGATCAACTCGCGCTGCCCGCGTCCGATCGGAATGAGCGCATCGACGACCTTCAGGCCGGTCTGCAGCGGCACCGTGACGGGGGCGCGGTCCATGATGGCTGCAGCGGGGCGTTCGATGGGCAGGCGATGCGCGGTATTCAACGCGCCGCCGCCGTCGAGCGGCCGACCCAGCGGGTTGACGATGCGTCCCAGCAAGGCATCGCCCACCGCCACGTCCATGACCCGGCCTTCGCGTTCGACTTCGTCGCCCGCGTGCAGATGCGCATGGTCGCCGAGCAGCACGACGCCGATCTCGTCCACGTCGACGTTGAACGCGATGCCGCGCAGGCCACCGGGAAAACGGATCAGTTCCTCGAAACCGACGCCGGGCAAGCCGCTGACCGTGGCGATGCCCGTGGAGACGGTCGTGATCGTGCCGACTTCGCGCGGGATCAACCGCGGCTCGAAGCGCTCTCGCGCCTGGCGCAGGCCCGCGAAGGCGTGATCGAAGACACGCTGCAGGCCCGCGGGCGTCGCGCTCACGGCGGGTCCCCCGCGGTGGCGCGGCCCGGCGCTGGCTCGGGCACGGCCGGCGCCTGCAGCAGTTCCCCCAAGCTTCGCTGCAGAGACGACAGATACTCGGCGATGCTCCAGGCCACCTTCTGCCCGTTCGCGCGCAGTTCGATTCCACCGACCAGTTCCGGCGCGGTCTCGAAGCGCAGCGCGATGTCGGGCCCGAAGGTGTCGTGGATCGCGGCCTCGATGGCCGCACGCTGCGGCGCGGGCAACTCGAATGCGCTGCGCAGGCTCGCCGGCTCGGCCGCGGCCCCGAGAGCCTGGGCGATGCTGTTCCGGGTATCGCCTTCGAGGTCGCGCAGACGCCGCGTGAACTCGTCGCACATGCGCTGTTCCAGTTCGCTGTCGGCCAGATCCTTCAAGGTCTGGCGCGCGATCGCGAACACTTCGTCCTGAGCGCGTCTGGCGATGGCCTGTTCCAGGTTCCCGGCCTCGCTGCGCAGTGCCTCCTCGCGCCTGGACGTGAACTCGGCGGCCGCCTGCCGCGCCGCCTCCAGCAGCCGCTTGCGTTCCGCGTTCGCCTCTTCGGTGGCCCGGCTCAGCAAGGCGGCTCGCTGCCGATCGAACACCTCGTTCTTGTGCCGGATCTCGGCGCGCTCCTGGGCCGCCTCGGCCTGCCTGGCAGCGGCATCGGCGAGTTCGGCGGCGATGCGCGCCTCCCGAGCGTCGATCGCATCGAGGATGGGCTGGTACAGGAAGCGCTTCATCAGCCACACCAGGATGGCGAAGTTCAGCGCCTGCGCGCCGACGGTGAACCAGTCGATCAGCATGGCCTACTTGCCCGCGACCTGCGCGATGGCCTGGTTCCAGAAAGGGTTGGCGAAGATGAGGATCATCGAGACCACAAAGCAGTAGATGGCCGTCGACTCGATCATCGCCAGCCCGACGAACAGGGTGCGGGTGATGGTGGCCGATGCATCGGGCTGCTGCGCCAGCGAGCTGAGCGCGGTCGCGACGGCGCGACCCTCGGCCAGCGCCGGGCCGATGGCACCGAAACTGGTGGTGAATCCCGCGGTGACGATCGAGGCCACCGCAATCAGGGTCATGCTGTCCATGGGGAATCCTTCGGGTTGCTGTTGGCGGGCTCAAGCGCCGCGCGCCGGCGCGGGGCTGGGTTCGCGAGCCCGGGTGCGCGCGGCCGCCGCGATGTAGACCGCGGCCAGGATGCTGAAGATGTAGGCCTGCACCATGCCGGTGAGCAGGCCCAGCAAGGTCATGACAATGGGGAAGAAAAAGGGCGTGATCGACAGCAGGATGCCGACGATCATCGCCCCGCTCATCATGTTGCCGAACAGGCGTACCGCCAGGGCCAGGGTGCGGGAGAGCTCGCTGATGAGGTTGAACGGCAGCATGATCGGCGTCGGCTCGACGTAGGACTTGAGGTAGCTGCCTAGCCCGCGGTCGCGAATGCCGAAGTAGGGCACCGCCACCAGCACGCACAGGGCCAGGGCCGTCGTGGTCGACAGCGATCCGGTCGGCGGCTCGTAGCCGGGAACGACGGTGAACAGGCTTGCCGTGGCGACAAACAGGAACAGCGTGCCGAGGAAACCGAGATACCGCCTCGGCTCGGGCAAGCCGACCTCCTGGATCTGCCTTTCGATGCCGGCTACGACGATCTCCAGCAGGTTCTGCCAGCGCGAGCGTTCGTGTCCCTTCGACAGCCTGCGGGTGATCAACATCGACCCGAGCACCAGCACGAGCATCAAGGCCCAGGTGAATGCAAGGGTCGCATTCACCTTGAAGAGCCCGTGCTGCCAGAAAATGACCTCGTCGGGGCTAAGGCGCATGGCGAGCCTTCCTTTCCTCGCGGGGCGCGCGGGCCCGGCTGTCGGCGCGTGGCCTGGTCAGCCGCGCTATGGCCACGTGTGCGATGCTGAAGCCGAGCAGCGACAGCACCAGGCGATCCGCCCGGCCGCCGGCAACGACATAGAACCCGGCCAGAGTCACGCCCGTGCGCAACAGCGCGCTGGTGAAGAACCACCGCGCCGGCGTCGCCGACGAAGCGCCCCACAGTACCGTCCACCACAGGCCGCCGTAGAACATCGCACCGAGCGCGCCTCCCGCCACGAGCGCCAGCACGAGCAAGCCAGGGTCACTGGTCGTCATTTTCCTGTTCCTCCTGTATGGCCTTGCCTTCCTTGACGACCCAGTGCCAGGCGTTCACGCAGCCGATGACCAGGCCGGCGACCAGCAGCGCCAGTGTCCAGTGCCTGCCGCCCGGATGGGCCTTGTCCAGCCACAGGCCGAGCGCCGCGCCGAGCAGCGTCGGCACCGCCACCGACCAGCCGATCAGCCCCATCATCCCGAGACCGAACCAGACTCCCCGGTCGGTGTGGCGGCGAGCTCTGAGCTTGCGCGCAGTCTTGGCGCCGATCTGGCCGGCGAGCGCCGGCCCATGATCGGCCGGCCCGGCCGGTGGTTGTCGAGGCTCGCGCTCGTCAGTCACGTTGAAACTCCGCGAAGCGATGCAGGAATCCGTTTTCCAGTTTCGTCGACACTTCGCGCAGGCTCCGTTCGTCCTCATCCAGCGTCAGGTACTCCCGCTTGACCAGTTCGTGCAAGTGGTCGAGATCGGTGCCGCCCATGGCGCGGCGCACCGACACGAGCACCAGCGGCCCCGCCTTGACGAGTACGCCTTCGTCCACGGCCAGGAAGACCTCCTCGTGCTCCTGGGTCTCGTAGAGCAGCAGACCGGGCGTCAGCGCCGTGACGCAATCCAGGCGGTGCGGCAGCAGGCCGACCGAGCCCGCTGGCGTATCGACCACGATGCGCCGGACACCGGCGATGTCGGCAAAGACCCGGAAGGGAAGCAGAACCCTAAGTTGCATCGGTGTGCGCCTCGGCATCGCTTGCCCGGGGGGGCGGCTCCGGCACGACCTCTGTCGGGCGCTTGACCTCCGCGACCGTTCCGATCATGTACAGCGCCCGTTCCGGGACGTCCTGGAATTCATCGCGCAAGATGCGCTCGCAACCTTCGAGCGTGTCCGCGATGGCGACCAGTTCACCTTTCAGCCCGGTGAACTGCTCGGTGGTGAAAAACGGCTGCGTGAGGAAGCGCTCCAGGCGGCGCGCGCGCGCCACGACGCCTCGGTCGCGCGCGGACAGCTGCTCCAGGCCGAGCATGGCGATGATGTCCTTGAGCTGCGCGTATTGGGCCAGCGTGCGCCGGATCTCCTGTGCCAGCTCGTAGTGCCGCCTGCCGACGATGCCCGGCGTGGCCATCTTGGAGGCGGATTGCAGCGGATCGATGGCCGGATACAGGCCCTCGCTCGCGCGTTTGCGCGACAGCACGATCGACGCCGACAGATGCGAGAAGGTGTGCACAGCCGCCGGATCGGTGAAGTCGTCGGCCGGCACGTAGACGGCCTGGATCGACGTGATGGCACCCGCCTCGGTGTTGGCGATGCGCTCTTCCAGCCCGGCCAGCTCGGTGCCCATGGTCGGCTGGTAGCCCAGGCGCGAGGGCATCTGCCCCATCAGGCCGGACACCTCGGCGCCGGCCTGGATGAAGCGGAAGATGTTGTCGACGAGCAGCAGCACGTCGCGGTGCTCGTCGTCGCGGAAATACTCGGCCATCGTCAATGCCGCATGGCCAACCCGGAAGCGCGCGCCCGGCGGCTCGTTCATCTGCCCGAAAAGCATCACCATGTTCGGCAGCACACCGGCCTGCTTCATCTCGCGATACAGTTCCTCGCCCTCGCGAGACCGCTCGCCGATGCCGCAGAAGATGCTGACGCCCTGTTGGTGACGAATCATGTTGTGGATCATTTCGGTGAGCAGCACCGTCTTGCCCACACCGGCCCCGCCGAACAGGCCCGCCTTGCCGCCGCGCTCGAGCGGGGCGAGCGCGTCGATGATCTTGATGCCGGTCTCGAAGATCTCCGAGCTCGTGGAGCGCTGCGCCAGCGGCGGCGGCGGCCGGTGCACCGAGCGCGCCTCGACGTCCGACAGGGGCGGCCCACGGTCGATGGTGTTGCCGAACACGTCGAACATGCGCGACAGAATCGCCTTGCCCACCGGCGCGCGCAGGGGGCCGCCACTGTCCACCACCGGCATGCCGCGGGCCAGCCCCTGCGTAGGCGTCAGCGCGATCGCGCGCACGTGATGCGCATCGCGCTGGGACAGCACTTCGATGACGATGCGCCCCTGCGCTCCTGCACGCAGCAGCGTGTAGATCGGCGGCAAGCGCTCGTCGAAGCGGACGTCGACGACACTGCCGCGCACGGAAGCCACCGCACCCACGTTGGGGGATGCGCGTGAGGGTGGCCGTGCTGCTGCCGTGGATGACGAGGCCAAGCCGGTTTCTCCGCGTTCGTCGCCCGCGCCGGGCCGTTGTCCCGGCAGGCGCGAATCGTGTCGAACGTCGGCCCATCGTACTCAGGCCAGGATTTCTTTCCATTACCAGGATCAAGTTCTAGATGACCCTGGCCCCCGCCTCGTCCGCCCGCGGCGATATCGGACTGCGCGACGCGCAGGGGCGGCCGCGGCGCGCGCCGACCTCGGCCATGCGCATGTGTTTCGACGATGACATCGAGCTTGACGCGCAGTTCCGTGCGCCAGGCAGTGCGCCGCTGTCGACGCCGACCCCAGTGCCAAGGAAGCGATCTAGTCGGCGGACGGGAATTCGTCGGTCATCGCCCGGGACCAGATGAAGGTCAGCGTCTCGGCGATCGCGTCGAGGTCGCCGGCGGCCTTGGCGAGGTGCGCATCGCGGTAGAGATAGACGCCGGCCAGGTACTGGTCCACCATGCCGCCCAGCGCATAGGCGCGACGCCGCAACTGGGTCTCGCTCGTCCTGCGCGCGCCGCTGCCGTGCTGGCGCTTGCGGATCGCGCGCACGATCGTGTCGATCCACGCCTTGTTCCAGTCGGCGACGATGCCGCGCGCCTGCGGGAAGGCCTCGTAGTGGTGCAGCAGGCATTTCATCAGGCCGCGGTTGGCTTCGAACAGCCGGCAGTAGCTGAGCGTGGCCAGCCGCATCGATTCCGCCGGCGTCGTGCTGTCGACGGTCGACGCCGTCATCCGCTGCTGCAAAAACGCGGCGAACTCGCGCAGCAAGGTGGCCAGCAGCTGGTCGCGGTCGCTGAAGTACTGGTACAGCGTGCCCTGAGCGATTCCGGCCAGTGCGCAGATGTCCTGGATCTTGATCTTGTCGGGTGAGGTGGCGTCGAGCAGCTCGCAGACGGCGGCGCGGATGCGCAGGCCGGTGCGCTGCCCCTTGCGCAGCGATGCCTCGGCCGCCTTGGCGCGCAGCACGTCGCGAAAGGCCGTGGCCGGCGGCGAATGCGTCGCCGGCGTGGCGTCGGCGCGCGCGGGGGATTTCGGGCTGGGCATTGGGGGCGGGCGGTGGGCGCGACGGCGGGGTCGTGTCCAATTATTGCCGAAAACAAAAACTGAGGTCATAATCAGTTTTTAGCGCAGCCGATATCGAGTCGACCATGTCCTATGTCTCCCAGTTCCGCCCCGGGCTGTTTGCCGGGCAGTGTTTCCTGATCACCGGCGGCGGCTCGGGCATCGGCCTGGGCGTCGCCGAGGAGCTCGCGTCGCTGGGCGCCCGGCTGGCGCTCGTCGGCCGCAAGCCGGAAAAGCTCGACGCGGCGCGCGATGCGCTGTCGGCCTACGGCGGCGAGGTCGTCTGCCACGCCTGTGACATCCGCGACGAGGCGCGCGTGAAGGAGGTCGTGACGCGTGTCGTGGCCGAACTCGGCCACATCGACGGGCTGGTGAACAACGCGGGCGGACAGTTCTTCAGCCGCGCCGAGGACATCTCGGCCAACGGCTTCGACGCCGTCGTGCGCAACAACCTGCTGGGCGGCTTCCTGTTCGCGCGCGAAGTGTACACGCAATCGATGAAGGCGCGCGGCGGCGGCGCCATCGTCAACATGCTGGCCGACATGTGGGGCGGCATGCCCGGCATGGCGCATTCGGGCGCGGCGCGCGCCGGCATGCTCAACCTGACGCAGACGCTGGCCTACGAGTGGGCGCCGGTGCGGGTCAACGCGGTGGCTCCGGGGTGGATCGCCTCGTCCGGCCTCGACAGCTACCCCGAGCAGCATCGTCCGATGATTGAGCGCTTTGCCGAACGGGTGCCGGCCGGCCGCCTCGGCACTGTGGCCGAGGTGGCCGCGGCGATCGTCTTCCTGCTGTCTCCCGCGGCGGCGTTCGTCTCGGGATCGGTGCTGCGCGTCGACGGCGCGGTGCCGAACCGGCGCGAGCACTGGAGCGTTGAAGCGGCAGGGCAGACCACCGCCTTCACGGGGCGGCCATGAAGAGCTTCACGCATACGCTCGCGGACGAGCTGCGGCGCGCCGCTGAAGAGGCCCCGGACAGGCCTTTCATCCGCTTCCTGCACGCCGAATGGACCTTCGGCGAGGTCGAGCGAGAGTCGGCGCGGATCGCCGCCGGCCTTCAGGCCTGTGGCGTCGAGCGCGGCGACAACGTCAGCCTGCTGCTGCCCAACTGCATCGAGTTCGCGCTGGCGTGGTTCGCGCTGGCCCGGCTGGGAGCCGTGGCGGCGCCGGTCAACACCTCGTTCAAGGGCGCGGTGCTGGCCCACGCGCTCGACCTCGTGCAAAGCGAGCTGCTGATCGTGCACGACTCGCTGCTGCCGCAGTTGCAGCAGGTGCGCGACGGACTGCGAACGATCACGCAGGTCGTCGTCGTCGGCGGCGACGGCGCGTCGCCGGCAACGCCGTGGCCCGAGCTCAAGCGAGCGGGGCCGCCGGTGGCGCCGACCGGTGGCGCGGCCGGCTTTGCCGACCCGGCGCTGCTGCTCTACACCTCGGGCACGACCGGTCGGTCGAAGGCGGCGAGGATCTCGAACCGCTTCATCCTGCGCCAGGCGCAGGGCGCGATCGACGGGCTGGGCCTGCGTGCCGACGACGTGCTGTATTGCCCCTATCCGATGTTCCACCTCGACGCCGCGGTGCTGACCCTGGCGCCGGCGCTGCTGCTGCGCGCTGTCGCCGCGATCGGCGAACGCTTCAGCGTCTCGCGCTACTGGGACGAGGTGCGAGCGATGCAGGCCACGGTGTTCGATTTCATGGGCGCGACCTTGACGATGCTGTGGAAGCAGGCGCCGTCGGCGCGCGATCGCGATCACCGCGCCCGCCTAGGCTGGGGTGTGCCGCTGCCGGCCTGGGCGCCGGAGTTCGAGGCGCGGTTCGGCTGTCGCCTGGTCGAGCTGTACGGCTCGACCGAAGTCGGCGTGGTCATCTACACGCCGCTGGACGAGCCGGCGCGCCCCGGCTCCTGCGGCAAGCCGCAGGGCCCGTGGAGCGTGCGCCTGGTCGACGAGGACGGATTCGACGTGCCGGCAGGTGTTCCCGGCGAACTCGTCGTTCGCGCCGAGGAACCCTCGGTGCTGATGGACGGCTACTGGGCGATGCCCGACGAGACGATCGCGGCTTTTCGCAACCAGTGCTTCCACACCGGCGACCTGTTGCGGCGCGACGCCGACGGCTGGTTCTATTTCGTCGGCCGGCGCAAGGACATCGTGCGGCGACGGGGCGAGAACATCTCCGCCGCCGAAGTCGAGTTGACCCTAGAGCAGCACCCCGACGTGCTCGAATGCGCGGTCATCGGCGTGCCCAGCGAAATGACCGAAGAGGACGTGATGGCCTGCGTCGTGCCGCGTCCCGGCTGCGAGCTGACACCCGACGCGCTGCTGCGCTGGTGCGAGGACCGCATGGCGCGATTCATGGTGCCGCGTTATGTGCGCCTGCTCGACGCGCTGCCGAAGACGCCGACCGACAAGGTCGAGAAGTTCCGTCTGCAGCAGCAGGGCAGCGCCGGTGCCTGGGATTGCGAAGCCTCGGCTCGCTGAAGACTCGAAGAGAACGTCGTGAAGGAAAGATCCATGTCCTACGTCAAGCTGTCCACGCAAGGCCCGATCAGCATCGTGACCCTCGACCGGCCCGAACGGCTGAACGCGATCGGCGCCGGGCTGCTCGCCGATTTCCACGAGGCGATGGTGGCGGCCCAGGCCGACCCGCGGACCCGTGTCATCGTGCTGACCGGCGCCGGCCGTGCTTTCTGCGCCGGCGACGACCTCAAGGAGTTCGGCGAGCAGGCCGAAACCAGCCTGTCCGTCGTCGACACCTGCGAGCGCATCCAGCAGATCACGCGCGACATCATGTTCGGGCCGAAGCTGGTGATCGGCGCCGTGCACGGTTACGCGGTCGGCGGCGGCTTCGAATGGCTGCTCAACTGCGACCTCGTCGTCGCCGCCGACAAGCTGGTCGCGTTCTTTCCCGAGATGGCGCTGGGCCACTTCGTCACCGGGGGCGTCACCCACCTGTTGCCGCAGGCGGTGGGCCATCAGCGCGCGATGGAACTCCTCGTCCTGGGTGACCGGCTCGACGCGAACACGCTGCTGGGACTCGGCCTGGTCAACCGTGTCGTGCCGCTCGAGGCCATGCTGCCGACCGCGCTGGAGCTCGCGGCGCGCGTCGCCGAGCGCTCGCCGTTTGCCACGTCGCAGCTCAAGCGGGTGATGACGACGGGGCTCGGTCCGCAGCTGATCGGCGCGCTGGAGCAGGAGCGCCAGGTGGCGATGGCCTGCTTCGCCAGCGCCGACACGGCGCAGCGCGTCGGCGCTTTTGCCAAGGACAAGCTCTGAGGCGCAGGTGGCGTGAGCCCCCGCGGCGCGGCGATGGCGCCTGGGTTCGACGCCACCTCGTGCCGTCAAGCGCGTGACGCCGATCTCGTGGATGTGGCGGCGATCGATTTTTTAGGAGGCCGCCTGCATTGTGGTGCCACAATGCAGGTGGCGTTGGTCGCCGACGAAGATCACCAGAGGACCAGGACGATGACATCCACGGTCGATAGCGTCATCTATCGCGATGGAAGGCGCATCGGGGACATTGCCATCGACGATCTCCGTGAAGTCATGCAACAGAGCGGAACGTTCGTGTGGCTCGGACTGCACGAACCGGATGACGCGGCATTGCGAAGAATCCAGCGCGAGTTCGGCCTGCATGAGTTGGCCATCGAGGATGCGAACCACGCCCACCAGAGGCCGAAGATCGAGGTCTACAGCGGTTCACTGTTCATCGTGCTGAAGACCGCGCAGTTGCAGGCCGGTCTGGTGGTCTACGGAGAGACCCACCTCTTTGTCGGTCAGAACTTCCTGGTTTCGGTGCGCCATGGTGCTTCATCGAGCTATGCGAAGGTCTTGCAGCGCAGTGAGGCTGGCACGAGGGAGCTTCCCAAGGGGCCGGGTTTTGCGCTGTACGCGTTGCTCGACTTCGTGGCGGACAACTACCAGCCAGTCGTGGCCCAGTTCGAGAAGAACTTTGAGGAGATCGAGACCGACATCTTCAAGGATCGCTTCGACCGTCTTGTCATCGAGCGCTTGTACGAGTTGAAGCGCAACCTCCTGGAATTGCGCAATGCGGTGCTGCCGGTGGCGGAAATCAGCTCGGAGCTCATGCGCTTGCATGGCGACCTGATTCCGAAGGAGCTGCGCGCCTACTTCAGGGACATCCAGGACCATGTTTCGCGGCTGGTGAGCGTCATCGACGGCATGCGCGACATGCTGACCACCGCCATGCAGGTGAACCTGGCGCTGGTGGCCAACAACCAGAACGAGGTGGTCAAGCGCCTGGCGGGTTGGGGCGCTATCCTGGCCATTCCCACCGTCATCTTCAGCCTGTACGGCATGAACTTCGAATGGATGCCGGAGTTGAAGTGGAAGGCCGGGTATCCCGTTGCCGTCGCCGTGACCGCGTTCGGTTGTGCATTCGTCTACCGCCGATTGCGCCGGGCTGGCTGGGTCTAGCAGGCAGTCGCCATCGCGCACACAGACGCAGAACGACGAGGAGTCCACGACCCACGCTGGGTCAAGGAATCGCAATCTTGAAAAGTTCTTGCCGCTCGACACCGGCACAATGGCTCGCGCGTCGACACGAAGCGGGGTGACGCGACCGCGGCGTTCGTCGCGGGAGTACGCAAAACTGGATCACCCAATCTCGCCAGACGGTCTCCGCGCCGCAAGCCTGCGTGGCGACCCTGCAGGCCCCTATCCAGCGCCGTCGATTTCTCGTCCACCGTGCAGGAGGAGCAGGCCTTGCATGATCGATCCTTCCATGGGGCTGTCAACGACCATGGGCTGTCGTGCCCCTGCTGAGGGATCCATGGATTTCCTGTCGCGAATCGTGTTTTCCATCGCGAGCGTCATATTGATGATGCTGGCGCTCGCGCTCGTCGTTTATGGCGTATCTGATCTGATAAGAGATCTGGGTACATCCTCGCACAACGCTCGCGACGCCATTCTCACGGCGATCGGCTCCGTTGTCATTGCCGTGGCCGTCTTCGACGTGGCCAAGTATTTCATGGAAGAAGAGGTTGCCCGCGGAAAGCGCCTGCGCACCGCTGCGCAGTTGCGGCGCAGCCTCGCGAAGTTCATTTCCACGATCGCCATCGCGGTTTTCATAGAGGGCCTGGTGATCGTATTTCAGGTGAGCCACACGGGCGTGCAGGAAATGCTATATCCAACCATACTGCTTGCGACCGCGATTCTCATCGTCGTTGGACTTGGGCTCTATCAGCGGCTCAGCCTTGACGTGGAGGAAAGGGAAAGCGCCGAGTCGGGACATCTTCCCGCGCCATGAGGGGCGCCATGAGGGCCGCCATGAGCGCGCCGGAGCTTCCCTTCCGGATCCGTCGACGGCGTCCCGAAGCGTCTTGAGGCGCCGGTCGCGGAGGCTTGCGTTGAGCACGAAGATCGATACCAGGAAGGCGCGGCGGGAATTGGCCTTGCTGCGGCGCGAAATCGCCCAGGCCAAAGCCACCCTGTGGGCGCTGCGCGCGGATGTCCTGCACCTGCAAAGCGATCCAGGGCTGGCCGCAGTACGGGGAATCCGCGCCGAGAATGAACGCCTCGTGGCGACGAATTCGCTGGCCGAATTGACGGCTTTGAAGACGCGCGACGAGTTGGACGCTGCGCTGAAGGCGGCGAATACGGACGCGCTGACGGGCTTGCGCAATCGTGCCGAGCTCGGGGAGCGTCTGTCGCACGAATTGCGCCTTGCCGCCAGGCGACGGGATCACGTGGGTGTCGTACTGCTGGACGTGGATGATTTCAAGACTTTGAACGACGTTCGTGGGCACGGGGTCGGCGACCTGGTCCTGCAACATGTCGCGAACACGCTGACCGCCGCCGTACGCAGCAGCGACCTGGTCTTTCGCCTCGGCGGGGATGAATTCGTCGTCGTGGCATCAACCGCCGGTCCGGGCGACATGCATGAGTTGCTGCGCAAGATCGATCTGGAACTGTGCCGGCCGTTCGCGCTCGAAGGGCGGGTGACGACGCTGTCGGTCAGCGCCGGGCTCAGCATCTATCCAGTCGATGCGAGCGACGCCCAGGCCTTGCTGCAGAAGGCTGACGAGGCCATGTACCGGGTCAAGCGGGCCAAGCATTCGGCGAGGACGTGATGCATCGCGGCCCGGGTGGGCCGGGGTGCTTGCCCGGAGCGCCCACAAAAAAGCCGCTGCGCAAGCAGCGGCTTTTTCGAGAAATACTGCCGGTTTAAACGGCGCGCACGTTGGCGGCTTGCAGGCCTTTCTGGCCCTGCTTCACCTCGAACTCCACGCGCTGATTTTCAGCCAGCGTCTTGAAGCCGTTGCCCTGGATTTCGCTGAAATGCACGAAAAGTTCAGGGCCACCGTCATCCTGGGCAATGAATCCGAAGCCCTTGCTCTCGTTGAACCATTTGACGGTTCCGGTTTGGTTAGCCATTTTGCTTCCTTCAATCAAGTAAAATAGTATCCGAGTCGCACGCGCCACCCGGCGCAGAAACACACAAGACTATCACTCGATGAATTCAGCAAGGCCCGGAAGTCTCTGGGGCAAGGCTAGAACGTCAGAAAGTCGATCGCACTTCTGTATACCTACGCGCGCAGTGTAGCACGTTTGCGGCCGCAGCGTCTGCTCCGACACGATGTCGCCGCGATGCCCGCGTCGCCAGGCCCGGCGGATCAAGACGATTTCGGCGGCGCGAAGGCCTCGTGGCGGCGGGCGGCGCGGGAGTGCCGCCGAACGTCGGTGCGCGACAAGGACCGGATGGTTCTCCACGGTGACTTGTTGCCCTCGGTGGTAAGGTGAGGGCTCATCCGTCAGAGAGGAAGCACCATGGCCAAGCCGAACTACCAGTTCGAAAAGCGCAAACGCGAGCAGCAGAAGAAGCAGAAGAAGGCCGAAAAGGCTCAGCGCAAGGCCCAGCCCGCACCGGCTGAGCAGGAAACCAGCACCCCCACCACCTCGTAATGCGGCTGCTTGGCATGCGAACACCGTGGCGGCGATGGCCACGCTTGACGAGCCCGTCCAGCTCGCCCTGAAGGCCGATGCGCGCTTGCCCGCCGCGCGACAGTCGGGCGTCAGTGCCGCCGGTTCAGCATGTCCAGGGATTCCTGTCGCTGTTGCTCTGCAAGGCACAGGGTCGCGGTCGGACGCGCGACAAGGCGGGCGAAGCCGATGGGATCGCCGCTCTCTTCGCACCAGCCGTAAGTGCCATTGCGAACGCGAAGCAGGGCCTGGTCGATCGCGTGCAGCTGCCGCAGCTCGCGGCCGCGAATGTTCAACTCCAGGGCATGGTCTTCTTCCAGCGATGCACGGTCCGAAGGGTCCGGCGTTGGCGCGAGCACCTTGAGCTCCGAGGCGCTGGATCGCGCCGCATTCAACAGCATGTCGCGTTCACGCTCCAGCAGGCGTTGAAAGAATGCGAGCTGGTCGTTGCACATGTATTCCATGACCTCTGTGCCGACGGGCAGCACGAGTTCGACGGTTTGGTTCATGGCATGCCTCCATCGAAACGTCGCGTTTCGACTTGCATCATGCGCTATTTTGCGATTCATGGACAGCGCTTCGGTGCAACGGTGCCGCCCCAGGCGCATGCGCGGCCGAGCCCTCGGTCCGGCGAGCAAGCTTCAGTGCCGTCGTCGACCGCGCTCGAAGGCATCCCAGGACCACTTCGCGACGACCTCCTGGGTGACGTCCACCATCGTGGCGAGGTCGAGGGACCTCATGCTGGACCAGCTCGCGCCGTCCGTGGCGCAGAACAGGGTTCCGGTGACGACGTCTGCCCAGGCGTGGGTCAGGTCGATGTTCAACAGCGCATAAATCCGGCCGTCACCGGCGCGAGCGTAGCGCTGCACATGGATCGATTTCGTGAACCAGTCCGGCAACTTGGCCTTGCGCGGAAAAAGCCCGACCAGCTTCGTCGTGGCCTCGCTCAGGTAGTTCGGGTTGCTTGCATACACGCTCACGGCGCTTCCCCAGGTTGATCGGCGGGTGTTCCATCCGCTCCACGGTTTGCGGCCTGGGCGCGCATGACCGCGAGTTCGTCCGCGTGTCCAGGAGCGAAGGCGCCATCGCAAGGCTACACTGTTTTCATCGCTCCAGTGCGTTCCCCGGGGGCGCGAGCGCGCTGCGCACTTTTCGTGTAGCATAGGGGAGCTGACATGCACAAGACCGTCCCTCTGTTAGGTCTTTCCACCCGCTCCGGCGCCGCCGGCGGTCGAGTTGAATCCCTTCTGAAGATTTTCTTGGCGTCTCTTCGCTGGGTGCAGTGTTGCGCCCAGAAACTCTGAAAGGAATTCAACATGGCGACCGAAACCGGTACTGTTAAGTGGTTCAACGAAGGCAAGGGCTTTGGCTTCATCGCGCCGGATGGCGGCGGCAAGGACCTTTTCGCGCATTTCAAGGAAATCCAGGGCAGCGGCTTCAAGACGCTGACCGAGAACCAGCGCGTGCAGTTCGAGGTGACCCAGGGCCAGAAGGGTCCGCAGGCGTCGAACATTCGCGCCCTGGACTGAGCCAGGTCGAACTGCCGGAGATCGGGCATGCCCCGATCTCCCCCGGAAAAAGCGCGGCAAGGCCGCGCTTTTTCTTTCTGAGGGGTGTCGCATGAAGAACCTGCAAGAAGCCACTGAGCGCATCTGCGAACTCAAGGGCAGCCAGATCGCATTCGACGCACTCATGCCCGCGCTGATCGAGGCCTTGCCTGCTTCGACCCGCGCGGAACTGGTTGCGTCGTTCGACGCCCAGGCCGAAGCGGCGCGCACGACCATGCTCTACGCCGATATCTCGGATTTCGTGCTGGCGTCGTTCGAGCGTGACGTCGCGCGCAACCGGGCGCTGCTGCTGGGGCGCGGGAAGCCGGAAGTCTCCAGTTCGACGCCCGCCATGGTCGACACGCTGCTGCTCACCACGGCACGCGTCACCACGTACGCCGGGGCGCATGGCTTGATCCAGGCCAATGGCTTTTTCTATCGCTGCGGTGATCGACTCTTCCTGGTCAGCAACCGCCACGTGTTCGGCGGTGCCGAAAGCGGGCGCTTGCCGGATCGCCTCGAAATCCGCGTCCATACCGACATGCAGGACCTGGCGCGCTATGCCACCGTGTCGCTGCCGCTGCACCGTGATGGCCGCGCGCAGTGGCGCGAAGCCACTGACCATGGCGGCGGGACGGACGTGGCGGCGATGCACATTCCGGCCGATGCGCTGCCGCCAGACGTCGTGCTGCAGGCTTTCGACGAGACCGATCTCGAGGCGCGCGACGAGGAAGTGGCGATCGGCGATGCGTTGACCATCGCCGGTTTTGTCCCGGCACCTGGCTTTCAGGACGTGATGGAACTGCTGGCGGTGGCGCGCAGCGCATCCGTCGCATCGTCCTATGGCGTGCGCGTTCAGCAGCAGGGATTCTTCTTGACCGATGCTCACACGCACCAGCGCTGCAATGGCTCGCCGGTGGTTCGACGTCGCCCTCCGGGTAGCGTGACGTCGACGAAGCCATCCTGGCGCCTGCTGGGCGTGCATTCGGCTGGCATGGGCGTGCGCACCCGCGAGCAGGCCCACGATGAATGCCAAGGACTGAACCGTGCCTGGTACGCAGACGTGCTGCCGGCGCTCACACGCGACATGAGTGCCCGCTAGGGATGCTGTTCAGAATTCACGTGGTGCGCGTTCGAGGTCAAAACGGGATGCATGGCCTGCCTGGGCGGCGCAGCCTGTGCCGGTGGCACAGGCAAGCCGACAGGTGGGTCAGGCGCCCGTTTTGGCCCGAACCCTGCGGGGCGGCGGCTGGCGGGCGCGCTGCGGCGTTGCAAAACCAGGCAAGGCGTCCAGCCTTGCCTTGGGTTTTGCGCCTGGCATCGCATCCCGCCAGCATCCCTAGGGCAGCACCTGCCGCCTCAGACGGCGGATGCGCAAGGTCGGAAAGCCGTCGTGCTCGACTTCGCAAGTCTCGATGCCGAAGCGGCAGCGCTCGCCGGTCGGCGTCAGCACGGTGAGGTCGTCGAGCCCAGCCGCGGACTCCATGCGGTGTCGGGTGAAAGCCGGCCCCAGCCCCCGAGGCCGCAGGCGCGTGGCGATGAAAGCCTCGATCTCGCGCTGTCCCTGGAGCTCACCGGCTGGCGACGCCGTCGACCACACCCCGTCGGCATGGAACAGCGCCGCCGCGCCGCGCGCGTCGCGACGGTCCACCGCGTCGAGGAAGCGCATCAGCAGCGACCGCGGCGAATGCCGGGCGGCAAAGCTGGTGTGGAGCAGCGCGTGCGCCGCCGCCGAGTTCGGCGCGCCCAATCCGCTTGCGTACAGCTGCTGCACGCTTTCGTTCTGGTACGAGCTTCGACGCGGCGCGCGCTGGTCTATGGCGTAGATCGCTTGCATGCGCTGGCGCAGCACGTCGGCGTCCAGCGATTTGGGCTCGCCGCCGCCGCCCAGGCAGCCGCCGACGCAGGCCATGACCTCGATGGCGACGAACTCCTCGCGCCAGGTCTCGCCGGCCAGCAACCGCTGCGCCGCCGCGATGCCGCTGCACACCGCGACGCGGCCGAGCCCGGGAACGTCGGCGGTCTTGACGCCCTCGGCGACGCCGCGCAGCCCATGCCATTCCAGATCCTGCACCGGTGCGCCGAGCAGATGCACCGCCGTGCGCACCATGGCCTCCATGACGCCTCCCGAGGCGCCGAAGATCTGCGCGGCTCCGGTGCTTTCGCCCAGCGGGTCGTCGAAACGGGCGTCGTCGGGCAGCGCGCCGAACTCGATTCCGCGCGCGCGAATCATCCGTGCCAGTTCTCGCGTGGTCAGCACGTGATCGAGGTCGGCCGACATGCCTGGGCGTACCGATTCGTCCTTCTTGGCGGTACAGGGCATCACGCTGACCACATAAGGTTCGGCGTCGCCGGCGGCGAATTCGGCGCCTAGCGCTCGCGCGAACGGGCCACGCTTGGTCAGCGCGCCGTGCATCTGCTGCGGCGACTTGGCGGTGCTCAAGTGTGGCAGCAATTCCGGGCGATGGATTTCGAGCCAGTTGACCCAGCCCGGGCAGCACGAGGTGAACAGCGGCAGCAGCTGGCGCTGCTCGAGGCGCTCGAGCAGTTCGCTGCCTTCTTCCATGATCGTCAGGTCGGCGGCGAAGTTGCTGTCGAACACGTAATCGAAGCCGAGACGGCGCAGCGCGTGGATCAGCCGACCGGTGCTGACCGTGCCGGGCCCGAGGCCGAACTCCTCGCTGATCGCCACTCGGGTGGCCGGTGCGACCTGCACCGCGCTGACGCGGCGGCGCGAATCGAGCGTACGCAGGACCTCGTGCCAGTGCGGCGCTTCGATCAACGCGCCCACCGGGCACACCAGCGTGCACTGGCCGCACGAGATGCAGGCGGTCTGCGCCAGCGGGCGCTCGAACACGGTCACCGGCAGCCGCTCGCTGCCGCGCCCGGCGAAGCCGATCACGAACTGCTGCTGTCCTGCCTGGCCGCAGGCGTCGGCGCACAGGCCGCATTCGACGCACTTGGCCAGATCGCGCCAGATGCTGGGCGATGTGTGGTCGACGAGCGTGTGCGCGGGACGATCGGTCGCGTCCGCGGACATGCGTGGCCAGCGTTCGTGCCACTGGTTCTCGGCAACGAGATCCTGCAACCGGCACGAACCGTTGACTTCGCAGCGCATGCAGTCGTTCGGGTGTCGCGCCAGCAGCCACTCGCCGTCGGCCTGGCGGAAGGCGCGCAGCGCGGCCGAGTCGGTGTCGACCCGGTCGCCGTCGCAGGCGCGTGTGGCGCATGCCGGCTGCGGGCGCTGCTGTCCGGCGACCTCGACCAGGCACATGCGGCACACCGCGCGGGCCGGCAGCCGCGGGTGGTGGCAAAGCGTCGGAACGTGCACACCCGCGGCGCGCGCCGCATCGAGCAGCGTGGCGCCGTCGGGCACTTCGACCTCGCGGCCGTTGACTGCGAGCTTGACCATGTTCCGGCTCCGGAAGGCATCGTCGGCGCCGAGCCGAACGGAAACCACCACCCGGCGCCCGGCTCGCAGTGTACGGT
>MLJW01000254.1_pt1 | contig 37064 bp, 38 predicted proteins | sample 888231 | NCBI WGS metagenome assembly MLJW01 (sample SAMN05788063, study PRJNA343431) | mine drainage metagenome | isolation source: sample collected from the inflow into an acid mine drainage treatment plant... | place: Germany: Lusatia, lignite mining district
TGTCGCGCTCGTTGTTCAGGCTCTTGCCGTCTTCGACGGTGATCACGCCTTCCTTGCCCACCTTGTCCATCGCTTCGGCGATGATCTGGCCGACGTCTTCATCCGAGTTGGCCGAGATGGTGCCGACCTGGGCGATTTCCTTGCTGGTGGTGCAGGGCTTGGAAATCTTCTTCAGCTCCTCGACCAGCGCGATCACGGTCTTGTCGATCCCGCGCTTCAGGTCCATCGGGTTCATTCCGGCGGCCACGTACTTCATGCCTTCGCGGGCGATCGCGTGGGCCAGCACGGTGGCGGTGGTGGTGCCGTCGCCAGCGTTGTCGCTGGTCTTGGACGCCACTTCCTTCACCATCTGCGCGCCGATGTTCTGGAGCTTGTCCTTCAGTTCGATTTCCTTGGCCACGGACACACCGTCCTTGGTCACGGTGGGGGCGCCGAACGAGCGCTCGAGCACCACATTGCGGCCCTTGGGGCCGAGGGTGGCCTTCACGGCGTTGGCCAGAATGGTCACGCCTTCCATCATGCGGGTGCGCGCATCCGCGCCGAATACAACTTCTTTAGCTGCCATGTATGTTCTCCGAATATTGGGCTTGATGAGGAAGCGGCTTACTTCTCGATGACGGCCATCAGGTCGTCTTCGCGCATCACCATCAATTCGTCGCCGTCCACCTTCACGGTCTGGCCGGCGTACTTGCCGAACAGCACGCGGTCGCCGACCTTCACCGCCATCGGGCTGAGTTCGCCCTTGTCGTCGCGCTTGCCCGGACCCACGGCCAGCACTTCGCCCTGGTCGGGTTTCTCGGCGGCGTTGTCGGGAATGTAGATGCCCGAGGCCGTCTTGGTTTCCTGTTCGACGCGCTTGACGATCACGCGGTCATGCAATGGACGCAATTTCATTCGTGTTGCTCCTGTTGATGGAATTCGAGGGTGGAAATACGCAAACCGGGCGATCAAACCCGGTTATTGATGCGGCGCAGAAGAGCAACGGCCTTTTCGGCCGCTTTACTAGCACTCACATCATGCGAGTGCTAATTGTAGGAGCAAAGATTGGAATTTCAAGGTTTGAAGGGGAATTGGGTCGCCGTCACTCTACAGCGACCGTTGCCTCCGTGGGCTATGGCCTGTTCACGCTATGTCTGCGCCCGCGTTGCAGACATAGCGTGAACAAGCCCTAGAGCTGGTCACCGATCAGGTCGACGGCGTATTCGTGGCGATCGGTGTTGACGTAAGAGTGGCGCAATTCGACCGGCCGGTCCTTGAATGAATGGGCCACGCGCACCACCAGCAGGAGCGGGTGCCCGGTTGGCACCTGCAGCAGACGCGCCTTGGCGGGGTCGGCCTTGGTCGCGCGCACGCGGTCGGCGGTCCGGATCACGCTGATGCCGGCTTGCTCCTGGTAGAGCTGGTAGATAGTGGAGCGGCGATCACGCAGCGTGCGCTCGTTCAGCGTCTTGAACAGTGCGGCTGGCACGGTGATTTGATCCAGGATGACAGGCTCACCCTGCAGGCTGAGCCTGTTGGTGAAACACAAAACCTTATCGCCGACACCGATGCCCAGGGCGGCCGCTGTTTTCGCGTCAGCCTGACGCCTGTCGAATTCAACGAGTTCGACAGCTGGGAATTCGCGATGCCCATCCTGGCGCACGATGTGGAAAAACGAAAAAAAGTACCGCCCGCGGCCATGCGAGGCAACGAAGGTCCCGCGCCCCTGGTGGCGGATCAGCACGTTCTCCGCGGTGAGCTCGTCGACCGCCTTGCGCACCGTGCCGATGCTCACGGAAAAGCGCGCGCTGAGCTTCTTTTCCGAAGGAATGACCTCGCCAGGCTTCCACTCCCCAGTGCGCAACGACTCGGTGATCTTGTGCTTCACCGCTTTGTACAGGTGTGTACCCGGAGACATTCCCGTTGAGATTTCGTCTGTCATCGCGACTCGTTCGTTTTGTGCTGGGTGGCAAGCATCGGGCATGCCATGGCCCGAAACATTTCGTTCTATTTTACCCGGGAATACATCTAGGTCATCTAGTTGACTCGGATGATATGCATGCGTATTCTTGCGCCTGACGTGCGGGCATAAGCCCGGGGCGCATACATACCAAGGAGACAGAATGATTCACTTCGTACTGCACGATTCCAAGGATTCCGTTGCCGTCGTCGTCGTCGAGGGCGTCAAGGCAGGCATGGAGCTCAATGGCTGGATCATGGATGAAGACCGCATGACCAGCGTCAAGGCCACGCAAGACATCCCCATCGGCCACAAGATCGCGCTCAAGGACATGGCCACGGGCGACGCCGTATGGAAATACGCCGTCGATATCGGCAAAGTCGTCGCCCCGATCCATACCGGCGAACACGCGCATGTCCACAACATCAAGACCAGGCGCTGGTAAGCAACCCCATGCGCGCCGACCCAGGCCCAGCATGGGATAGACCCGCTGCGGGCACATTGCGCCAATCTGTTCGGCGCGCCCGGAACTTCTGACAATCCCTCGAGGAAAGCAAATGCCAACCATTTCCAAAGACACCACGATCCTGGGTTATCGCCGCGAAAACGGCCGGGTGGGTGTACGCAACCACGTCATCATTCTTCCCCTGGACGACCTGTCCAATGCCGCCGCCGAGGCCGTGGCCCACAACATCAAGGGCACGATGGCGATTCCCCACCCATACGGCCGCCTGCAGTTCGGTGCCGACCTGGACCTGCATTTCCGCACGCTGATCGGCACAGGATGCAACCCCAACGTCGCGGCCGTCGTGGTCATCGGCATTGAGGACAGCTGGACGAACAAGGTGGTCGACGGCATCGCCACCACGGGCAAACCGGTGGTTGGCTTCGGCATCGAAGGCCACGGCGATCACGACACCATCAAGCGCGCCAGCCAGGCCGCGCGCGAGTATGTGCAATGGGCCAGCGAGAAACAGCGCGAGCACTGCCCATTGAGCGAACTGTGGGTGTCGACCAAATGCGGCGAAAGCGACACCACCTCGGGCTGCGGCGCCAACCCGACCGTGGGCAACGCCTTCGACAAGCTCTACGCGTTGGGCAACACCCTGGTGTTCGGCGAAACATCCGAAATCACCGGCGGCGAGGGCATCGTGGCGGCGCGCTGCGCCACCGACGCAGTGCGCGAGCGCTTCATGTTCATGTTCAACCGTTACCAGGACATGATCAACCGGCATAAGACGAGCGATCTGTCGGATAGCCAGCCGACCAAGGGCAATATTGCCGGCGGGCTGACGACGATCGAGGAAAAGGCGCTGGGCAACATCCAGAAGATCGGCAAGCAATGCCGCGTTGACGGAGTGCTCGACAAAGCCGAAGTGCCGACTCATTCGGGGCTGTGGTTCATGGATTCATCGTCGGCCGCGGCCGAAATGGTCACACTGTGCGCCGCGTCGGGCTACGTGGCGCATTTATTCCCGACAGGCCAAGGCAACGTGATCGGCAACCCGATCCTGCCGGTGATCAAGCTATGCGCCAACCCGCGCACGGTGCGCTTGATGAACGAGCATATCGACGTCGATGTCTCGGGGCTGTTGCAGCGAGAAATCAATCTCGACCAGGCTGGCGACAAGGCGCTGGAGTGCCTTCTGCGCACGGCCAACGGACGCCTGACTGCGGCCGAGGCGCTGGGCCACCGCGAATTCGTGTTGACCCGTCTGTACGAAAGTGCATGAACGCGTCGATCATTGCCGCTGGCAATCACGAGGAGGTTGTGCCCGGCGCGGACCGTTCGTCGCGCCGGGGTTTGACCAGCGCCAGCAACGGGGGACTGTGAAGGCGCACAACGGGGAGCGATGCCCACATCGCCCAACATCATCGCCTGACATTCATGAGGAGACACCATGAAAAAGCATCTGATTGGAGCCACACTGCTGGCCGCAGTCCTGCTGGCCACTTCCACTGCAGCGAGCGCCGAGGTTAACGAGATATCAGTTGCACGCGAATTCGGCATCAGCTATTTGCCGCTGATCGTCATGCAGGAGCAGAACCTAATCCAGAAGCAAGCTGCTGCTCGAGGCATCAAGGACTTGAAGGTCAAGTGGGTGCAGTTCGCTGGAGGCAACGTGATGAACACAGCGCTTTTGTCGGATAGCCTGCAGTTCGCCTCCGGCGGTGTGGCGCCGATGGTCATTGCCTGGGCTCGTACCCGCGACAACTACAGGATTAAAGGGGTAGCCGCGCTCAATTCCATGCCGTTGTACCTGAACACCTCCGATCCGAATGTCAAGTCCATCAAGGATTTCACGAGCAAGGACAAGATCGGGTTACCAGCGGTCAAAGTCTCGATCCAAGCCGTGACACTGCAAATGGCAGCCGAGCAAATTTTTGGCCCTGGCCAGGAACACAAGCTCGACGCGCTCACAGTATCGATGAGTCACCCTGCTGCGATGGCGGCGCTGGCCAGCGGGGCAATCACTGCGCACTTTGGCGCGCCGCCGTTCCAGTACCAGGAACTGACGATGCCTGGTGTCCACACGATACTGAACTCGTACACGGTCCTCGGCGGGCCAGCGTCGTTCAACCTGGTGTGGACTACGTCCAAGTTTTACAAAGAAAACCCAAAGATCTACGCCGCGTTCTATGCCGCTCTTGAGCAAGCGATCAGTGAGATCAACCATGACAAGAAATGGGCTGCCGAGCAGTATCTGAAATCGACCCACGACACCAAGGACAAGGTCGGGTTCATCCTGAACATGCTGCAGAACCCGCAGATGGACTACACGACCACGCCCCAGCACGTGATGAAATATGTGCGATTCATGCACAAAGTCGGGACTATCAAGGCTGTTCCGCAATCGTGGAAGGATCTGTTCTTCCCGAATGTGGACAACCTTCCCGGCAGCTGAGCCGCTGCAGGGCTTGCTCTTGCTTCGACTGATTCCAGCAGCGTTTCCTGTGCCTGAGGAGTTTGTGTAGTGACCATGAATCCATCGATGAGTCCGAACCCGCAGGTGCTGCTGGACGTGCGGGGGGTGACGCTGCAATACAAGACCCAAAGCCACCTTGTAACTGCGACCTACAGGGTCGATTTCCAGGTCCACAAGTCCGATCGCTACATCGTGCTCGGGCCTTCGGGCTGCGGCAAGTCCACCCTGCTCAAGGCCATCGGGGGGTTTCTCACGCCCTCGGAGGGGGAAATCATGCTGAAGGGTGTGGCGATCTCCAAACCGGGCTACGACCGCATGATGGTTTTCCAGGAGTTTGACCAACTCCTGCCTTGGAAGACTGTCAAGCAGAACGTCATGTTCCCACTGCTGTCATCTGGAAAATGGAAAGGGCGCGCAGCCGAAGACAAGGCGATGTTCTACCTGGAGATGGTCGGCCTGATGAAGTTCGCCAACCACTATCCCCACATGCTGTCCGGAGGCATGAAACAGCGCGTGGCGATCGCCCGCGGCATGGCGATGGAGCCCGACGTACTGCTCATGGATGAGCCCTACGCCGCGCTCGACGCGCTGACCCGGCGCAAGATGCAGGACGAACTCCTGCAGTTGTGGGACGACACCCATTTCACCGTCATTTTCGTCACCCACTCGATTCCCGAGGCGATCAAACTCGGCAACCGCATCCTTCTGCTGTCCCCACACCCGGGCCAAGTCCGCGCCGAACTCGAGGGTCGCTCGCGCGACAGCACCGACCGCGAGGAAGCAGGCTGCCTCGAAGCGAAGATCAACGACCTGCTCTTCGTGGGCGAGAACATGAACCAGGAGGTGCAGCATGCCTGATAGCGACAGTCTGCAACTGCCGCGTCCCGAGATCCATCGGGATCCCACCGATTCGGCGAGTTTCGGTGTCGTCGAAAAACCTCTGTCACGTCTCGAGGCCTGCTACAACAGCAGCACCGTGCGCAAGACCGTCATTATGATTTTTCTGGCGATCGCATGGCAGATCGGTGCGCATCTGATCAACAACAGCCTGCTGTTTCCGACTTTCTCGTCGACCATTCTCGCCTTCGTCAAGGGCATCGTCAGCGGCGAACTGTTGGTCAAGATCTGGACCTCTCTCCAGACCTTGCTCATCGGCTATACGCTAGGCGTCGCACTGGCCGCGGCGCTGACCGCCTTGGCAGTGACCACGCGTGTGGGCGCTGATTTTCTCGAGACCTTGACGGCGATGTTCAACCCGTTGCCCGCCATCGCACTGCTGCCGATTGCGCTGATCTGGTTCGGCCTAGGGAATGGCAGTTTGATTTTCGTGCTGGTGCACTCGGTGGTCTGGGCGGTAGCGCTGAACACACAGTCAGGTTTTCTGTCGGTGTCCAACACGCTGCGCATGGTCGGGCGCAATTACGGGCTCAGGGGCTTTCCGTACATCGCCAAGATCCTGATTCCAGCGGCGTTCCCCAGCATTCTCACAGGGCTGAAAGTGGGCTGGGCCTTTGCTTGGCGCACGTTGATCGCCTCCGAGCTGGTGTTCGGCGTCAGCTCCGGCTCGGGTGGCCTGGGTTGGTATATCTACGAAAACAGTAACGTTTTGCAGATCTCTAAGGTGTTCGCCGGGCTGCTGACCATCATCATCATCGGATTGATCGTCGAAAACCTCATTTTCCGCACCATCGAGCGCCACACTGTCCGCAAGTGGGGCATGCAGGCGTGAACAGGGCGTCCGTTGGCGCTGCCCCGACCGAAAAACAAGCGCGATGAAAATCGTCGTCAGCGAATTCATGGATCAGCCGGCCGTCGCGAAGCTGCGTACCCGCTTCGGAGTGACCTACGCACCGCAGCTGGTCGACGACCGCGCCGCGCTGTTGTCGCAGCTGCATTCGGCCGATGCTTTGATCGTGCGCAATCGCACCCGCGTCGATGCCGAACTGCTGGCGGCGGCGCCGCAGTTGCGCGTGGTCGGCCGGCTCGGCGTCGGTCTGGACAACATCGATCTGCCGGCCTGCGCCGCGCGCGACATCCAGGTCATTCCCGCCTCCGGCGCCAACGCCCGGGCCGTGGCCGAATACGTGGTTGCCACGGCCATGCTGCTTCTACGCGGCGCCTATCTGTCCAGCGCCGAGGTGGCCGCCGGCGCCTGGCCGCGCGCGCGCCTGTCGGAAGGGCGCGAAATCGCCGGCAAGACCCTTGGCCTGGTCGGCTTCGGCGACATCGGGCGCTGCACGGCGCGCCTGGCCGCCGCGCTGGGCATGCGTGTGCTGGCCCACGACCCGATGGTCGACCCCCATTCCCCGATCTGGACGCAGACCGGCGCGGCGCGGCGCGAACTCGACGCGCTGCTCGCCGAAGCCGACGTCGTCAGCCTGCACGTTCCACTGAGCCCGCAGACGCACCACCTGATCGACGCCGGGAAACTGGCGCTGATGCGCTCCGGCGCGGTGCTGGTGAACACCGCGCGCGGCGGCGTGATCGACGAATACGCACTGGCCGCGGCACTCCGCGGCGGCCAGCGCGGCGGCGCCGCGCTCGACGTCTTCGAGCACGAGCCGCTCGCTGCTGGCTCGCCACTGGCCGATCTTCGCAACCTCAACCTGATTCTCACGCCGCACGTGGCGGGCGTCACGCGCGAATCCAACACCCGCGTCAGCGCGATGATCGCCGAAAAAGTCGGCGATTTCCTGCAAGCCATCGCCACTTGATCAGCCGCCACCTCAAACCTTACGCCCATGCCTCACATCGCGCTGCCTGCCCTGACCGATCTCGTCACCACCGCCTTGCGCCGAGCCGGGGCCTCGCCGCTCATGGCACAGTCCACCGCCCAGGCGCTTGTTGCCGCCGAATCCCAGGGGCTGCCGTCGCACGGCCTGTCGCGCGTGGCGCAGTACGCCGCGCATCTGCGCCACGGTCGCGTCAACGGCATCGCCGTGCCGAAAGTGATCCATGCCAAGAGCGCGGCCTGCCTCGTCGACGCCGACGACGGCCTGGCGTTTCCCGCCTGTGCGCTGGCGGTGCGGGAAGCCATCGCCCGCGCGCGGGCCTGCGGCGCGGCTTTCGCCGGGGTCACGCGCAGCCACCACTTCGGCGTCGCCGCCGAACACCTCAGCCCGGTCGGCAGCGCCGGCATGGTCGGGCTGGCCTTCGGCAACTCACCAGCGGCGATGCCAGCCTGGGGCGGCCGGCGTGCGCTGTTCGGCACCAACCCGATCGCGGCGGTGTTTCCGCGCCGCAAGGCGGCGCCGCTGGTCATCGACCTGTCACTGTCCGAGGTCGCGCGCGGCAAATTGATGGTGGCGGCCAAGGAGGGCCGCAGCATTCCGCTGGGCTGGGCCGTGGACCGCGAAGGTCGGCCGACCACCGACCCGAAGGCCGGACTCGAGGGCGCGATGCTGCCGGCCGGCGGGGTCAAGGGAGCGATGCTGGCGCTGATCGTCGAGCTGCTGTGTTGCGCACTGACCGGCGCGTCGTTCGGCTTCGAGGCCGATTCGTTTTTCACCGACGCCGGCAACCGGCCGCGCATCGGCCAGGCCTTCATGGTCATCGACCCGGGCGCGCTCGCCGGCAACGACGTGTTCGACGAACGGCTGGAAACCCTGGTCGCAGCGATGTGCCAGGACCCCGAGGTCAGGCTCCCGGGGCAGCGCCGTTTCGAACGGGCCGAGAAGGCACGGGCGGACGGCATCGAGGTCGCCGCGCCCCTGTACGAGCAGCTGCAGTCGCTGGCGCGCGGGTGAAGCGGCCGCTGCCCTGGCCTGCAAGGCGAAGGGCCATGCCGCCGCGGCACCCCAACGACAGTCCGCCCGGGCGCGGCTTGCAACGGACGATAGCGCGCGCATGGTGATCGATCTCCCGTTTCCGTGGGTGACGCTGCTCAGCGCGACCCTGATCATCGCGCTGGCCTACACCATCTACGGACTGACCGGCTTCGGCTCGTCGATCACTGCGGTACCGCTGCTGACGCATTTTCTGCCGCTGCGATCGGTGGTGCCGATGATGTTGATCTTCGACCTCGGCGCCGGCATCGTGCTGGGACTGCGCAACCACAGCGCCGTGGCGCGCGACGAGCTGCTGCGCATCATTCCGTTCATGGTCGCTGGCATGCTGATCGGGGTCACGCTGCTTGTGCGCGCGCCGCAAAGACCGCTGCTCATCACGCTGGGCTGCTTCATTCTGGCCTACGCGGCGTGGAGCCTGGTGTTCCGGGTGCGGCAGCGGCCAATTTCGGTGGCGTGGGCAGCACCATTGGCCTTGCTCGGCGGCTTGTTCACGGCGCTGTTCGGAACGGGCGGCCCCATCTACGTTGCCTACCTGGCGCGCCGCCTGCCCGACGTGCGCGCGCTGCGTGCAACGATCAGCGCCCTGATTTTCTTCAGCGGCCTCGCGCGACTCGTCCTTTTCACATCGGTGGGACTGTACAAGCAGCCGCATGTGCTGCAACTTGCGCTCGTCCTGCTGCCCGTCGTGATGGGCGGCCTGTACCTGGGCAGCCACCTGAGCCGCAAGCTGCCGGCACATCGGATCGTGCAGGCGGTATGGGCCATCCTGATCGCCGGCGGCACGAGTCTGATCTGGCACAACCTGTAGCAGCGTCGCGCCTGCGGCGGCCGACCCCCACGGCATGGCGCCGCGGGTTGCCGGGATCACCCCGCGGCCACGTTCGCCTGCGCCGGGTCGATGTGGTCCAGCAGGGTCTGCCCGGGCCGGACGCGGGAGAACACCACGGGATCACGCGACACCGCAACCCGCTCACCCTCCTGGCGCACGACACTGTAGGTCGACGTGGCGAGTTCGCCTGGATCCGGAAAGTCCTCGCGAAAATGCGCGCCGCGCGAATTCTCCCGGCTGGCCGCCGCCGCAATCACGCGGCTGACCGCGATCAGGTTGCGCAGATTGAGCCAGTCGTGCCAGCTCAGGTTGTAAGCACGCTCGCCATCAGCCACGCCGGCCACGGCCAGTTCGCCTTCCAGTTCGGCCAACCGGGCCTGGGCCCGTGCCAGTCCGTTCGCGTCGCGCAGAATGCCGACGTCTTCCCACATGCAGCCGTATAGCGCCTCGCGGATCGCATTGAGGTCACCCGGCTTTTGCATAAACGGGGCCTCGTGTTCAGCGATGCTGCGCTGGATCGCCGCCAGATCCGGCTCGCGATGGCCCGGGTTGGCTCGCACCCACAGCGCCATGGTTTCGCCGGCGATGCCGCCGAAGACCGTCGAATTGGCCACGCCGTTACCGCCCAGGCGGTTGGCGCCATGCACCCCGCCGGTGTCCTCGCCGGCGGCGAACAAGCCGTGCAGTTCGGTGCTGCAGTCCGGGCGGAACACCACGCCACCCATCATGTAGTGCGCAGTGGGCACGACCTCGACCTTGCCGCCGGCCAGGTCGAACCCGCAGTCGGCGCAACGCTCGACCATGCCCTTGAACTGCCGCCTGACCTGGTCCGCGCCGAGGTGGGACATCTGGATGTACACGCCGCCATTGGGCGAGGTGCGCCCGGCGCGCATCTCGGCGAAGATGCCGCGCGAGACGATGTCGCGCGTGGCGCGCTCGCCGCGCGGATCGTAGTTGTGCATGAAGCGCTCGCCCCGGCCGTTGAGCAGCCAGCCTCCCGCGCCACGCAGGCCCTCCTCGAGCACGGTTCCGGTCATGCGCGTGTGCGCGCCCGCCAACAGCCCGGTGGGGTGAAACTGCACCATTTCCATGTCGCGCAGCGCCAGCCCGGCGCGTAACGCCATGGCCAGGCCATCGCAGCTCTTGTCGCCCGACGGCGTGTTGAATTTGTACATGGTCGGCCCGCCGCCGGTTGCCAGCAGCACCGCGCCGGCGCGCACGAACACGAACCCGCCGCTGCGCAGGTCGATCATCAGCACGCCGGCCAGCGCGCTGCCGTCGGCGGTCTTGATCAGTTCGACCGCGCGGTGCTCCTCGAGCCGGTCGATACCGCGCGCCCAGACCTGCTCGGCCAGGCGGTTGATGATCTCGATCCCGGTCAGGTCGCCCTTGTGCACCGTGCGGTCGAAGGTCTGCCCGGCAAAGGCCTTCTGGTGCACGGTGCCGTCCGGGTTGCGATCGAAAAAGCAGCCGAGTTCGTTTTCAAGCTCGTGGATGCGCTCCACCGCCTTGGTCACCAGGGTCCAGGCCAGATCCTGGTTGGACAGCCATTTGCCGCCCTCGATGGTGTCCATGAAGTGGCGCTCGACCGAGTCGCCCTCGGCGAGCGCGACGTTGTAGCCCCCCTGCACCATGCGCGTGCAACCGCACTTGCCCAGCAGGCCCTTGACCGCGACCGTGATCGACAGCCGAGGGTCGGCTTGGTGCGCGTGCAGCGCTGCGAACAGCCCGGCGCCACCCGAACCGAGGATCAGGATGTCGGTGTCGATCCGCTTCAGGTCCATGTGCGCGGGCCTCACGCCGTTCTCACGCCAAGCTCGGCCAACACGCGGGCACGGCGTTCCTGCACGTCGTGCCTCACGTCGTCGTACAGGCTGTTGCCGTGGCTGTCCATCGCCACGAGCAGCGGCCCGAAATCACGGATGTGGAACTTCCACAGCGATTCCGGGTTCAGGTCGTCGAGGTCAACGTCCTCGATCCGCTCGATCCATGTGCTCTCCAGGGCCGCCGTGCCGCCGACGATGGCCAGGTACACGCCGCCAAGTTTGGCGAAGGCTTCGAGCGAGCCGGCGCGCAGTCCGCCCTTGCCGACGATCATGCGCACACCATGCTGCTGCATCAGCGGCCAGGTGAAGCGTTCCATGCGCTCCGAGGTCGTCGTGCCAATGCACACCGGCGCGTAGCCGGCCGGAAACTCGGGGCTAGGCGCGACCCGGCGCACGTTGGGCGCGGTGTGGATCACGGCGTGCCCATGCAGATCGAAACGGGTCGTGCGCCCGCGGTCGAACATGTGGATCTGGGTCGCATCGCGGATGCCGAACAGCGTGGACTGCAGGGTCACCGTGTCGCCTGCCTGCAGCGCGCGCACCTGCGCCTCGCTGACCGGGGTGTTCAGTTCGTGGTGGGCCATGGTCAGAATCCGTAGTGAACGCCGGCCGGCGTGAAGCTGGCCCGGGCGCGCCGGGCGGAATGGCACTGCATGTTCACGGCGACCGGGTTCATCGTGATGTGCGTGGCCGCCAGTTCGATATGCACGGCAAAGGCGGTGGAATCGCCACCGAGCCCCTGCGGCCCGATCCCGAGCTGGTTGACCGCGTGCGACAGCTCAGCCTCGAGGCGTGCGCCGTCGGCGTCGCTGCAGCGGGTTCCCAGCGGCCGCGTGGCCGCACGCTTGGCCAGCGCGACGCACAGATCCGACGTGCCGCCCAGGCCGACGCCCACGATGGTCGGCGGACAGGTCTTGCCGCCGGCGGCGACCACGCAGTCGACGACGAAGGTCTTGATGGCGTCGATGCCCTCCGCAGGCGTCGCCATTTTCAGGAACGAGTTGTTTTCCGAACCGCTGCCCTTCGGGATCATTTCGATGTCGAGGAAGTCCCGCGCCTCGACGAAATCGATGTGGATCACCGGCACCTCGATGCCGCAGGAGGTGTGCTCGTTGCGGCGCGTCAGCGGGTGCACCACCGACGAACGCAGCGGGTACTCGCGCGTGGCCCGCTCGCAGCCGCGCCGGATCGCCATCTTCAGCGCATGACCGTCGACCTCGACGCCGCTGCCGATGCGCAGCTTGTAGATCGGCACGCCGGTGTCCTGGCACAGCAGGTTGTCGGTGCGCTCGGCGACCTCGATGTTCGTCACCATGGTCCTGAGCACGCCTTGCGCGCGCGGCACGCTTTCGCTGCCGACGCGTTGCTCAAGGCCTTGCTTGATGTCGGGCGGCAGCACCTTGAGCGCGCGTATGTAGAGCTCGCGCGCCGTGTCCTCGATGGTCTGCAGATCGATGTTCATGCCGGATTTCCTCGCTAGATTTGCTTGGCGCGCTCAGCCGAACAGGGCCAGCGCGAAGGCCATGCCCGCGGCGGCCGCTGCGCCCAGCGCCACCGCGATCCAGTCCTGACGCAGGCCGGACCACGGCGCGAACTCGATGAGCAGCAGGCGGATGCCGCCGGTCATGTGCAACGCCAGCAGCATCACCAGCCCCCACTCGGCGAAGCGGAACAGCGGCTGGTCGGCCAGGCTCAGGAAATTCTGCAGCGCCGCCGCGCCGTGCAGCGCCTGGCCCAGGGCCCAGAAATGCAACGGCAGAAACAAGGCCAGCAGCAGGCCCGAGACCCGGTGCAGCCAGAAGGCCCAGTAGGCCGGGTGGTTGCGGGCGCGAAAGTCGTTGCGGCGCTTCATGACAGCACCACGCCGTAAACCGCGCGCAGCCCGCCCGCCAGCAGCAGCAGGGCGAAGACCGCGGCCAGCGACGTGACCCTTGCGCCGCGCCAGCCCAGCCATTCCTCGGCCATCTTCGCCACGCCGATCGGCGCGTGCACCGCGCAGGCCAGCACGAACAGCGCGTAGAAGCCGCCGAACCATAGGTTGTCGTGCAGACGCCCGAGGATGGCGGCTGCGCTCAGCCCCGCGTGCACCGCATAGATGATGGTGCCCAGGTGGATCAACACCAGCGGCGCCAGCAGCGCGGCGCTGATGCGCTGCCACAGCCACAGCCGCACCTGCATGCGCGTGCTCATCGCCGGCCCATGGAGCTGCCGCCCAGCGCGAGGCGCTTGAGCCCGGCGATGCCGGCGGTCGGCGCGATCGATTTGGGACAGCGCTGGGTGCATGAGCCTTGGGTATGGCAAGCGTGACAGCCCCTGTCGCCCGAGGTCGCCCGCACCCGCTCGTCGCGCTGCACGTCGCGCACGTCGTTGACCAGGGTCCAGGCCCGGTTCAGCGCCGCCGGCCCCAGGAACTCCGGTCGCCAGCCGACCACGTCGCACGATGCGTAGCACACGCCGCAGCCGATGCACTCGATGCCGGCATCGGCGGCGCGGCGTTCGCGACTGGCAGGATCGACGCGCGCGAACGCGTCGGAGCGCGTCCTGCCGCCCTGAAAGCGGCCCATCGCGCGCGCCCACTTGTCGAAAAATTCCCGCATGTCGGTGACCAGATCCTTGATCACCGGCAGGTTCGACAACGGCGCGATCTCCAGCGCCCCGTCGCGCGCGACCTTGGCCACATGCGTGCGGCAGGTCCAGCGCGCCACGCCGTTGACCGTCATGGCGCACGAGCCGCACATGCCGACACGGCAGGCGTAGCGATAGCTCAGGCTGGGGTCGAGCTGGCGCTGAACATAGGTGACGACGTCGAGCACGGTCTGGCTTTCCAGTCTCGGGACGTCGTAGCTGGCGAAACGACCTTCGTCCTTGCCACGCCAGATCGAGACACGCAGGGAGGAGTTTTTGTCGGCCATAGGGTTCGCGCGCGGTGTCGGCAGCGTCTCAATGTGCGGCTATTGTGGCCAGCCGCGTTAAAAAAGAAAAGCGAACCTTTGTTTCGTCGAGAACAAGAAAAACTTTAGTATTGCGGATGCAGGCCCGTGAAAACCGCTTCTGCCGCCGAAGCCTCGGCAGCGACACGACATCGCGCCCATCCGAAGCCACCAGTCCATGTCCTCGATCCGCAGCTTCAAGACTTTTCTGGCCGTCGTCCGGCATGGCAGCTTTACCGCGGCAGGACGGGAAGTCGGTCTCACCCCGGCCGCGGTCGGATTGCAGATGCGAGCGCTTGAGCAAAGCCTCGAGCAGGCGCTGTTTGACCGCGGCCCGCGCTCGGTCGTGCTGAACACCGCGGGCCGGGCCATGGCGCCTCGCATCGAGCAACTGGTGCTGCTCTACGACTCCCTGGTGGCCGAGGCCGACCCAGATGCGTTGTCGGGGACCGTCGTCGTCGGCGCGTTGATCTCGGCACTGATGGGAGCGTTCGCCGATGCGCTGCGCGCAGTCAAGCGGCAGCATCCTCGGCTGAAGGTCAAGATCTTGGCCGGCCTTTCAAGCGATTTCGCGGATCGCGTCGAACGCGGCGAACTCGACGCCGCGGTGGTGACGAAGTCACCCCGCCCGCTGGCTTCCAGCCTGCGCTGGACACCGCTGTACACCGAGGCCATGGTGCTGATCGTTCCACGCCGTGCGCAGTTCGCATTGCCGGACGAACCGCTGGACATGCTTCGCCAAGCGCCGTTCATCCGCTTCGACCGGCACACGTGGACCGGCCACCTGGTGAACGAGGTGCTGCGCCGCTGCGACGTCTCGACGTCGGACGAGATGGAGTTGAATTCGGTCGAAGCGATGATCGAAATCGTGCGCCAGGGCTTCGGCGTCTCGATCGTTCCGCGCCTGGCCAACGTCAACTGGGCGACCGACCGCTCGTTGCGCGTGCTCACCTTGCCCGGAATCGACGTTCAACGCCATGTCGGTCTGATCGAACGCGCCAGCCATACCCGGATGCGCTTCACCGAGGCCATCAAGCAGCACCGCTACACGGCCGTTGATGCCGGGAAGACGTGAGCGCCTGCGCATCGCGCCGGCGCCATGGATGCGGAATCGAGCGAAGACGGAATCAAGCATCCCAACATCAACCAGTTCCATGTCCATGAGCCGTCAATCCCGTAAAAAAGCCGCCCGAAGGCGGCTTTCAAATCAGGACCAAACAGCTTGCGCTGATCAGAACTGGTGGCGGATACCCAGAGCGAAGCCGCTGGAACCCTGGCCCAAGACACCGGCAAAGCTGTCGGTGGAGGAGCCAACCGCGAAGGCGGTGCCAACGTCGTTGCTGATGTGGGCGTACGAGGTATACAGATTGGTGCGCTTGGACAGCGAGTAGGTGTAGCCGAGTGCGTACTGCTTGGCCGTACCCGCTTCAGGAGCAGTGCTGCCTTGAGCAACCAAACTATTCTTGAGTTGGCTATACGACACCAGGATCGCACCAGGGCCGACGGGCACTGTGGCGCCCAGCATCCAGAATTTCTGGTCGCCGGAATAGTAATCCTGCTTGGCGTCCTCATAAATACCGGAAACCTTGGCCACGCCGAAGTCGTAGGCGCCATACAGTTGCCAGCCCTTCAGTTTGCCGTCGTTGACGAACGTGGTCGGGTTCTGGTACACGTTTGTCACTTGTGTATAGTTCAGGCCGGCCGTGATGGGACCATTGCCGTACTGACCGTTCAAGCTGATGGCGCGGGAAACGTTGGAACCAGGACCGCTTGCCGTCGGCACGGTACCCGCATTGCCGGGTGCAAATGAGTAAGCAACAGTCCCTTTAAATCCGCCCATATCCGGGGTTACATACGCCGCAGCCTGGTTGGCACGGTACAGCCCATAGCGGCCAACCAGCGACAGATTGGCAATATCCCCGGTCAAACCGAAGCCGAACGGGTCCATATTGGCTTCGTTGTTGAAGGGCGGCGTGTACTGGCGACCGAGTGACAAGGTACCGAAGTTGCCAGCCAAACCGACGAAAGCCTGGCGCTGCATGAAGCCACCGCCGGTGCAGTAAGTCTGATTCCCAGCTATTTGGGTGGTGGTGCCGTCCTGGTTGGTACCCGCTGCGCAGAAACCGGTTTCGGCGTCAAAGAAAGCATTCAGGCCGCCGCCGAGGTCCTCGGTACCCTTCACGCCGATGCGCGAGCCGCTTTGCACGCCGGAGCTGAGACCGGTCGAACTCGTGGTCTGACCAGCCGCAGGCGTACCAGCGGGCTTCAGGCCGGTGTAATGGGTCACGCCAACATCAATGATGCCGTACAGCTGGACATTGCTTTGCGCGAAGGCAGCGCCGGAAAAGGCACCGAGCACGGCCAGGGCGAGTAGTGATTTTTTCATTGATACATCTCCAGAAAATTGTTGGACAAAACGATTGCTGCATTGCGGTTGCCGCATGGCAGCTTACCGCTGCGTAGCAAGGCGACTCGGCTCGAAGCCGGGGCGCCGCACTCGCCAACTCCGGGATGGGAGTTAACCGCATTTCAGCATCCAAGACCCCGTGTTGCAAGGCATCCTTTTCCTGCCTCTCCAGAATCGTCCTTGCTCGTTGCACATGCGCAACAAGATCAAAACGGCTTCCATCGGTCTATCGCAGCTTTCCGGCGCACTTTGCCTGATGCATGGAACGGGAGTGCTTCGCCTCTCCCGCCCGGCAGCCCGATTCCACGCCGCCATCCCGGAAAGCGAAGCGCCTATGCTTGCGGCAAGTCCATTTGCATCGAGATCGTCCATGCCCAACCTGGCTTCCTGCCGCAACGTGTCCGCCAGCCCCGCGAGCACGCTGCCCCCACCGGCCGACCGCTTGCTGACGGCGGTGGACAATGCACTGAAAACCTTGTCCGGTGTGACGCCGGCCGCACGGCCCTTGCCGTATCCCCACGAGCGCGGCGCAAACCCCGCGTCGACCTCCGACTGCCCTGCAACGAACCAGGCGCCGATGCCTATGTGCGATGCCGACCGCCGGCTCTCGGGCGCGCTGATGCGCGTGAACCACGTCGGGGAGATTTGCGCCCAGGCCCTGTACCAAGGCCAGGCGCTGGTGGCGCGCGAGGCGAACTTGCGCGCGCATTTTCTGCGCGCCTCGCGCGAGGAAGGCGATCATCTGGCCTGGACCGCGCAGCGCCTGCATGAGTTGGGGTCGCGTCCGAGCCTGCTCAACCCGATCTGGTACGCAGGCGCGTTCGGCCTCGGCGCGCTGGCCGGGAAATTGGCCGGCGACAAGGTCAGCCTGGGTTTCGTGGTGGAAACGGAAAACCAGGTGGAGCAGCACCTGGCCTCGCACCTGCAGCGCCTTCCGGCAGCGGATGTCGCGTCTCGCGCGGTCGTCACGCAAATGCAGGCCGACGAGGTGGCGCACGCGCGCGCCGCGGAAAAGCTCGGCGCCGCGCCGCTGCCCGCCCTGGCGCGCGCGGCCATGCGGGCTGCGGCCAAGGTCATGACCACGACGGCGCACTGGATATGACCGGCGGCGCGGCTGGACTCAGGCCTCGACGACGTCCACGCTTGTGGTGATGGCCGCGGTTTTCGCCAGCATGGCCGTGGCCGAGCAGTATTTCTCGTGCGACAGATGCACCGCCCGTTCGACCGCCGCCGGGGCGAGCCCCTTGCCCGTGACGGTGAAATGCAGATGGATGCTGGTGAACACCTTGGGGTCGGTGGCGGCACGCTCGGCCTGAAGCCTCACGCTGCAGCCGCGCACGTCCTGCCGGCCTTTCTTGAGGATGTAGACCACGTCGTAGGCCGAGCAGCCGCCCGCCCCCGCGAGCACCGTTTCCATCGGCCTCGGGGCAAGGTTGTGGCCGCCCGGATCTCCCGGCTGGGCCGCCGGCGCGCCGTCCATCGCCAAGATGTGGCCACTGCCCGTGGTGGCGATGAAGGCCATGCCGCCGTCTCCGGCCCATTGCACTGTGCATTCCATGATGACTGAAGTTCCGTGTTGGGTTGTGTAGGCCGTCATGCGGACCCGAGCCGCGCCGGGCAAGCCGGCTGGCCGGAGATGCCGCGACGCAACATTCCAGGCCTTGACTTCCTCTGTTGCAAAAACGCAAATCGGCAAAAGCTTGAAAAATCGGTCTCAAAAGCGAGCCATGTCATTGATTAACAAACAATTTATATATAAGTAGATGCTGATTAACTAAATTATCCGAGTTCCTCGTGTGGTTTTGCGTCGCAGCAGGGCCATCGTTTATGATGGCATCGCGCTGGCCCCACACGGCCGGCACCCTTTGTCTCCTCCACCCTCCTCCTTAGGTGGATTCCAACCCAGGCCTCAAGCCTGGGTTTTTTTTGCCCGCTCGCCGCGCAGTCCAGACCGCCGCAGGCCCTAGAATGAAAATTTGCCTCCTTCGACAGGCTGGTCCGTGACCAAGAAGCATACCGACTATCTGCAGCGCATTCTGACGGCCCGCGTCTACGACGTGGCGCATGAAACGGCCCTGGACCCGGCACGCAACCTCAGCCGTCGGCTGCACAACAAGGTGCTGTTCAAGCGCGAGGATCAGCAGCCTGTCTTCAGCTTCAAGCTGCGCGGCGCCTACAACAAGATGTCAGGCCTGAGCGACGAAGAGCGACGGCGCGGCGTGATCTGCGCCTCCGCGGGCAACCATGCGCAGGGCGTGGCGCTTTCCGCGCACCGTCTCGGATGCCGCGCGGTGATCGTGATGCCGTCGACCACGCCCAAGGTGAAGATCGACGCCGTGCGCGCCTTCGGCGGCACGAACGTGGACGTCGTGCTCGAGGGCGAGAGCTACAGCGATGCCCATGCGCATGCCCTGACGCTGCAAGAGCAGCAGGGATTGACCTTCGTGCACCCGTTCGACGACCCGGACGTCATCGCCGGCCAGGGCACCATCGGCATGGAAATCCTGCGCCAGCATCAGGCGCCCATCCACGCGGTGTTCTGCGCCATCGGCGGCGGCGGCCTGGTCTCGGGCGTGGCCGCCTACATCAAAGCGGTGCGGCCGGAGATCAAGATCATCGGCGTGCAGACCCATGACTCCGACGCCATGCTGCGCAGCGTACGCGCCGGCAGGCGCGTGGAACTGGCCGACGTGGGCTTGTTCGCCGACGGCACCGCGGTCAAGCGGGTGGGGGCCGAAACCTTCCGCCTGGCGCGCGAGTTGGTGGACGATTTCGTCGTCGTCAGCACCGACGAGGTCTGCGCCGCGCTGAAGGATGTGTTCGAGGACACCCGCAGCGTGCTCGAGCCTTCGGGCGCGATGTCGGTGGCCGCCGTGAAACAGTACGCCGCCCAGCACAAGCTCAAGGGCGAAACCCTGGTGGCCATCACCTGCGGCGCGAACATGAATTTCGACCGCCTGCGCTTCGTCGCCGAACGCGCCGAGGTGGGCGAGGCGCGCGAAGCCCTGTTTGCCGTCACCATCCCCGAACAGCCGGGTAGTTTCCGGCGCCTTTGCGCGCTGCTGGGCGCGCGCGCGATCACCGAGTTCGACTACCGCCTCGGCGACCCGCAGCGGGCGCACGTGTTCGTGGGCGTGGGCGTCAGCGGGAGGGACGATGCGCGGCGCATCGCGAACAGCCTGGAGCGCGCCGGCTACGCCACGCTGGATCTGACCGACGACGAACTCGCCAAGCTCCACATCCGCCATCTCGTCGGAGGTCGCGCGCCAGCGGCCGCAGACGGCGGCTCGCTCGCGTCCCATGAACGCCTGTTCCGCTTCGACTTCCCCGAGCGCCCTGGCGCCCTGATGCGCTTTCTGAACCATTTGAAGCCCGACTGGAACATCAGCCTGTTCCATTACCGCAACCAGGGCGGCGACAGCGGCCGCGTTCTGGTGGGCATCCAAGTCCCCCCGGGAGACGAGGCGCGGTTCACCGAGTTCCTCGGCACCCTGGGCTATGCGCACGTCGAGGAAACCCGCAACCCTCTGGTGCGGCTTTTTCTCTGAGCACCCGGCGCGCTAACGCGGTGGGCGCGGCACTGAGCTCGGCGCCAGACTGGGGGTGAAGCTGGGCACGGTGGGGGCCGGCGCAGGGGACTCCTGCGCATCGACCGCCTGCGGCAACGCATAGGAAGGCGCCGTGACGGTGGCGGGCGGACTCGGGCGACCGGGCGTCGGCTGCAGCTTCAACGCGAGGCGGACCCCGCCCTGCACGAGCACGGCTTCGCCATAGGCGGTGGACTCAAGGCGCACGCCAGGCGCGACCGCATCGCCGACGGCGATGGCGCGTGGCGGCTTGCCGTCGACACCGATCAGGGCCGAGCCGGCCTGCGTCCCCCCGCCGATCACCCCCCAGAGGCGAAACCGCGCCGGCGCGACCGGCTCCTGCTGCCGAGCCGCAACGGCGCGGCCGAACAGCCGGGGCGCGGCAGCGGCGAGCGACTCGGCATCCAGGCGCCCCACATCCTGCGCGTCGGCCGGCACCTGCTCGGGCCGTGCCAGCAGGCGCAGGCCCCAGTAACCGGCACTCGCCGCACACGCAAACGCCAGCACCAGCGCCGCCAGCCAGGCCAGGCGCAGGGAGGTGGCCGAGGGCGTGTCGGACACCATGTCGGCAGCAGGCGATAAGCGGGAGAACTTGAACATGAGGCCCGTATTATGGCCGCCAGACGGTGACGGCCGACGGGCCGCACCTGGATGCCTCTCGGCGCGGCTTCGCCACGCCGCGCCGAGAGGCCCGACAGCCAACACCGGACGCATCCGCATGATTGCCCCCGCTCAACCCACAAACCCCGCCGCAAGCTTGCCGAATTCCGTTCCCGCAGCCCCACGGCGCGGCGCCCGCGGCTTCACCCTGATCGAACTGATGGTGGTGCTCGTGATCATGGGCGTGCTGGCCGCGCTCATCGTGCCCAACATCCTGAGCCGCACCGACGAGGCGCGCGAGACCGCCGCCAGGACCGACATCGCCACCATCATGCAGGCGCTCAAGCTGTACAAGCTGGACAACGGCAACTACCCGACGCAGGACCAAGGGCTGCAAGCCCTGGTGGTCAAGCCATCCACGGCGCCGGTTCCGGCCAACTGGAAACCCTACCTGGACAAGCTGCCCACCGACCCCTGGGGGCGCCCCTACCAGTACCTCAATCCGGGCGTGAAGGGCCCGGTCGACGTGTTCAGTTACGGGGCCGACGGCAAGCCCGGCGGCGAAGGCGCCAATGCCGACATCGGCAGCTGGCAGTAGCGCGGCCACGGCCATGGCGGGTCGCGGCGCCGGCCAGCGCGGCTTCACGCTGGTCGAACTGCTGGTGGTGCTGCTGGTCATGGCTCTGCTCACCGGACTGGCTGCGCTGGCCCTGCCGCAAAGCGGCCAGGACAGCATGCAGCGCGAGGCCGACCGCCTGGCCGCCCTGCTGGACGCCGCGCGCCAGCAGGCCGCGGCGCGCGGCGAACCGCTGGCCTGGGCTCCCGGCGCCGCGGGCTACACCTTCCTGCAACCCTCGCCGACAGGCTGGGTGCCGCTGAACGACGCGCCGCTCGTCGCCCGCGCCTGGCAATGGCTGGGTGCCGGCGGCACACCGCCGCCGGGCTACCTGCCACGCGTCAATGGGGGAGCCGTGCGCGCCGGCAACGTCGTGGTCCAAGCCAGCGGCGGCGCGTCCGGCACCGGCGCCTCGACAAGCTGGCTGGTGTTCGGAACGGAACCGGTCTCGCCACCCATGCAGGTCACGCTGCAGGGCGACGGCCGCGTCGTCACCATCGCCAGCAACGGCCTCGCGCCGTTCGCGGTGAGCAGCCAGCGCTGAGGCCGGCATGGCAACGTTCGCACAGCGCCGGCAGGGCGATGGCTTCACCCTGCTGGAAGTGCTGGTGGCGCTGGCCGTGGTGGCCATCGCCCTGCTGGCGGCGATGCGCGCCTCAGGCGGGCTGCAGGACAACGCGCAGCGCTATCGCCAGGCCGTGCTGGCGCAGCAGTGCGCCGAGAATTTCCTGGTCGAGCAGCGCATCACGCGCGACTTCCTGCCCGTCGGGCAAAGCGAGTCCACCTGCACCGAGGCGCAGACCGGCTTCACGCTGAACGTGGACGTGCAACCGACGCCGAACCCGAACTTCCGGCGCGTCGACGTGCAGGTACGCGACGCCTCCGGCTGGACGGCATGGAACGTGGTCACCATCATCGGCAACCTGTGATGCGCGTCCGCTCCTTGCGCCACCGCGCCCGCGGCGCCGGCTTCACCCTGATCGAACTGCTGGTGGCGGCCCTGATCATGGCGGTGATGGCGGCGCTGAGCTGGCGCGGGCTCGACAGCGTGGCGCAGGGACGCGACGCCGCCAATCTCCGCCTGCACGCCGCCGAGCGCCTGTCGCTGGGCCTGCGCCAGATGGCCGACGACCTGAACGCCGCCCGCGACGAAGGCGCCGGCCTGCCCGCGGTGAGCCTGGCCGGCAACGGCGACTTGCTCATCGTGCGCCGCGCGCCGCAGGCGCTGGGCGGCGACGTGCGGGCCTGGCCCGGCGCGCGGATTCCCGCCGACGCCGGCTTGCTGCAGGTGGCGCGCTGGGGCCTGCGCGACGGGCGCTGGATGCGTTGGGCCAGCCCGCCCAGCGCATCGCCCAGCGCCCTGCTCGGCGCGATGCAAAACCCGCAGGGGCAGGCGCTGGAGGTGCTGCCGAACATCACCGCGATGACGGTGCTGGTGTACCGTTTCGCCGGCCTCGGGCTGCTGGCGCAATCGGGCGCCTGGGTCAACCCCTACACCGCCGCCAACGGCACGGGCAATAGTCCGCAGGCTGCCGCGCTGCGCACGCCTTCGGCGCTGCGCCTGACCCTGCAGAGCACCGCCCCGGACTTGCAGGGAACCATCACGCGCGAATTCCTGCTGGAGAACCGGCAGTGAAGGCGCAATGCAACGTTTCCACCGCCGGGTTCCTTCGCCGCGGCGCGCCGCGGGTCCGGCCGCAAAAACTTGGGAAGGCCCGGCGCGCTTGCGGCAAAGAGCCGCGGCGAAACATCGCCAGGCCGACACCGCCGCGCGCGCGCGGCGCGGCGCTGATCACCGCATTGCTGATCGCGGCCCTCGCCGCGGTGATGGTGTCCGGCATGTTCTGGCACCAGTGGGCCGCCATCAGCCGCGAGCAGACCGCCAAGCAGGCCGCCCAGGCGCGCTGGATCCTGCGCGGCGCGGTGGATTGGGCGCGACTCATCCTGCGCGAGGACGCGCGCAATTCCAGCGTGGACACGCTGAGCGAACCATGGGCCGTGCCGCTGGCCGAATCGCGCCTGTCCACCTTCCTGGCCACGCGCGGGCAAAGCACCGCAAGCCTGCCCGATGCCTGGCTGGAAGGACACATCACCGACGCGCAAAGCCGCTTCAATCTTGCCGATCTGGCGCCGAACGGGCAGCCCGACCCCAACGCGCAAGCTGCGCTGCAGCGCCTTTGCGCGACCTTGGGCGTGGCCGGTTCGGTGGCCGACACCATCGCCTCGGGCATCGCCCTAGCCCAAGCATCCAACCAGCCATCCACACCGGCGGCGCCGGCTTCGCCACCCGGCGCCGCCGCGCCATCGGCCACCCTCCCCCTGCGCGGCCTGCAAGACCTCGCGCGCCTGTCGCCCGAGGTGGCGCAGGCGCTGCCGGCGCTCGCCCCCTACGTCACCCTGCTGCCCCAGCCCACTCCGCTCAACGCGAACACGGCCGACGCCACGGCGCTGGCCGCCGTGCTCGACATTTCGGCCGATGCCGCGGCGCGCCTGGTGCAGTCGCGCAAAACCGCCTATTTCCGCAACACCGGCGACATCGGCACGGCGCTTGGCGCGCAGGCCAAGCCGAACCTCGATCCCATGCTGGTCGGCGTGTCCAGCGGCTTTTTCGAGGCCACCGCGCGCGTGCGCATCGACCGCTTCGAATACGCCGAGCGCGCCCTGATCCAGCGCGTGGGCCTCATCACCCAGGTGCTGCGCATGCAGCGCGTGCCGCCCTGGATGGCCGCCGCACGCCCCTCCGCATCGTGACGACCGCGCGGATGTCACAAACCCATCCTTACAATCCTCGCGCATGAGACCATCGCACGGCCGCCCGAAGGTGGGCGAAACCCCGCCCGGCGGGGCCGCGCGCGGCGCGGGGGTGCTCACGTGAACACCCTCGTCGTCCGTCTCGCACCCGGCAGCAAGCAAGCCGCGCTGGACTATGCCTTGCTGGGCCCGACCGGGATCGTTGCCGAGATGGGGCAGAGCCAGCCGGCACTGCTGCCGCGCGCCCAGCGCGTGGTCGGCGTCTGGCCCGCCGAGCAACTCACCCTGCTGGGGATGAATCTGCCCGCCATGCCCGGCGCGCGCCTGCAGGCCGCGCTGGCAGGTACGCTGGAAGACCGCCTGCTGACCGACCCCGCGGCCCAGCACCTGGCGGCGGGTCCGCGCGAGGCCGACGGCAGCGTGCGCATGGCATGCGCCTGCGAGCGTGCCGCCCTCGCCGCGGCCTTGCAGACCCTGACGCAAGCCGGACGCGACCTGGCGGCCGTGGTTCCGGAACCCGTATTGCTCGCCCCGGGCGAAGCCTGGCTCCAAGCCATGGCCGATGGCCTGCGCCTTTTGTGGCGTGACGCCGAGGGCGAGGCTGCGTGGCTGCATCTGCCCAGCGCCACGCAGCCCGGGGCGCAAGCCCCCGACCTGCTCACCGCCCGCCTCACGCGCGTGCTGGTGGAGCCGGCCCTGCTGGATCTCGCCACCGGCTGGTTTGGCGCCACCGCGGACATCGTGCCCGCCACCGCGCCCCAGATGCTGGCGCGCGCCGCGCAGTCGCCCTGGAACCTGCGCCAGTTCGATCTGGCGCCGCAAGCCGCCATGCAACGCGGCATGGCCGGGCTGGCCAAGCAATTCAAGACCCCCGCCTGGCGCCGCGCCGCGATGCTCGGCGGCGTGCTGGCGGTGATCCAGATCATCGGCATCAATCTCGACGCCATGAAGCTGCGCAACGACCGCAGCCAGCTACAAACCCAGGTTCAAACCGTCGTGAGCAACGCCCTGCCGGGAGCCCCCGCGGTGCTTGACGCGCGGCTGCAAATGCAGCGCGCGCTGGACACTGCGCGTGCCCGCGCCGGCAAGCCCACCAGCACCAGCCTGGAAGTTCTGATGGGCACCGCCGCGCTGGTGCTGCCCGCGAACACGGCCATCGCCAAGCTGGACTACAGCCCCGGCAAGCTCCAACTCGGGCTCGGGACGGCCCAGACGCAACCCGCGCTCGCCCGCTGCGCCCTGCTCGGCCTGTCCTGTAGCGCCGAAAGCGGCCAGTTCACCGTCCGCACACCTAGCTGATGGCCAGAGTCGCAAGCTCCCGCAAGCTCCCCGGCGTCCTGGCGGCCCTGCAGGCGCGCTGGGCAGGGATGTCGACGCGCGAGCGCCGCCTGGTCAGCGTGGCCGCCGCCGTGGTGGGCGCCGCCGTCGTGTGGCTGGCGCTGCTGCGCCCGGCGCTGCATACGCTGCGCACGGCGCCGGCCGACATCGCGCAACTGCAATCCACCCTGCGCACGGCCCAGGCCCAGGCCCAGGAACTGTCCGCCCTGGCCGCCGCGCCGGCGGTCACGGGACAATCCGGAGACTTGCGCAGCATCTTGGACGATTGGCTGCGCGAGCATGGCGTCCAGGCCCAGGTCACCGCCCTGCCGGGCAGCGTCACGCTGGACGTCCTCCACCTCAAGCCGCAAGCCCTGCTGGAGCTGGCGCAAGCCGCGCGACGCGACTGGGGCGCCGCGGTCACCCGGGCCGAGCTTGCGCGCGGGGCCGACGGATTGTTGGCCGGGCGCATCCAGATTTCGCAGCAGCAAGGCCCGCGCAACCCTTGACGCCGGTGCGAAAGACATCTCGCCCCATCGCGCAAGCCCGCAGCCAGTCCCCGCGCCCTCTTCGCAACGTCATGGCCCGCCGACGTCATCCACGCCAGCCTTCGAGCGCCAGCGCACGCTGGCCGTTCTGGCTGGCCGGCTTGCTGGGTTTGCTCTGGGTCATCGTCGCCGAAGCGCCAGCAAGCTGGCTGGGCGCGGCCGTGGCCGCCGCTAGTCAGCAGCGCGTGTTGCTGGCGCAGACCCAGGGCACCTGGCGCGATGGCTCGGCGCGGGTGGTGCTGGCGGGCGGGCCGCAAAGCCGCGGCGCGACGCTGGCGCCGGGCGTTCTGCATTGGCGCATCGGATTGACGGGCCTCTGGCACGGGCGGATCCGACTCGGCCTGCGCTGGCCCGGCCTGGCCGAAACGCCGCTGCAGCTGGCCGTCCAGGCGCACATCGGTGGCTGGACCCTGCGGCAGGTCCAGCCACCCGACTGGCAAGCGCTTGTCCCCGCCGCGTTGCTCGAAGGCCTGGGCACGCCGTGGAACACGCTGGCGCTGCGCGGCGGCATCGCGCTGGCCTTTCACAATGCCAGCCTAGAATCAGCCGCCGGCAGGTTGCGCTTGATGGGCGCGGTTCAGGTGAAGGCCAGCGACATGAGCTCACGCCTGAGCACGGTGGCGCCCCTCGGCAGCTACCTCCTGCGGGTGCATGGAGACGGCGCAAAGGCGGACATGCAACTCTCCACGCTTTCGGGACCCCTGATTCTGGCAGGCAAGGGCGTATGGAATGGCCAGCAGCTGCAGTTCGCCGGGACGGCACAGGCCGCCGCGGGGCAGGAAGAGGCCTTGGCCAATCTGCTCAGTCTGCTGGGTCAGCGCGAGGGCGACAAGGTGCGCATCGGCCTGTGAGCGCACCCCGTGGGCGGCGTGCCGCCCCGCACCTGCGGGGGTCAAAAAAACTTGGGAGCGGCCTAGCGTTTCCTCGATGGGCCGAAGGACGCTGGACCGAAACCGTCACGACGGCAACAACGCATTCTTGAGACGACCGACCATGAGCGAGCAGCACGCCAGACTTCGACACCCGTCACCAGGGCTCCAGCCTGCGGCGTGGGGAAAGACGGGCACACGTTCGGCCCTGCTGGCGCGGGCGCCCGGCGCGCTGTTGCTGGCGCTGGCGCTGGCCGGCCTGGTGCCGCCACCGGTCTGGGCGGCGCCGAGCCGTTCGGCGTCGCGCCCCGGACCGAACACGCCGATGACCATCAATCTGGTCAACGCCGAAATCGCCAGCGCGGTGCAGGCGGTCGCCGCCGCCACCGGGCGCAACTTCATCGTCGACCCGCGCGTCAAGGGCCAGATTTCACTGCAATTCCAAAAACCCGTGCCGCCGCAGCAGGTGTACCAGGCGCTGCTCACGCAGCTGCGCCTGGCGGGCTATGCGGTGGTCGAGCACGACGGCGTGTTCAAGGTGGTGCCCGAAGCCGACGCGCGGCTGCAGACCACGCCGGTTGGCGTCGGCAACCGGATCGCGGCCATTCCGGGCCGGGGCGACCAGGTGGTCACGCAGATTTTCCAACTGCGCAACCAGGCGGCCAGCAACCTGCTGCCGGTGCTGCGGCCGCTGATCTCGCCCAACAACACCATCAACGTCGACCCGGGCAGCAATGCGCTGATCATCACCGACTACGCCGACAACCTCAAGCGCATCGCCCGCATCATCGCGGGGCTGGACGTGCCCACCGGCAGCGAGGTGGACGTGGTGCCGCTGAAATACGCGGTGGCTTCCGAGCTCGCGCCCACGCTGCAAAAGCTCATCGACATGCAGGCGGGCGCGACGCCGGGCGCGGCGCCCGGCACACAGACAGCGGCCGTCGGCGCCAACGGCATGCGCGCGGTCGTGCTGCCAGACAGCAGCAGCAACGCGCTCATCATCCGCGCCGCCAACGGCGCGCAGCTGGTGCAGATCGAGCAGATGATCGCCAAGCTCGACCGCCAGGACAACGCGGACAACATCCACGTGGTGTATCTGCACAACGCCAACGCCACCGACCTCGCGCGCACCCTGCGCGGCGTGCTCGCCAACAGCGGGATGTCTTCCCCGTCCTTCGGCAGCGGCCAGGGAAGCCGCGCACCGCAGCCCACGACCCAGCAGGGCGGCGGCGCCAATAGCCCCCAATCCGGGATGGGCGCGGCCAGCGCCACCAGTCCCGGGCTGGGCCAGACGCCCGATTTCGGCCAGCAGGGCGGCAGCGAGACCGTGCCCTTGCCGCAGGGCGGCTCGGTCTATGCCGACACCGCGCTCAACGCGCTGATCGTCAACGCGCCGCAGCCGGTCTACCAGCAGCTGCGCGGGGTGATCCAGAAACTCGACGTGCGCCGCGCCCAGGTGTATGTCGAAGCCCTGATTGCCGAGGTCGACGCCAACAAGGCGGCCCAGTTGGGCATCCAGTGGCAGGCCATCGCGGGCAGCAGCGGCAACAACAACGCCATCGTCGGCGGCAGCAATTTCGGCACCGGCGGCAGCAACATCGTCAACCTCCAGGCCGCCATCGCCAGCGGCTCGGCCGGCGGCCAGGCCCTGGCGAGCGGTGCGATCGCCCTGCCCAACGGACTCAACATCGGCATCCTGCACAACGTCGCGGGGCTCGCCACGCTGGGGCTGCTGGCGAATTTCCTGCAGACCCAGGACGGCGCCAACATCCTGTCCGCCCCCAACCTGATGACCCTGGACAACGAGGATGCCAAGATCGTCGTCGGCCAGAACGTGCCCTTCGTCACCGGCCAGTACGCGCAGACTGGATCGACCGCCACGGTCACGCCGTTCCAGACCATCGAGCGCAAGGACGTGGGCCTGACGCTGAAGGTGCGGCCGCAGATCACCGCCGGCAACACCATCAAGATGGACGTCTACCAGGAGGTGTCGAGCATCGCCAACACCACCAACGCCGCCGGCATCATCACCAACAAGCGCTCGATCCAGACCGCCGTGCTGGTCAACGACGGCCAGACCATCGTGCTGGGCGGGCTGATGCAGGACAACGTGAGCAGCAACGACAGCAAGATCCCCGGCCTGGGCGACATCCCCGGCCTGGGCGCGCTGTTCCGCTCCAATTCGCGCCAGGCGCAGAAGACCGATCTGATGGTGTTCCTGCGGCCCATCATCGTGCGCACCGAGGGGGAGGGCAGCAATATCAGCCAGACCCAGTACGACCATATGCAAGGCCTGCAGAGCGGCAGCCAGCTTCCCAGCCAATTCGGCATGCCCAATCTGCCGGGACCCATCCTGCCCGAAATCACGCCGCCATCCAGCGCGGCGCCCGGGCCGGCAGCTCCGGTGGCAGGCCTCGAGCCGCCCTTGGCGCAAGCCAACGACAATGTGCTGCAAGGCATCCAGGCCAGCAAGCAGGATGCCGAAACGGTGGTCCAGCTCGATTTCTCCCGCCCCCTGTCGGCGCCGCCGGCGAGTTTCACCGTCGAGAAGCCGGCCGGAATCGTCCTGGACTTCCCCGGCGCCGCCTCCGGCCTCGGGCGCAACGCAGTGAGTTTCGAGCAGGGCGTCCTGCGCTCGGCCAGCGTGATGGAGGCCCAGGGCCGCACGCGCGTGGTGCTCAACCTGCGCCAGTCCGCCCCCTACACGACCGAGGTCCAGGGCAAACGCCTGCTGGTCCGGGTAGGACGCCCCCAGGCCTCGCCGCCCAAGCCGTCACGGCAGCCGAACTGAAAGGTCCTTGGCGATGTCGGCCCGCTATCCCCTGCCCTATGCCTTCTGCCGCGACCAGTCCCTGCTCGCCGAGCAGGACGGGACGGCGCTCAAGCTCTGGGTCTGCGAGACCACGCGCGCCGCCGGACTGGCCGAGGTGCAGCGCGCGCATGCCGTGCAGACGGTGCAGCGCGTGGCCGCCGCCGAGTTGCAGGAGCGCATCGGCGCCGCCTACGCGGCACGCGACGGCAGCGCCGCCGAGGTGGTGAGCGAGGTCGAGGGCGACGTCGATCTCTCGCGCCTGATGCAGGACCTGCCGGCGGTGGAGGACCTGCTGGAGGCGGCCGACGACGCGCCCATCATCCGCATGCTCAACGTGCTGTTCACCCAGGCTTCGCGCGACGGGGCCAGCGACATCCACATCGAGCCCTACGAACAGTCCTCGGTGGTGCGCTTTCGGGTGGACGGCACGCTGCGCGACGTGGTGCGGCCCAACAAGGCTCTGCACGGCGCGCTCATCTCGCGCGTGAAGATCCTCGCCCAGCTGGACATCGCCGAAAAGCGCCTGCCGCAGGACGGGCGCATTTCCTTGCGCATCGGCGGGCGGGCGCTCGACGTGCGCGTCTCCACCCTGCCATGCGCGCACGGCGAACGCGCCGTGCTGCGCCTTCTCGACAAGTCCGCCGCGCGGCTCGACCTGCGCGCGGTGGGCATGGCCCCCGACATGCTGGTGAAGTTCGACGCGCTCGCGCACCACCCGCACGGCCTGGTGCTCGTCACCGGCCCCACCGGCAGCGGCAAAACCACCACCCTGTACTCGACCCTGGCGCGGCTGGACGCCAGCACCACCAACATCATGACAGTGGAAGACCCGATCGAATACGACCTGCCGGGCATCGGCCAGACCCAGGTGAATCCGCGCATCGACCTCACGTTCGCGCGTGCCCTGCGCGCCATCCTGCGGCAGGACCCGGACGTGGTGATGATCGGCGAAATCCGCGATTTCGAAACCGCGCAGATCGCCATCCAGGCCTCGCTCACCGGCCACCTGGTGCTGGCCACCTTGCACACCAACGACTCGCCCTCGGCCGTCACCCGGCTCATCGACATGGGCGTGGAGCCCTTCCTGCTGGCCTCTTCGCTGCTGGGTGCCCTGGCGCAGCGCCTGGTGCGCAGGCTCTGCCCCGCGTGCAAGAAACCCGCGGTCGACAGCGAGGGCTATGAAGCGGTGGGCTGCACGGCATGCAACCACACGGGCTATGCCGGCCGCACCGGCGTGTTCGAGCTGCTCACGGCCGACGACGCCATTCGCGCCGCCGTGCACGAGCGCGCCAGCGAGGCCGAACTGCGCCGCCTGGCCGGCCTTACCGGCATGCGCGGCATGCGCGACGACGGCATGCGCTGGGTACGCTGCGGCGAGACCTCGCTGGCCGAGCTGATGCGCGTGACGCGCGACTGAGCCGCCGCGGCCGACCGCCCAGACCTCAGCCCGACCCACGCCATGCCGGCTTACCGCTTCGTCGCCCTCGATGCCACCGCCGCCGAAACCCGCGGCGTGCTGGAGGCGGACAGCGCCCGCGGCGCGCGCGGCATGCTGCGGGCGCGCGGCCTCATTCCGCTCGAGGTCGACGCCATCGTCGCCGAGCACGCGCCGGGCCAGGCGCGCCGCTTCACGCGCCGGCTGCTCAACGCGCAGCAGATCGCCCTGCTCACGCGCCAGATCGCCGGCTTGCTGGTCTCGGGCCTGCCGCTGGAACGTGCGCTCGCCGCGCTGGCGGACGACGCGGACCGCGCCGAGGTCGGCCACATGCTCTCGGCCATCAAGAGCGAGGTGGCCGGCGGCCACAGCCTGGCGATGGCACTGGGACAGCATCCGCGCGAGTTCTCGCCCATCTATTGCGCGCTGGTCGCCGCCGGCGAGGACAGCGGGAACCTGGGCACGGTGCTCGCCAGCCTGGCGGACTACCTGGAAAACAGCCAGGCGCTGCGCGGCAAGCTGATCCAGGCCATGGCCTACCCGGCCATCGTCGTGCTGGTCGCCATCACCGTGGTGGTGCTGCTGCTCACCTATGTCGTGCCGCAGGTGGTCGGGGTGTTCCAGGGCGCGCACCAGAAGCTCCCCATCCTGACCATCGCGCTCATCGGGTTCAGCGATTTCCTGCGCCACTGGGGCTTTGCCATCCTCGGCCTGCTGGTGACGGGCGGCGTGCTGACGCGGCAGGCGCTCAAACTGCCCGGCCCGCGCGCCGCGCTGGACGGCGCGCTGCTGCGCAGTCCGTTGCTGGGCCGACTGGTGCGCGGCCTGAACACGGCGCGCTTCGCCTCCACGCTGGCCATCTTGACCGCCGCCGGGGTACCGATCCTGCGCGCGCTGCAGGCCGCCATCGACACCCTCGCCAACACCGTGCTGAAGGCCGATGCGCAGGAAGCCCTGGCCCTGGTGCGCGAGGGCTCGACGCTGTCCGCCGCGCTCGGCCTGCACAAGCGTTTTCCTCCCGTGCTCATCACCTTCATCCGCCTGGGCGAACAGACCGGCACGCTGCCGCAGATGCTGGAGCGCGCCGCAACCCAGCACGCCCAGGAGGTGCAGCGCCGCGCCTTCACCCTGGTGACCATCCTCGAGCCCCTGCTGATTCTCGGCATGGGCGTGCTGGTGCTGATCATCGTGCTGGCCGTCATGCTGCCCATCATCCAACTCAACAACCTGGTGAAATAAGCCCATGTCGGCCGATCTGCGTGGCAAGCTCGTGGTGGCGATCTCCTCGCGCGCCCTGTTCGACTTCGAGGAGGAAAACCGCGCCTTCGAGGAATCCAGCGACGCCGCCTACATGCGCCTGCAACTCGACCGGCTGGAAACGCCCGCCCGTCCCGGTGTCGCGTTCCAGCTGGTGCGCAAGCTGCTGGCCTTCAACACCAGCGATACGGAGCGCGACCGCGTCGAGGTGGTCCTGCTGTCGCGCAACGATCCCGTCTCGGGTCTGCGCGTGTTCCGTTCGGCGCAGCACCACGCCACGCCCATCGAGCGCGGCGTGTTCACGCGCGGGCGCCCCCCATTCCACTACCTGCACGCGCTGCAGTCGCATCTGTTCCTGTCCGCCAATCCCGACGACGTGCGCGCAGCGCTCGCCGCGGGCTACCCCTCGGCCCAGGTCTATCCAGAATCGGCGCACGCCTCCGAGGCGCACCCGGACGAAGTGCGCATCGCCTTCGACGGCGATGCCGTGCTGTTTTCCGACGAAGCCGAGCGCGTGTTCCAGGACCAAGGCCTTCCCGCCTTCCAGCGGCATGAAGCGAGCAAAGCCGCGCAGCCTTTGCCGCCCGGCCCTTTCAAGCCCCTGCTCGAAGCGCTGCACCGCCTGCAACAGGCCGCAAGCTCGGGCAGCGTGAGCATGCGCCTGCGCACCGCCTTGGTGACCGCGCGCAGCGCCCCGGCCCACGAACGCGCCATCCGCACGCTGATGAACTGGAACATCGCGGTGGACGAAGCCATGTTCCTCGGCGGGCTCGACAAAGGGCCTTTCCTGCGCGAATTCCAGCCCGACTTTTTCTTCGACGACCAGACCGGCCATGTGCAGTCCGCTTCACGCCATGTGCCGGCGGGCCAGGTGCACGCCGGGGTGCGCAACGAGGGCTGACCGCGCGGCCATGGCCTGCGCCCGACGAAATCGTACGATCGTTCTTTTTCTAATCTCCCCTGAAGGAGCCGCATGGACATGCATCCGCAAACCGATTTCGAATCCGCCGTCGCCCGCGCAAAAAACCTGCCCCGCCGCCCCGACAATGCGACCTTGCTGCGGCTCTACGCCCTGTACAAGCAAGCTTGCGAGGGCGATGCCGCGGGAGAACGCCCCGGCATTGCGGATTTCGTGGCGCGGGTCAAATGGGATGCCTGGGCAACGCTCGCGGGAATGCCCTCCGCGCAGGCGATGCGCGACTACATCGCCCTGGTGGACGCGCTTCAGCACGCGGCGTGACGGGCACAGCGATCTGGCGGCACAGTCGTTCCAGACGCAGCCCGAACCGGCGATAATGTGCGCATGTTCGCCATGTTCCCATCCTCCGCCGTTCGTGTTCGGCATTGGCGCAAGCCAATCGCTTGACATGTCCCCGCGCCGCACAGGCGCACGAGCCCCTGCCGCACGCCGGCCCCCACCCCGGGCGTCCCCAGCGCGGTTGCGCGGCAATGAAACCAAACGGCTAGACAAGAGGATTCGCGAACATGCTGCTGATGATCGACAACTACGACAGCTTCACCTTCAACCTGGTGCAATACTTCGGCGAACTGGGGCAGGAGGTACACACCATCCGCAACGATGAGCTCGCGCTCGACGCCATCGAGCGCCTGGCACCCGAGCGCATCGTCATCTCCCCCGGGCCCTGCTCTCCCGCCGAAGCGGGCGTGAGCGTCCCGGTGCTGCAGCACTTCGCCGGCAAACTGCCCATCCTCGGCGTGTGCCTGGGGCACCAGGCCATCGGCGCCGCCTTCGGCGGGAAGGTGGTGCGCGCGAAGACCATCATGCACGGCAAGACCAGCCCCATCACCCATGACGGCAAGGGCGTGTTCGAGGGGCTTCCGAGTCCCTACACCGTGGTGCGCTACCACTCGCTGGCCGTCGAGCGCGACACGCTGCCGGATTGCCTGGAAATCTCGGCGCAGACCGAGGACGGCGAGATCATGGGCCTGCGCCACCGGACCTTCGCCATCGAGGGGGTGCAGTTCCACCCCGAGTCGATCGAAACCGAGCATGGCCATCGCCTGCTGCAGAATTTCCTGCGCCTGACCAACCGCTAGGACGAAACCGCCATGCCCATCACCAATCAGGAAGCCTTGGTGCGCGTGATCGAGCACCGCGAACTCTTCCATGACGAGATGCTCGCGCTGATGCGCCGCATCATGACGGGGGAAATGTCGCCGGTCATGATGGCGGCGCTGATCGCCGGCCTGCGCGTGAAGAAGGAAACCATCGGCGAAATCACCGCCGCAGCCACCGTCATGCGTGAATTCGCCACCCAAGTTCCGGTGGCGGACACCAAGCATCTGGTCGACATCGTCGGCACGGGCGGCGACGCCGCCCACAGCTTCAACATTTCCACCACCAGCATGTTCGTCGCCGCTGCCGCCGGCGCGCGCGTGGCCAAGCACGGCGGACGCAGCGTGAGTTCGTCCTCGGGCTCGGCCGACGTGCTGGAAGCGCTGGGCGCCAACATCCAGCTCAGCCCCGAACAGGTTGCGCGATGCCTTGCCGGCACCAGCATCGGCTTCATGTTCGCCCCCAGCCACCATGCCGCCATGCGGCACGCCGCCCCGGTGCGCAAGGAGCTTGGCGTGCGCACGCTGTTCAACATCCTCGGCCCTCTGACCAACCCGGCAGGAGCGCCAAACCAACTGCTCGGCGTATTCCACCCGGATCTCGTCGGCATTCTGGTGCGCGTATTGCAGCGCCTGGGCAGCCAGCATGTGCTCGTCGTGCACGGCCTCGACGGCCTCGACGAAGTCTCGCTGGCCGGCGAAACCCTGGTGGGCGAACTCAAGGACGGCCAGATCCTCGAATACCGCATCCACCCTTCCGACTTCGGCCTCAAGACTTGCGCGCTGCAGGACTTGCAGGTCCAAAGCCCGCAGGAATCCGCCGCGCGCATGCGTCAGGCGCTGGACGACGTCGACGGACCGACGCGAGACGTCGTGCTGCTGAACGCCGGCTGCGCCTTGTACGCCGCCAATGTCGCATCCTCGCTGTCCGAAGGGCTGGACCTTGCCCGGAAGACCCTGGCCAATGGCAAGGCGCGCGACAAGCTTGGCGACTTCATCGCCTACACCCGCAATCTCGGCCTGGAGACGCAAGCCGCTGGGGCAGGCGCATGAGCGACGTCCTGCAACGCATCCTCGCCACCAAGGCGCGCGAGGTGGCCGAGGCCCGCTCGGCCCGCCCGCCCGCCATGCTGCGAGACCGGCTCGGCGCCCACGGGCCGCGTCGCGGATTTGCCGCCGCGATGCAAAAACGCGTGGCCGCCGGCGCACCGGCGGTCATCGCCGAAATCAAGAAAGCCAGCCCGTCCAAGGGCCTCCTGCGCCCAGACTTCCGCCCTGCAGAGATCGCCGCGAGCTATGCGCGACATGGCGCCACCTGCCTTTCCGTACTCACCGACCGCGAGTATTTTCAAGGTACCCCCGAATACCTGGTCCAGGCCAGATCCGCGTGCAACCTTCCGGTTCTGCGCAAGGACTTCATCGTCGATCCCTACCAGGTGCTCGAGGCCGCGGCCATGGGCGCCGACTGCATCCTGCTGATCGTGGCGGCGCTCGGCGATGCGCAGTTGCGCGAACTCGAGGACTGCGCGACGGACCTCGGGCTCGACGTGCTCGTCGAGGCGCATGACCGCGCCGAACTGGAGCGCGCCCTGGCGCTGCGCACGCCCCTCGTCGGCATCAACAACCGCAATTTGCGGACGTTCGAAACCCGTCTCGACACCACCCTCGAACTGCTCGACGCCATCCCGCCGGAGCGCATGGTGGTGACCGAAAGCGGCATCCTCTCGCCTGCAGACGTGGCGCGCATGCGCGCCGCTGGTGTCCACGCCTTTCTGGTCGGCGAAGCCTTCATGCGCGCCGACGACCCAGGCGCCGCACTGGCCGCCTTCTTCGCCCTGGAGGCGCAGGCATGACCGCGTTCGCCGCAGTTTTTTGTTGACAAGCCCCCGAAACTGCCTGAAAATTTTAGGTTCGCCTCGGAGGGGTGCCCGAGTGGCTAAAGGGGGCAGACTGTAAATCTGTTGGCTTACGCCTACGTTGGTTCGAATCCAACCTCCTCCACCAAGCGAATAAATCAGCTGATTCAAACACGATGAACCGGTGATGCTGCGTGATGCGGGAAATGGCGGGAAATGCGTCGCGAAATACGGCGGGAAATACAAGCCATCGCAGCCAGCAGCCTCGATTCGTGCGCAAACAGGCCGTGCCTCGAATGAACCGAGGCGGGAGTAGTTCAATGGTAGAACCTCAGCCTTCCAAGCTGATGGCGCGGGTTCGATTCCCGTCTCCCGCTCCAGCTTCGGTTGGCGTGTTCGGAGGCTTGGCTTGTCTGCATCGGCTGTTGCGTTCGGCAGCACCCCCATTCGCCCATGTGGCTCAGTGGTAGAGCACTCCCTTGGTAAGGGAGAGGTCGCGGGTCCGATTCCCGCCATGGGCACCAACATTCTTATTCGAACCCTTTCGCACCATCATCGTCTTCAGGAGCATTCATCATGGCGAAGAGCAAGTTTGAGCGGACCAAGCCACACGTGAACGTGGGGACGATCGGTCACGTGGACCACGGCAAGACCACCCTGACGGCGGCGATCACGACCGTGCTGTCGAGCAAGT